>Ga0224501_10000028_pt1 | contig 168950 bp, 149 predicted proteins | sample SF_Oct11_sed_USG_4_FD_169105 | JGI IMG/M metagenome (GOLD analysis project Ga0224501, IMG submission 169105) | Sediment microbial communities from San Francisco Bay, California, United States - SF_Oct11_sed_USGS_8_1 | ecosystem: Environmental > Aquatic > Marine > Sediment | place: USA...
CGGACGGCGGGGTGTCCTTTGCTATTTTGGCGTCAGCGGCGGCGGCTGTGAAGGCGAAGTCGGCGGGTGCGAGGTGCCCGCGCGGTCTTTGGGGGGGGGGCAGAGGGCGGGGGCCGGCAGGGCTCGGTAGTCTTTGCGGGCGTTGTTCGCTATGAACGCGCGCATGAATCGCGCGCTGCTCTTCGATCGCGTCCGTTTTTGGCGCGGGGCCCGGCCGTTGTGTGCAACCTTCGCTGTGACCGTCGGCGTGGCGTTGCCGGCCCTCGGCCAGGAGCCGGCTCCCGCGGGGCCGGCGCTACCGCCGATCGAGAAGGGCTTTCCGACCGCTCCGGCTGCGACTCCCCAGGCGCCAGCCGCAGCGCCCGAGGCGCCAGCTCCCGCGCAGCCCGCGGCCGAGCCGGCGGCTGCCGAGGCGCCTGCGCCAGCCCCGCAACAAACTCCGGCGCCCGCGCTACCGGCTGCAGAAGCCGACGCGCCCGCTGCCGGGGCGCCGGTGGCAGAGCCGGCCCCCGAGCCGGTCGCCCCCGCTGCTGCCACGGTGGCGGAGCAGGCCGCGGAAGAGGAGCCCGAAGGCAGCCTGCGCCACGTGCCCGGACGCGGCTTCGCCATGACCTCCGGCGACGGCCACCACGAATTGGCGCTCGGCGGCTGGGCCCAGTTCCGCTACACGCTCTCGAGCCGGGAGGTCGAACCCCAGACGCGGCAGTCCATGACCGTGCAGCGGGCGCGCATCTGGATGCGCGGTCACGTCTTCGGCGAGCACAATCGCTATGGTCTGCAGCTGGCGCTCGCCCCCGATGAGAGCCGCCGCCGCCAGGTGGATGTGGTCGACGCCGATGACGCCTCCGCCGACCAGGCTACCGCCACCGATGTGGTGGGGCAGACGCCGCTGCTCGACTTCTTCCTCGACTTCACGCACATGCGCGACCTGTCGGTGAGGCTGGGGCAATACATCCTGCCCTTCAGCCGCCAGCGCATCATTCCTGAGAGTGCGCGCACCTTCGGCGAGCGCCCCGGTGTGGACCAGGAATTCCAGCTCGACCGCGACATCGGCATCCTGCTGTTCTCCAACGACCTGGGCGGGCTCGACATGTTCCGTTACTCGGCCGGCGTCAGCGCGGGCGAAGGGCCTGGCTCCGGGGCCCGCACCATCGGTGCCGGCGATATGGGTTTGCTCTACATGGTGCGCTTCGATGTGCTGCCGCTGGGGCTTTTCAACGACGGCGTCGAGACCGACTTCGAGCGCACCCCCGAACCGCGTTTTGGAATCGGCGTGGCCTATGCGCTGGTGCAGGCCGACGCCACCAGCCCCTACGCGCGGCGCTTTTTGACCAGCGCTTTTGGCGGTGGCGATCTCGACTCGGAGATCGACTTCAATAACCATCAGTTGACGATCGACGCCCAGTTCAAATACCTCGGCTTCGGCGTACACGGCGCCTTTCACCTGCGGGCGGTGGACGGCAACCTGCCGCAGGTCGATGGCTTCGATGTGGGGCGCGAGGGCAAGGGTTACCTGATTTCGCTGAACTACCTCTTCGAGTCGGTGCCGCTGGAGCCGGCCTTCCGCTACGGCATCTTGGACTACAGCGACTCGGTGGCGTTGGCCGACGTCAATGAAGTCGGGGTCTCGCTGAGCTATTACCTGGCGCGCAACTGGCTCAAGGTGATGGCCGACTACACGCACTTTCTGCGCGCCGAAGGGGTAGAGGCCAAGCGCAGCGACCTGGACGACAGGCTGCGGGTGCAGGTGCAGATCGCGCTCTGAGCGTCCTCAGGCGTCTTCGTCTGGGAGCGCTTCGAGTTCGAGCAGGGCCTTTTCCCAGCTCTCCTGGAGCGCCTGCAGCGCGTCCTGGCCCGCCTCGTAGGCTTCTAGCAGGGGCTTGCTGCGGCCGGCGTCGGCGTAGACCTCCGGGTCGGCCAGGTCGCTGCCGCGCTGCTTTTGCAACGCCTCCAGGGCTTCGATCTCGGCCTCCAGGCGGGCGACATCGCGCTCGAGCTTTCGCTTTTCCTTGTGGCGGTTGCGGGCTTCGGCCTCGCGGCGCTTACGCGCCTTTTCCTCGGCGCGGTTGCCGCGGGCTTTCTTGGCGGGTGTGGCGTCGGCGTCGGCCTCTTGGCCTGGGTCGGGCGAGGGGGACGAGGTCGTTGCAGCGGCGCTCGGGTCGGTCTCCTGGGCCTGGCGCAGGCGGCAGGAGTCCATGTACTCGTCGAGGGTGCCCGGATAGGTCTCCACGCAGCCATTTTCGACGTTCCAGATCTTATTGGCCAGGCGGCGCACGAAGCTGCGGTTGTGGCTGACAAAGAGCAGTGTGCCGTCGTAGCTTCCGAGCGACTCGGCCAGCGCTTCACTGGAAGCCAAGTCCAGGTGGTTGGTGGGCTCGTCCATCATCAGGAGATTGCCCGGGTTGATCAGCAGCCGCGCCAGGGCCACGCGCGCGCGCTCGCCACCGGAGAGCACGCCCACGAGCTTGTCGGCGTCATCGTTGCTGAAGAGAAAGGCGCCCAGGATGGTGCGCACGCGGGTGATGGATGACTCGGGATCCTCGCGGGCGATGGTGGCGAAGATGGTGTCGTCGGGATGCAGGGTCTCGGCGTGGTGCTGGGCGTAGTAGCCGGCCTGGACGTTGTGGCCGAGCACGACCTGGCCTTCGCTCGCTTCGATCTCGCCGGCGATCATGCGCAGCAGTGTGGTCTTGCCGGCGCCGTTGACGCCGATGATGCCGATGCGATCACCGCGGCGCACCGAGAGATCGACGCCCGAGAGCACCTCGGTGTCGCCATAGCGCTTGCCCAGGCCGTCGAGCCTGATCACGTCGGCGCCGCAGCGGGGGGCGGGCGGGAAGCGGAAGCGCATCACCTTGCGCTTCTGGTAGGTCTCGACCTCCTCCATCTTGGCCAGCTGCTTGACGCGGCTTTGGACGGCTTTGGCCTTGTTGGCCTGGGCGCGGAAGCGATTGATGAAACGCTCGGCCTGCTCGCGCTCGCGGGCGATGTTCTTGGCCTTGTTCTCGAGGATGACCTCTTCCTCGGCCCGCTGGCGCAGGTACTGCTCGTAGTCGCCCGGGTACTGGCGCACACCCTCGACCTCGAAGCTGATTACGCGGGCGATCTGCTCGTTCAGAAACTCCCGGTCATGGCAGATCAGGATGAAGGCGCGGCTGTAGGACTTGAGGAAGTCGGAAAGCCAGGTCACCGACGGCAGGTCCAGGTGGTTGGTGGGCTCGTCGAGCAGCAGCAGATCGGGCATCTGGAAGAGCAGGGAGGCGAGCACCGCGCGCATCTTCCAGCCGCCGCTGAGTTCCGACAGCGGGCGCTCGCCGTCGCTGCTCGCAAAGCCGAGGCCCGCCAGGATGCGCCGGGCCTCGTGCTCGGTGTAGTGCATCTCGAAGTGGGTGGCGCGCTCGTGCAAGTCGCTGAGCTGCTCGGCCACCTCCATCAGCCGCTCGGGGTCGGCCTGGCCGCCATCGACGGGTTTTTCCAGGGCGGCCAGTTCGGCCTCGGCGTCGGCGATCTGGGCGTCGAGCTCGGCCCGACCCTGGACGCTGCCCACCACGAAGGACAAGAGTGGCTCGTCGGTGGCCAGCGTGATGTCCTGGGGCAGGTAGCCCAGGCGCAGCCCGCCGCGCGTGCGCACGCGTCCGGCGTCCGGCGCCTGTTCGCCCGCCAGGATGCGCAGAAGCGAGGTCTTGCCCGAGCCGTTGGGGCCGATCAGGCCGATGCGATCGTCTGCGCCGATGCGCAGGTCGAGCTCGTCCAGGATCGTCTTCTTGCCGTAGCCCAGGCAGACGCCTTCGAAGACCGCCAGGCTCACGTTTCCTTGAGACGCGGCATGAGTTCGACGAAGTTGCAGGGCCGGTAGCGGCTGTCGAGCTGGTGGACGAGGATCTCGTCCCAGCCGTCTTTGCAGGCGCCGGTGGAGCCGGGCAGGGAGAAGATGTAGGTGCCGTCGGCCACGCCGGCGGTGGCGCGGCTCTGGATGGTGGAGACGCCGATGTGCTTGAAGCTCAACCAGCGGAACAGCTCGCCGAAGCCCTCGATCTCCTTGTCGCAGACCGCGCGCAGGGCCTCGGGCGTGACATCGCGGCCGGTGACGCCGGTGCCGCCGGTGGTGATCACGGCGTCGACGGCCGGGTCGGCGATCAGCTCGCGCAGCTTGGCCTCGATGGCGGGGCGGTCGTCGCGGATGATGGCGCGGGCCACCACCTGATGTCCGGCGGCCTGGGCACGCTCCACGAGAATGGCGCCCGAGCGGTCCTCGGCCTCGCTGCGGCTGTCGGAGATGGTGAGGATCGCCAGCTGGACGGGGATGAACGCGATGGATTCGTCGATGCCTGCCATGGGCAAGCTCATAGCAGAGCCGCGGGCTCTCTGGCAGCGAAAACGAGCGGTTTTTTGGCAGCCCGCGGAGCCCTGGAAATGCTGCCAGGGATGTTTTGGGCGGGGATGTTTTGGGCGCAATCGCGGCTGCGTCCGTGGGCACGCCCGTGCCCGTGCCGATCCTCGCCTCCGGGCGTCAGTCCGGTAGCGAATCCTCGGTGACGATGCGCAGGCTCTGGCTGTGGGCTTCGAACAGGATGTGGGCGGCGCCGCCCTCGAGTTGCCGCATCAGCAGGGCGACCTTTTGGTCGAGGGACCATTCCTGCTCCGCATAGTCGGTGCCGTCGCGGGTGCAAAAGTCCTCGGCGAGCGTCCGCAGGGTGGCCGGCGCCAGGCGCTGGTAGGGCACGTGCACGGGGGATTCCTCGTCACTCACCGTCGGCGCCCGTCGGCATCGGAGGCTTCGATGACCTTGGCCGCTGCGGCGTAGGCCTGTTCCCAGCCGTCGTCCGATGGCCGTTTGAAGGTGTAGCCGAGCTGCGCCTCCTGCGGAAACGTACGGTCTAGAAAGGCCATGTCCTCGTCCGCCGGCTCCCACTCGCTGTAGATCTCGTACACCTCACGGGCCTGGGCGCCGGAGTCCCGGGCCAACACCTGCCAGATGGCGGTGACGCAATCCTGCGCGCGTGCGGGACCGATTCCTTGCAACGTGTGCAGCTTGCCGGCCGTCCGCAGATGGAACGTCACGTGGTTGTGTCGGGGATCGAGGGATTCGCTCACGGCTGGCCTCCAGGGCGGAGCCTACGCGAAAACACGAGCCGCGGCTCGACAGCGATCTGCGGCGCGCGGGCAACGGGGCGACAGGGACGCACTGGCTTGCGGTTCCCACAGCGCGCCGCCATCCGCGAGCCGAAGGGACCGCCGCGCGCCAGTTCACTCGCCACAGTCGCATGGGGGGGGGCGCCCGGGAGGGTGAGAGAGCGACCCCCTCCGGCCCAGTGCCGGCGCACCTGCGCCGTCCGCGAAATGCTGCCAGGGACGTTTCCAGCCAGGGACGTTTCCAGGCGGTCCGCGAAAGGCCGCGAAATGCTGCCAGGGACGTTTCCAGGCGGTGCTGCGGTCGATATTGAATGTCATTTGCAGCAAGGCTATGCTCGAAGTCCCGCATGGCCGAGCGCATTGTCACTGCGAATCCGCCCCCCTGGGTGCGCTTCGATCCCGCCATCGAAACCCTGGTGGTGCTGTGCAAGCGGCCCAAGCCGGCCTCGGTGCTGGAGCGGGTGGTGGAGCGGGTGGCCCGGCGGCGCTGGTTGCGTCTGTGCACGGTCGTCCACGGCCGCGATCCGCTGCCCGCCTCGCGCGGCGCATTGGTGCTGGTCCGCAGCTCCGAGCTGCCGACGCTCGAGCTCGAGACCCAGCATGTCGTCTATCCCGCCGAGCGCCAGCGTCACCGCTGCCGCGACAAGGCCCAGCTCCACGCCTATTGCCGTGCCCAGGGCATCGCAACGCCCGAGACCTTCGAGCCGGCGGAGCTGGCAGAGCAATACGTCTTCAAGCGCCGCGCCGGCAGCAGCGGCAGCCTGGTCGATCCCTTCGCCGGCCTGGATCTCGTGGTGCAGCGGCGCGTCGCCGGCACCGTGGTCAAGTGCTATGGCCACGTCGAGTGCGAGCGCTTTCTCGGCTACGAGGAAGACACGCGTCAGCCGGTGGCCGTACCCAGCCATGTCTCGGCCCTGTGCCGCAAGGTGCTGGCCGATCACGGTCTGGTCTTCGGCGGCCTAGACTTCATCGCCAGCGACAGCTGGCAGCTGATCGATCTGAACGCGACCACCGGTTTCGGCCATGCACCCTACGAGGACGCGCTGCCCGTGCTTTCCGCCGGAGTCGAGTTGCTGCTGTCGCGCGCATCCCTGGTCCCGCCGGGCAGCGTGCCGTGCGCCATCGCCGGATAGGCATCGGGTCCGGGCCGCCTGCCGGTGCGGGGTGCTTCGGGTCCATGCGGAACGCTGAGCTGGCGGCGGTCGAGGCGCTCCTCTACACTCCGCGCGCGAGCCCCCGGGCAATCGGGCCGCGTTCCGGGGCATGAGCTTTCGCTTCGTCCACACCGCCGACGTTCACCTCGACTCGCCGCTCCGGTCGCTGGCCCTGCGCGACGAGAGGCTTGCCGATCTGGTCGCTTCGGCCACCCGCACGGCCTTCGAGCGCACGGTCGAGCTGTGCCTGGACGAGGCCGTCGATGCCCTGTTTATCGTGGGCGATCTCTACGACGGCGATCAGACCTCGATGAAAACAGCGGTCTTCCTGGCCGAGCAGCTTCGGCGCCTCGACCGCGCGGGCATCGAGGTCTTCATCGCCCGCGGCAACCACGACGCGGCCTCGCGCGTCACCCGCGAGCTTTCCCTGCCCGAGCGCGTGCGCGTCTTCAGCGGCCGCGGCGGGGCCTTCGAGCTGAAGACCAAGAGCGGTCTCGAGGTGCGCATCCACGGCATCAGCTTTCGCGAGCCGCACGCGCCCGAGAGCCTGCTGCCGAAGTTCAAGGCGAAGGTCCCGGGCGCTCTCAACGTGGGGCTTTTACATACGAGCCTGGCCGGTGCCGACGGCCACGACGACTACGCCCCGTGCAAGCTATCGGAGCTGCTCGAACACGGCTTCGACTACTGGGCGCTGGGTCACGTGCACCGCCGCGCCGTGCACAGCGAGGCGCCGGCGGTGGTGATGCCGGGCATGCCCCAGGGGCGCGACATCAACGAGGACGGCGAAAAATCGGTCACCCTCGCCAGCATCGCCGAGGACGGCCGCGTGACGCTCGAGGCGCGTGGCACCAGCGTGGCCCAATTCGAACGCGTGCAGGTCGAACTCGCGGGCCTCGACGACTACGAGGCGGTGCTGGTCGCGATCCGCCGCGCCCTGGAGCGCGCCCGCGAGGCCGCCACGTCCGAGCACCTGATCGCGCGCCTGCAGCTCTCCGGCGAGAGCGCGCTCGGTTTTCGCCTGCGCGCCGACGCCGACCGCCTGCTCGAAGAGGCGCGGCTTTTGGCTGCCGACATCGGCGCTTGCTGGATCGAGACCCTGGAGCTTGCGCTCAGCGCGCCGAGCCAGGGCGAGCGCCCGGTGGGGGCCAATCCGCTGCTGCAGCTGGGCGCCCTGATCGAGGCGCGGCTTTTGACGTCGGAGGCCTTCCGTGACGAAGCGCGCGCCATCGTCCAGCAGCTGCGCACGAACCTCCCGGCCGAGGGCCGCAAGTTCCTGAGCCAGGACGAAGCGGCCCACGAGGCGCAGATCGATTCCCTGATTCGCGAGGGCAGCCAGGAAGTGCTGGCACGCCTCGAAGCCCGGCGCCTCGAGGAGGGCTAGGGCCGATGCGTCTAAGGCGGCTCGATCTCACCCGCTACGGGACTTTCACCGATCGCCGCATCGACTTCGGTGAGGTGGCGCAGGGCCAGCCCGACCTGCACGTGATCTACGGCCCCAACGAGGCGGGCAAGACCACCGCCCAGTCGGCCTTCCTCGACCTGCTCTTCGGCATCGAGCGCAAGACGCGCTACAACTTTCTCCACCCCTACGCGAGCATGCAAATCGGCGCCGCACTCGAGATCGACGGCTGCGTGCACGAGCTGGTCCGCATCAAAAAAGATCGCAGCAGCCTGCTCGGCCCCGACGGTGAAGCGGTCTCCGAGGGCTTTTTGAAGGCGGCACTGGCGGGAGTCGACCGCGACGCCTACCGGGCGATGTACTCGCTGGACGAGGAGATTCTCGAGGCCGGCGGCGAGAGCATCCTGGCCAGTCGGGGGGATGTGGGGCAGCTGCTCTTTTCGGCCACCGCGGGCCTTTCGGGTCTTGGTTCGCAGCTCGCGCAGCTGCGCGAGCAGGCCGACGCGTTTTTCAAGCCGCGCGCCCAGGGCAGCGAGCTGGCACGGTACAAGGCCGAGCTCACCAGGCTCGAAGAAGAGCGCAAACAACTGGACGTCAAGGCGAGCAGTTACGCGAAATTGGTGCAGGAGCGCGACCGCGCCCAGCAGCTCTTCGATGCGGCGCTTGCAGAGCGCAAGGAGGCCGAGCTGCGGCGCGAGCATGTCGAACGCTTGCTCGCGGGTCTTCCGCTGCGCGCGAAGCTCGAGGCCCTCGAGGCCGAAGTCTCTGGGCTCGCAGCGCTGCGCCAGGCGCCGCCGGAGTGGGACGCGGCGCTGGCCGAGCTGCGGCGCGAAGGCCCTGTGCTGCAGAGCAAGCGCGACGAAGTGGCCCGCCAGCTCGCCGAGTACGACGCCGAACTCGAGCGGCTCCAGGCCGACGCCGGGCTTTTGCAGCGGGCGGAGGCGATCGACGGGCTCGAGGAGCTTCGCGACCGCTTCAATGGAGCGCGCCGCGACCTGCCCCGGCGCCAGCAGGAGCTGCGCGGCATCCAGGGGGGCCTCGATCAGCTGCTCAAGCAACTGGGACGCGAGCCCGGCGAAGACGCGGCGGAGCTGCTGCTCGACGCTGCCACCGCGGGCCGCATTCGAGCGCTCAGTTCCGAGCTGTCGGGTGTACAAGGGGCGCTCGGCCGGGCCGAGGACGAAGAGCTCAAGGCACGGCGCAAGCTGGACGCCGCGCGCCGCGAGCTGCCCGAGGAGGCCCTGGGCCTCGAGCGACGGCGCGGCATCGAGCAGCTGCTTTTGGTCAGTGAGCAGTTGCGCAAGCTGGACCTGGCGGCCGAGCACGGGCGCTTGCAGGACGAGCGGCGACGGCGCCTCACGCAGCTCGAAGTCGCCATGGCGGGGCTCGCCCCCTGGCGTGGTGAGCCATCGGCCCTGCTCGGACTCTCGGTGCCCCAGGCCGAGCACTTCCAGCGCTTTCGTCAACGCCGCACTGAACTCGAGCGCGGCGATCGCAAAGAAGCCCTCGCGGAGTGCGCAAGCCGGTGCGAGCGGTTGCGGGCGCGCATCGCCGCCCTCACGCAAACCTCGGGCGTGGTCGACGAGGCCACCGCCGCCGAGAGCCGCGCCGCCCGCGAGCGGGCGTGGGTCGCCCACCGCAGCGCCCTCGACGGGGAAAGCGCCGATGCCTTCGAACGCGCGCTGCGCAGCGATGACCGGCTCGCCGATGCGCGCCTTTTGCGGGCGAAGGAGTGGGCGGAGCTGGGCGAGGCCGCGCGCCAGCTCGCCGAGGCCGAGGTCGAGCGAGAGGCCCTGCGCGAGGCGCAGCAGCTGACGGAAACGGGCCACCAAGCCCTCGAAGCCGAGCTGCGGGCGGCGCTCGAAGCCACGGCGGCGCCGGGCGCCACGGGCCTGCCCCTGACGCTGCCCCTGTCGGACTTCGAGGCCTGGACCCGGCGTCGCGTGGAGGCGCTGGAATGCGGCGAGCGACTGCGCGGTATCGAGCGCGAACTCGAGGGTCTGGGCGATGCGCGCGCCCACGCCGAGCAGCGCCTGCGTTCGGCCCTGGGCGAATCCGGCGTCGAGGCCGACGTCGGCGCCGGGCTCGAGGCGCTGCTCGACCGTGCGCGCGTCGAACTCGATGCGGCAGAAGGGCAAACGAGCGCGCGCAAGCGGGTGCGCGAGCTTGCGGCCGAACTCGAAGAACGCAGCCAGGACGTGGAGCGCGCCCGCCAGCGGCAGGCGAAGTGGCGCCGCGATTGGGAGGCCGTGCTCGCGGGCAGCTGGATCGGTGCTAGCGGGGTCACGCCCGAGCCGGCTGTGGTGAACTCCATGCTGGAGCTGTTGCAGCAGCTGGAGGTGCAGCTGCAGGACCAGCGCAAAACGCGTCGTCAGGTCGAGGCCATGGAGCAGGACCGCCAGGGCTTTGTCGCGGAGGTGGCGGCCCTCTCGTGCGCGCTCGGTCGTGATTTCGTCGAGGCGCAGGCTGCCGAGCTCGACAGCGCCCTGCGTGCCGAACTCGTCGAGGCGCGCCGGGACGAAACGGAGCGCGCCCGCATCGCCGACAAGCGGGCGCAGGCCCTCGAGCGCGCGCGCGAACTCGACGAGGCCCTGGCCGTGCAGCAGCGGCGTGGGCAGCAGATGCTCACGCACTTCGGGGTCGAGGACCTGACCGCCGTCGCTGAGCGGCTTGAGCAGCTCGCGCGCCGGCGCGAATTGGAGCGGGCGGTCGCAGAGGTGCAAGCGGCGCTGCTCGAGGGGCTCGCCTGCGACACGCTGGAGCAATCGCATTCCATGCTCGAGGGCCTCGACCGCCAGGCGCTGGAGGCTGAGCGAAAGGAGCTATCGCCGCGGGTCGAGCTACTGGACCAGCGCACGCGGGAATTGTTTGCGGCGCGCGAGCAGGCGGCACAGGCGCTGGACGCCGTGGGCGGCGACGACGCAGTGCTGCGCATCGAGGGGCAACGCAGGACGCTGCTGCTGAGCCTGGAGCAGGGGGCCCTCGGCTACCTGCGACTGCGGCTGGGCGTGGAGGCGGCCCAGGCGGCGCTTGCGCTCTACCGGGAGCAACATCGCAGTTCCATGATGGAGCACGCCTCGGAGTGCTTTCGTCGCATCACGGCGGGGGCCTACCAGGGCTTGCGCAGTCGGGCCGAGCGCGGCAGCGAGGTGCTGATCGGCGTGACCGGCTCGGGCCGCACACGGCTGTCGACCGAGATGTCCAAGGGCACCCGCTTCCAGCTCTACCTGGCGCTGCGCGTGGCCGGACATCGCGAGCTTTCGGCCCACACCGAGCCGGCGGTCTTCATCTGCGACGACATCATGGAGACCTTCGACGACCAGCGCGCCGCCCGCGCCTTCGAGCTGTTGGGCGAGATGGCCGGCCGCGGGCAGGTCATCTACCTGACCCACCACCGTCATTTGTGCGACATCGCGCGCGAGGCGTGCCCCGGGGCGACCGTGCACGAGATCTCGCGATGAAGTCGAAGCCCTTGGCGCTTGACCCTGGCGGTTCGAAGTGGCTTGACTCCCACCGGCCCTTGGTACCCAATTTGGAAGCGAAAGTCCGGTCGGACTCCGATCGCATAGGTGACTTGAACATGGGCTTTGGACGACGCGCTTTGCTTGCGGCCCTGCTCGGCGTTGCACTCTCGGCATGCAGCGTCAGCGAAATCGCCGTCGACACCGTCGCCGGCTTCCTGGGTGACGCCGCGCCCCGTGGCTACTTCGACTACGAGACCGCCGGCCAGGCCGGGGCCAACACCATCCTTCAGTTCGAGGCCATGTTCACCGTCAGCCCTGAAAATGAGCAGATCCGGCTGACGCTGGCCAAGGCCTACGAGATCTACGCCTTCGGCTGGGTGATGGACCAATCCGAGCAGGCGCTGGTGAAGTACGACTACGAGCAGGCCGACCGCCACCAGCACCGGGCGCACATCATGTACAAGCGCGCCAATAACCTTGTCCTGTCCATCATGCGTGAGCGGGACGCGGGCATCGACGCGGCGCTCGAGGGCGACCCGGGCGAGCTGATGGCGTACCTGAAGAAGCACTACCCGGATCCCGAAGACGACGTGGAGCTGATCTTCTGGTGCGCCCTGACCCTCGGATCGACCGTCACCAGCTCTCCGGACATGACCGACCTGATGGAGATCCCGGCGGTGCGCGTGGTCGCCCGCTACGCCAGCATGCTCAATGCGAGCTACGAAAGCGCCGGCGCCATGGCGCTGCTGGCGGGCATCGACGGCTCCTACCCGGAGGAGGGCGGCGGCGACTGGGCGCGCTCCAAGCGCCTTTTCGAGCGCGCCATCGAGCTGAGCGAGGGCAAGAGCCACCTACACCACGTCAATTTCGCCCGCACCTACGCGATCACCGCCCAGGACCGAGAGCTCTTCGTGAAGCTCCTGCACGAGGTCATCGACGCGCCCGACCAGGGCGACGCCATGCGCTTGAGCAACAAGGTCGCCCGCCGCCGCGCCGAGCGTTATCTCAAGCACATCGACTACTGGTTCGAGTAGCCCCGCGCTGCTACCAGTCGAAGTGCAGTTGCACTTCGATGGCGTCCGCCGGCTGACGTGCGCGGGGCAATCTTCAGGCGCGGCCGCGGCTTGTGCCTTCGGTGACGCCCGCGGCGATCAGGTGGGCCAGGCGAATCGCCTCCGGCAGCTTGCCGTGCAGGGTGGTGGCGCGCAGCAGGGCGTCGGCTTCGGCGCGCGACAGGCCGATGCGCTGCACCAGGATGCCGCGCAAGGGCTCCATGGGACCGGCGGCCTGCACCAGCTTCCACTTGCGCTCGCCGCCGGGCACCCGGGACACGAGGGCCCGGCGCATGGCGGGCAGGTCCGGCGGCTTGCGCGCCACCACCAGCACCGGCAGTCCCAGGCGCGCGTGTAGGGCGTGTACGTCGACCACGTTGAAGCCGGCCACGGCGATGCCCTGCAAGAGCAGCGCCTGCAAGTGCCCGACGAACTGGGAATTCTCGACCAGCTCGGCGATGCGGGAGGTGGCGTTTTTGCCGTCGCGCCGCACGCGCCCCGAAACCACGCCGTCCAGGCGCGTGCGCGAGCAAATGGTGCCCACCAGCATCACATCACCGCGGTGGCTGCGGGCGAAGGGCGCGTCGTCGAAGCCGATCACGTTGGAGCGCGGGCGGACCACGCCCGCAGCATAGCTCGCCGTGGCCGCCGTGGTACCCTGCACCGATGCCAACCCGTCTCGTCAACCTCGAAGGACGCGCCCAGCTGTTGATCGACGGTCGCTGTGTGGACGTGCAAAAGCGCTCGGCAGGAGCCCACGGCACCGACCCCATGGATGCGCTGCAAAACTGGGCCGCCTTTTGCGACTGGGCCCAGCAGCAGCGGTCGACGCCGGAGGATCCCGTCGTCGCGCCCGAGCGTCTGGGACCACCCGTGCCTGCGCCGCGGCAGATCTTCGGCGTGGGGCTGAACTACCGGGACCACGCCGAAGAAGCCGGCATCGCGATCCCGGCCGAGCCCATGATCTTCACCAAGTTCCCCAGCTGCATCGCCGGCCCCCACACCGACATCCCGCTGACCGGCAATCGCGTGGACTGGGAGGTGGAGCTGGTGGTGGTCATCGGCCGGGGCGGTCGCGGCATTGTCGAAGAGCGAGCGCTCGAGCACGTGGCGGGATTCACCGTGGGTCAGGACATCTCCGACCGACGGCGACAGTTTGGCGACAATCCGCCGCAATTCTCCCTGGGCAAGTCTTCGGCGGCCTTCGGACCCATCGGTCCCGCCGTGACCACGCTCGACGCGCTCGAGGATCCGAACGACCTGCGCCTGACCTGTGCCATCAACGGGGAGTCGATGCAGGACGGTCGCACCTCGGACATGATCTTTGGCGTCTCGCAGCTGGTGGCCTATCTGTCGCGTTACTGCGAGCTGTGGCCTGGCGATTTGATCTTCACCGGCACGCCCAGCGGCGTCGGCTCGGTGCGCGATCGGCGGCGCTACCTCGCGGCCGGCGACCGTATCGAGAGCGAGATCGAAGGGCTGGGGCGGCTGGACAACCGCTGCGTGGAGTAGCTGCGCGGTCTCGGTCCCCTGCGGCTTCAACAGCGCGGGGCTACCGATGGGGCTGATGGTGTACGCCAAGCCCTTCGACGAAGCCAAGGCCCTGCGCGTCGCGCGCGCCTTTGAGCGGGCGACGCCGCACCACTTGCGCCGGCCGGAAGCGTTCGAGCTTGGCGGCGCATAGGGGCCAAGGACCCACAGCACTGCAGCAACCACCAGCCCTTGGTCAGGGTCTCGCAGGGAATGCCCACGAACCTCTCCCACACCGCGAGCAACTCGACTGGGGCCGTCACACGGCGAGGCTATCAGTTTCGGGAAGGGTTCGAAGCGCTCCGCATCGCCCGTGGTGATACCGGTACGGCTGCCCCTTCATGATCGATCAGGACTACGACCATCGGCTCAGCGCCAACTCGGCTACCTGCGGCGACCGGAGGTGGCGTAGATCTTCAGGTCGGCGCGTAGCTGCAGGCTCTCACCGCGGTTTTTGGCTGCACTGATGGCGTCGCGCAGGCGCTGCAAACCGGCTTCGAACTCCTCCGGTGACAGCAACGTGAGCTGGGAGGTCGACTCACGCGTGAGCGCACCGCTGTTCAGATAGGCCTGGGCCATGGCGGTCTGGTCGATGCGGTGGCCGACCCGCGAAGCGCAGTCGTCGAAGCCGGCCGCGCCCATCCATGCGCAGATCGTCGCGGGAGCCGGGTAGCGCGCGCGGTCCAGCTCCAGCGTGCGCTCGAAGTACTCGTAGACGTACCAGTCTTCGCGTCGCTGGCCGGGTCCGAGTCCGAGTCCGAAGATCATCAACTCGCCACCGGGCCGTAGGACCCGGTAGGCCTCCGTCACGAAAGCTGCGCCGTCGTCGAAGTGGTGTAGCGCGTTGACGACGAACACCCGCTCGAAGCTGCGCGCGACGTCGGTCAGCTCCTTGATCAGGGCGTGCGAAAGGCCGTTGACGCCGTCTCCGCGGTCGAAGCGGACCAGGGTGACGCGCTCGCGGCGTTCGATGGTGATGTCGCTCATGGGGCTCGGGTCCGGTGGTGGCGCTCTTGGCCGGTTGCTAATCTTGGTCGAGCGTCGCGAGCACCTTGCGCACAGCTTCGTCGATGCGGTTTTGGCAGCTGGCCGAGGGCCCGTCGCAGGGCATGGTTGTGCAGACGTTGAGGGCGGCCTTGAGGCCGTCGCATTCGGCGGCGCAGTGGGCGCAGCCTGCGACGTGGGACTGCATGGTGGTGCACAGGTCGTCGGAGAGCTCGCCCTCCAGGTAGCGCGAGAACGTTTCGCGAATGTCGGGGCAGGCGCTGGGCGTTGGGGTGGCGTTGGGGGCGAGCAGGGCCCGTAGCTCTGCGCGCGCACGGTGCAGGCGGCTCTTGACCGCCGCCACGCTGATGTCGACCACTTCGGCGACTTCCTTGGCGCTCAGGCCTTCCACGTCGCGCAGGAGCAGCACCTCGCGCTTTTCCGGTTCCAGGCGGCTGATGGCGTCCTGCACCTGGCGCCAGAGTTCGCGTGACTCGACTTCGCTGTGGGGGTCAGGGCGGCCCGAGTGCAGGCCGCTGTCGCCTTCGTCGAGTTCTTCGAAAGGCTCTTCGTGGCTAGGGGCGAACTTGCTCTTGCGCCTGCGTTTGATGCAGAAGCTGCGGGTGACCGTGTAAAGCCAGGTGGACAGCGATGAGGCGCCGCGGAAGTCGCGGAAGCTGCGCGCCAGGGTCAACATGGTGTCCTGCAGGACTTCTTCGGCGTCTTCGGGGTCGCGGCACATCTTCATGCCGAAGCGATAGAGCTGGGGCCGCACCGTGCGCAAAAGGTCTTCGAGCGCATCGTCGTCGCCGCTGCGGGCCCGCTCCAGCAGCGAGGCCGCGGTCGAGGTGTCGATGGTTTTGCCTTCGTCGGTTTGCATGGGTGCTGGTCTTCTAGTCATCTGTGTCTGCGGTTCTGGACAAAACTCGCCGATTGCTCGCCGAGTTTTGTCCAGAACCGCAGACACAGATGCCTAGGGTAGCTCGACTGCGCCGGCGGTGCAGCCGTCGCTCGGTCGCCGATTGTCGCGCTGGTCGAAGGGGGGACAGCTCTGTCCGAGACCCCGAGCGGGGCTGCCCGTGGCCCGTCGCCCGTGGCCCGCTGTCCGTCGCGATCCTCGGTTGCCGAATCGGTGCCTTGCTCAGGCCTTGATGCCCAGCAGTGCCTGTTGCATTTCGTCCTCGCTGCGGACCACGGCGAGGTTGGCCTTGAAGGCGTGCAGGGCGCTGATGCGTTCGACGGTCTCGGTCGAGAGGTCGGTGTTGGAGCCGATGATCTCGCGCCCGGCGGCGTAGCCCACGGGCGCGCGATGCACCGTCGGGGTCGCTTGCGAGCGCACGCCGGGCGGTGGTGTGGCCTCGGTGGCAACCTCGCGTTGGGCCTGGAAGCCTTCGGTGTGAACGTTGGCGACGTTGTGGGCCGAGCGAGCCTGGCGCGCGCTGGCGACCTGGAGGCCCGAAAGAGCGATGGAGCTGGCCTTGCCGATCACGACGCTCCTTCAATCGGCCGATCGGCATGAAGCTCGAGCGAAAAAGCGTCTGCTGACAACATTTTCCGGTTACAGGTCGCAGCATTGGCTACCATGGTAGCCATGCGAGTCGCTTCGATCGTGCTGGCCATTTCGGCGTTGGGCTGCGGGGCGGTGCAGCGGCCCGACGGTGGTGAAGGGCTTTTGCCCAAGGGCAGTGAAGTGCCGGAGCTGAGCGCGGCCGACCAGCAGGGTCGGCCCGTGGCGCTTCGTGGCCTTCAGGGGCAGCCGGTGGTGGTCTACTTCTACCCCAAGGACGGAACCCCCGGCTGCACGGAGGAGGCATGCGCTTTTCGCGACGCCTGGACGCGCTACGAGCGCGCCGGGGTGCGCGTGATCGGGGTTTCGGCCGACGACGCGGCCGCCCATCGCGAGTTTAGCCAGGAGCATGGGCTGCCCTTTTCGCTGATCGCCGATCCGGAGCACGTCTGGTCGCGGGCGTTCGGCGTCGGGACCTTCTTGGGCATGACCTCGCGGGTGAGTTTCCTGATCGGTCGCGATGGACGGGTGGCCAAGGTTTACGCTGACGTGGATCCCGGTGTCCATGCCGATGAGATCCTGAAGGACGTGGCCCAGCTCAAGTGATGACGCGGTCTCGCGTGATGAGGTGGCGATGGGACGTGCAAGTGAGCCCAGGGGGGTGGACCGGGTGCGGCTGAGCCAGGTCGCTCCCGATGACGAGGCGGAGTTTCTCGCGGCCGTGCGCCGGAGTCGGCGTTTGCACCGGCCCTGGGTCCATCCGCCCGCCACCTCGAAGGCGTTTCGAGGCTATCTGGAACGCACGGCCGATGATCGCTTCGTGGCCTTGGTCGCGCGGGTGCAGGGCGGACAGCTGGCGGCGGTGGTCAACGTGAGCGAGATGGTGCGCGGCGGTTTTTGTAGTGCCTATCTGGGCTACTACGCCTTCGAGCCCTTTGCGGGGCGGGGCATGATGACGCGGGCTCTGGCGCAGGCGATCTCCATGGCCTTTGGGCACTACGGCCTGCACCGCCTGGAGGCCAATATTCAGCCCGGCAATGCCGCTTCCAGGGCGCTGGTGCAAAAGCTGGGCTTCGAGCTCGAGGGCTTTTCGCAGCGCTACCTGAAGGTGGGCGGACGCTGGCGTGATCACGAACGCTGGGCGCTGCGCAAGGAAATCTGGCGTCCCAAGACGCTTCTGGGTCAGATACTACACAGCGGACGCCAGCCGTAGTATCTCTCGGTCATGGATGCCGACGAATCCCTCTGTGCGCTGGCGGACCGCGAGTGCGTGCCCTGCCGCGGCGGTGTGCCGCCCTTGACCGAAGAAGAGCGGGCCCCGCTGCTCAAGCAGCTTTCGGAATGGCGCGTGGTCGATGGACACCACCTGGAAAAGAGCTACGCATTCCCGGACTTCGCGAGCGCGCTGGCCTTCGTCAACCGCGTCGGCGACGTGGCCGAAAAAAGCGGCCACCATCCGGACTTGCACCTGGCCTGGGGCCGCGTGCGCATCGAGATCTGGACGCACAAGATCAATGGTTTGACCGAGAGTGATTTCATTCTCGCGGCCAAGTGCGACGCCGTGCTCTGAATTTTGGCGCCCGCGCCATGGCCGCGGCGAGAAGGAGCCATCCCCACAGCCCGTTAGGGGGCCTTCTTCGCCCGGCGAGCGTCAGCTGGCAGCTCACCGGGTTGGCGGCGGTGTCCTGGGTCGCAAGCTCGACCCAGCGTTCGTTGCCGCAGAAGCCATTGGTCCGGCTGCAGCTTGGCTGAAGCTGAAGCCATCGACCGAAAAACGACGAGATTTCCTCCGAGGCTTGACCCCGCCGCAGCGCTGCCGAGAGGCTCAGTAGATCGACCGTGGCGGCCATGGCAGCTCGCTGCAGTTCCTCGCTCTGGCTGCAGTCGTCCAGCGAACGCGAATGGGGCAGGCCGTCGCGCGTTTCATCGTAGTCACCGAAGGTGGGGTCGACGAGGTTGAGTACCGCCACTACGCGTCGCAACTCGTACTCGTCTGAGCGAATGCAGTGCGAAAAGCTATCCTGCAGGACGTGCAGCGCGCGGCCCAGCCGGAAGGCCGGACCCCACACCGGAATCGAGACGCGTCCGTAAAAGTCCAGATAGATGAATACGGACTCGTTCTGCTCCCGCGGCGCGTGCGCGTAGGCGCGAGCGACTGCTTGCAGCTCGGCGCGCAGTGCCTGCCGCACACCCTCGAGGGCATTGGCATCCCCTTCGGGGCCGTCGTCTACGCTGGCCCGCAGGGCGTGGGCGTGCTGGGTCTCGTCTCTCGGGTCGAGGCGGTGGGCCCGGGCGTGCTCGAGGTCGGCCACCGAGTAGCCCTCGCCGTCGGGGTCGCGCACGCCGACGATCAGGCTCATCCAGACGAAGCGCCGGGTATCGTCCAGCGAGCGGCCATCGATGCCGTAGGTGTCCAGTAGATACTCGGCCAGGTCGCGCACCCGTTGTCCCTCCGGCAGCTCGGGTGTTCCAGCGGGCCAGGCATCGTGCTTCAGCAGCGCGCCCGACACGATCGTCTCGTGGCAGCCCTCGCGGAACGCACTGGCGGTGGAATAGGCCAATGCGGATGCGGGTGAGAGGGCGACTGCCATCACCAGGAGACCCCCGAACGGGTGCCCGATCACAGCGAGACCTCGAGGTAGACTGCCGTCCGGTACTCCACTTGCACGAGCGCAACTCCGGTCAAGACAGGCGCCACAATGGTTAGCGTGAGCGGATCCAGGCCCAAGCTCAGAGCATGGGTGAGCGGAAATCGCAGCCCCACCGGCCTGAAGTCCACGAATAGGCCCACGTTACCGGCCTTGTCCAGTGCGGCATCGTAGGCCAGGATTGAGGCACCCAGCGCGAGGCTGGTGCGAACACCTCGACCGTAGTAGAGGTGCTCGCCGCCGATGGCCAGGTTGACGGCGCCCGCTACGACATCGGATTCGAACTCCGTGGCTAGCCAAAGATCGTGCTCGACGTGGGCGAATATGCCCCAATTTGCCCAGCGTGGACCAAATCGCGCGGCGTAGCCGAAGCTGCCGGCCAGTGCGGACCGATCGGCCAGGTCACTGAGGACCGAGAGGTGAAGCTCGCCCTGCACGGGCCAGGCGATCCCCGACTCGGAATTGGGCATGGCACAGGCCGTTTCGGCCGACCACAGCGACAGCAAGATGGCCAACGCGGCGTGCTGCATTGCCGCTAGCAATCCTACGTTTGACCCCGCAGTGCAAGCGAGACGGGGCGGAAAGCGTCCGAGGGGAAGCCGCCCTACGAGGGCGGAACGGCGCGACGTCCGCTCACGATCACTTCTTCTCGGCCTTCGGCGGTGGTGTGGCGCACCAGGCGGTAGGTCGTGTTGCCGTCGGCGCGCGCCACCTCTGGAGCCGCCACGATCAGCTGCAGATCGAGGGCATGGCAGAGATCGAACAACACGCCCAGGTTGTCCCGCGACAGTCGGTTGGCTTCGTCCAGAAATAGCAAGCGTAGGCTTCCGAGCTTGTCGCGCGGTCCGAGCAGGTTCGCGTCGCGCTCCCATTCCGTCAGCACCACCATCATCAGCGCAGCGCCCACGCCGATGGCCTCGCCGGTCGAGAGCCGGGTCGGGTTGGCCGGCTCCCAGTTGTCTGCGCCCTGCCGGCGGATCTCGATGGCGAGCTCCACGTACTCGCGGTAGTCGAGCAGGCGCTGCCCTCCACTTTTGCCGCCGCCACCATAGCGCTTGAAGATTTCCTCGAGCGCGTCCTCGATGGGCAGGCTCGAAGAGAACAGCAGCTCTTGCGCGTGGCCCTCGCGCAGCGCTCGCAGGATTTGCTCCATGCGCTCGATCCGGCGGATTTCGATGCGCATTCCGTGGATGCTGCCGAACTGGATGCCCTCGAGCTGCTGGTTCAGCCTCCGCACTTGTCCGAGGGCGCGCCGCAACTGCACGTCGATGCCGCGCGCGACGTCTTCCGAGCTTCCGCGCAGCTCGCCTTCCTGCCGGTTGAGCCTGGTCTCCAGTAGGTCGAGGTGATCGCGCAGGCGCTCGAGCGCGATCAACGGATCGGCCACCTCCGCGATTTGCGCGGGTACGCGTCGGCCCAGAAAAGCGCGCACCGCTAGCCAACACTCGAGGTGGCCGGTCGTGTGGTCCAGCAGGTCGGGCAGCTCGTCGGCGCCGCGAGTACGCGTCACCCGATCGTGGAGCAGCTCGCGCTTGCTGGCGGCCTCGGCCCGCAGCTGCAGGCTGCTCAGTCCGTCACCGGGAGTCAATGCCAGCGCGCTGTGCAAAACGCCGGCGCCTTCGGCCGCTTCGCGCAGTTGAGCCCACTGTCGCTCGAGGGGCAGCGCGTCCGAAGCGCATGCGCTGTGGTGATTGCTTGCGCCCGAGGTGGCGCCTTCGGCCCGGGCGCGTCGCTCCTGTGCCAGCGCGCGTTCGGCGACGCTGGTCCGCGCGGCCTCGGCGAGTCGCTGCAGCTCTGCCTGTGTCGCTGCGAGCTGATGATCGAGGTCGCTCCTTTTGCCGTCGTCCTCGGCATCGAGCGCGGCCAGCTCCGCCCTGGCATGTTCCTGCTGCGCCTGCAGGTTTGCCCGGGCCGCTTGCGCCGTTTGTAGCACGGACGTGGCCGCCTCCCAGGCGCCGAGCGTCAATCCTTCCGCTTCGTCTGCCGTCTGTAGCTGCGCGCGGGCGCTCCGCTGCTGTTGCTCCAGGGCAGGCGAGAGCTCGGCCTGGGCATCGAGCGCTGCACGGGCGTCGTCGAAGTTGGCCGCGTGGCCCAAGGCGGCTGCGCCCTCGAGCGCGGTGCGCGCGCGGAAGCTGCGGTCGAGTTCTGCGCCGAGCTGCTCGACTCGGGCAGCGTGCCGCGCCACCGCGGCATCGTCCGGGGGCGGGTTGCGCAGCACATCGAGCAATGCCGAGACCGTGGTGCGAGCTGTCGACAGTCGCGTCAAGTCGCCACGCGCGCGCTTGAGCCGTGCGAGCTTTGCGGCCAGTTCCTGCGCCCGCTCCGCCTGATCCGGTGGCGCCAGTAGCTGGGCCTCGGGCAGCAGCCGTCGTAGCGTTTCGGCGCGGCTGCGCAGTGCCAGCAGCTGCGTGCGTGCCGCCTGCTGCTCGGCCTGTCGCGCGCGCGCCTGCTGTTCCCCGGTGGCGATCTGCGCTTGGAGGCTCGCTTGCTGCGCGCTCGGATCGCCGCCCAGCCATTCCTCCGCGTGCGTCCACAGCACGTCCGCATCGCGCCGCAGCTCGGCGTTCTGCCGGGTCTGTGCGGCGAGTTCTTCGAGCATCGCGGTATGCGTCGAAATCGCCCCACGCAGTTCGCGCAGCCGCGCTTCGCGTGCACGCCGTCCGAGGCGAGGAGGGCTGGGAAGTTTGGAAAGGCGGATGCCGTAGGCTTCGAGCGTTGCCAGCGGTTCTTTGCCCGTCGTGTCGGGCGGTTGCAGGTCGAGGCTCTGCGAGGCGGAGACCAAGTACACGTCGCCCAGCGTATGCGGTAGCCTTGTCAGAGCGCTTGCGGTCGCGTCCATGTCATCGACGACAAGCGCGTCGACCCACGGACCGAGCCGCGCTTCCACCCAGGCCGCATCTGCTGCATCCAGGTCCTCGAAGCGCGCAGCGAGCAACTCGGCGCCCAGTTCGTCGCGCACGCGCAATAACTCCGCGTCATAGACCGCCCCGCCGCGGCCCAACTCGGCCGCCTGCGCCTGTAGCGCCTCGCGCTCCGATTCGAGTGCGTCACGGCGTCCGGCCAGTTGCATGTGCTCTGCCATTAGACGGTCGCGCAGGGCGAGCAGCGCCGACCGCGAGTCGCGCGAGACATCGAGTCCCGTCTGCGCAAGGCGCTCGGCGGCCTTGGCCGCCAAGTGAAAGCATGCGCCCCGTTGTTCGAGGGCGACGTATCGCTCGCGCAGTCCGTCGAGCTGCTGCTGTGCGAGCAGTGTCTCGGGCGCTGGATGCAGCAGGGACTCCAGGGCTTGCTGCTGCCGCTCCACCTCCGACAACAGGTCGGCCACCAGGTTGGGATCCTCGGCTGCCTCGAGTTCCAACCCGAGCGAGGCCAAGAGCTCGCGGGCAGCGCGCTGACGCGTCGCGAGCCGCTGTGCGCCGCGCTGTTCCTCTTCGAGCTGCTCGAGCCGCGCGCTGTCGGCCTCCAGCTCCGAAAGGCGCGCCAGGTGCGCCCGCGCCAGTCCATGCCGATCGTGGGAAGGCGGCGTGTCCTTTCTACGATCGGCGGTGAGCAGGTCACAATGCTCGAGCACGTCGAGCGCTGCGAGCGCGCTCGCGTATTCCTGCCGCCGCGCCTCGAGGTCACGCCCCTGCCGCATCAGGCTCGCCCGCTCGGTCTCGAGTTCCGCGTGCGTCTGCGTCAGCTGCTCGAGCGCCGCTGCTACCTCATCGAGTGCCAACTGGGGCCTATCGAGCAGCTCGCGCGCCTCCGTGATGCACCGCTGCAGCTCGGCATGGGCGTGGGCCCGGCGCGCCAGCTCGGCGACGCCTTGCTGCAGATCGGCGAGCCCGCGGCTGGCGCGATCATAGGCCTCGAGCGCCCGGGCGCGCGCCTGCTTGGCTGCGTCGCGCGCCTGCGCGCGCTCGAGCTGGGCCGATGTCGCGGCCGCCAGCTGCTGATCGAGCGCGGTGCTCGCTGTGTCCAGTTTGGCCAGGCGTTCGGCAAGCTCGGCGGCTCTGGCGCGGCGCTGCGCGTGCACCTCGAGCTGCGCCAGCTGCGCGCGGGCCTGCTCGAGCGCCTGGCCGGCCGCAGACTCCCTTTGAGCGAGCTGCGCGGCCTCTTCGGTTCGCGCCGCCTGCTCATGCTGCGCCCGCTCGAGCGCGCCCGCGGCGTCGCGCACCCGCGCCTGGGCTTCCACGCTCGCAAGTCGCGTGGCGTGAAGCGCGGCCGAGAACATCGCCAGTCCAGCCTCGTAGATCGCGCTGATCTCGCGTTCGAGCTGTCGCGACTCGAAGACCTCGGAGCGCGTACGCCTGCACGACTCCAGATTGTCGCGCATGCGCGAGAGGGTATCGGATAGGCCTGTTTCTTCCCGCAATAGAAAGCTGCGTAGCTCCGTTCCGAGCGCGCGCGAAATTCCGCCCGTCATGCTCGTGCGCAAGAGGTCGTTCCACTTGTTGCGCTCTTCTTCGCGTGTGAGGCGCAGCGGCGTGATGCCCCGCTCGAAGAGCATCGCGAAGTAGTCCTTGGTGGTACGGAAGATCTGAATGGAGCCATTGGCGGCGGCAACTGCGGTCTTGATCTCCGCGAGTTCGGGTACGTGGTCGCCGTCCTCCCTGCGCACCAGCAGCAGCTCCGACAGGCGTGTTTCCGGCGACAAGCCCGTGATCGCGAAGGCGGTCGGCACGACCGTGGGTTCGGTGGTGCGCGCAAGGCATACGCCGAGCACGACGCGCTCACCGTCGAGGTCCAGGTCGAGCGCCGCGTAGGATGGGCGGCCGGGCTCGCCCAGGCGCCCCCAGATGCCGCGATCGCCCCCGGTTGCGCCGCTCTCACCCAGGTTGGTGAAGCGCAGCCGCGTCATGTCCGGCAAGAGCACCACATAGGCGGCGATCATCACGGTGGTCTTGCCGGCGCCGTTTCCGCCCTCGAGTGCGGTCACGTGGCGGTCGAGCAGATAGCGCTCGTAGAAGACGCCCTTCCAGTTGACGAGCACGAGCGCGGCGACGCGCGTCCGGCTCATGCCGGCTCCTCGGCTTCGTCTGCCTCTTCTTCCGGCGCTTCGATGTCGGGCTCCGCAGGCGCCGAATCATCGGGCGCATCGGGCGCATCGAGACCTATGTCGTCGCCTTCTTCCTTCTCCAGCGGGGCCAGCGCCACTTCGCCCTGCGCCACCAACTTTGCCAGCGCCTCGGCGGGCTCGGACAGGCCGCGCACGGGCTCTGCAAAGCGCATCAGCGACGAGCGCAAACGCACGCGGTCCGCCTCGGGCAGATCCACAAAGCCCATGCTCGCGAGCCGGCGCACCGCTTCTGCCACGCGCTGACGGACATTGCGCTGCGCGATCCGTTCGTCGAAGCGTTTGCGTTTGCTCGGATTGAAAGCGGCGACCAGCGTGTCGGTGCCGAGCACGGTCGACAGCTGTGCCACCAGCTCCTCGTGGGTCACGGCCCCGCCGCGCTCGATGGTGGACGGATCGAGGTACAGCAATGCCAGCGCTTGCCCGACGAGCATGTCGGTGCCGCCGAGCTGTTTGCGCGAAACCTTGTCCCCCGTGGGCAGTAGGTAAAAGTAGCCGTCGGTCTTGTGAATTAACTCGCAGCCGTAGCGCCGATAGAATTCCTCGAGCAGCTCTTGGGCATCGAGGAGCAGCGCGTACCAGTCGGTGTCGTCGCGATCGACGTGTCGCCCCCGGCGCAGTGCGACGTCCAGGTCCGGGAAGGCCGGGTCCATGATCACGTCTTGTAGCAATGCGTAGCCCGATTTATTCACTGCTATCTCCCGGATCGAGCGACCACTCCTCGATTACCAGCCCGTCGCCCGCCGCCACCCACGCCCGATCGATCTCGCTCTGTGCGCGTGCCAGCTGCGCGGCCTTGTGCGCCACGCGACCGGCCTCGACAAAGCGCTCGGGAGCGGGCAGCGCCTCGGTCACCAGCGCCGTGACACTCGACAGGGCCCGTGCCCCTTGCTCGAGCGCCCCTTGAACCCGTTCGGTCAGGATCGCCTCGCGATCTTCGCCCTCATCGGGCGCCAGTGGTTTCTCGCGCGGTGCCCGCGGTCGCACCACCTTTGGCTTGTCGGGCACGCTGACCACGGTCCGCAGCATTTGCAGAGGTCCTGCAGCGGAGTGGGTCAAAGCAAAGCGCGCGCCTCGACCCGCCAGTTGGTCGCGCAAGCGCTGCGTGAGCGCGCGCGAAGGGTCGAGGCGCACCACATCGCGCAGGTAGCGATGCACATACTGAAAGTAGTCGGAGAAAGCGCGCTGGCGCGCCGCACCCCAGGCCGCGATGCGATCGACCTGATCCATCAGACGCCGTGCGGCGGCCTCGGCCTCTGGTTGCCCTGCGGCGATCGCGTGCTCTTCGATGTCCTGAAGCAATGCGAGCAAGTGGGTCGAATCGCGCAGTAGCACGTGGTTGAGTTCCTGCAGGGTTGCGCTGGTGGCATCGAGCAGCGCCTGGCAGCGCGTCAGCGCTGCGAACCAATCCTCTTCGAGCAGGCGTCGAATCTCCGAACGAAAATCCTCTTGCTGCAGATCGAGCCCGCGCTGGCGACGTTCGATGCCATCCACTAGCTCGGCGATGGTGACCCGCAGCGGTCCGACCACGGCCGTCTGCCAGCGCTCTGCATCGGGCGAGTCGCGCGCCGCGTCGCGTACCTGCTCGAGCGCGCCGCGCAGGCTGCTGGTCAGCAGCAGCAGGCTTTCGCGCGTGAGCACACCATCCTCCAGGTAGAACTCCACGATGCCGAGCGCCAGGCGCGACAGCGTGAACTCGCCCGCGCGGGTGACCCCTTGACCATCGACGCGCGCCAACAGGCGCTGCTCGCGCAGCCGCTTGATCGCGTGGGTCGCGCGCCGCTTGCGTTGATCGGCCTCCGGCATGAGCAGAAGGCTCGCCTCGATGAAGGTGTCCTCGAGCTGGGCCTCATTGAACGACGTCAGACCACGGCCCTGGGTCTGCAGATGCAGCGCCACCAGGAAGCCCAGCTCGAGCGTGCTGAGCTGCAGGCTGACCTGCTGCTGTGCGATCAAGCGAAGGATCTGCTCGTTGCTGCGCGCAGGGAGGGCCATCGGGCTGCCGTCTATATCGCGGTCCCAGGGCGGGCGCGAGCGCCAAGCGCGGATTGCGGTCGTGAGGTCGGTGGGCGGGGCGCGATCGGCCTGATTCTGGTGAGATGGCCCGCAGTGCTCCGGCCGCGCCTGTGGGCAGGCCTTCAGCGCAGAGGTGGGGGATCGTGGCCGTGATATCCCGAAATTGGGACGTGCCCGGCGCCTTATCGCTGGTAGGGATTCCGCAGCAGCGCGTCGAGCGACTTGTTTTTCGGCGCAGGCGCTGCTGGCGGCTCGCTGGCGGTTGCCTCGGTTTCCTTCGGCTGTCCGGTCGCTTTCCTTGATTCAGACTTGGCAGCCGTGCCCGTCTCCCTGCGCGCAGCGGGCCTGCGGGCCGTACGTTCCTTCTTGCCAGCCGCGGAGGTGGGCTTTGCCGGGGCTGGCATCGGCTCGACCTTGGCGGCCGACTGCGTTTCGGGTTCCGGTGCGGCGAGGTCTTCGGCTTCGAGTTCGGCTGGCTCTTTCAGTAAAGCCTTCGGCTCGGCGGAAACCGACTCGGTGACGGTCTCCTTTTCGGCCTGCTGCGGCGCTGCCGGTTGACTCGAAGGAGCCATCGATTCAACTGTGAGCCCAGGAGCGTCGGCGACCATCAAGTACCCGAGCAGACCCAGAACCACGACACCGAGGATGCCGGTAATCACCAGTGGCAGTCGTCGCGCCGATTTGCGCTGGGCGGCCTTGCGCTGGGCCGCATAGGATGGGTCGAGCGCACCCAGGGCCGGCGGTGGCGCCACCACCGGGGCCAATCCGGGCTGGGAGGCACGGACGCCCATGCCAGCCGACGTTGCGCTGGAGTAGACCCCGCTGAGCTTGGAAAAACTCCGCGACGATGCCGACAGTGAAAGCTCCGAGGGCATCGAGGGTTCAGAAACAGAGTCCAGCTCGAATGGTCCGGTGCCCTCGGCCTGGCGCGCTAGCATGGCCTTGGCGCTGTTGATCGTTTTGCGGTCGCGCTCCAGTTTGGCCGAGGCGAACTTCTCAACAGCTCGGCTGACCGCCCGCAACGATGCCAGGCCGCCGACCTGGGAGGCTGCCTCCTCGACGGCCATCACGAACTCTTCAGCCGTGGCATAACGCCTGTCGGGATCCCGTTCGAGCGCCTTGAGCACGACTGCGTCCAGCGGCGCCAACTCGGGCACCACCGAGGAGGGCGCGGGAATCTCGTCGTGCAGCAATTTGTGTAGCGTCGACGCCGTGGTCTCACCGCGGAAGAGGCGCCGGCCCGTCAACGCCTCCCATAGAATTGTGCCCGCCGAGAAGAGGTCGCCGCGCGAGTCGCCCTTGCCGGTCGAAGCCTGCTCCGGCGGCATGTAGGCGAGCTTACCTTTGACCTGGCCGTCGCGGGTGTGGGTCAGACGATCTTCGGCCTTGGCGACGCCGAAGTCGGTCAGTCGCGCGACCCCGTCGCGACCAACCATGACGTTGTGTGGCGAGACGTCGCGGTGGACGAGCTTGAGGTGCTGGCCGTGTTCGTCGCGTAGGTCGTGGGCGGCGCCCAAACCATTGAGGGTGTCGACCACGATGCGCAGGGCCACCGGCACAGGCAGCCGCTCGCCCGCCTTGTAGGCTCCTGAAAGCATGGCACCCAGGTGGTCGCCCTCGATGTAGTCCATCACCAGGTAGAAGCCGGTCTCGATGGTGTCGCTGATGTCGGTGGTGGGAACCACGTTCGGATGGCGAATGCGCGCCGCCAGGCGAGCCTCGTCGAGGAACATTTTGATGAACTCGTCCTCGTAGGCGAGGTTTGCGTGCAGCACCTTCAAGGCCACCAGGCGTTCGAAGCCGCCGACGCCGTGCGCGCGCGCCACATAGACCACGGCCATGCCGCCGGCTGCGAGTTTCGAAAGGATCTCGTAGCGACCGAGCCGGTGACCGGGCCTGAGATGGCCGGAGCCGGTACTTGGGCTAGCTGGCACGGCGGTCATGACGAAGCTGCGATTCCCCGTTCACGAAACGAACCTTGGCTGGTGAATTCGAGATAGTCCCGTTTGGACGGCCGAATGCACGAGGCGATCTTAGCATAATTGAAACGGCGGGGGACAACTCTGCAATTGCCACGTAGATAACTGAAAGTGTATGGGAGAGGGCGCCTACAGCTTACAGGGGTGTGCGCGGCCTGGGCAGGTGTGGGGTTGCGGTAGAGGCTTGCGTACGACCACAGGCGCGGCAAACTCGCTCTTCATATGGACGCCATCGAGCTTTTGATCAACCGCAGCTCCCAGGGAAAGCTTCAGGATCCGGCCCCCGATGAGGAGACGCTGCGTCTGTGCTTTGCCGCCGCGGTTCGCGCCCCCGACCACGCCAACCTCAGGCCCTGGAAATTTCAGCTGATCGCGGGCGAGGCGCGCCGCAGTCTGGGTCAGGCCCTGCGTGATTCGCTCGCGAGCCGGGCCCCCGAGAGCAGTGAGGAGGAACTGCAGAAGGCGGCGCAAAAGAGCCTGCGCGCGCCCCTGATCATCGTGGTTTCGGCTTGCACCCGCCATCACCCCAAGGTTCCTGGGGTCGAGCAGTTGCTGTCGGCGGGGGCTGCGGCCCAGAGCATCTTGTTGGTGCTGCAGGCGCGCGGTTTTGGTGGCATTTGGCGCACGGGTCCGGCGGCCTACGACCGCGCCCTACACCGGCGCCTCGGGCTCGGCGAAAACGAGTCGATCGTCGCTTTTATCTACGCCGGCACGCCCGCGGCAGATCCCCCGCCCATCGTACGCCCCGATCCCAGCGTCCATGTCGAGCACTGGGAGGGTTGAGTCCGGGTGCGCAGCTCAGCCCGCGGGCAGCGCCAGCAGGGCATCGACCAGGTCAGCGACCGAGGCGTAGCGGGGCCAGCGCCGGTCGTGGGCGAAATCCCCGGCGGCGTCGATCAGGGCGCCGTGCATGCCAACCGCCCGGGCGCCGAGCACGTCGACCGCGGGGATGTCACCGGCATAGACGCTGCGTTCGGCGGTGACGCCCATGCGCTCGAGCGCGCGTTCGAAGATCGCCGGGTCGGGCTTGCGCACGCCTTCGAGTGCCGAGTCGATCACGAGCTCGAAGTAGGACGACAGTCCGACGCGTTGGAATAGCTGCTCGAGGCGTCCTTCGGAGTTGGAGATGACCCCCAGGCGCACGCCTGCGGCGCGTGCCCGCTCCAGCGCCAGCGGCACGCTTTCGGGGACCTTGCGCCAGAAGTAGAAGTCCAAGTGCGCCCGTCGCAGGTGGGGTAGCAGCGCCTCGACGCGTGCGGGCTCCAGGCCCGACAGCTGCAGCAGCTTCACCATCAGCGCATCCCAGCCGCTCTGGTGGCTGTCGCCCTGCAAAAGGCGCTGTTGGTAGCTGCGCTTGGCGCAGTGCAGCGCCGCCCCGATGGCTACGGCCGAAACCGCTTCGCCCGCCTCGGCCAGGGCTGCCGACACCGCCTCGGGGTCCAGAAAGCAGAGCGTGTCCCCGGCGTCGAGCAGGAGCGCCTGGGGCCGCTGCGCAAGCGTCAGCGCGGCGTTCACGGTTGCGCGCTCACAGTCTGTCGGCATTGTGGCAGCGTCACGACAGCCACCTGGGTAGCACGTCTGCAACACCGGGGCGATCTGGCAACGCTCGCCCAGCCCGCCTATGCTTGCGCCCGGCGGCTTCGTGCGGAGTCGCCCTCCCACAGTGATGCGCTGCAACATCTGCCGACAGCCATGCCCGGGCGAGCCCGAGCGCGGTCGCGTGCGTTCCAACGTCCGCAAGTTCCAGAGCGAGATCTTCGAGCTCTGGCGCTGCCCCCACTGCAAGAGCATCCACGCCTGCGACGAGGTGGACCTGGCCCACTACTACGCCGACTACCCCTTCCACCATCTGGGCGCGACCGACGTGGATTGGATGATGCGCGCCATGTACGACAACCTGCTGTCGCGCCTGCGCCAAGCGGGCCTGGACGAGCAGCAGGCGGTCATCGATTACGGCTGTGGTAGCGGTCACTTTCTGAGCTTTCTGGAGTCCCGGGGCTATCAGGACCTGGCCGGCTACGACGAATACTCCGAGGGTTTCGCCGACGCGGCCGTGATGCAGCGGCAGTACGATTGCGTGATGACCCAGGACGTGATCGAGCACGTGCCCGAGCCGCTCGAGCTGGTCGAGACGCTGCACGGCCTCGCCAAGCCCGGCGGCATCGTCGTGATCGGCACGCCCAACGCCGAAGCCATCGATCTGCAGAATCCCGAGCCGCGCGTCCACACCCTGCACCAGCCCTATCACCGCCATATCTTGAGCAAAACAGCGCTGCAGGCGCTGGGCGCGGATTTCGGCTGGGAGCTTCTGAAGTACTACCCGACGATGTATGCCAACACGCGCGTGCCCTTCGTCAACAGCGCCTTCGTCAACCACTACTTCCGCTGCTTCGACAACAACTGCGACCTGGTGATCGAGCCGATCAAGGCGAGCAGCTGGAAGCTTTTCACCCCCGCCACCCTGGCCCACGCGTTCTTCGGCTCGGCCTGGGCGCCCGAGAGCGATGTGATGGCGATCTTCCGCCGGCCTTGAAGCCCGCGGGCTGTCGAGCAGCGGCTACCGCTCGCCCGACACGTGCTGCCGGATCGACGTCACCAGCGCCAAACCGTGGAGTTCGTCCTCGCGCAGCAGCAGGATGCGCCGCTTGAGTTCTTCCGGCAGTGGCGTGCCGTCGATTCCAGCGGCAAAGATCAGCTCGGCGGCCGCCGAGGCCGTGGTCGACAGGGGCATCAGGATGGGAGCGGTCAGCTGCGGTAGCTCGTGGTCAATACGCAGGGCCAGCTCCAGGCCGTGGCTCGTGTCGCCATCGCGGGCGCGAACGGCGTTGAAGGGGATCAGCAGCACGTCGGGCTGCGGCCGCTCGTCGCCCAGCGCCCGCAGCACCTCATCGTCGCTCGACTCCGAGGCGATGATGGTGGCTTGGTCCATGTCCAGGCCGGCCTGCTCCAGGCGCCTGAAGACCTTGTCGCGGATTCGGCTGTGGTAGGGGCGGACGACGGTGACGCGTGACTGCAAGCTCAATAGTGGCGCTCCAGGACGTACCAGCCGAAGGCGCGTAGCAGCATTTTTGCAAGCGAGTCTTCGACCAACGGTTCCAGTTTGCCCCAGCCTTCTTCAACCAGGCCCCGGGCCTGCTGCGCGCAGGCCTCGATGCTATTGCAGCTCTCCAGCTTGTCGACCACCTGGGCCACGACCGCCGGATCCTGCGGCTTGCTGCTCAGGGTCTTCCACAGCCAGGCGCGATCGTCCTTGGGCAACGTGCCCAGTGCCTTGACCACCGGCAGCGTCACCTTGCCCTGCATCACGTCTTCGGCCTTGGCCTTGAGGTCGCCCTTGAAGCCGCGCAGGTTCAGCACGTCGTCGATGATCTGAAACGCGAGCCCCAGGTCCTCGAAGAACTGCCCCAGGCCCTCGATCTGAGCCTCGTTGCCGCCGCCTGCGATGGCTCCCATGCGCGCCAGGCATCCGGCCGGTGCTGCGGTTTTGAGGCGGTGCACCGCCAGCACGCGATCCTCGAGCGTGGAGGCGTCGCCACTCTCCACCACCTCGTCCATCATGTATTCGAAGCCGTCGATGTCGATGGCCTGGCCGGCATGGCCGGCGCGCAGGGCCTCGAAGTACAGTTCGTAGATGCGGATCTGATCGGCGTCCGAGACCAGCTCCGAGTTGAGCAGGTGGATGCCGATGAAATAGGCCGCGGTACCGGAGTTGATGGCCTGGGGTTCGCCGTAGATGAGATGGGCGGTCTTGCCGCCGCGGCGCGTCACGGATTTATCCTGGACGTCGTCGACGATCAGCGAGCCCACATGCATCAGCTCGGGTAGCGCGATCCATCTGACGAACTGCCGTGAGTTTCCACCCACGATGTCGCAGCAGGTGATGGCGGCGTAGGAGCGCCAGCCCTTGCCGCCGCGGTCGACGATTTCGCGGATCGGATGCAGATGGGTGCGAGCGTACTGGTCGACGTCCACCCCGCGCATGTACTGTTCGCGCTCGCGCGAGGCGATCAGCAGCTGCGCCTGGGCGTAGTCGGGCTTCATCGGCAGCACGCGCTCCACCGACTCGCGCACCACCTTGCCGACCTCTTCGAAGAAGCCCTCGAGGTCCTCGTAGGGCGCGTAGCCACTGCGCTCCACGATACCCACGCCCGTCACGGCCCTGCCGCCGACGCTGCCCTGGGCCTCGATGCGCCCCTCCCAGAAGGAGGGTTTGGAGATCAGGGTGATGAACTCCTGGTCATCGAACGCAGCCTCGACCTGCAGCTCGATGCCGGCCTCGGGCACGGCGACGCTCCAGCCCACCGGATACTCGAAGAAAGTCTGGGTGCTGCGCCACATGCGCCTGACTTCGAAGCGGATGTCTTTGAAGACGCGGCGCTCGCCGTCGGGGGCGATCACGATGGCCCAGCGACCGGCCACGGCCGGCACGTTGGGGTAGAGCTCATCGTAGACGCATAGCTCGCTGCCGTCGTCGAGCTGCACACTCAGCCAGTCCCAGGCCACCTGGCGCTTTTCGTGCTTGGCCCGACGCTCAGCCTGACGGCTCTTGCGCGTGGCCTCGTCGAGGGCCGCCTCGGCCGCGTCATCGACTTCTTCTTCGCCTTCGCCACGCCCAAATTCGTGGTCGTACCAGCCCTGGCCTTCGCTGATCGCGTGGGTGACGCCGCGCACGGTGACGCTGCCCTCGAGCCGGCAGCGCGGCACGAAGTAGTAAAACATCGCCTCGTCGTCGGAGCCGCGCACGACGCCGTCGTCGCCGTGGCGCACCGGCTTCTTCAGCAACTCGAAGGTCAGCTCGAGCCCCACCCCCTGACGCCGATCCTGCAGCTGCAGCAGATAGCGCCCGTCTTCGAGCTTGCGAAAGCGATCGGGACCGTATTGCAGGTCGAGCTTGCGCTGGTGCACGAAGACCCGACCCTCGAATAGACGGTCGGGGTAGGGCACGTTTCCGCGCTCCAGGATCTCACATAGCGCCCGGTTGAGCTTGTGATCCTTGCCGCCGAGGCCGCGTCGAATGCGTTTGAGACCCTCCTGGGGGGCGGTCTCATCCACACGCGGCACGAAATAATTCGTGCCGCTGTCTGCGTCCATCAGCGCCCACGTCAGAGAGTGGGCGTAGAGAGGATCGCGAGTCTCCGGGTCGTAGCCCTTGACCTGCCTGAAAAACGCCGCGAAAAATGAGAACCGACGCCCATCCGCGACGACATGACCGTTTTGGTACCACCATTCGGTCGTCGACGAGGCGTGAGGTAGGTCGTGGGTCTGCAGGTCGATCGGGCCGTCGCCGGGCCAATCGGAAGGAGCCGACGTCACCACTGCACCAGTCTTTCCTACGTTCCCTGTCGCCACTGCTACCAACCGTCATGGTAGCGTGTCAACTCGTTGTGCCCATAGCTGTTGCGCACGAGTGAATCATTTTTCTCGACGAAGCGTCCCTTCACCCGCCATGTCCCACCGCATTTCCTTCATTCGTTGTGTCCCAATTCTCGGCGCGGCCTTCGCGCTCTTGAGTTCTTCATGGCTCGTCGCGCCGCCCGCCGTGCGCGCCGAAGACGGACCCTCCGCCGATGAGCTGGCGCGCCGCACCTTGCGTGCAGATTCCTTCGCATGGGAGGGCGCCAACACGCGGCTGCGCATGGTTTTGGTCGGAAAAGACGGCAAGCGTCGGGAGCGCTCCATGGAGGTCGTGGCCCGCCGACACCAGGGACTGTTGCAGACGCTGGTGCGTTTCCTGGCTCCCCAGGAGCTGGCGGGGACCGCCTTTCTGATGCGCGAGACGGGCAGCTCCAGCTCCGAGCAGTACATCTACCTCTCGGGTCTCAAGCGCACCCGCCGCGTGGTGGGGCGCGAGCGTGAGGGCAGCTTCATGGGCAGCGACTTCAGCTACGCCGACATGCAGCGCATCGATCCCAAACACACCCGCCAGCGTCGCCTGCCGGACGACAAGGTGGGTTCAGTCCCCACCTTTGTGCTCGAGACCACGATCGCCGAGGGGGCTGGCTCGCGTTACGGCAAGCTGGTGACCTGGATTCGCAAGAGCGACTTCGTGGCCATCCGCACCCGCTTTCACGACCGCTCGGGCAAGCTGGTCAAGACCCTCTACGCGCGCAAGGTCAAGCAACTGGAGGGCAAGCCGGTGGTGGTGGAGGCGCGCATGCAGAGCGAGACCGGCACCGCCACCGAGTTGCACATCGAGTCCATGCAGCGCCGCGACGATCTCAGCGACAGCATGTTCACACCGGCGGCCCTCGAGCGCATGTAGACAGCCCCGGGACGCCTTCTTTGGCGGCGTCCTTGTGGCGTCCCATCGTGACCGGCCGCGTAAAACGTAGTACTCCTTTGCGTCGTGGCCGTGCTCGACGACATCAAACAACTCTCCCAGGTGGGTGTGGGATTGTTCCGGAGCCCCGGCGCGCTATTGCGCGAGCTGGTCTTGCTGGCGCGCTCGAACCCCGAGAATTACTACGAGTTTCTCGGCGACGACGTGCTGGAGGCGCAGGATCAGGGCTTCGAGTTGGCCGAAAAGCCGCTGTGGCTGAACCTCGGCTACTGGGAACAGGCGCGCACCTATCCCGAGGCGGGTGCGGCGCTGGCGCGCAAGCTGGCCCAGGCCGCGCGCCTGGGACCGGGCGACGTGGTGCTCGACGCCGGCTTCGGTTTCGGCGAGCAGGACCTCTTGTGGGTCGGCGAGTTCGACGTGGCCAAGATCATCGGCGTCAACGTCACCAGCCTGCACGTGGAGGTGGCGAAGAAGCGCGTCGAGGCTCGCGGTCTCGCAGACCGCATCGACCTGCGCTTGGCCTCGGCCACCGAGATTCCGCTCGACGACGCATCGGTCGACAAGGTGGTGGCCCTGGAGAGCGCCTTCCACTTCGACACCCGTGAGGATTTCTTCGACGAGGCCCGGCGCATCCTCAAGCCCGGTGGCCGCCTGGCCACGGCCGACTGCGTGCCCTACCTGGGCGAGCACCCCTCGGGGCTCATCAACTGGCTGGGTTGGCGTCGCTGGGGCGTGCCCCAGGTCAACATCTACGACCGCGACGAATACGTTCGCAGGCTCGAGCAACACGGCTTCAAGGACGTCGAAGTCGAGTCGATTCGCCACCACGTATTCCCTGGCATGCACCGCTACGCCGAGCAGCGAAATGCCGGCGTGGCGATGCACGACGCGCGCGTGGAGATCAGCGAGGCCGACGTGCAGAGCTGCCTGGGCGTCGAAGTCTGGGCCAAGCAGGGTGGGCTCACCGACTACGTGATCTTCTCGGCCGTCAAAGCCTGAGCGAAAGCCATGTCCGCCGAGGGCGAGCGATGTGTGGTCTGCGGCGCAGCGCGGGCCGAGGATGCCGAAGAGGCCATGGTGCGCTGCAACGTGCGGCGTTTCCGCGACGAGCGCTTCGCCGTCTGGCGCTGCGCCCAGTGCCGCTCGATCCACGCCCGCGACGCGGTGGACCTCGAGCACTACTACGGCGGCTACCCGGTCTTCGACGCCGAGCTCGACTGGAAGCTGCGCGTGGTCTACGGCGCCATGCTGGGGCGCCTGCGCGAGGCGGGGTTAGGGCCCGAGCACGAGCTGCTCGACTATGGCTGCGGCAAGGGGCTATTGCTTTCGTTTTTGCGCGAGCAGGGCCAGGAGCACGTGTCGGGCTATGACCGCTTCGCCGAGGGTTATGACGACCCCCAGGTGCTTGGCAGGAGCTACGACTTCATCGTCACCCAGGATCTCATCGAACACGTCGCAGATCCTCACACCGAGTTGAAGCTCTTCGATTCGCTGTTGCGCCCGGGGGGGCTGATCAGCATCGGCACCCCCGACGCCGATGCCCTGGATCTGCAAAAGCCCGAGGACTTTGTCCACGCCCTGCACCTGCCCTACCATCGCCACATCCTGGCGATGCCGGCGCTCATCGCCGCCGGTGAAAAGCTCGGCTGGCGGGTCGTGCGCCAGTACCGGACCATGTACAACAACACGCTCGTGCCGACCATGAACCCGCGTTTCGTCCTGCACTACGTGCGCTGCCATGACGACGTCTTCGACCTGGTGGCCGAAGACATCCGCATCGACAGCTGGAAGCTGTGGAGCCCGATGACGCTCTTCTACGCCTTCTTCGGCTACTTCTTCGATCGCCACACCGACATCCAGGTGATCTTCCAGAAGCCCGCATCGCCCGGGGTGCAGGCCGCAGCACGGGAGGCGTCGTGACGGCGGCCGCAGCCGCAGCCTCAATGACCGACGCGACCATTCGCATCGAGTCGGTCCGGCGCACCTACGGCCAGGGCGCCTCGGCGGTGGAAGCCGTCAAGGGCGTGAACCTCGAGATCGCCGCCGGCAGCTTCGTGGCCATCGTCGGGGCCAGCGGTTCGGGCAAGAGCACCCTGCTGAACATGGTCGGCACCCTCGACCGCCCCACCGAGGGGCGCGTGCGGGTCGGCGACGTGGACCTCTACGCCCTCGACGACAACGCCCTGACGCGCTTTCGCCGCGATCGTATCGGCTTTGTCTTTCAGTTTTTCCATCTGCTGCCCATGCTCAGCGCCCTGGAAAACGCCATGTTGCCGCTGGAGCTGGCCGGCCGTGGCGGCCGTGAAGCGCGCGCGCGGGCCCTTGGGCTGCTCGAGCGCATGGGGCTGTCGGCCCGGGCCGAGCACCGCCCCGACGAGCTGTCCGGCGGCGAGATGCAACGGGTGGCGATCGCGCGGGCCCTGATCATGGACCCGCCGTTGCTGCTGGCCGACGAGCCCACCGGCAACCTCGACTCCAAGACCGGCAAGTCGATTCTGGAGCTGCTCAAGGAGCTGGCCGACGGCAAGCGCACGATCCTGCTGGTGACCCACGATCCGGCGGTGGCCGCCGCCGGTGACCGCGTGATCACGATGGCCGACGGCTTGGTGCAGAGCGACGTGGCGACCGGGGCTGATCGGGGCTGAGGCGCTTCGTCGCGCAAGGCGCGCTTCTTTCCTATTGCGCGAGGCGCGCTTCGAGGACCGCCACGCGGGCGCCGAGCTGGGCATCGCCCGTGGCGCCGAGTTCGCGCGCACGCTGCAGGGCGGCTCCCGCGGCCTCGCGGTCGGCGAGCTCCAGGCGGGCTTCGGCCAAGAGGAGCCAGCCCCGCGCCTGTTGGGGCTGGAGCCCGAGCAGCGTTTCGAGCGCCGAAGCCGCCGCCTTCCAGCGACCGGCGGCCGCAAGCGCGGTGCCGTAGAGGCCGTAAAGCGAGGCGCGCTCCCTGGCGTCGGCGGCTTCGGGCGCCACCTCCACGAGTGGTCGCAGCGCTTCGGCGGCGCCGGCGGCATTGGCGGCCCTGAGCATCTTCGAGGCCAGCGCCACGAGCTTCGTGCGCACCGTCGCGGCGCCGGGTGCCGCCGCCCAGGCGCTCCCCAGCGCGCGGCCGGCTTCCAGGTCGCGCCCCAGCAGCTGCAGCAGGGCGGCCCGGTCCTCGTGGAAGAGGCTGACGTCCGGGCGCTCGGCGACCAGCGTGGAGGCCTCCTCCAACAGGCGCTCGGCCTCGGTGCGGGCGGTGGCCCCCTTCAGGCCCTCGCGCAGCAGCAGTTCGCTCTGGCCGTGGAGCATCACGTGCCGTCGCATCAGCGGAAAGAAGTCCCTGGGATCGCACCGCTCGGGCGAGTTCGAGAGCGGATCCTCGGGGTCCGCGGCTGCGCGCGGATTGGCACCGGTGTAGCCGAGCGCGCGCAGCCGAGCGATGGTTTCGGCCTGCAGCGCTTCGCCCGCCTGTTGCCTCGGGGCGCCCTGCAGGGCAGCGCTCAGTCGCTGCTTCAGCTCCGCCACCCGCCGTGGTCTTTCGGCGGCGAGGTTGTGGCTCTCGTGGGGATCTTCGGCCAGGTCGTAGAGTTCGGGGTGGGCGCCGTGGATCAGCTTTTCGCTGCCGAGGACGAGGCTGAAGAGCGGGGTGCAGCCGAAGCCGGTCGGCTCCAGGCATTCGGCGATGGCCGCCGGGCGCGGAGCCTGCGGGGGCTTGCCCGAGAGCCAGGCAGACAGGTCCTGGCCCTGCGTCCGGGCGCTGTCCGAAAGGCCCGTGGTGCCCAGCACTGTGGGAAAGATGTCGACCAGGCTTACGGTCTGACCGATCACGGTCGGGCGCGCGGGTCCCGGTGGCTTGATGATCAGGGGCACGTGCACGGTGCTCTGGTAGACGAAGTAGGAGTGGGTGCCCTCGCCGTGATCGCCACGGCCCTCGCCGTGGTCGGCCGTCAGGATCAGCAGGGTGTCGTCGTAGTGCCCGAGCTCGCGCAGGCTGGCTAGCAGGCGTCCTACGCAGTGATCGGCAAAGGCGATCTCACCAGCGTAGGGGTTGCCCGCCAAGCGCGTGCGGAAGGGCTCGGGCGGCTGGTAGTCGCCGTGGGGATCGAAGAAGTGCACGAAGAGAAAGAAGGGGCGTTCGCGTTCCTGCCGCAGCCACCCGAGCGCGTGCTCGCTGGTGGCGGCGCAGTCGCGCTGGTCCATGTAGTCGCGGGCGCCGGCGCGATGGGTCACGTCGTCGTAGGTCGCAAAGCCCTGGGCCAGGCCGAACTGCCGCTGCAGGACGAAGGCGCTGACGAAGGCAGCGGTCTCGTAGCCGGCAGCTGCCAACCGTTCGGCCAGGGTGTCGTAGTCGGCTGCCAGGGTCTGGCCGTTGGCACGGCTGCCGTGGGCTATCGGCAAAAGGCCCGTCATCATCGAGGCGTGGGCCGGCAAGGTGGTCGGGGCGGTCGAGATGGCGCGCTCGAAGCGCACGGCCTGGGCCGCCAGGGCGTCGATGTTGGGGCTGGTGGGGCGGTCGAAGCCGTAGCAGCCCAGGTGATCGGCGCGGCAGGTGTCGATGCTGATTAACACCACGTTGGGGCGGGCGTGGGGCGCCGCCGGCCCGGTTGTGCCGGCAGTCGCTCGCCCGCCGCCGGGGGCGGCCGCCGGCCCGTCCGGTTGCAGCGACAGGAGTGCGACTGCTGCGCCGGCCGCGATGAGTAGCAAGCCGAGCAAGACGCGCCGGGGCTTGGCGGTGGTCATCCGTCCGTCTCGCTACTTGGCGCGTGCCACGACGAAGATGAACTCGGGCAGCAGAAACTGAAACGGCAGGGTGGGGGCCGACAGCAGGGCGCCGAGCACGGGGTAGAGCGCCTGGTGCTTGCGCCAGTGCCGCAGGCCCAGGGCCTGAACCATGCTCATGCCGATGTAGAGCGGCAGTGTGAAGGGCTTGACCGAGAGCAGCTCGAAGCCGCACTGGTCGAGCATTTGGCGCAGCGTCTCGGGGGTGAAGAACATCAGGTGCCGCGGGATGTCCAGGTTCCACCAGAAGCGGCCGAAGAAGCGGCCCGCAAAGGAGTCGATGTGCGGCAACTCCAGGGCCAGATGGCCGCCGGTCTTGATCACGCGTCGGGCCTCGTTCAAGACCGCGCGCGGGTCGAGTTCGTGCTCCAGGTATTCCATCATGAAGATGGTGTCGAAGCGCCCCTCGGCGAAGCCCGCGCTGGCCAGCTCCCCCTGCTCGATGGGCATCTGCAGCCGGCTGCGCACGTACTCGACGATCTCGGGCTTGAAGTCGAGCCCCTGGCCCACCACGCCGCGCTCTTCTTTGATGCACTCGAGCAGGCGGTTGACTCCGCAGCCCACGTCGAGCAGCTCGGCGCCCGCGCCGATGGGTCCGGCGACCTCTTCCAGGTAGCCCAGGCGGCGCAGGGAGATGCCGCGCGCCATGGCGCGCAAGAAGGGCTGCATGAAGCGGGGGGCGTCTTCGTGCAGGCTGTAGCCGAAATAGTCGTCGGGGTAGTGGGCGCCCAGGGCCGCGCCGGTTGGCCGTGGGTTGACGTACTGCATGGAGCAGCCCTTGCAGCGCAACAGGCTGTAGCCACCCGGCCGCGCGAAGATCAAATCGCGCGCCACCAGCACCGTCTCGCCGTCGCTGGCGCCGCACAGCGGGCAGGGGATCTGCTCCTGCTGCTCGCCGTGGACGTCGCTGTGGAAGGTGCGGACCAGCTCGTTCACGCGCCCAGGCCCCTACTCACGTCCGAGCATGCGCTTGAGGTGGTAGGTGACGGTTTCGCGGGCATAGAGCGTCCAGCCGTAGAGGTAGTTGCGCTTGCCGCGGTCTTCGATGCCGTCGGGGAAGATATTGCATAGCCGCTGCCACAGCTCGGGATCGCGGGTGGCGAAGATCATCTCGCACGAAGTGGGCACCCACAGACAGCGGAAGCCTTCCTGCTTGGCGCGGTCGACGGCCTCGGGCACGCCGATGATCCAGCTGTCGTGGAAGACCACGATGGTCTTGGGACCGCAGTAGGGCAAGAGCGCTTCGAGGTCGTGGGTGACCTGGGGATGGCGGTGCAGGCCATCGATGAAGATCAGGTCGTAGTGCTCGCGCTCGGTGGTGCTGGGAATGTCCTGGGGCGAGGAGCCCTTTTTGTTGCGCAAGATCTCCGCCAGCCCCAGCTCTTGGGTGAGCTGGTCGGCGATCTTTGCCGCCACCTGGCCGGCGCCCTCGCTCTGGTTGTCGAGCGTGACCACGCTCTGGCCGCCGTGGCGCTTCATCACGTCGGCGATGTAGGCCGAGGAGAAGCCGAAGGCGTTGCCCACGATGTAGCAGTGCTCGGGTTTTAGCGCTTCGATCAGCTTGCCGAAGACCCGGCATTCGTCCTCGCCGATCGAGATAGGGTAGTGGAAGCCCTTGAGTCGGCGGTGCGGCCCCCCGCGGTTGAGCAGGCCCTCGTGCCAGAGAAAGCCGATGTCGGCGAGGCGGTCGAGGGTCGTCGTGACACGGTCGAGCGATTCATCCATCGCCGCACTTTGTACCCCGAGCGCTGCCACCGCGGCAATGCGACCGGAGCATCGCAGTGCCGGAGGTCAGCGGGTCTGCTGCTGCAGGTAGGCCGGCAAGAGCAGTGAGGGCTCGCCGCCAGCCTCGCCGTCGGCTGCTGTGCGCACGCGATCGGCGGGCAGATGCCGCGACAGCGACTTGCGCAGTGCGGCGCTGCGCGCGGCGAAGAGCTGCGCCTTTCGGTCATCCCCAGCGGGCGTGTGCGCCGGCTCGATCAGCACGGCGCCGTGGGGATGGGCCAGCAGCAGCTCCGAGACCGCTTCCAGCATGGCGCGTCCGGCCTTGCTCAGGCGCGCGCTGGCTTCGGCGAAAGCGCCCGGCAGCGCGATGGTCGTGCCGCGCGCCGTGTGCCGCAGCTCCAGGCCGCGCAGGCTTGCAGCTTGCCGCAGGGCCGCGATTTCCTCGGCCGTGGGGGTCTCGCCGCCCAGGGCCCGTGCCGCACCGAGGGCTGCCCCCGCCCGGGTCAGGGCGTCGTGGGCCAGCCGCAGTGCCGAGCGTCCGCGGTCGCCGCGCTCGGCGGCCGCAAGCGCCCGCTCGGCGGCCGCAAGCGCCCGCTCCGGAGCACCCATGGCGCGCGCGGCGGCGAGCATCAGCCGCGCCCGCGTGCGCAGCGAGGCGGCGAGCCCTTTGGCGTCCTGGGCCGCTCCTGCAGTCGGCGGTCGCAGCGCCGCGGCCTGTAGGGCCTGCTGGCGTTGTCCCGTGCGCTCGATCTCCAGGGCCCGCTGAAGACGCATGCGCTCGTGCTCGGCGGCGGCCCGCCCTGCGTCGGCCCGCGCGATGCGCGCCTCGGCCTCGGCGCGCCTGCGATCGAGCTCGATGCGCTCGGCCTCGGCGATCGCGGCGGCCAGCAACATGCGACCGCGCTGCCGTTGGTCGCGCCGTGCCCCGGCATCGTCTTCGCCGTCGGCCTGTCGAAAGGCCCGCTCGGCGCGCGCCAGCAGGTCGGGGGCCAGCTCGGCGGCGCGCTGTGCGTCGGGGCTCGACAGCGGATCGGCCGGGCGGCGGGTGACCTGGCTCGCGGTCGAGCCGCAGCCCGCCGCGAACACGGCCAGCAAAAGTCGCAGGACCGTCGCGTTCATGGCTGTCGCCCGCGCGCTTCGTCCAGCTCGCGCTGGGCCGCCATCAGCTCCTTTTGCGCCCGCGCCGCCTGCCGTTCGGCCGCCTCTGCGCGTCTCAGGGTGGCGGCCAGTTCCTCGGCGGTCTGCGCCCGCGCCAGCAGACGCGAGGCCCAGGTCAGCGCGGCCCAGGCACGCTGCTTGGCGCGCTCGGTGGCCTCCGGCTGACTCGCCGCGCGCCGTTTGCGGGCGCTCGCCAGCGCGGCGGCGGCTGCTTCGAGGGCCTGGCGAGCGTGCGCGGCATCCCGGCGCCCCTGCAGCTGCCGCAGGCGAAGCTCGATGGCGTCGATCTCGGGCGTGGGCGAGGGCGGTGACTCGGTCCGGGGCGATAGCAAGCTACCGAGCTTGGCCGAACCGTCCCTCTGGTCCTGGTCCTGGTCCTGGTCCTGGGGCGCAGGCGCCTGTTGGCCCTCCGCGGCGCCCGCCCACAGCAGCGCCAAGGCGCACGTCGGCAACGCTGCCAGCAGCAACCGCCGGCGGGCTGGCGAGGCCCAGGTTTTGCGGCGCGGAGTCGTCGGCACGGCGCGATGGAAGCACAAGGCGCCCGGCGGCGTAAGGGCGCCCGGGTGGCGGCAAAAAGTGCGGCCGCCCCGCTTTTGGGCTACCCCTCGGGGTCGATGACGACGCCCGACCCCATCGCCGCCGCCCACGGGCGTCGCCACAGCGCGCTGGCGTTGGCCCTGTGCGCCTTTGCCTATCTCTACGTCTTCCCCTACCAGTCGACCCTCAACAACCCCAACGAGAACGTCCGCTTTTACATGACGGCGGCGATCGTCGAGGACGGCAGCTACGCCATCGATGCCCAACGCGATCGCTGGGGATGGGTCAACGACGCGGCCGTGCACGAGGGGCGCGTCTACAGCGTCAAGGCGCCCGGCACCAGCTTGCTAGGCGTTCCCGGCTATGCCCTCTATCGCAGCGCTTGCGCCTGGCTGGGCCGCGACTTCGATCGCAGTGAGGCGCTGTGGGTCTGCCGGCTGAGCGCCAGCATTCTGCCGAGCCTTGTGTGGCTCTTCTTGTTTCACCAATGGTTATCGCGCCGCGGCTACCATCCGGCGCTACGCGACACGACCTTCTTTTCCGTCGCCCTCGGTTCGCTGCTCTACGGCTACGCCATGCTCTTCGTGAGCCACACGTTGAGCGCGGCGGTGGCGTTTTCCGCCTTCACGCTGCTCTACGATGCGCGTGAGGCTGAAAGTCCCCCCCGGCCCCGTCGTTGCTTCTGGGCCGGCCTCTTCACCGCCGCCGTGACGCTTTTCGAGTACCCGGGGCTTTTATGCAGCCTGGTGCTTGCGGTGTACGGAGCCGCCGTGATTTTTCGCACCGCGACCGACAGTGCCGAGCGCGCGCGCAGCCTGGGCGCGTTCGCCGCCGGTGGCGCAATACCGACGGCGCTGGTGATGCACTTCCAGTGGCGGGCCTTCGGCAGTCCGTTCACGCCTGGTCATCTGATGGTGGAAAACGACGCCCTGCGCGAGGCCCACCACGAGGGCTTCTTTGGCGCCGTGGGGCCCAGCGCCAAGGCGTTTTTCGGGCTGCTCATCGATCCGGGGGCGGGCCTGCTGCCGCTGACGCCCCTGTTGGCGCTCGCCGGCCTGGGGCTGTGGATCGCGCTTCGCGATCGCCAGCAGCGCCCCGAGGCCCTGTGCGTGCTGTCGCTGGGCGTTCTAACGGTCTTGGCGATCGCGTCGATGAATAACTGGCGCGGCGGGTGGACTGTGGGGCCCCGCTACCTGGCCGTGATGGTGCCCTTCATGGCCTGGGCGGCGCTGCTCGGTCTCGAGCGCATGGCCGAGCGCATCGAGGCGCCCACCGTGGTCCTGGCCCTGGGCGCCACCGCCACCGGCATCGCCGCCTCGGGGCTGCCCTCGGCCTATTACCCACACCTGCCGCCGGAGATCGTGCGGCCGCTGCCCCAGCTGATGGGCGTCCTGATCGCCCACGACTACGCCCCCCCCAACGCCGGCAACCTGCTGGGCGTCTACGGCACCGCTTCGATGGCGCCGCTGCTTGTGTGCGCGCTGGCAGCGCTGGCTTTGTGTCTGCGCACGGTGCAGCGGCGCCGCGAGCGTCTGTTGTTGTCGGTCGCGGCGCTGCTTTTGGCCACGACCCTGGCGTTGCCGCTGCTGCGTCGGCCGGGCGGAGCGGCCGACGATGGGCCCGAGGTGCTGCGCGCCCGCGCCTTCATCACACGGCGCTGGCGTCCCGAGGGCTTCGATCGGGCTGCGCGCTTGAAGGCCGCGCTCACGAGCAGTCCGGCGCCTGCCATGAAGGACTTTCGCACCCTATCGGCTATCTACGCCCGCGAGGGCCGCACGCGCGAGGCGCGCCGTGCCCTCCGCGGCAAGCTTTGAGACCTGCGCCTTGCACGTGCCGCGTGCGACCCCTACCCTCCACAGGTGGTGATCCTCGGCTACCTGGCCATCGCCTTCAAGATCTGGATGTTCATCGACGCCCTCAGGCGTCGGGTCTCGCCCCTGTGGTACCTGGTGCTGGCGTTTCCCGCCGGTGACTTCATCTACTTCTTCGCGGTCAAGGCCCGCGATTACAACGTGCGTCCGGGGCCGCCCCCGGGCCAGGATCCCAAGCCCGACCTGGGCGAGCTCGAGCGCGCGGTCGAGCTGTCGCCCAGCTTCCACAATCGCGCGCGGCTGGCCTGGGCCCTGCTCGACGCCGAGCAATACGCGCGCGCCCAGGAGGTCTTCGACTCGTGCCTGGTGTCCCACGCCGGTGACCGCGAGGCGCTCTTCGGGCGTGGCATCTGCCTACTCGAGCAGGAGCGCCACGCCGAGGCCGTCGAGGCGCTCGCCGAGATCGTCGACCGGAGTCTGAGCTACCACGATTACGGCGCGGCGCTGGCGCTGGTCGAGGCGCTCTTTTGCGACGGGCGTCCCGAGGAGGGGCTGGAGTTGCTCGAGGCGGTGGTGCGTAACAGCCTGCGCCTCGAGCACATGCTCACGCTCGCCCGCTACCAGCTGCGCGACGACCGTCCCGACGGTGCCCGGCGCAGCCTGGAGCGCGCGATCGCCGACTTCGAGTCGCAACCCGACTACGTGCGGCGGCGCCAGGGCGCCATCGCCACCGAGGCACGCAGAATGTTGCGCGGCCTGGATGCGGCTGAAGGCGGCGACGAACCCAAGGCGTGAAGCCGGCTTCACAAGCGCTCCTGGCGCGGCGCCATCCTTATTGATATTCGCTACGGAAAGTGCGACACGGGGCGCACTTTCAGGACGCGCGCGCCGCCGTTGAAGGGTCCGTTCCACCGCGAAGGGGGGCCCGTTTCGACGCGCAGGATGCGGAAAGGACGTACCGATGGTCTACCGACAAAAGCTCCTCTGCCCAGTCGCAGCGCTGGTCGTGCTGGGCATCACCGCACCGCTTTCGGCCCAAGACGGCCAAGACGGCCAAGACGGCCAAGACGCTTCGGCCAGTGCGGATGCTTCAATCTCGCTATCCACCGCCGGCGAGGCGCAAGCCTCGACCGATGCCGCTACTGAACCCGCAGCCGAACCCGCTACTGAATCCGCAGCTGAAGCCGGAGCCGCTTACGCAGCGGGGGAAGCCGAGTCGCGCGAAGGCGCCTTGGTCAAGCAGCGCACCTACAGTGGTCTGGGCGGCAGCAGCGGCGGCCTCTTCGTCGACGATCCCGGCGGCGCTGCGGCGGCCGGCGCCGTGCGCGTGCAGCTGGGGCTGTCCACCTTCACCGGCAGCTCCTTCCTGTACAAAAATGACGAAGTCGAACTCGACCAGCAGTGGCTAACCTTCAGCTGGACCGCCATCGAGATGTTGGAGGTCTACGGCGGCCTGACCAATCGTGCCATGGTGGCCGATGAGCCCAGGCCCCTGACCCTGCACAGCATGGGGCACCTCTTCCTGGGCGGCAAAGTCGGTTTCCAGGTCGCTCCCATACTGCGCGTCGGCGGTGGTCTTCGGCTGATGTTCGCCAACGATCTCGGCACCCGCGAGACCCCCCTCGACAGCACCAGCATCGGCCTGCGCGCGGGCGTGGCCCTGGACCTGCAGGAGCTGCCTTCGCCGGTGCCGCTGATCGCGCGTTTCAACCTGGATTACCTCTTCGACAACAGCGCTGGCGCCCTGGAAGAGCTGGAGGCCGACCGCTACGACCGCCTGGGTGCGCCCCTGGACAAGCAAGACGAGGTGCGGCACCTGGCCACGCGCGTCGATCGCCTGGGCCTGGGCATCAACCGCGTCGACCGCCTCACCCTCGGTCTGGGCGTGGAGCTGCCGTTTGCGCCGGTTACGGACTTCTACTTGCATCCGATGCTGGAGTGGCGCATGGCGTTGCCCTCCAACCGTCAGGCCTATGACTGCCCCTTCTTCTCCACCGACGACACCGCAGGCAGCACCGCTTCGGGCGCCGACGACACCTGTCTCAACGAGGCTGGCTTTGACGCCGCGCCGATGAACCTGACCCTGGGGCTGCGCGTGGCCCCCCCGGTGCGCGGCATCTCGGTGGCCTTCGGCGTGGACTTCGCGCTCAACGGCAGCGATACCTTCGTACGTGAGCTGGAGCCCACGGTGCCCTACCAGCTCTTGCTCACTCTTGGTTATGATTACGACGGCCGGCCCCCAGAGCCGAAGATCGTGCGCATCGAGCCGCCGCCTCCGCCTCCACCGCCGCCGGTGAAGGGCCGCATCGCTGGCAAGGTGACCAACGCCACCAGCGGCGAGCCGGTTGGCGGAGCCGTGGTGCGTATCGTGGGAACCGAGCTGACCCCGCTGGCGACCGACGCTTCCGGCGCCTTTACCACCTACGAGCTGGACCCGGGTGTGATCGAGCTGCAGCTCTCGCATCCCGACTACAGCGACGGCAGCTGCAGCGCCACCATCCCCGTCGAGGGTGGCGAGGCGAGCGTCGACTGCACGATGACGGCGCTGCCCGAGCAGGGCGACCTCAGCCTGCGCCTCGTCGACGCCCTGGGCGCGGCTGTGGCCAACGTCCAGGTGGTTCTGACCGGGCCCTCAAACGAGACCCTGACCAGCGATGGCTCCGGCGAGGTCAAGCGCGAAGGGCTGCCCGCGGGCGTCTACCGCGCGCGCATCGTCTCGGACGCGCATTTGATCCAGGTCCGCTCGCTGACCATCGAAACCCGTCAGACCGCGCGGCTGAGCCTGGCGTTGGCGGCCAAGCCGGCCACCTCGGGTGTGCGCAAGGTCGGCGATCAGCTGGTGGTCAAGGCCCTGCGCTTCAGCGGCGACTCCATCGAGCTACCCGCCGAGGCCGCTTCGGCACTGGCGGAGATCGCCGACATGCTGCTGCGCAGCCCCGAGATCAGCAAGCTGACGATCCGGGCCAACGGCGGCGACGAGCTGGCCCTGCCGCGTGCCATCGCCATCAAGCAGCGCCTGGTGGAGTCGGGTGTCGAGGAAGATCGGGTCGAAGCCAACGGCGAGTCGGCCGCGCGGGTGCAGCTGAGCATCAGCACTGCGGCCGCCGAGAGCGACGAGGATTGATTCAGACCAAGTTCGCCCTTCGGCAGGCTCGGGCGGGCCCGCTCAGGCGGTCACGCTCGGGCCGTGCGTCCTCGAAGAAATCCTCGATGTACCCCTGGTACGCCTGCGGATTGTTCTCCGGGCGCCGTCCCGATCGCGTTCCGCCGCCAGGCACCAAAGGGGAAACTTCAGTCTAGAGCGCGCGCGGCGCGGCTACGGTTGGCGTCGCGTCGCGCCTGCCGGCAGTCGCTCGAGGAGCGGCTGGGCGCGCGCCGATGCGCTACACTTCAGTGGCAAGCGGTGCGAGCTCCGGACGTCCATCTGAACTTGAACGTGCGCGGCATGGGCGCTTCGGCGACCGTGGCCATCAACGAGCGCTGCGATGCCCTGCGCGCCGCCGGCCGCCGCGTCTTCAAGCTGGGCCTGGGGCAGTCGCCCTTTCCGGTGCCGCCGCGGGTGGTCCAGGCCCTGCGCGACCACGCCCACCAAAAGGACTACCTGCCGGTGCGCGGCCTGCCGGCGCTGCGCCAGGCGGTCGCGGCCTACCATGAACGCCGCGACGGGGTGGCTCGCGGCGCCGAGGATGTGCTGGTGGGCCCTGGCAGTAAGGAGCTGATGTTCCTCTTGCAGCTGGTCTACTACGGCGACCTGGTGATTCCGACGCCGGCCTGGGTGAGCTACGCGCCCCAGGCCCGGGTCATCGGCCGCCAGGTGCGCCTGATCGACACCCAACCCGAGCAGGCCTGGCGGCTGACGGCCGGCCGCCTGGAGCAGCTATGCCAGGAGGATCCGGCCCGGCCCCGCATCGTGATCCTCAACACCCCCGACAACCCCACCGGTGGCAGCTACAGTCGCCACGAGCTCCGCGCGCTGGCGGAGGTATCCCAGCGCTACCGGGTGGTGCTGCTGTCCGACGAGATCTACGGCGAGCTGCACCACGGGGGCGACCACTTCTCCATCGCCAGCCTGTATCCGGAGGGCACCATCATCAGCTCGGGTCTGAGCAAGTGGTGCGGCGCCGGGGGATGGCGGTTGGGCACCTTCCTCTTTCCACCAGGGATGCGCTGGTTGCTCGACGCCATGGCGGCGATCGCCAGCGAGACTTTTACCTCGACCTGCGCTCCAGTTCAGTATGCGGCAGTGGCTGCCTTCCAAGAGGACCCCGAGACCGAGAGTTACCTGCGGAGCAGCCGGCGCATTCTCGGCGCGCTCGGCGGCTGGGTGCACGGGCGGCTCGTGGCCGCGGGCCTGGAATGTGCCCGACCCCAGGGAGGCTTCTACCTCTTTCCCGATTTTTCCCCCGCCATCGGTAATCTCGGTGCCGTGGGCATCGCCGACAGCCTCAGCCTCTGCGAGCGCCTGCTGGAGGACACCGGGGTTGCGATCCTGCCGGGTGCGGTCTTCGGCCGTCCGCCGACGGAGCTGACCGCGCGGCTGGCCTACGTCGACTTCGACGGCGAAGCGGCGCTCGAGGCCGCAGCGGGCCAGGATGGAGCCCTGGACGAGGCTTTCCTACGCCGCCACTGCGGGGCGGTCGTGGAGGCCACCGAGCGCGTCGTGGGCTGGCTCGAGGGCCTGCGCAGGGCTGCCTGAAGCCGCGTTGTCAGGCCCACGGCCATTTGGCATAGTCCGCGCCATGTCGCCCCGATACCAGGCCTCCCTCTCGCTCGCGTCGGCGTCTCTCGCCCTTGTGTTCAGCCTCGGGGGCTGTGCCTACGGCGAGCTGCGAACGGTGCTCCGCGCCCAATTCGCCAGCGAACTCAACTGCCCCGAGGTCAAGATCGTCAAGCGCGAACTCTGGTACGTCGCCGAGGGGCCCGACCAGTACAAGATCAGCGGTTGTGGCGTGCTTCGGACCTACACCTGTCCCGATCCCGGCGGCCTGGTCTCCTACGACGAGCCCCAGTGCAGCTGGGTCGAGGGCGATGCCGACGCACCCACGGCCAACGCGCCCAAGCAAGCCGACCCGGTCGACGACTCGGCTGGTGGTGAAGACGCCGACGCGGACGACGCAAGCGACACGGACGAGGCGAACGAAGGCGCCGACGCCGCCGAAGCAGAAGACCCCGAAGCCGACTGAGCCCGGCGCGGGCGCCGGACCCGAATCCAGGGCTCCGGAGCCCTCAGCCCGTGCGGGAGCCCTCAGCCCGTGCGCAAAATGATGTGGTAGCCGAAATCGGTCTCGACCACGTCGCTCATACCGCCCACGGCCAGGCCGAAAGCCGCCTGCTCGAAGGCGGCGACCATCTGGCCGCGGCCGAAGTTGCCCAGGTCGCCTCCCTGTTTGCCCGAGGGGCAGTCGGAGTGCTGGCGGGCCAGCGCGGCGAAGTCGGCGCCGCCATCGAGTTCGGCCTTGAGCGTTGTGATCTGTTGCTCGGCTTCCGCCTTCGAGCGGGTCGCGTCGGAACGGGCCGAACCCGCGTACATCAGGAGAATGTGGGAAGCCTGCACCTGGTCTGCCATGATTGCCTCGAATTTCGGCGCGATCGGTGACTGGCCGGCGCGCGCGCGTAGGGTACATGGCCCGCTGAAGTCGGCGCAAATCGAAGCTCTCGTCGAAACGCCGGGTCGGCTCGAGCGACCGATGGCAGGCGACCATGTTGAGCACCGATAAAAAAGCGGACATTTCCCAGCTGTGGCGTACGCTTGAAGAGGAGCTACCCGCCTTCCACGGCGGCGACGCCGTCATGAAGACCAGCCACCGGGCCCAGCAGCACTTGGAGCAGATCGCCGACGCGGTGACTGCCAGCTATCAGCTCGGTCGCCCCATCGACAGCCTCGAGAGCACCGCGCTGCCCAATACGCGCAAGGTGGTCGAGGCCCTGGGCGAGCTGGTTCACGTGATCTACATGGGTTTCTTCTCGACCCGCGTGCTCAGCCCCATCAACCTGCGCCAGCACGTGGGCGAGCATCTCTACCGGGCCGCCGAGATCCTGATCGAGCAGATCGCGCGCGCGGTGGTCTACGAGCGTCGCGGCGGCGGGGCACCGGGCCACGATGAACTCGACTGGAGTGAGCGGGCGGTGATGGATGTCTTCACCCAGATCCCGCGCCTGCGCGAGCAGCTCACCCTCGACGTGCAGGCCGCGTTTTCGGGGGATCCGGCGGCCAAGAGCATCGAGGAAGTGATCTTTAGCTACCCCGGCGTGCAGGCGATCACGGTCTATCGCCTGGCCCATGAATTCTACAAGCTCCAGGTGCCGATGGTGCCGCGCATCATGGCCGAGCATTCCCATGGGCGCACCGGCATCGAGATCCACCCCGGTGCCCACATCGGGCGCAGCTTCTTCATCGATCACGGCACCGGCGTGGTGATTGGCGAGACCACCGTCATCGGCGACAACGTCAAGCTCTACCAGGGCGTGACCCTGGGGGCGCTATCGGTGGCCCGCGACGCAGCCGGCGAGGTGATCCGCGAACTCAAGCGCCACCCCACGATCGAGGACGACGTCACCATTTACGCCGGCGCCACGATTTTGGGCGGCGATACGGTGATCGGTCGCGGCGCGGTCATCGGCGCCAACACCTGGATCACGCAGTCGGTGGCGGCCAACACCCGCGTGACCTACGCGGCATCGGGCAGCGACGGAAACGGCAGGCAGCACTACGACACCTCGTCGCCGCCCGAGGGCTGAGCGCGAGGCCTCAGGCGGGCGCCTTGGCTGCCTCACGTCCGCGTCGGCTGCGCTTTTCGTCCGATGGGCTCGGCTGGGATTCTTCCAGCATCTGGTCGAGGTCTTTGATCACGGCTTCCACCACGGCCTCGACGCGCGCCACGCGTGCCTCGCTCAGGCCCTCGACCTGCCCGGTCAGCTCGGCGAAGCGGCGGGCGGCGCTGCGGGCCTTGCGCAAGAGTTCTCGGCGCTCGGCGCCTTCGGGCTTGGGGTAGAGCAGGGGGTTGAAGTTCTGGCGCAGCTGGCGCAGCTCCTGGCCCTCGTCGAAGACGGCGCTGCGCAGCTCGTCGATCAGGTCGCCGGAGACCTGCAGGCGGCGCTCACCGCCGTCGCCGCCTTCGACGCCGTCCTCGGAGTCTTGGCCCAGGGCGCGCGCGAAGTAGTCGACGGCGTCGACGCTGGGGATCGCCCGGGAGACGCCGTCGCGCTGCAGCACTTCGGGGGCGTGGCGCTGCACCGTCGACAGGCTCAGCAGCAACTTGTCCACCGTGGCGGCTTTGATCGCCAGCTCCTGGGCGCAGTAGTCGTGTAGGTCGCCATAGCCCCAGGCCTCGAACTTCCGCCCCTCCCTGAGCTGCATCAAGCCCTGGGCCAGCTCCACCCAGGAGCGCTTGAAGCGTTGGGCGCGTCGCACCACTTCGATGCGCAGCGGGTCGGCGCCGTCGCGTTCGAGCTGGTCGGCCAGCGCTTCGAGTTTTTCGTGTGCCCTGCGAGCCATGGGGCGCGGACCATATCATCGGGGCGCGCCGCGCAGAACGGCCGCGAGTGTTGCGCGCGTGGTTTCGTCGTGTGGCAGCGGCAGCGAAAGCAGCGCCCGGCCCAGTCGGCGGTAGAGTTCGCGCAGCTGGGGTCGCTCGGCCAGGGCCGAAAGCTGGCGCGCCACCGTCTGGCTGTCGCCGCGGGCGATGGGGCCGGTCAGGGCCAGGGGCAGGGGCTGGGCCTCGATGGCGGCGGCGGCCGCGCGCGTCAGGGGTGCCATCGCCTGGCGGGCTTGCTCGCCGGGTAGGCCCGCCAGCTCGAAGGCTTCGGCGGCGGCGGCGTGCAGGGCCACCACGTAGTTGCTCGCGAGCACGGCGGCGGCGTGGTAGGCGCTGCGGTCGACGCCCTCCAGGCGCAGTACGCGGGCGCCGAGGCGTTCGGCCAGCTGCGTCAGCTCCCGTCCCAGGGGTTCGGGGGCCTCCACGCCGCAGCTGATGGTGTCGAAGCGCTCGGGTTCGCCGCAGCGGTTTGGAAAGGTCTGCAGCGGGTGCAGGCAGCCCACCTCGGCCCCGGCGGCGCGGGCGGCCGACAGGACGTCGAGGCCCAGGGCGCCGCTGCAGTGGATGACGCGCTGATCGGGGCCAAAAGGCAGCGCCGCCGCGAGTTCGGCGAGCCGGTCGTCGGGGGCCGTGAGGAAGACCCAGCGGCAGCGCCGCACCAGCTCTTCCGGTGAGTACAGCTCGAGGCCTGGCAGCTCGCGTGTCAGGCTTCGCGCCGTTTCCCGGTCGCCGGTGCTGACGGCCCGCAGCCGCAGGCCGCCGCGCTCGGCCAGGGCCAGGGCCAGCGTGCTGCCCAGGCGGCCGGCGCCGACGATGCCTGCGCTGGCGGCGTCCATGGCCGGCGCTACTTTTCGACCGGGGGCGTGGGCGCAGCCCCTTCGGCTTCAACCGTGATGGCGATCTGGGTCCCCAGGGCCGGGCCGTAGGAGCGGTGGATGCCATCGGCGAACTGCAGCCTCAGGGTGTGGGGGCCGGGGGCGAGGGCCAGCTTGGCCTCGGTCTGGCCCTGGCCAAAGTGCAGGTGCTGGTCGCTCTTGGGCACCACCTGGCCCGCGGCCACGCCCTCGACGTCGACCAGGATGTGGTGGTGGCCGCTGCCGGCTTCCACCGGACCGGCGGCCTTGACGGCGATGCCCTCGGCGCCCATCTGCACCGCGACCTCGACTTTGCCGTCCACCGCCGGACCCTTGACGACGGCCCCATCGGCCGGCGCCACGAAGCGCACGCTGGCACCTTCGGGGGCGGTCACGGTGGCAAGGGGGGCGTCAGCGGGCGGGGCGTCAGCGGGCGGGGCGTCAGCGGGCGGGGCGTCAGCGGGCGGGGCTTCGTCAGGTGCTGCGGCGGCCGGGGGCTCGGTCGGTGCGTCTGCGGGCGCTGCCTCGGGGCTGCAGCCGCTGGGCAGTGCGGCCCACAGGAGCGCCAGGGTGGCGATGGTGCGGGTTAGGGGGCGACAGTGGGGGGGCGGTTGGCTCGGCATCATGGTTCCTCCGGGGCGGAGGGTAGCCAAGCGCCCCGTCCGCTGGCTACTGCGATTGCCCGGCGAGCCGATCCCGCAGCTTTTGCAGCCGCGTGATCCCGGCCTGATCACCCTGGGCCTGCAGCTGGGCGATCTCCTGGTCGATGCGCGGGATGGCCTCGGCTCCGTAGGCCTCCTCCACGATGTCGCTGGTCTCGCGGTACTCGACCTTGTCGTAGCGGCGGGCCACCGACAGCAGGTCGCGCAGCATGGAGGGATCGTCCTTGGCCCTGGGGTCGGCCCGGTAGGCGATGCGGTACATGCGCACGGCGATGCCGTCCCAGTCGCGGTTCATGGAGTCCCAGGCCAGCAGAAGTTGGGGGCGGGCGTCGTCCTTGTGCTCCTGGCCGAACTGGTAGAGCTGCTTCTGCATTCCCACGTCGAGCTTCTTGTCGTCGAGCACGCGCAGGTGGGCCTTGGCCATGAAATCGGGCATGTTGCCGGCGAAGAGGTCCTCGTGGGCCTGCTCGCCGGGCTCGGCGGCTGCGGGCTTGGCGGTGGCGGGCTTGGCCTGCGGCGCCGGCTTTTGTGGAGGAGCGGCGGCGGCGGCAGCAGGAGGCTCCTGCGGCTCCTGCGCCTGCTGCTCGGGGGCTTCATCGGCGCCGCGGTCGGAGCCCGAGGGGCCCGCCATCACCCAGATCAGCATGGCAGCGAAGGCCGCCAGGGCCAGCGAGGCCGCCAATAATCCACGGGACTCTTTGCTCGCCAAGAACCGTCCTCCTGATCTCGCTTCGCGGGGCGGAAGATACCCGCTCAGCGACAGGCTTCAACCGCCGGAGCAAACGTGAGATCCGGGCCCGCTCCGCTGGATAGGGGACGACGGAGCGGGCACCGGGATCGCACTAGGGTGCAGAGGGACGTATGGAAGGAAAATCCGACGGCGCGGGCCGGACGCGTCGGCTGGGCCCCGTGGGGCTCCGCCGTCTCGCGCTGTGGCTGCGTTTCGTGTTTGCCATACTCAACCCGTTGACCGACATGTATGTGCATATCGGAAAGCGACGCCGGGCGCAGCTGGCAATTGCAGTCAACTCCCCCCGCCCCATGGCTGGATTTACGCAAAGCCCCGGGAAAACCGGCTGCTGTAAACGTCCCTGGCAGCGATTCTCGGCGCGGCATAGACCTCCCTGGCAGCAATTTTCGGGTGGGTCGGGCGGATCTTTTTTGCAACCGCAGGGCCCCCGGCCGCCACCGACACCCGTGCACCTCTGCTCACAAGCCGCGCGGCGGTCGCCATCGGGCCGCAGACCAGCTGGCGCGACGCGCCGCCGAAACGCTGAGCCTGTAAATCTGCACCACCACGCCCGATCGGCTATGCTCCAGGCAAGCGCCGAGGACCCGGGGACTAGGAAAGAGGACAGTCGAGCGATGAGAATCACGCTGGTTTGGACACTGTGTTTGCTGCTCGGCCTGCTGGGCTGCAGTGATGACAACGACGGGAACTCCGGAGGCGATGCCGGGCCCGATGGGGCCACCAGCGAGGGTGGCGGCGGCAGTGGCGGTTCGGGCGCCGGTTCGGGCTCCGGTTCGGGCTCCGGCGGTGCGGCCAGCGACGGCACCGGGACCGGCGGTTCGGGCACCGGTGGTGGCGGCACGGCCAGCGACGGCACCGGGACCGGAGGCACCGGCACCACCACCACCGACGGCGGCGCCACCACCCCCGAGTCGACCCCGCTCGACCCCAACGGCGTCACCGGCGGCGACTTCGTGATCCCCGACGAGCTACTGCTCTGCGACAACGGCACCCGCGCCTGCCAGTGTGCCGACGGCATCGACAACGACGGCGACGGCACCGCCGACGGCTTCGATATCGAGTGCACCGGCCCCAGTGACGACGACGAGGGTAGTTTTGCCACCGGCATCAGTGGCGACAACATGGACCCCAAGTGGCAGGACTGCTTCTTCGACGGCAACTCGGGCGCTGGCGACGATGACTGCCGCTACCACACCGACTGCCTCACCGGCACGCTACCGCCCGAGGACCCCAGCTGTCAGGTATCGACCATGTGCGTCGAGTTCTGCAGTGCCCGCACGCCCAACGGCTGCGACTGCTTCGGCTGCTGCGAGATCCAGGACGACGCCGGCGCGACCCACATGGTGTTGATCAGCGTCGACTGCGACGCCTCGGACCTCTCCGCCTGCACCGAGTGCGTTCAGACGAGCACCCAGTGCATCAATGAATGCGGCGAGTGCGAGCTGTGTCCCGGGCGCACCGTCAGCGATTTGCCCGACAGCTGCTTCACCGCGCCGCCGGACACTGGCACCGGCGGTACTGGGGGCACCGGAGGCACGGGCGGCACGGGCGGCACCGGAGGCACGGGCGGCACGGGCGGCACGGGCGGCACGGGCGGCACGGGCGGCACCCCAGTGCAGTGCGACGGTGGCGCCCAGGTCTGCATCAACCAGGCCGATTGCCCCTCCGGCTACTACTGCTCCCTGGGCTGCTGCCTGCTGATCCCGCCGCAGTAGCACCTGCGTGAGCCCGGGCGCGCGGCGAGGCGAGCATGTCCCCGCCGCGCGCACATCCCACCACCGATTCGTGCCGGACCCCTGCCGTCACCGGCACTCGGCTGCTATCTTTTTCTGCCAACCATGAATCGGCTCTTCGTCCCCATCGAGGAGGTGCTGCTCGAGACCGTCTTCGAACACGGTGAGGCAGCTCGCTACGCCCTGCTGCAGCCCGGCGGCCAGGTCTCGCCCCTGCGCGTGCGCTTCGAGGAACTCCAGCGGCGCCTCTCCAACCGTTTTAGCCACGAGTTGAGCGCCGAGACGGTGGTGGAGCGCATCGCCGACATGACCGACGAGCAGCTGCTGGTGACGATCGACCTCGATCGCCCCGCCGGCGAACGCTGGAATGTTTCCCTGCGCCGCCGCCACGCCTACGAGCAGCAGCTGGGCCCGCGTCCTTCCGCCCCAGGGTCCACCGATGCGCGCAAGAGCCCGCGAAGGCCGCCGCCGCAGAAGACCGACGTCAAGCTCGACTTCGGCCACGGTTCCATCGACGGCACCATCTACAACGTCTCCGAGCACGGTTTGGGCATGGCGCTTCTGACCAGCGACCTCGAGCATCTCGACCAGCTCTCCATCGACCTCGACGTGGAGGTCCACGGCAATGGCCAGCGGCTGCCCGCCCGCATCCGCTCCCGCTACCCGGCCGGCGGCGGCTGCGTGCTGGGCCTGGAGCTGCGCCAGCGCCTGCGCCTGCCCGGCCTGCCCGACATCGAGGCTTGACCGGGCCCCTGGCTCGGCTACACCGGGCCGGCAATGGACCGTGGGCAACTGACGGAGCTGAGCGCGATCGCGCTCGAGGTGGCGCGCGAGGCCGCCGCACAGGTGTTTGCCGCCTTTCGCGGCGACGTGGTCGCCGATGAAAAAGGCCAGGCGGACCTGGTCACCGCCCACGACCTCGCCAGCGAGCGCCTGATCCGGGCCCGCCTTTCCGAGCGCACGCCGCAGATCGCCATCGTCGGCGAGGAAGAGGGCGGCATCCCTGCGGGCCCCACCTGGTACTGCGACCCCATCGACGGCACCACCAACTTCGTCCATGGCCACCCCTTCTTCTGCGTCAGCATCGGTCTGATGGACGCCGGGCGCCCGCTGCTGGGCGCCGTGGTGGCGCCGGCCCTGGGCGCCCAATGGCGCGGCGTGGCCGGGCACTTCGCCGAGCGCGATGGCCGGCCTTGTCGCGTCAGCGCCACCTCGGAACTGGGCGCTGCCCTATTGGCCACCGGTTTCCATCCGCGCGGCCGCCACGACCGGCAGCTGGACAATCTGCCGAGCTTCGTCCATGCCCTGCCCCGGGTGCGCGGCATTCGCCGCTGCGGTTCGGCGGCCCTGGACCTGTGTCTGACCGCAGACGGCACCTTCGACGGCTACTGGGAGCGCTTGCTCAGCCCCTGGGATACGGCCGCCGGCGCCGCCATCGCCCTGGGCGCCGGGGCGCTCGTCACCAATCTGCAGGGCGGACCCGTGGACCTCAGCATCGGGCACCTGGCGGTCGCCAATCCCGGGCTGCATCCGGCGTTGCTGTCGCTGCTTTCGGAAGTCCCACCGGCGTCGAGTTGAAAAGCTCCGCCCCAGGGGGTAGACCGCCAGCGCGCCGGCGCCAGCCGTCGGCCCAGCTCAGCGAGACCCATGCAAAGCGATTCACGCCGCCTAACCCATCTGCGCGAGCTCGAAGCCGAAAGCATCCACGTCATCCGTGAGGTGGCCTCCGAATTCGAGAAGCCGGTGATGCTCTATTCCATCGGCAAGGACTCCTCGGTGCTGGTGCGGCTGGCCCTCAAGGCCTTCGCGCCCGCCAAGGTGCCCTTTCCCCTAATGCACATCGACACCACCTGGAAATTCCGGGAGATGATCGAGTTCCGCGATCGCTTCTGTGCGGAAAACGATCTGGACCTGATCGTGCACACCAACCGCGCCGGCGCCGAGGAGGGCATCAACCCCTTCGATCACGGCAGCAAGAAGTACACCGACGTGATGAAGACCGAGGCCTTGAAGCAGGCCCTCGGCATGTACGGCTTCGACGCGGCCTTCGGCGGCGCCCGCCGCGACGAGGAAAAGAGCCGCGCCAAGGAGCGTTTCTACTCCGCCCGCGACCGCTACCAGCAGTGGGATCCCAAAAACCAGCGCCCCGAGCTGTGGAATCTCTACAACGGTCGCGTCAATCCGGGCGAGTCGATGCGCATCTTCCCCATGTCCAACTGGACCGAGCTCGACGTCTGGCAGTACATCTACCTGGAAAATATCCCCATCGTACCCCTCTATCTCGCGGCCGAGCGCCCTGTGGTGGAGCGCTCAGGTACGCTGGTGATGGTCGATGATGAGCGCATGCGCCTCGAGCCCGGCGAAGAGCCCGAGCAGCGCGTGGTGCGCTTTCGCACCCTGGGCTGCTATCCGCTGACCGGCGCCGTCGAGAGCGGGGCCGCCACGCTACCCGACGTGATCCGCGAGATGCTCTTGGCGCGCCACTCCGAGCGCCAGGGACGCCTGATCGACTTCGACGAGGACGGCTCGATGGAGACCAAGAAGCGCGAGGGTTATTTCTAATGGACGCCGACCGGGAATTGATCGAACGCGACATCGGCGCCTACCTCGTCGCCCACGAGCACAAGGAGCTGTTGCGCTTCGTCGCCGTGGGTTCGGTCGACGATGGCAAGTCGACCTTGATCGGGCGGCTTCTGCACGACGTGCAGGGCGTCTACGAGGATCAACTGGAAGCTGTGAAGCGCGCCACCACCATGGAAGGCGCCGAGGTCGATTTCTCGCTTTTCACCGACGGCCTCAAGGCCGAGCGCGAGCAGGGCATCACCATCGATGTCGCCTACCGCTACTTCACCACCGAGAAGCGCAAGTTCATCATCGCCGACACGCCCGGCCACGTGCAGTACACGCGCAACATGGTCACCGGCGCATCGACGGCCGACGTCGCCGTGATCCTGGTGGACGCGCGTCTGGGCGTGCTCGAGCAGTCGCGCCGCCACGCCTACATCGCCTCGCTGCTCGGCATTCCGCACCTGTGCGTGGCGGTCAACAAGATGGATCTGAAGGACTTCGACGAGGGCGTCTACCGCGACATCTGCGCCGACTTCAGCCGCTTCGCCAGCTCGCTCACCTTCAAGGACGTGAGCTACCTCCCGATCAGTGCCCTGGGCGGTGACAACGTGGTCAGCCCCAGCCCCAACACGCCTTGGTACGACGGCCCCACGGTGCTGGCCTACCTCGAGCGGGTGCCCATCGCCGACGATGAGAACTTGGTCGATTTTCGCTATCCGGTTCAGACCGTGCTGCGACCCAATCTGAACTATCGGGGCTTTTCGGCGCAGATCGCCAGCGGCGTCGTAAAAAAGGGCGATCCGATCATGGTCTTGCCCAGCGGCAAGACCTCGAAGGTCAAGGCCATCGACGTCTATGAGGGCGAGATCGAAGAAGCCTTCGCGCCCATGAGCGTGACGCTTAGGCTCGAAGACGAAGTGGATGTCAGCCGTGGCGACATGTTGATCCACCCGGACAACCGCCCGCAGGTGGCCCGTCGTGTCGATGCGCATGTGGTGTGGATGCATGAGCGTCCGCTCGACCCCGAAAAGACCTACATCATCAAGCACACCACCCAGGCGGTGCGCGTGCAGGTCGATTCCGTCGAGGCTCGCATCGACCTGGAAACGCTGCAGGAAGTGCCGGCCGAGTCGGTCCACCTCAACGATATCGCGCGCGTGCGCCTGACCTGCCATCGCGCCCTGTACTTCGACGCCTACCGCGACAATCGCGCGACCGGCGCCTTCGTTCTCATCGACTCCTTGAGCAATGCCACCGTCGCCGCCGGCATGATCGGCAAGAGTGACGGCGTGCAGGATCTGGAGCAGGCGCTGCGCGAGGTGCGCGCCGGCTCGGCCATCGCCCCCAAGACCCAGGTCAGCCCGCGCGAACGGCGCGAGCGCATGGGCCAGAGCGGCGCGACCGTGTGGCTGACCGGTCTTCCCGGCTCGGGGCGCTGGGCCCTGGCCTACGCCCTCGAACGCCGGCTCTTCGACCAGGGCCGCACCGCCCACGTCATCGATCCCTTCCGGGAAAACCTGGACTCGATGATCTCGGCGGCTCGGGCCTGTGCCAACGCCGGGTTGATCACCATCTGCGCGTTTCCGAGCAAGCTTCGCAGCGACCGCGACCGGGTGCGTGAGCGTCTCGGCCAGGACCGCTTCATCGAGGTCTTCGTCGATACCGACCTGGAGCTATGCCGCGAGCGGCGCCCCGACAGCGACTTCGAGGGCTTCGAGGCCCCAGAGGAGCCCGCGGTCCGCGTCGACCTCAACCAGATGCGCCTGGAGCGCGCGGTCGACCAAGTGTTGCAAGCCCTGGCCGCAGCGGGGCAGTTCGACACCGCATCGTGAAGCGCTCTATACAGTAGCGCACACGCCAGCCCCCTAACCTTATCGGAAGGCGGCCACGAAAGTGGCCAGGGTGCCGGCATTTGACGCCGATTCGGGTCAATCGGCTGCTTCACCTTGAAAACTGTGTGTGTTGTATGCACAGTGAGCGAAGTGTCAGTTTGCGTTGGCCGTGGTTCCGGCAGAGCGCGTAGAGGAGTTGCGCATGCGGTGGGTGTTCCGTGTGATGAAAGTAGTTTCGGTTGTTGGTGTGCTTGCCGCCGGTTGCGCAGGCGGTGACGGCGGCGGTGATCGCACGGCGAATCCAAAGCCGGTGTTGATGCCGACCGGCGATAATTCATCCGGCGCGGGAGCGCCAACCGCGACAGCGGCGGGCTCGGGCGCGACCGGCACCATGGAAGCCGCCATCAGCGATGGTGCGGCCGGTACTGGCGCGATGCTGCCCGGCGATACGACGAGCGACATGCAGGCGCTGGTCGAGCGCGTCTTTGACCCGGGCACCGACCCGGTCCGCAATAACGTCCAGGCCGGGCAGGTGTGCGCGCGCCTGGCCCAGATCCAGTGTGCCGGCGAGGCCTATTGCTGCGATAACCCCGGCCGTGACCGCGCCACCTGCGAGACGGTGATGGCCGACGGCTGTGTCAATGAACTCTTCCTCGACTCTGTGACCGCCAGCCCCGTCACCGGTTTCGACGCCGGTGCCGCCTCGGTGGCCTTCACCGAACTCGAGCGCATGGCCAGCGAGTGCGATCCGGGCATCGCGGCCTTTGGAGGCTCGGCCAGCGGCCTGATGGGTATGTTCACTGGCACTATCGAGGCCGGCGGCAATTGCGAACCGGACGGTGGCCCGCTGGGGCTGCCCTCCGAGCCTGCTGCGGCCGCGGCGTTGGCTTCCTGCACCGACATCCAGAGCCAGGCTTGCCTTCCGAGGCTGACGAGCTGGAGCTGTGAGCCGCGCGGGCAAGCTGGCACCAAGTGCTTCAGCGATCTCAACTGCGTCGACGGGCTGTACTGCCCAAACCCGACTTTCGCAGTCACCACCAACGCCACCTGCACGCCGCGACGGCCGGTGGGCCAGGCCTGCTCGACGCCGAATGAGTGCGAGAGCCTGTTCTGCAAGGGCGGCGCCTGCGTCGCTGCCGATGCACAGGCCGCTTACTGCTTGGCGAACTGATCGGTAGCGCGGGACGTCAACCGGGACGTCCCGCCATTCTGGTCAGTTCTGGTCAGTAGCGCGGTACGTCTGGGTCGACGTCCCGCGACCATGCCTCGATGCCGCCGCCCAGGTTGTAGACCTTGCGGAAACCGTCGGCCAGGAAGCGCTCGGCCGCGGCGCGGCTGCGCATGCCGTGGTGGCAGTAGAAGGCGATTGGCTTGTCCCGATCGAGCGCGGCGAGGGTCTCGGCCGCGTCGTCGAGGGGCAGCGCTCCGGCGATGGCGGCCAGGGCCCGCTCTTCGGCCGGACGCACATCGACCAGCGTCGGTGCATCTTCGCCGTCGAGCAATTTCTTGAGTTCCGCCGGGCGCAGCTCGCGCACCTTGGGCGGCTCGTTGGGATTGTCGATACGGAAGCCGCCGCCGGCCTCCGAGAAATCGATGCAGACGCCGTCGGCGCGCTTGGCGCTCATGCGGTCGACCAGCACCTGGATGCCTCCGGCGTCGATGACCAGGTCGGCGTCGCGCTCCTCATCGACCGATAGCTCGTATTCGAAGCGGGGGCTAACCGTCAGTCGCAGGCTGCCTTCTTCCTCGGCGGTGGCTTCGGAGATGGCCTTTTGCGCTGCCTCGGTGAGTGTGATGGTTGGCACTTTGGCCTCATTCTTCACACCCATCAGCGCGTGCAGCTCTCCGGCGACGTACATCTCGCGCACGATGTCGCAGCCGCCCACGAAATTCCCGTCGACGTAGAGCTGGGGAATCGTCGGCCAGTTGGAGAAGTCCTTGATGCCCTCGCGGATCTCCGGATCCTTGAGCACGTTGACCGTGTGGTATTCCGGTAGCAGGTCGTCGAGGATCTGGGCGACCGTGGCGGAGAAACCGCACTGGGGGAAGTGTCGCGTGCCCTTCATGAAGAGCACGACGCGGTTTTCGTCGATGAGCTGCTGGATCGTTTGCGTGGTGGCTGATTCGCTCATGGCTATGCCTGCGGAGTCGGGGGTGCGGCCAAGCATGGCACACACCGGCGCTGGCCTCAGCTCATAGAGCCCCGCCCGGTGGCCGTCAAGTTGGCCGCCGGCACGGAAAGTCGAGCGCTCGGACGCGCCAAACGGTCAACTTTATCCCGATCCCGATCCCGATCCCGATCGGGACCTCGGGCTCAGGGTTTGTCGCGAGCGGCCGTTAGAAAGGGTTGAGGCACTGGCACCCAGTACCATTTGGGTTCATAATTTCAGGGTAGCCGTTGTGCTCCATAAACCCGTGTCCGATCGGAGTGCGTCGATCGGGAACACTGTAGCTGCGCACCGCCGGTGTACGTCCGGGCGGTGATGCGTCGTCGTGTTGCGGGTCGGGGCCTGCCCTAGCACGCGACCATGTTTCACCCACGAGCCATCACAGCGATCCTTGCCACCGGCCTGGTCGGCCTGGGTGCGCTGTGGCTTGCGGGATGCAGCGCCAGCCTGCCGCCCTCGGCGGAGCTGCCCATCGACGAAGAGCAGCTGGCGATCCGCGCGGCCATCGATGCCTGGGCCGAGGCGGGCCTGCCGTGGACCCACGAGTGCCGCCAGCAGTACGACCGCATCCGCGTCGTGGTCAGCCGCCCGGCCGAGTTCACCGAGCTGTGCGGACGCAAGCCCCTGCACGCCGGGGGCCGACTCTACGCCTGCAACACCGAGCAGTACGAGCAGGCGTTTCCTTTCTGGATGGTCGACGACCGGCGCGTGCCGCTGTTGGTGATCAGCGAGCTGCAGCCCGAGCTGCACCGGCGGCTTCTGGTGGTGCACGAGACCATGCACTGGCTGGAGCGCTGCTCGGGCAAGGGCATCGACTTCGACCACAGCGACCCCACCGTCTGGCACGAGGCGCGCGTGGCCGCCCAGCAGGAGGTCATCGCTGCGCTCCGGGATCGCGGCCGGCCGCGCGACATGCTGACCTACCGCTTCGACAGCCACGGCAAGCTCAAGCAGCGTCGTGAAGTCGACGGCCTGCGCTGAGCCCAGGTGCGGTGCGCCGTAGGTCGGGACTCGGGGCTCAGACCGTGGTCGCGATGCCGCCATCCACCGGGATGTAGGCGCCGGTGACGTAGGCGCTGGCGCGCGAGGCCAGGTAGATCGCGACGCCGGCCATGTCTTCGGGCTCGCCGATGCGGCCCAGGGGGCAGCTCTCGCGGATGGCGTCGCCGAAGGTACGCAGGGTCTCGGCCATCATCTTGCTCTCGAAGGGGCCGGGGGCGACCGCGTTGACGTTGATGTGGTCGGCGGCCAGGCGCCGCGCCAGCACGCGCGTCAGGTGCAGAAGGCCGGCTTTGCTCGAGGAATAGGCGTAGGTCTCGAGGCCGGGCACGTGCAGGCCGTCGATGGAGGCGATGTTGATCACGCGCGCCGGATCGGCCGTGCTGCCCGCCGCCTGCAGCTGCGGCAACAGGTCGCGCGTTAGGAAGAAGGGGGCCTTGAGGTTCAGCGACTGCACCTTGTCCCAGCCGCCCTCGGGATATTGGGCGATCGGCTCGGCCCAGTTGGCGCCGGCGTTGTTGACCAGCACGTGCAGCTTTTCCTCGCGCTCGCGCAGGGCGGCCACCAGCGTCTCGCGGCCTTCGGTGCTCGCCAGGTCGGCGGGCAGGGCGATGCAGGTGCCGTGCTCGGACAGCTCCGCCGCCAGCTGCTGGCAGGCTTCGGCCTTGCGCGACGAGATGTAGGTCTTGGCTCCGTTCATCACGTAGCCCCGCGCGATCATCTCACCGATGCCGCGGCTGCCGCCGGTGACGAGCGCCACCTTGCCTTCGATCGAGAAAAGATTCTTCATGGCTTTACTCCGGTCCTCGCGAGAGGGGCCGGACCCTACTTCAGCGCACACCGGGCGGTCAAAGGCGGGGGCAGATCGCGGCACCGCGGCTCGGCAATCCGGGATAAGATCGCGCCATGGCCCCGGGGGCTCGCCCTTTCAGCCGGTTCGTTGGCGTCGCTGCATTCGCGGCTGGGGTGTGTGCGTTTTCGGGCTGTGGGGAGCGGGACGAGGCGCCGCAGCCGATGGCGGCGACCGGGCCAAGCGCGCAGCCCGAGGCGCCGTCGCCGCCAGCGGTGTCCGGGGTCGCCGCGCCCACCGAACGCGACGCGGGCGCGGCTTCGACGGCTGCGGCGGCTGCGCAGGCGGCGAGTTCGTCAGCCGCCGGTGGGTCGGCATCCACGGTGCTCCTGGTGCAGAACCTGCGCAGCGGGGATAACTTTCGGGTGCGCAGTCGCGCCGCGCTCGCCCTGGGTCGCGTGCGCACGGCTGCGGCCGCCGATGCGCTGATCGCTGCCCTCGAAGACAGCCATCCGGCGGTGCGCGCGGCGGCGGCTCGATCGCTCGGCACCGGCCGGCACAAGCGGGCCCTGCCCAAGCTCGAGCGCCTCCAGAAGGACGATCCAGACGCGCCAGTGCGCAAGGCGGCCAGGGCGGCCATCGCGCGCCTGACGCCGCCCAAGGGGCCGCCCAAGGGGCCGCCCAAGGGGCCGCCCAAACCCGCCGCCGACGAGCCCGCTGCTGGCGACGGTGGCGACTTCACCTACTACGTGCACGTGGGCGCACCCCACAGCAACGTTGCGGGCCTGGGCTCGGCGGTGCTGGGGCGCGCGCGCAGCGTGGCCAAGGGCTCGGTGCGCTTCATGCCGGGGGTGCGGCTGGCGCCCGACAGCGAATCGGCGGCGGCGGCCCGCGGCGTGCTGAGCAAGAAGGGGCGGCACGGCTTCCACATCGATCTGAACGTCGTCAGCGTCGAGGATGACGGCGCCGGCGGCACCCGGGCCGTGGTCGAGGCGATGCTGCAGAGCTATCCCGGACGCGACATGCGCGCCAGCGTGCGCGGTAAGGCCACCGTGCCCGGCAAGCGCGGACCCGACGCCCAGCGTCAGGCGGTGGAGGGGGCCACGCGCGGTGCCCTGCGCAGCCTGCCGGGCGTGATGCAGCGTGTCGCGAGGTGAGGGGGTGGAGCCGCCCACGACGACGCTCGCCTACAGCCTCGCGATCGGCTTCGTGCGCCGTCCACACGCGCGCTGGGGCTCTTTGCGATCGCCGTATTGCAGCTTCTGTTGACCTACCTGCTACTGCCGCCGCTCTTGTTGCTCGGCTATCTGTTCAACGCCTTGCCCTACCTTTCGCTGAAGCCGATTTCGAGGCTTGCGGCCAGCGCCCACAAGGATGTGGCCACCATCAAGCTGCTGGGCAGGCTGGTGTTCTATCCGTTGCACTGGGCTGCGGTGGCCGGCCTGAACGCTTTCGGTCAGCTGCATCTGCACGCGCGCTCTACCGGCTGGCCCAGCGCGCCCCTGCTGTCGGCGGTGGTCGCGCTGGTCTTTGGCATCGTCGGGGGGCTCGTGGCGTTGCGCTACGGGGAGCTTTCGCGCGAGAGCTGGCGCGCCCTGCGCGTGCGCCTGACCCAGGCTCGCTATCGGGCGGTGCTCGCCGAGCTGCGAGCCGAGCGCGCCGAGCTGCACGACGCCATCGAGCAACTGGCCAGGGGCGTGGAGCTGCCGGGCGAGCTGGCTGCTGATGGGCGTGTCGGGATGAAGCAGCGGGCGTTGTGAGAGGCCAGCAGCGAGCGCGCCTTGCGGTGGTGGCGGGGGCCGACCGCAGGGCGCGCAGCGGGCTCGCTTAGGGCTCGCGAAACAATAACTTCCCCCTTTGGCACGCACCGGCGGGCACGCTCGGGCCGTGCGTCCTCGAAGAATTCCTCGATGTACCTCGGGTACGACTGCGGATTCTCCTCCGGGCGCCGTCCCGACCGCACTCCGCCGTCACGCACCAAAGGGGGAAGTTAATGTTTCGCGAGCCCTTAGTTGTAGCCGCAGCGGGTGCCGAAGCCGGTGTCCACGCAACTCAGGCCATCGGGGCACTGGAAGTCGAGGGTGCACTCGACGCGGCAGACCGGGTCGCCGAAGTCGGTGTAGCAGGTGAAGCTCGCACCGGGGATGGATGCGCAGTCGGCGTCGCTTGCGCAGCTCGCCGAGCAGTGGCCGCCGAAGGTGTAACAAACCAGGCCCGCGCCGCATTCTTCGTTGGTTGTGCAGGGGTCGTTTTGGGCCCCGCCGCCGCTCGTCGTCGTGCCGTTGCCGCCGCCAGCGCCGCCGAAGATGGTCGTCGGGTCGAACGCATTGCCCTCGTCGGCAGGCAAATTGCAACGGGCGGTGCCGGTGCCGGCTCCGCTGCAGGCCAGTTCGTCAGGGCAGTCGCCGTCGTCGACGCAGTCGGCCACGCGGCAAACCCCGCTGCCGGTGCTGCAGCTGTGGTCGCCGCCGGTCAGGCCCGCGCAGTCGTCGTCGCTGGTGCACAGGGCCGAGCAGTAGCCGCCGGAGTAGCAGCCCAGGCCCGCCTCGCAGTCGTCGTCGGTGCTGCAGGGGCTATTTTGGCCGCCGGCCGTTGCCCCGCCGCTGCCGGATTCGTCGCCGCCGGACCCGTCGCCGCTGCCGCCGGACTGGTCGCCGCCGCCCGGCTCGTCGCCGCTGTTGGCGGTGCCGCTGTCGCCGCTGCTGCCGCTGGCGAGCCGGTCCGGGTAGATCAGTCCGCTGCAGTCACAGACCAGCAGGCCGGCTCCCTCGGCACAGATCTCCACGCCTTCGCTGCCGTCCTTGCAGCTGCAGGTCTCACCGGTCTCGGTGCCCGGCTGGCAGCTTTCGTACTCGTCGAGCGCGTCGTGCGCGATCGAGCCGCAGCCCGCCGCGTAGAGCGCGAAGAGGTTCATCAGAAGTGCGCGTTTCATCCCAACAACTCCGTCCGCCGGCGCTACGGCTGCTGCCGGGGGCGCCCAGTCGTCCCCTATGTAGCCCACCCAGTGATTGGGGGTCCAGTGCGCAGAAATCCACACAAGCGCACCCGTAACACGGGCCCGGCATTCTGTGTTCCCATTTGGGGATTCTGAGTGGCGCGGAATGGCTTGGCATTTTCGGCTTGGGCGTTCCAACCGGTCAAGATCTCTGTGGCGGGGTAGCAGTTCCGATGGGTTGTGCGCGCGTAGGGGAGATCGTGGCGCCGTCGACTTTCAGCGCATGGCGATCCTGCGCGACAAGGGTAACGGCCGCCTGCGAGGTGGCCCCGCTCCTCATTGCGCATCACCCTCACCCCCGACGATACGCACCATGGCCTCGAGCGTCGCCTGCGTGAGCCGCGGCAGGTCGTTGCAGACGACGCTGGGCAAGAGGCCCTGGGCGTGCAAGGTCGCCAGACCGTGCACCAGTGCCCACGAACCCAGAGTGGCCAGGAACTCGTTTTCGCTGGGGGCGCGGCCGGTGGGGCGGACGCCGCCGACGGCGCCGATCGAGAGCTGAAAACAGCGCGCGGCGGCCTGCATCAGCTCGGGGTCGCCCTGCAGTTCGCGCCGGAACATGACCTCGAAGTGGGCGGGGTTTTGGACCGCGAATTCCACGTAGGCGACGCCGACGGCGTTGAGGGCGGCCATAGGCGAAGGGTGCGGCCGCTCGATGGCGTTGCGCTGGGCTTGGGCGAGCTTTTCGTAGCCCTCGATGGCGATCGCGACGAGTAGCGCGTTGCGGTCGCGGAAGTGGTTGGCCGGGGCGCCGTGGGATACACCTACGCGGCGGGCCAAATCGCGGAGTTTGAGTCCGGCGACGCCGTGCTCTCCGATTGCCTCCACCGCGGCCGAAAGCAGTGCCTCGCGCAGGTTGCCGTGGTGGTAGGGCCGCGAGCTGGATTCGCTTTTCTTCGCTTCGGTCACGCCGATCTCGTGCCAGTCGGGGCCTCGAGCAGCGGAGTTTAGCGGATTTGGCACGTGGAGACAGCCCGCGCGGGTGCCGGCGGGATTGTGAAGCGCGACGCAAAAAAAGACGGCGGGCCCCGACCCAAGTGGGACCCGCCGTGACCGACCACAACCGTTACTGGACGCAGCTGATCGTGGGGCCGACGGCGGCGCCCCAGAGGTTACACATTTCGCCGGTCTGGACTTCGTTGGTGTAGCGCAGGGGGGAAGTCGAGTCGTTGATGATGTGGCATTCCCAGTCGAGGGTGTCGCCCGCTTGCACATCGAGGATGCCACTTGTGGCGCCCGCCAAGCCCTCTGAAAACTCTGGGTTATCAGTGATGCTATCGTACTGGAACTCCACCGGCTCGAGGTAGTCGTACATCTCGAAAACTTTCTGCTCGGTGTCTTTGCCGCGGTTGAGCCAGGCGCTGAAACGAACGCCGTGGGCGTGGTAGTGGCCGAGCAAGCCGATGATGCGCCCGGGCGCGTTGATGGGGCAGGAGTAGGTGTAGACTTGGTCGGTGCCCGGCTGAATTGGAAGGAAGGTCCAGGCGATGCCGCCCATGCCCCGGATCATGCTGGCCTCTTCGGTGACTTCTTCCTTCTTCTTGAACCAGATGTTGAGCCAGAATTCGCGCAACACTGGGGTGTCGGTGAAGTTGAAATAATGCATGTCGGCCTGGGCTGCGGTCTGGGCGGGAATGGCGCGACCGAGGCTTTCGTTCTCGGGGGCGACCGTGCCCAGCTGCATCCAGGGCTTGGAAGCGCCCGGTAGATTGTCGAGCAGGGCGGGGCTGGTGCCCGTTCCGGGGTCGCGGCAGGCGACGAAGGTCGTTCCGCCGTCGCTGTTGGGAGTGGTGTACATGGAGTTGATGATGTGGTGGGTGCCCGGGCGCCCGCTCAGCTCCCACTGCTGGTAGTAGATGTCTTCGGTATTCGGTGTCACGAAGCTGATGCACTCGGAGGACTCGCTGCCGGGCGCGAAGCTGAAGATGTTCATTTGCTCCCCATCGGCGTAGTCACTGGGTCCAATGTGGATCTGCATGCCGAGGCCTTCGGGCGGGGGCAAAAGGCAGGCGTCGTCACCTGGAAATCCCGTGTCCGGGATGTCGCACTGGCCGCGCGTCGAGAGCGCAGCGCCCTCGGCCGCCATCGGGATCAGCGTCGTGTCTTCGATGCCCATCTCCGCCATCGTGCCCGTCGTCGGTGCGGCAGCGCCGGCCGAGCCTTCCGTCGCGCCGCTGGTATTCGCCGCACTCCCGTCGTCGCTGGGAGGCTCGGACATCCCGCCGCCGTCGGTGGAATTGCAGCCCAAAGCGAAAATCCCGGCGAGTGCCAAGCTGTAGACCCATCTGCTCATCACGACTGCACCTCCAATGTAGACGTCGAATATATTCATTGTCTATATTGGGGATGGAAGAAGTCAAGGGGGGTGACGGGGCTAGCTCGCCCTAGCTCGCGCGCCGGGCTCAAACGGGGCTGGCGCCGCTGCCGATCAGCTGGGCGATGCGCTCGCGGTGCTGCCAGAGGCCCTTGTAGCGGGCGAGGGCTTCCGGCATGGAGGCAACGGCCTGCGCCGGAATACTCCGTGTATTTCAAGGGGACCGGACGCCGCAGCTGGCGCCGTAGCGGTCCCGAGAGCGGATCATGACTCCCGCCGAGCACATCTAGGGCAGCAAAAGTTCGATGCGTGGACCCAGTGCGACCATTAGAGGACCGGTGGTGCGGTGCAACTCCCCGTCGAGCATATAGGTGAACTCGGCGCCCGCGGTGTCGATTTCGAGGCTGCGCGCGGCGGGCGCGAAGCCCAGGCCGTCGCCGATGGCGAGCCCCCGACGAATGCGCGGTAGCTGGCGGGCGAGCATGGCGGCCGAACCGTGAAAAGCCAGCAACTGGAAGTGTTGGGCGTCGGCGTTGGCTTGGGGTAGCGGTCGAAAACCCAGGCCCACCTGTTCGACGGTGCCGGCCAGAAGCGCGAGGTAGCGCCGGGTGGGATGGACCTCACCGTCGATGCTGAGGGTGGCCTCGAGGGGGCGCTGCAGCTGCTCGATGACGGCGCCGCCGGTGAATGCCTGGACCGAGCCGCGGGCCAGAAGCGACAGCGCCGCCAGGCGGCCGCGCTGCTCGCCGTCGCCGGAGTAGAGTGCTTCGAGGAAGCTCGCCAGCACGGCGCCGCCGAATAGGAAGCCAATCCGGTCGTGCACGCGCAGTGTGTTGCGCATGGCGGTGGGCAGCGTCGGCAGCTCGCTTAGCAGTCGCTGCAGCAGACGCTCGGGCGGTGCCCGGCGTACGCCGACGGCATTGGCGATGGTGTTCATGGAACCGCCGCGCAAAAGCGCGATGCGCGGCAGCGGACGCTCGCCGTAGACGCGCGCAAGCTCGCTGAGGATGATCGAGAGTGTGCCGTCACCGCCGATGATGGCCAGGGTGCCGATGCCGCGGTCGCGCAGCCCCTCGCAGATGGCGGTGACCAGTTCGCGCCGCTCCAGGGGGAAGAGCACGCCGCGGCTGCCGAGCATCCGGCGCAGGCGGTCGGCGCGGCCCGAATCGGAGCGGCCGCCGCCAGCGCGCGGGTTGAACATCACCGCCAGGCCCGGCTGGGCCGGGGCCTTTTGTTCGTTTGCAGCTGTAGTTTCGGAGGACGGAGTCACGGCGGGGCTTCAGAGGCCAGCCGGGGCGAAGCCCTCCGAGTTGGCGAAGCGCTGCAGATGGTATTGCTCGTCGCCGAAGAGCACGTTGAGTACGTGCTGGCGCTTGAAGTAGAGGCCCACGTCATGTTCGTCGGTGACGCCGATGCCGCCGTGCAGCTGCACCGCCTGCCGTACGATGAAATGTCCGCTTTCGGAGAGCTGGGCCTTGGCGATGGAAATCGCGCGCTTGCGCTCCTCGGTCGGGGCGTCGGCCTTGAGCGCGGCCAGCAGCATCGTCGCCTTGGCCAGCTCGAGCTCGATGAACATGTCCACCGCCCGGTGCTGCAGCGCTTGGAAGCTGCCGATTTTGACGCCGAACTGCTCGCGCTCACAGAGGTAGTCCCGCGTCATCTGGAAGGCCGCGTCGAGTAGGCCAGCGCCTTCGGCACAGGCCGACGCGGCGGCCCGGTCCACGGCCTCGTCGAGCACCTCGGCCGCGGCGCCCTCGGCGCCCAGCAGTGCTTCAGCTGGGAGTTTGACGCCGTCGAGCTTGATGTGGGCGGCGCGGTGGCCGTCCATGGTCTTGAGCGCGCTCTTGTCGAGGCCCGCTGCGGCCGGGTCAACCAGAAAGAGCGAGACGCCTTCGCGGTCGCCGGGTTCGCCCGCGGTACGGGCCGAGACGATCAGGGTGTCGGCGGCGTCGCCGGCCAGCACCCAGACCTTCTCTCCATTGAGGACATAGCCGCCGCCCTGCTTTCGCGCGCGCGTCGCCACGCAGGCCACGTTGTCGCGTGAGTCGCGCTCGGCGTAGGCCAGGGCCAGGCAGCTCTCGCCCTGCATCATCGGCTGCAGGTAGCGCGCCTTTTGGGCGGCACTGCCGGCGCGGGCCAGGGCGCTGCCGGCGAGCACGACCGAGGGGATCAGCGGCTCGGGTACCAACGTCGTGCCCAGGCGCTCGAGCACCAGCGAAACTTCGAGTTGACCCATGCCCATGCCGCCGTCTTCTTCGGAAAAGGGCAGGGCGAGCCAGCCGAGTTCCCCCATCTGGGCCCAAACCTCCCTGGACCAGCCGGGATCCTCGTCGCGCTGTTTGCGCGCGCGCGACAGGGGGGAGTCTTTCTTGACGAAGTTGTTGACCGTGTCGACCAGCAGCTTCTGATCACTGTTGAGTTCGAAGTCCATGGGATTCCTCAGGTGCCGGGAAGTTGCAGAAGGCCCTTGGCGATCACGTTGCGCTGGATCTCATTGCTACCGCCGTAGATCGTGGTCGCGCGCTGGTAGTTGAAGTTGCTGGGGACCCAGTACTGATTGCCCGGTACCGCGCCCTCGTTGAACCAGTTGAGCGAATTGAGGCCCATGACTTCCATTGTCAGCTCGCCGACCTGCTGCTGCAGCTCCGAGCCGCGGATCTTCAGGATCGACGATTCGGGCCCGGGGGCCTTGCCGAGCTCGGCGCCGGCCAGCGTCTTGTAGATCACCATGCGCAGGCTTTCGATGCGGATCTCCAGGCGGGCGATCCTGGCGCGGAAGGCCGGGTCCTCGATGAGCGGGTGGCCGTCCTTGACGGTTTCGGCCGCGATGGCCTTGAGGTTGTGCAGGGCGCGGGTGGAGCTGCCCACGTCGCCGATGCCGACGCGCTCGTGGCCGAGCAGGGCCTTGGCGATCCCCCAGCCGCCGTCCAGCGGCCCCACCAGGTTTTCCTTGGGCACCTTCACGTCATCGAAGTAGGTGTCGCAGAAGGCCGGCGTGCCGCCCAGGGTCAGGAAGGGCTCGACGCGGATGCCGGGCGTCTTCATGTCGCACAGGAGGAAGCTGATGCCCTGCTGGCGCTTGGGCGTGTCGCCGTTGGTGCGCGCCAGCACGAAGATCCAGTCGGCGCGGTCGGCGTAGGTGGTCCAGGTCTTCTGGCCGTTGAGGATGAAGTTGCCCTGACCGTCGTCTTCGGCCTTGAGCTGAAGTGAGGCCAGGTCGCTGCCGGCGCCGGGCTCGGAGTAGCCCTGGCACCAGAACTCCTCGCCGCTGAGGATCTTGGGCAGAAAGCGCGCGCGCTGGGCGTCGTTGCCGAATTGGATGATCAGCGGGCCGACCATGCGCAGCCCGAAGGGGCTGAGCTCGGGTGCGCCCGCCATCACCAGCTCCTCGCCCAGGATGAAGCGGCGGGTTGGGTCGAGACCGGCGCCGCCGTACTGCTCGGGCCAGTTGGGGGCTGCCCAGCCGCGCTCGGCCAGGATGCCGTGCCAGCGGCGGATTTCCTCGGGCTCGAAGTGGGCGTGGCGCTTGGCTTTCTCGGCGATGTCCGGGGGCATGGCCTCGCGGATGAAGCTGCGGACTTCCTGGCGGAAGGCCTCCTGTTCTGCGCTAAATGACAGATCCATCTCCACTCCTCTCGATCGGCCCGGAGATCGGGGGCCGCGGCGCGTGGGCCGCGCGTCTTTGGCGGTTGGCGACTTGGGGTTTCGGGCGCGGTCCTCGAAGGGTTCGAAGGTGCGTTCCGGATGTGGGGGATCTAGCAGAAAGCCGGCGTCGGCCAAAGTGGCGGGGGGCACCTGTGTGGGCGCGGGCTATCGCCCGGGCGCACTGGGTTTGGCGGCGCAGGCGGCCATGTTCCGTCGGTGAGCGCGGCTCGGAGATGGAAAAGGGGGGGAGCGCTCGGCCTGGCGGGCGCCGCGCTTGTGTCGGCGGGCTGCGATGACGGTCCTGCGCCCGCGGCCGGGCCGGATGAGGACGCTGGGGGCCGATGGCGGTGGCTGTTGGTGGGAGTGACGATGCGGCTGTCATCGAGGATACCGCCGCCGGTCCGAGCTGCGGCATCGACAGCCCCACCGACCAGCCACCAACCGGGACCTGCGCGAGCACTTTGCGCAACTGCTGGGACTGTCGCCCGGCCATCCCACCCAGGGCAAGATGAGCTACGACCTACGCCGCCTTCGGCTCCATGACCTCAGCGAACGCATCCCGAAATTCCACCGCTACCGAACGACCCGCTTCGGTCCACGTGCCGCGCTGGCAGTTACCCGTGCCGGTAACCGAATGCTGCGGCCGGCTCTCGCCAGCGCCCACGCACAGGCACCTCCGACGCCGATTCCCATCCGAGCCGCGCTCATCCGCGCAGAACGGGCGATCGCCCGCGCGTGGAGCATGCAAAACGTTGCCACCTGACCCTGAGCGCCGAACGAAGCGACTAACAGGACGTTGCGCTTGACTCCCAGCGTCGTGCAGGAACTCGTTCCCATGCCGAAATGGCTGTTTCTCGAATTTGCACGTCAGCGACCGGAGCAGAGCGAAGCGGCGCGACCCGCGAAAGTGGAGGGGGCGCGGCTTTGCCGCGACGGCGGAAAGGGCGTGTGCCCTCTCCGAGATGAGAACTAGCTCGCAACACGAGCGGGCGAATTGATTGGTCTGCGAGGAAACGTAACCACGAACGAGGAACCCTCTCCTGGAGAGCTTTGGCAGTCCACGGTCCCAGCTAGGTTTTGTGTGACCAGATTGTGCACAATGTGGAGTCCCAGGCCCGTTCCTCCACTGCTTCGCTTGGTCGTAAAAAACGGTTCGAACACGCGCTTGCGCATCGCCTCATCCATGCCACAGCCGTGGTCGCGAACCGTGAGTGTTGCAAATTCGTCGTCTCCATCCACGATGACGTCAACGGTGGAGTTTGTGCTGTTCGGCAACGCGTGGATGGCCGCATTCATGACGAGGTTGGACACCACCTGCGCAATGGTGCCGGCGTCGCAGTAGACATCGCCGCCTCGCTCGACGTGAAGTCGAGCCTCCACCTGGTGCTTCTGAAGTTCTGGAGCGAGGGCGCCGAGTACCGACTCTGTATATTCGGCGATGGCGAGGTCGCGCTCGTGTCCGCTGACCTGATCGGCTGCGACCTGCTTGAACTTTGTTACTAGAGATGCCGCGCGCTGGAGGTTCGCAAGGGTAATTTGCGAAGCGGAAAGCAGCGTGTCGATGAATTTCGTCAGGGCCGATCTGGTGAGTGTCCCGCCCTCCACGGCCGTGCGAAGCGCGATGCAGGTGCCTTCCATGTTCGAGGCAGCGGTCACGCCGATGCCCAGAGGCGTGTTGATTTCATGGGCGACTCCGGCGACGAGCGATCCTAGCGCGGCAAGCTTCTCCGATTCTATCAAGGACTCCTGGGTTCGACCCAGCTCGTCGAGAGTCTCGCGTAACTGCTCGATGGTTTTCGCCAACTCGTCGGTACGCTCTCGCACCCGCTGCTCGAGTTCCTGATTTAGCTGTAGCACCTCTTCTTGCACGCGCTTGAAATCGGTGATGTCGTGGACGGCACCGATCATGCGGACCGGGGTCCCACTTGCGTCACGCACGACCGCTCCCTTTTCTCGAACCAGCCGGATCGTGCCATTCGGTTGAACCACGCGGTGTTCGATGTCGTACTCGGCTTTGGAAGATTCAAGAGCCGCATTCACCGCAGCGGTGACGGTGCCTCTGTCGTCGGGATGAATGCGGTCGACGAAAGCATCGTATGTGGCTGCGAACTGTCGTGGACGAAGTCCAAATATACGGTAAATTTCGTCGCTCCATGAGAGCGACTGACCCGCGATGTCCCAGTCCCAGCTGCCCACGTGAGCCAGCGCTTGCGCACGGTTCATCGAGCTGACGAGCCGTCGCATGACTCCCTGGGTGTCGTCGGAACCGCTAGACTCCCTGAGACACACGGTGACGTTGCCCCGTTCGGTCGCAATTGCTGTGGCATGAAACGCACGTAGTCCGCTCGTTGTATTCACCAGGAGGTCACGATAGCAGGCAGTGTGCGAACGGGCGGCGACGAGAGCTTGTTCGATGCTCTCGGGCGGATCGACATATGCACTCAGCGGCCCGCCTAGCGGTACTATGCCCCGTTCCCTAGCGAGCAGGGCTGTGAGGGCATCGTCGCATTCCACGATGGCGTCATCGGCGTCGAGCTTGACGACGTACAGTGGGGCCACAGTCGTGGTTCTTGCTTCGACGACCTGATTGGCGGGTTCTATATTGCTTTCAGCCATTTTTCTATTCCGTATGGTTTATTGACCATGAGTGATGGCGGAAAATGGAAGGGGTGGGCGCATTCTTCGCGAGCCGTGATGCGGTGCTTTCGCGCCACGAAAGACCGGCGAGCCATCGGAGGCGGTGGCTAAGTCGCGGTTCAAGAACAAAGGTGCGCGGCCTGTGGGGGCTGCCCTCCGCTCGTCTGGACTGATTTCGGGCAGCTCAGTGCGAAGTCGCATCGCGCTGCCCCCGCGTGGCCGAAAAGTGCCTGGAAGAGTCACCGTCTGCGCCGTGCCGCACGGGCGTAGCCTTTGTGAATCATCGGGGGTTCGAAACAATGACGCCCTGGGGATCATGCGGTCCTCAGGTGATCAATTCCGCTTTGAGGTCTCCGGCCAGCAAGGCGCGTCGCCGCACGCACACTCCCCGTTTCTGAAAATATTCCGGCGAGGTTGAACGGGGCGAATCGGAGGCGGGTTGGCAACTTCAGTCCCACGAGGAGCTCTAGGCCGCCTTCGCGTCGGAGAACTGATCGCAAATTTGCAGAATGCCTCCGAGATTTTCGAAAAACAGGTCAACCAGGTTGGGGTCGAAATGTTTGCCGCGCTCTTCCCGAAGCAGCTCGAGAACCTTCTCCATCGGCCACGCTTTCTTGTAGCAGCGCTCGCTTCCCAAGGCGTCAAAGACGTCGGCAAGCGCGGTGATTCGACCGAAAACGTGGATTTCTTCGCCGTGCAGACCGTTCGGATACCCACTTCCATCCCACTTTTCGTGGTGCTGGTTGGCGATTACGGCGCCTGCTTGCAGCACAGGACGCTTGGAGTGTTTCAGCATTTCGTAGCCGATGCCCGCGTGAGTCTTCATCACCTCTCGCTCGGCGTCGGTGTGTCGGCCGGGTTTGTTCAGAATCGCATCCGGGATTCCGATTTTGCCCAAGTCGTGCAATGGCGAAGCCATGCGAATGCAGTCGGCTTGATCACTTCCGAGGCCATAGCCGGCGGCGAGAAGGGCGGAAATTTCGGCGACGCGCTTGACATGGTTACCGGTCTCCCGCGAACGGGTTTCGACCGCCTCTCCAAGAAAGTAGAGGATTTCTCGCTGGTTTTCCTCGAGTTCACTTCGAAGCTTCAGGTTTTCGAAGGTCACCGATGCGTTGCGCGCAAAAAGGTGAATCAGGCGCCGGTCCGAGTGGTTGATGTCCTCCACGTCGCTCACATGGACCGCTGCATGAACCCCTTGGGGAGTCGAAAGTGCGGCGGTATAGCGGTTGGCATCGAAGAGTTCCGTTCCGTTCTGAAGAACGTGGGTCAGGCGGCCGATGATTTCGCTTTCGAGACCGCCATTCTGAGGGTTGGATGCGAGCCTCGCGTAGCGTCCGGTGCCGCCCAGCACCTCGAGTCCGCCATTGCCGTCGACGACTGTCACCCCTGAAGCGTGACCGCGAGCCTCGTCGTGCTCGGCGGCGAGGAGGGTGGCGAGGTTGCGGGCGATTTCAGTTGAGAGGTGCTGCAGGTCCGTGGGCTGAACCAGGTTGAAGGAAGCATCGACAATACGTTCGAGTCCCCGATTGCCGGACTCGAGAGCACGAATGTCGCGGAACGCGCGCAGAGCGGAGTAGATTGCGGTGAAGAGCTTGGATGACGTGAGTTCGGTCTTCTCCCGGTAGTCGTTGATGTCGTAGGTCGCAACGACGCCGCGCTCGGGAGCGCAGCCGGGTTGACCGGTACGCAGAATGACGCGAACGGCGTCGTTTTCGAGTTTTTCGCGAATGAAGCGCACGAGCCGAAGGCCGCTGTCATCGGATTCCATCACCACGTCCAGCAGAACCACCGCGATGTCGCGTTCGCGCTGCAGCATCGCGATCGCCTCTTCTTCAGAGTAGGCGCCGAGCAGTAACAGGGGGCGGTTTTCAAAAGTGACGTCCTGAAGTGCCAGGCGGGTGACCGCGTGGACCTCGCGATCGTCGTCGACGATGAGCACCTTCCACGGCGTTTTCTTGCTCACCGCCGACGGTTCGTTGGGGTCCTCTTCCGCGAAAGCGAACAGATCATCTCGGTCTTCAAGAGCCAGTGTGGGCATGGACATTACATCTCTCCCGGTGGCCACGGTTGAGCTTCGGCTTGAGCAATAACGAACGGTGGCGGCGGAGCTTGAGGCTCCGGTGCAAAAAAATGCGCGGCCCGGGTCAGTTCGCAGAAAACGTGCTTCTCGCGATCGCGGTGGCTGACAAAGGTCGGCACCGGTGATGGCCTTCCTTCTTTTCTTCCATCGTCGCCGCTTTAGCTCGCGCCCGTGATATCGATTTCGGGAAAGCTTTGTATCTGGGGCGCGTGGTTGGGCACGCACACAAGGGCCTGTCCCGTCGCGCCCGAGGAGATGGCCTGCACGACGGCTTCCGCGATTTGGGAAGGGTCCATCACGCCCACGCCCAACTCCTTCAGGGTATCAAAGGAAGCCGTTTCGGCGATGGCGGTTCGAACGATGGCGGGGCAAATCGCGTTGATGGTGATGCGCTGGGGCTCGAGGGCAGGGCCCAGCGAACGCACCAGCCCGAGCACCGCATGTTTGGTCATGGCGTAGATGGGGTCGTTGGCGAAGGGCAGGAGGGCTGCGACGGAGGCGGTGGCCACGATGGCGCCGCCGCGGCCGGCCATGGCCCGCACCGCCGCTCGCGCCCCGAAGACGACGCCGTCGATGTTGACCGAGGTGACGGCTCGGTAGTCGTCGTCGCCCATGGTGCCGAGGTCGAAGCCGCCGAGAATCGCCCCCTTTTGACCGCTTCGGGGCGTGAGCAGGCCGGCGTTGAGGTGCACGATGTCGAGCCCGCCGTGGGCGTCGCAGATCGCCCGTGTCAGCGCGTCCCAGGCGCTCGCGTCGCTCACGTCCAGTGGCTCGAAATGTACGCCCAGCTGCGCGGCGCAGGCGGCGCCGAGTGCCCGGTCGATGTCCGCGATGATGACGCGCGCGCCCTCGGCCCGCAGCCGCGCGGCACTGGCGCGGCCGATACCCGAAGCGCCACCCGTCACAAGCGCCACCTTGTCCGAAATCTCCATTCTTGCCTCCGTCAGTGACCCACCTGCCTTGGGCGATGGGGGCCGTGCCCAAGTAGAGCATTTTCCGGTGACAACCGCGCCCCACCGCGGTTCGGGCTGTGCGCGCGGCAGTGGTGAACGGCGCCCCAGGCCGGCTACACTGGGCAGATGCCATGGGTGCGGAGCAGCGGTGGGCGCTTGGCCCCGGTCGTCTGCGGATCGCCCGTGCGCTGGCTCGCCCTGCTTGCGGTCTTCAGCGGCTGCACGGCGGCGGTGCGCACGGTGGCTCCGGCACCCCAGGCCGGCATGGTGAGCTGGGATGCTGGTAGCGATAGCTTGGAGGCCCAGATCGCCACCCACCTCGAGCGGCGCGAGCTGGTGGTGCAGCGGGAGAAGGAGGGCGAGCGGGAGGTTGTGGTGCTGGCCTACCGCGGGCAGCGCGTGCCCGACTTCCTGGTTCTGGTGCGCACCAATCGCATGTCGCCGAACTTCAGCCAGCCCAAGGACAGACGCTACATGCTCGTGGTGCAGCTGCGGACCCTGGTCAGCGTCGCCCCGGAGCGCGAGGAGATGGTGCTCGACGGTCTCAATGCCTTCAACTCCGAGTGGGCCTATGGCGCGTTCTATCTGGAGCGGCCCTCCAACGAGATCGCGGGCGTGTGGCCGATTCGCCTCGCCAGCGGCCACGTCTTCGCGCTGGACACGGTCTACGACGCCATCGTGAGCCTGGTGGACAATTGGATGCAGCTCTATCCGGTGGTTGTGCCGACCGAATCCGAGCGCGAATCCGCGCCTGAGCCCGACTCCGAGCCCGGCGATTCAAGTCCCACCCCGGCGCAGGTCGAGACCGTCAGTCGAGCAGTTGTAGGCCGCTGAACACCTCATCGGGCCATTGCTCCGACAGCTGGGGGCCAGTCTGCAATACGGAGAGGGTGTTGGCCTGATTGCCACGTACGAAGCCAAAGGCGTCGGCCTGCGTGCCCTTCTGGCGGATGCTGGCGCGGAACCCGGGGCGGCCCGCGACGTCGTAGGGCTGCAGCGTGGGGGAGCTTCCGCCGGCGAAGGGAGCCTGTCGGCAAAGGCTCGCTGGATGGCCACGCGCAGCGCGCTGTGCGCCTGTTTGCTGGAGCCCTGGCGTACCCCCGAGTTCAGCGCGGTAGCCCCCATGGACGACGGCCGGTTCGCGCGCATCGAAGTCCCTGGCCGTCGGTAGGCTCACCGGGGGTTGGGCCCCGCCGCAGCCGAGCTGGGCCATGGCCCACAGGCCCAGGGCGAGGGCCGCAGGGCGGCGAAGGCGGGGGCGGGCGAACACGTTGAAACGCTAAATATCCCAACATGGTTGCGCAATGCGGGATCGCCGGTCGGGCCGTGGGGGTCGAAGCCCACGGCGGGTTGGGCCTGTAAAGGCCGCAGGCGTTGGAAAGGTCCAGCCGTTCCAGGTATCCGATCTCTCGTCAAAGTTTTGATGACGCGTGTCAGCTGTTTGACGGGACGAGTCGTGGACGGCGGGGCTTGGGCCGTCATTTCGTTGACGTAATGGGACGGAATCGCGTCGCGTCGCCTCCCAACGGCGCCTTCGGCCAGTGGCACGCTGCGTGCACGGTTTGGCAGGTGATGACCCGCGACCCCTCCACGAGTCGGCCCCCATCCAACCGCCTCCCCTGGCCCGAGCGCCTTGAGGCGCCCACCGATCCGGTGCCGTCCTCGGTGAGCGATGCGCCATCGTCGCAGGTCGCGGTAGCCTTCGCGGGGCGCGTTCCCGACGACGCCCTGCAGCGCCAGCTCGAGCGCCGCAGCCGCAGTTCCGTGCCCGGCCCGGCGCGTTCCCGAAAATCTCGCCAGCCCGAGTCCAAGCCCGAACCTACGCGGCCATCCTTTCTGGAGCGCCTGGTCCAGGCCTACCGCCGCGTCAGCGAGCTGCCGGCACGGATGGAACGCGGTGACGCCGAGCTGGGCGATGGAGCGCCGCGGCGCGGCGGGCGCCATCCCCATCCACAGCTGGTCTTCGAGGCGCCCTCGGGCGTTGCGGCTCAGGCGGCCGCCGCCGCCTGGCCGAGCCCCAAGACCGCGGGCTTCGGCGAGGCGGAAGCCGACTACGGCCGGGAGTTCGACCTCGGCGATGGGAGTGGCGCAGAGGAACATCGCAACGCCTTGCTGCCGGCGGCCTCGTCGTCCGACGCAGCGCGGGCGGCAGTGAAGGACGCGCGGATTCCGCCCGCCGCTCACCTTGCGTCGGCATCGGTCGCCGGGCGTGAGCGACCCACGGAGCTGGCCAATGCCGATTCGGCTGGTGGGCGGCGCAGGCGCGATCGGCGGCTGGCCGGAATCCTCGACCTGTGGACCCAGGTGCGCGCCAGCATGCTGCCCGCGGCGGCGCCGGCTCGGCCGGGTGGCGATAGCCCGGTGGTCGCCCAGCCAGCCAAGCCGCCACTGCTCAGCTGGCTACCGATGTCCCGACGCAGCGCCCCGTCGCCGCCCCCCGAGCACAAGAGCGCAAGGCCCAAGGCGATTTCGACGGATGGATTGACTAATAGTTGATGGTTCCCGCCCGCGGCCAAAGGGGCCGCGCCGGGGCAGGGTGGGCCCCTTTCGAGACGGCCGACGAAGCCTACAAATCCCCTGAACAAGCGAGGGCCGCCGCTACCCTGACACAGTAGTGCTAGAGCGGCGCCGCACCGTAGCTGTTGCTCGGGATATACCGTCGCGTCACATTCCATCGCAGCGACAACCTCTGGCCCGGCGCGCGGTCGCCTCCCGATTCCCTTCCGCGCATAATCGCCCCCGATGACCGGCGAGCGCGCGCCCGAGACCGAGAACGACGCCGCGGTCCTGCGCCAGCTGCAGACGGGTTGGTTCGATCGGGTGCCGGCGCGCTACTGGCTGACCCGATTCGTGCTGCTCAGGGGCCTCGGCTTTGTGCATGTGGTGGCCGCCATCGTGCTGCTGTCGCAGATGGGGCCGCTGATCGGCAGCGAAGGCTTGATGCCGGCGGCGGGCTATCTGGAGCGCATCGGAGCGACGACGGGCTTCTGGGAGTGGCCGACGCTGTTTTGGTTCGACTGCTCCGATGCCGTGATGGCCGCGCTGGCTTGGCTCGATTTGGTCCTGGCCTGCCTCTTGATGCTGGGCGTGGGCAATGGGCTGCTGGTTGCTGCGCTATGGTTGATCTATCTCTCCTTTTGCCACGTGGGGCAGACCTTTTGGGGCTACGGCTGGGAGATGCTGCTGCTGGAGGCCACCTTCCTGGCCATCTTCCTGTGCCCGCTGCGCGGCCTGCGCGCGCTGCCTTCGGACCATGCGCCGCCGACGCCTGTGATCTGGATGCTGCGCTGGCTGGTCTTTCGCGTGATGTTCGGCGCGGGGCTGATCAAGATCCGCGGCGACGGCTGCTGGGTGGAGCTGACCTGTCTGGTCCACCACTACGAGACCCAGCCGGTGCCCCATCCCCTGAGCTGGCTCTTGCACCAGGCGCCGCTTTGGTTCCATCAGGCCGGCGCGCTCGTAAACCATTTCGTGGAGCTGGTCGTGCCCTTCGGCGTCTTCGGGCCGCGGCGCCTTCGGCACCTGGCTGGCACACTCCTTTTGGGCTTTCAGGGGATGCTGATCTTCAGCGGCAATCTCTCGTTTTTGAACTGGTTGACCCTGGTGGTGTGCCTCAGCTGCTTTGACGACGGCCTGCTGGGGCGCCTGTTGCCGCGGCGGCTTGTCGGCCTGGCCCAGGCGCGCGAGGGGAGCTGGTCGGATGCGCGCTCGAGGCGCATCGGCGTGGGGCTGCTCGCGCTCCTGGTCGCGGTGCTCAGCCTCGGCCCCATCTTCAACATGCTCTCGAGCCGGCAGGCGATGAATACGTCGTTCGATCCCCTGCACCTTGTCAATAGCTACGGCGCCTTCGGAAGCGTCGGCAAGGAGCGCAACGAGGTGGTGCTGCAGGGCACCGACGCAACAGTGCCCGACGACAGTGCCCATTGGGCTGACTATGAGTTCTATTGCAAGCCCGGCGACGTCGAGCGCCGGCCCTGCCTGATCACGCCCTACCACCACCGCCTCGACTGGCAGATGTGGTTCGCGGCCCTGGGCGACTACACACGCGAGCCCTGGCTCTTGCATCTCATCTACAAGTTATTGAATGGCGATGCCGGAGCGCGCAGCCTGATCGCCCACGATCCCTTCGAGCAAAAACCGCCGCGCTACATTCGCGCGGCCTTCTACCGTTACCGCTTCACCCGCCTGGGTGACGGCAGCGACGCCTTTTGGCAGCGCGAGCGCATCGGCAACTACCTGGAGCCACTGTCGCTCAGGCACCCTGGGCTCACGCGCTTCCTGGTTGAGCGGGGGTGGTTGGTGCCGGGGCGAGCGCGAGCGCCGTGAACCAGTAGACAATCGGTGTGGCGGGCCCGGATTGCTGCGTGCAGGCTCCGGCCATGCGATGGACAGGCGGGTACCAGGCGGCGTGGCGCGCAGCAGCCGAAGCAGCTTCCAGGACGTTTTTTTGCCTTTCGGCGAAACCGGAAGGTGGCAGTGGCCGAGCTGTGTCGCAACCTCTCCGAACTCCCGAAGGTCGGCTTCGAAACCAATGGGCCCCGGGGGCGGGGCGGGCTGCAAATCCGTGGTGCGGCTGAGCGTTCGGGGCGAGATTGCGCCCGTGCAACACGCGGGCCCCGAGGACCGCGAGGCCGTGGGCACCGCCCGGTTGCGGCATCAGCCCGCGGGTGGATCGACGATCCAGTTGCGTCGAACGCAGATCGCGCCGAAGCCCAGACGAAGCATGTTGTTGAGCGATGGACTCGGCGCGTCATCCACGGGAATGCCGGTCTCGGTGGTGACCCAGCTGCAGCCCCGCCGGCCGGCCTCGGCGATGCGCGCGGCCATGATCGCGCCCTGGGCGCCCTGGCCTCGATGCTCGCGGGCGGTGGCGGCCATGCCCATCCAGCCGACGCCTCCGTCGGCCAGGTGCAGCGCCCCGACCGCGGCCGGCTGCCCCGCGGCGCATGCGAGGTACCAGACCCAGTCTTTGTGGCCGATGACCGACGTGAAGCAGCGGGCCATGGCTGCGGGCAGGCCGAAGCCGGCTTGCATCAGCGCGCCCACGGCCTCGCGGTCCTCGGGGCCCGCGTGTCGCAGCGTCAGTGCGGTCGAAGCCAAAGGCGGCGCCGCGGTCGAGCGCAGCATCTTGCACCAGGGGCGTGCCTGGCGCGTGGCGCGAGCCCGGAGCCAGGCGCCGAGGCATCTGTCTGCGTCCAGCCGCTCGTTGTGGGCCAGCGTGCACGGTAGGCCACGCTCGGCGTAGCGAGCGACCGCGGTTTCGAGCCAGGGCTCGTCGACGCTGGCCCCGGCATTGAGGCCCAGCAGCCGATTGAGTGACCAGTCCGGCACCGCGCCAGTGAAGATCGAATTCGCCTGCGGCTCTTCGATCAGCTCGGCCCCGACCGAGCCGGCTGCTCCCGACGCGATGAGTGCGGCGTAGCCCCCGGTCCAGGCCGAGGCCTCGGCTCGCTCGGCGGCGCGCACCGTGGAGGTGTCTAACGTGGGCGCCGGTGGGAGGTTCGGCAAAGGGTAGGCGTCGGGCGCGGTCTGCACGCGTGTAGCTTATCCCGCTCCGGGGCCGCCAGCACCACTGCCCAGGGGCAAGGCGAAAAGCAGAGCCAATGGCTGTCAGGGAGGTCTGGTCGGAGCGGGGTGCGTTGCGTTCATGAGCCGAGGGATTGAACGCTCACAGGCCGCTGAAGATTCCGGCCACCAACTCCAGGACCATCTCGGCAGCGGCCCCTGCGACTTCACCCGCGCCCGCTGCGATCTCTCCGGCGGTTTCGGCCACGGCAGCGAGATCCGCGGGGGCCAGTCCCTCGGCCGCAGCACCCGACGCATGCAACTACGCCCAGCGCGAGCTTCGAACGTGTCGAGCCCCTGCTCAGAATGGCTGCTCCGAGGCCAGCTCCAAGGCGTCGCTGGCGCCAAAGGCGTGCCACTGGGCGATGCGCGCTTCGAAGTCGAGCCACAGGCAGCCGGGCTCGGCGCTGCGCAAGAGGGTGCCGGCGTTGAGGATGGTCAGGCCTTCGATCTCGCGCGCCATGAAGCGATGGCTATGGCCGTTGATCACGAAGCGGTGTTGGCCCTTGGCGAGCAGCGATTGCAAGGCTTCGTTTTTGGCCAGGGCCGCGGCGTGGTCGTGGGGGACGACTTTGGACATGTCGTCTTCGCCCAGGCCGTGGCAGAGCAGGGCGGCGCCGGCCGCGGTCTGCAACTCCACCGTCAACGGCAGCTGTTGCAGGTATTGGAGCGTTTCGGGGTCGAGCTCTTCGCGCAGGATCGCATGGGGCAGGTCGCGCATCATGTCGTCGAGCAGCCAGCGTTCGTGGTTGCCGCCCACGGTGATGAAGCCATGCTGCTGCAGTAGCTCACAGCAGCGCTGCAGGTCGTCGGCGTCGCCTGGGCCGTCGGGCAGGTCGCCCACGCACAGGAGATGGTCGCTGCCCAGACGCCCGAAGAGTTCGATGGCAGCGAGCAGGTGTTCGTGCTCGTGGTGGACGTCGCCGACCACACCGGCGCGCCGGATCATCGGGGCCCCGCCCACGCTCATCGCACCGCCGCGTAAGCCGATAGGGCCGCCTGCTGGACTTGTTTGACCGGTACGCCGTGGCGTTCGGCGGCGGCGCGACAGTCTTCGTATTCGGGTTTGACGTTTTCGGGCAGGCCGTCACCGTCGGCGACTTTGATCGCGATGTCGCCGTAGGGCGTCTCCACCGAGGTCATGCGCCGCTTGCGCTCGAGCCGGCCCACCTCGCGCAGCCGAAGGCCGAGGCTGGTGCTCTCGCTGAGCAGGGCGCGGGCCACGGCGTCCACGTCGGCCCGCCGGCACAGGGCCGAGAGCATCAACGCCGGCCGGCCCTTCTTCATGCCGATGGATGTCGACCAGGCGTCGAGGGCGCCGGCCCCTTCGCTGCGCGATAGGGCCATGGCGGCGAGCTCGCCGCTGATGTCGTCGACGTTGGCTTCGAGCACTACGAAGCCGGAACTCTGCCCGCCAGGGGCCGTTTCGAGCGTGTCGGTGGCCTCGCCCAGCACGGCGCGCAGCACGTTGGGGCGATCCACAAGCCGCATGGTGCCGGCGCCGAAACCCACACGCCGTGGACGCATCGCAGGCCAGCGCGAAAAGCCGCTGGCCACCGCCTTGACCAGGCAGGCGCCGGTGGGCGTGACCAGCTCGGCGTCGATGCCCGCGTCGTAGGTGGGCACCCCCGTCAGGCATAGCAGGGTGGCGGGCGCGGGCGACGGGATGCGCCCGTGCTCCGAACGCACGATGCCTCGCCCCATGGGCAAGGGCGCGCATACCACCTCGGCGCCCAGATAGTCCAAGGCGATGGCGGCGCCCGTGATGTCGACGATGGAGTCCACTGCGCCCACTTCGTGGAAGTGAACTTGCTCGGGAGTCGAGTCGTGCACCCGCGCTTCGGCTTCGGCCAGCACCGCGAAGGCCCGCAGCGCGATGGCGCGCGCTCCGTCGCTGAGGCTCGCCGCCGCTTCGAGCATGGCGCGGATCTCGGCGTAGTTGCGCGAGGGTTGAGGCGAGGTCAGCTCCACGTCGAGGCCCACCGCGGTGATGCCATTGCGGATGCGGCGCACGTAACGCAGGGCATAACCCTCGAGTGAAAGGCCCTCGAGGCCCTCGGCGATCACAGCCCGCGGAACGCCCAGGTCGCAGAGCGCCGAGACCAACATGTCGCCAGCGAGGCCGCTGAAGGCGTCGAGGAAGAGCAGCTTGCCTGCGCCCGCCCCGCGCTCGAGCAAGTCGCCACGCTCTGGCGCTGGCGAGTCCTCGGGCGCACCGTGATGCCCGTGCCCGTGCCCGTGATCGTGCCCGTGATCGTGCCCGTGATCGTGCCCGTGATCGTGTCCGTGTCCGTGTCCGTGTCCGTGCCCGTGATCGTGTCCGTGCCCGTGTCCGTGTCCGTGCCCGTGTCCGTGTCCGTGCCCGTGTCCGTGCTTCCCACTCATCGCCCCCCCCGAGCGCTGTCATCGATGCCCATGCGATTGATCAACGTCGCCGCATAGGCCGCGCCAAAGCCGTTGTCGATGTTGACCACGGTCACCCCCGAAGCGCAGCTATTGAGCATCGACAGGAGCGCTGCGATGCCGCCAAAGGACGCGCCATAACCCACAGAGGTGGGCACCGCGATCACGGGCTTGTCCACCAGGCCGCCGACCACCGAAGCCAGTGCCCCTTCCATGCCCGCCACCACGATCACCACGCTGGCCGCATCGAGCACCTCGCGCCGGCTCAGCAGGCGGTGGACGCCCGCGACACCGACGTCGAAGAGGCGAAGCACGGCGTTGCCGAGGGCGGTGGCCGTGATCGCCGCTTCCTCGGCCACCGGGATGTCGCTGGTGCCCCCGGTGACGACGGCGACGGGTCCGCGACCGCGCTCTTCGACTTTCGCGGGCTCGAGCCGCGCGGTGCGCGAGACCGGGTCGTAGCTCAGGCTTTCGAAGTGCTCGACCAGCGCCTTGCCGTGGTCTTCGGCCAGCCGCGTGATCAGCACGTTCTGTCCGCGGCTGGCGATCTCTCGCACGATGCCCTCGAGTTGCGCGAGCGTCTTGCCGGCCCCGAAGATCACCTCCGGAATACCGACCCGAAGGGCCCGATGGTGGTCGACGCTGGCGTAGCCCAGGTCCTTGAATGGCAGGTCCCGAAGCGCGCCCATGGCCGCGTCCACGTCCATGTTGCCGCCGCGAACCTGTTCCAGAAGCTCTTTGAGTGATTTGGGATCCACGAATTACCTCGGCCGCGATGTGTCCAAGGGCGCCCAGATTGCACCGATCGGTGCTCTAGTACCGGCACCGCCGCTCCGGAAGCCTCCCTCCGCACCCGCAGGGGGTCAACCGGTCGCCGCGCTCAATCCGCAGCGAAGTGGCGGTATCCGCGGCGCGCTGGCGGCGCTCGCAGGCGTCCGCCGGCGTCCACAAGCCGCAGCCCTGGTTCGACTTCGACCCGCCCGATGGGCCTGGCCCAGTCGAAAGGCAGTCCTTCGGGGCCGCAGAAGAGCAGCTCGTAGTCCTCGCCGCCGGAAAGGGCCAACTCCAGCGGATCGAGTCCCAGCGCCGCCGCTTCCCGCGCCAGCCCCGCCGCCAGCGGCAGCGCCTCGAGCTCGACGGCAAAGCCCAGGCCCGAGGCCTCGGCCAGGTGTGAAAGGTCCTGCAGCAGGCCATCGGAGATGTCGATGCAGCAGCTGGCCACGCCCGCCAGCGCCCGACCCTGCTCGAGCCGCGCCTTCGGCCTGCGCCAGTGGGCCACCGCCGCCGCCCGCTCGGGCGAAGTCGCTTCGCTTCCCGCCGCCAACAGTTCGCGACCCAGCGCCGCCGCCCCCAGGCGCCCGCCGACGTAGAGCCGCTCGCCAACGCGCGCGCCGGCCCGCGTCAGCGCCGCCCCGTCGACCTCCCCGATCACGGTGGTGCTGAGCGAAAGCTCCGAGCCCCGCGCCAGGTTGCCGCCTGCGACTTGGGCGCCAAAGGCTTCCTGCGCTTCGGCGATGCCGTCGGCGATGGCGTAGAGCGCCGCATCCTCGAAGTCCGCAGGCGCGATCAACGCGACCAGGGCGGCCCGTGGCCTGGCCCCCATGGCGGCCAAGTCGCTGAGCGCCGCCGCAAACGCGCGGTAGCCCACGTCGGCAAACGAAAGCCAGCGCAGGTCGAAGTGCACGCCCTCGACGGCGGAGTCCACGCTGAGCACCACCGCCCCCGAAAAGGCTTCCAGCACCGCGGCGTCATCGCCGATGTCCACTCGAAGCCGCGGCGCCGGGCCGGCCCTGAGCCGCCGCCGGATCTCGGCGATGCGCTCGAATTCATCCGCCACCGCGCCGCTCTCTCAGTCGGGGTCGGGTGGGGCCTGCGGGATGGTCACGATAAAAGTGGTGCCGTGCCCGAGTTCGCTCTCGATGTGGATGGCGCCGTGGTGGGCCTCCACCAGATTCTTGGCGATGGACAGCCCCAGGCCCGCTCCGCCAAACTCCCGGGTCGAGCCGCCGTCGACTTGATAGAAGGCGTCGAAGATGCGCTCTGCCTGGTCTTCTGCGATGCCGATGCCGTTGTCGCGCACGCGGAACTCGATGGCCGGCTCCGGTGCCATCATCAGCGCCGCGCCGAAGCCGTCGTCGAGCTCTTCGTCGTGGAAGCTGGTCTCGACGGCCATCGCCTCCAGGTCCACGCGGCCTCCACTGGGAGTGAATTTGATGGCATTGCCGGCCAGGTTGATCAGGATCTGGCGCAGGCGCACGGGATCGGCCTGCATGTAGGGGGTGTCGTCGCCGCAGTAGACCTCGAGCCTGATGCCCTTGCGCTCGGCTTCGGGATGGTAGGTCTCGCGCACCTCGGCCAGGATCGCGCGCGGATCGACCATCTCGAGTTCGATGTTGAGCTGACCGCGCTCGAGCTTGTTGAGGTCGAGCAGGCTCGTGATCAAGCTCAGGAGCAACTCGCCCTTGGTGCGAATGGTCTCCACGAAGCCGGCCTGCTCCTCGCTGAGGTCGCCGGCGATGCCGGTCTGCAGCATCTCGGAGTAGCCGATGATCGAGGTCAGCGGGGTGCGTAACTCGTGGCTGACGGTGGCCAGGAAATTCGACTTGAGGCGGTCGAGCTCCTTGAGCTTGTCGTAGGCCTCCTGCAAGCGGGCGTTGCGCTCGGCCAGCTCGCGGTAGTTCTCGCGCACGGTGGCCAGGTGCATGGCGCTGGTCAGGTGCGCGCGATGGCCCGAGAAGAGGATCAGGTCGAGCACGCCGCGCAGGTGGGCGGCGATGCGCTCGGCGGTGGCCGGCCGCACGCGCGGCATTTCCAACAGGGCTGCCCGCGCGCGACCGGGGTCGACCTTGGGATCGATCTGCAGCATCGCCTCGGGTGGCGCCTTCACGTCCGAGGGGATGAAGGGGCCGATGACGATGCGCCCCAGGCGGCGGTCGTCGTAGATGATCGGGACCACATGGTAGACCGCGCCCGAGAAGCAGGGATGCACGACGGTGGTGGCTTCGGGCACGATGCCCTGCACTTCTTCCACGATTGCCGCGCAGGCGATGCGCCCCTCGCCCAGGCTGTTGACGTAGCGGCACAGGCTGCGCTCCTCGTGCACGTTGGCCAGGAGCGAGCCGCGGGCCGAAAAGACGCGAATCGAAAGCCCGAAGAGGTCGAAAAACGAGCGGCAGACCTCGCGCAACGACTCGCGGTCGATCAGGTCTTCGAGATTCGCAATCTCGCCGTGGTGTAGATCGGCCGTATTCGGATCGCTCATGGGCCGGCCGCCTCGGTCCCCCTCGCGAATCGTTTGCGCAGGTCTTCGACGACCTCCGTGTGGCTGAGCCCGAAGCGTTCATCGAGCGCGTGTTCGCGCTCGAGATGGGCCCAGGTGACCTCCAGCAGGGCCATGAAGGTCTCGAGTACGCCGGTGCCGTGGGTGGCCGTGGCCAGGATGGTCGGCTCTTTGCCCTTGGCCGCCATGCGCATGATCTCTTCTTCGCCGCGGATATTGGGCAGGTCGCGCTTGTTGTATTGGATGACCAGGGGCATGCGAGCCGGGTCCAGGCCGTTGTCCCGCAGGTTCTTGCGCAGGTCCTTGAAGGAGGCCTGGTTGGCGCGCACCTCCTGGGTCTGGGAGTCGGCGATGAAGGCCACGCCGTCGGCGCCCTGCAGCACCAGCTTGCGCGTGGAGTTGTGGATGACCTGGCCGGGGACGGTGAAAAGTTTGATGCGCACCGTCAGGCCAGACTTGGTGCTGAAACTCAGGGGCAGGAGGTCGAAGAAGAGCGTGCGGTCGTCTCGGGTCTCCAGGGTCATCAGGCGCCCGCGGCCCTCGGGATTGAGGAGCCGGTGGATCGCCTGCAGGTTGGTGGTCTTCCCGCTGAGCGCCGGCCCGTAATAGACGAGCTTGACCGTCAGCTCGCGGGTTTGGAAGTCGAGTTGCACATGGCTCTCCTGCGGACGTCCTCTAACGCGCCGTTATCACTTGAGAAGTTTAAGGGACGGCGATCGGCGGGCGCAAGATGAACATCGAGCGCCTGGCGGCATTGGGGTGCGGTGGAAGTGCCTTTGGCGGGCTTCCGTTCCATCTGTATCCGATAATTTGTTCAGCCCTGAACAGGACGTGGGGCCAAATGGCACGCGCGGAGCCAGGTGGCAAAGCGCCGCTGGCATCCCAGGGATCACCCGATCCCACAAGTAGCCCCCGGATTCCCCTAAAACCCTGAAATATCCGCTACTTGGGCGCCGGAAAAGAAGTTGACACCGGATTGTCGATCCCCGTAGCTTCGGGTCGAAGTGGTAAGAAGTGCCAAGAAGTGCCTAATGCTCTCAATGACACGCCCAGGGCGTGCGGGTTGAAGTGTGTTTCGGGGACGCTACGAGCACGCGATCGACGGTAAGGGGCGCACCTCGCTGCCGTCACGTTTCCGGGAGGTTCTGTCCGCCCGTGGCGACAGTCGCATCATCGTGACGACCGGCCTCGAGCCCTGCTTGGCCGTCTATCCGCTGGCCGAGTGGGTGGCCTTTGAAGAGGAGCTGCAGGCGCGTTCCACCTTCGAGGAAGCGGTGGCCCTCTTGCGCCGCATCTACGTCTCGGGCGCCATCGAGTGCGAGCTCGACAAGATGGGGCGGCTGCTGATCCCGGCGCCCCTGCGCAAGCACGCCAACCTACAGCGCGAGGCGCTATGGGTGGGCATGGGCAGCTATGTGGAGCTCTGGGACAAGGCCGCCTTCGACAGCCTGCGCGCCGAGGTCCTGGCCGATGCCGCAAAGCGCCAGGAAATCGCCAAACGCCTCGCGGAGCTGGGCCTATGAGCACGGACTTCGCCCACATCACGGTGCTCTGCCGGGAGGCCATCGAGGCCATCGCGCCCCACGCCGGCGGTTTTTACGCCGACGCCACGGCCGGTGGCGGCGGTCATTCGGCGGCCGTGCTCGAGGCCAGCGCGCCCGATGGACGCGTCCTGGCCATCGACCGCGACCCGCGGGCGGTGCAGGCGGCACGGGCGCGGCTAGAGCCCTATGGTGCGCGGGCGCTGGTGGTTCACGGTGAGTTTTCCGACCTGCCGGTGCTCTTGCGCGAGGCCGGCGCCAGTACCGTCGACGGTCTGGTGGCCGACCTCGGAGTCAGCTCGCCCCAGCTCGACGCCGCCGAGCGCGGCTTTTCCTTCGCCGCCGCCGGACCCCTCGACATGCGCATGGACAGCGAGCACGGCGAGTCGTTGGCGGAGCTGCTCGAGCGCGTCGACGAAGCCGAGCTCGCCGACATCCTTCACGACTACGGTGAGGAGCGGCGGGCCCGCGCCGTGGCGCGCTCGATCCTGCGCGCCCGCGATCGCGGTGAGCTAAGCGATACCACCGACCTGCGCCGCGCCATCGTGCGCGTGCTGGGCCCGCGCCGTGGCCGCATCGATCCGGCCACCCGCAGCTTCCAGGGGCTGCGCATCGCGGTCAACCGCGAGTTGGACCAGCTCGACGCCCTGCTCGCGGCCCTGCCCGAGTTGCTGTCCGACGAGGCGGTGGCGGCTATCATCTCCTTTCACTCGCTCGAGGACCGCCGTGTGAAGTGGGCCTTCCGCGAGGAGCCGCGTCTTGCGCCTTTGACCAAGCGCCCGCAGATGGCCGGCGAGGCCGAGTGCGCCGAAAACCCCCGCGCGCGTAGCGCCAAGCTGCGTGCGGCCCGCCGGCTACCGAGGGCGCGGGATGAGGAGCTGGCCGCCCAGGCTGCCCAGGCTGCCCAGAGCGCTGGGCCCGCGGGCGGAAGGTGGCGCCCATGAAGGCACGCTTTTTGGCGCTGTGGACGGCGGCGGTGCTGGCGACGGCGGCGGCCCTGATCGTGCACCTGACGCTGCGCTTTGAAACGGTGCGTCTCGGCTATGACGTGGGCGATGCCCGCCGCCAGCAGCGCGCTCTGGTGGAGTCGCGGCGGCTTCTGGCGCTGGAGGCCGCGGCGCTCAGCGAGCCCGATCGCGTCGAGACCGTGGCGCGCGGTGCCTTTCAAATGGACGTGGCCAAGCCGCCGCAGATCGTGGACATGAATCGCAGCCGGCGCTCGCGGCGGTTGTCGGGGGGCACGCGATGAGAAACCTCGATCCGCGCCGCGCCCGCTTCATGCGCATGCGCATTGCACTGCTTTCGCTCCTGCTCTTCGCCGGTGCCTTCACGGTGCTGCGCCGAGGCTACGACCTGCAGGTCACGCGCGCCCCTGAGCTGCGGCAGATGGCCGAAGAGCAATACCTGCGCGACGTGCAGCTGGCGCCCAAGCGCGGCACCATCGTCGACCGAAACGGCGCCGAGCTGGCGGTGAGCGTGAACGTCGATAGCGTCTATGCCAACCCGCGCAAGCTGCACAAGGCGGGGCTCGACCCGATCGCCATCGCCGGCCGGCTGTCGTCGCTGCTCGGCGTCGACGCCGAAGTGATCGCGCGGCGCTTGGCCTCGAAGCGCTACTTCGTCTGGATCAAGCGCCGCGTCTCGCCCACCGAGAGCAAGGCGGTGGCTTCCCTGCGCCTTCAGGGCATCGAGCTCACCTCCGAGAGCCGGCGTTTCTATCCCAATCGTAGCCTTGCCTCGCAGTTGATCGGTGTGGCCAACGTGGATGGCAAGGGCGTGGCGGGGCTCGAGCTGATGCTGGACGACCGCCTGCGTGGGTCTTCCGAGCCGGTGCCGGCGATCCGCGATAGCTCCGGCGCAGTGGTTTTCTCCGAGCAGCTCTTCGACGATCGCGCCGCTCGCGGCGACGACGTCACGCTCACCATCGACCGCACCCTCCAGCGCATCGCCGAGCGCGAACTCGAACTCACAGTCAAAACCTTCGAGGCCCGTCACGGCTCGGTGGTGGTGCTCGATCCGCAGAGCGGCGAGATCCTGGCCATGGCCAGCTATCCGAGCTTCAACCCCAACGACCCCGGCAGCGCTCCGGTGGCCCATCGCCGCAGCCGTGCGGTCACCGACGTCTTCGAGCCGGGTTCGACGATCAAGCCCTTCACCGTGGCTGGCGCCCTGGCCGGAGGCGCCGTGCGCCCCGACGAGGAGATCGATTGCGAAGACGGCATGATGTACATCGCCGACGACAAGATCCACGACACCCACCACTGGGAACGCCTGACGCCGGGCAAGATCCTCGCCTACTCGAGCAATATCGGCACCGCCAAGATCGGCATGGCCATGGGCAAGCGGCGCCTCTACCGCACGCTGCGCAACTTCGGCTTCGGCCGCGTACCGCGCCTGGGGCTGCCGGGCGAGGTCAGCGGCATCCTGCGGCACTACAAGAAGTGGTACGACCTGGACGCGGCCACCATTTCCTTCGGGCAGGGCATGAGCGCCACCACGATTCAGCTGGCGGCAGCCATGGGTGCACTCGCCAATAACGGCAAGTTGATGGAGCCGATTTTAGTCAAGCGGGTTACCGATGCGCGCGGGCAGGTGGTCGAAGAAGCGCTGCCCCGGGTGCGCCGCCAGGTGGTTCCCAAGTGGGCCGCGCGCCTGGTCTCCGACATGCTCGTCGCCGTCACCGGTGAGGGTGGCACCGGCGAGGAGGCCGCCATCGACGGCTACCTGGTGGCGGGCAAGACCGGCACCGCCCAGAAAGCCGACTACCGCCGCGGTGGCTACGCCGAAGGCAAGTGGACAGCCAACTTCGTGGGCTTCGCGCCGGCGCGCAATCCGGCGGTGGTCACGGCCGTGGTCATCGACGAGCCCCTGATCGCCCACGCCGGTGGCAAGGTGGCCGGGCCGGCCTTTCGACGTATCACCGAGGCGAGCCTGAGGCATCTGGGTGTGGTGGCCGACGCGCCGCGGGCGGCCGAGGTGGCCAAAAGGCCCAAGCGCGAAAAGGCCCAAGACGGGGCCCTCGTCGCGGAGGCGGAGGCCGAGGACGATGCTCAGGAGCCGACGGTGCCCGTCGTGGTGGAGCTATCCGAGGGTGAAGTGCTGGTCCCCGATCTGGCGGGTCAGACGGCGCGGGCTGCCTTTGCCGCAGCGCGCGCTGCGGGCGTGGAGCTAAGGCTTCAGGGCAGCGGCGTGGTGGTTTCGCAGCAGCCGGCTGCCAACACCGCCATCGCCCAGGGACAGCCCGTCTCGGTGCTGCTGGCCGCGCCCGATCACGTGCGCGGCGAACCGGTCGGGCCGGCGAACGCGGATGTGGGCGCGCCAGCCGCGGCGGTCGAGGTGAAGCTGGCGGCGGCGGTCGCGGGGGGCGACGGTGACTGAGCTGAGCCTGGGGCAGATCCTGGACGAGGGCCTTGCCCAGGAGTTGATCGGCGATCCCGATGTGCGGGTGCGTGGCGTGCGTTTCGATTCGCGCGCGGTCGAGCCCGGTGAGCTCTTCGCAGCTTTGCCCGGCGTCACGCGACACGGTGAACAGTTCATCGACGACGCGGTGGCGCGAGGCGCGGCGGCTGTGATCTCCGATCGGCGCCGCGAGTGTTCGGTACCGCTGCTGCTTGCGGACGACGTGCTGGCGGCACTGGCCGCGGTTGCGCGTCGCCTCTACGACGACCCCAGCACAGGGCTCGCCGTCGTCGGTATTACGGGCACCAACGGCAAGACCACCACGTCGTTCTTGATCGAGTCCATGCTGCAGCACCTGGGCGCGCGCCCGGCGGTGATCGGCTCGGTCAACTTCCGCGCCCCCGGCGGCGTGCGCCCGGCGACCCACACCACGCCCATGGCCGATGACTTGATGCGCCTGACGCGCTGGGCGGTGGACAGCGGCGCCACCCATCTGGTGCTCGAGGTTTCGAGCCACGGCCTGGCGATGCGCCGCGCCGACGGCCTGCACTACCGCGTGGCGGCCTTCACCAACCTCTCCCAGGACCACCTGGACTACCACGGCGACTTCGAGGCCTACGGTGCCGCCAAGGCCCGCCTCTTCACCGACCTACAGCCCCAGGCCAGCGTGATCAACGTGGACGACGCCTTCGGCGCCCAGCTGGCCGCGCGCCTCCGGCAGCAGCAGCAGGGGGGGCGCCTTTATCGCGTCAGCCGCCGCGCCGACGTCGAGGCCGAGCTGCGTGTGCTCGAGCTGCGCTCCGGCGCCGACGGCATCGTCGCACGCGTGGCGACGCCGCTGGGCGAGGGCGAGCTTCGCAGTCCCCTGCTCGGCGACCATAACGTCGAAAACCTGATGGTGGCCCTGGGCTGCGGTTTGGCTCTGGGTGAATCGCTCGAAGCGGTGCTCGAGAGCCTGTCGGCAGCGCCCGGCGCCCCGGGGCGTCTCGAGCGTGTCCAGAGCCAGCGCTGCCTGGTCCTGGTGGACTATGCCCACACACCCGACGCCCTTTCGCGCGCGCTGGCTGCGCTCAGGCCTTTGACCTCGGGGCGCCTGCTCAGCGTCTTCGGCTGCGGCGGCGACCGCGACCGTGGCAAACGACCGATGATGGGGCGCGCCGCCATCGAAGGCGCCGACCTGGCGATCGTGACCGACGACAACCCCCGCACCGAAGACCCCGCGGCGATTTGCGAGGCCGTGGTGGCGGCTATGGACGGGGCGGGGGTTGCGCGGCTCGAGCCCGCGCAGTTGGCGGCCGCTGAGCGCGGCTATCTGGTGGCCAGGCCCCGGGACGTCGCCATTGAACTGGCGCTGTCGGCGGCGCGGCCGGGCGACACGGTTCTGATCGCGGGCAAGGGCCACGAAGACTACCAGATCCTCGGCACGCAGAAGTTTCCCTTCGACGACCGGGTCGTGGCGCGGCGCGTGCTTCGCGCGCTGGAGGCCGCTGTCGGCGGAGGGGAGAAGTCGACGGGAGGCAAGGACTGATGGCCACGCCGATCCCGGAAAATAGCGTGCGTTTCACTTTGAGTGAACTCGCGGCGATCGTCGGCGGTGAGCTGCGGGGCGGGGCGGCGGAGGCTGGGCTTTGCGGTGTGGTCACCGACTCGCGCAGGGTGGCGCCGGGCAATCTCTACGTGGCCCTGCGCGGCGCGCACCACGATGGTCACCGCTTCGCGGCCCAGGCGCTGCAGGCGGGCGCCGCCGCGGTCCTGATCGACGAGCCGGCGTCGCGGCCGGCGCACGGGGCGGCCGTGGTGGTCGCCGATACGTTGAAGGCGCTGGGCGCGCTGGCGGCCGAGCATCGGCGTCGCTGGGGCGGGCGCGTGGTCGCCATCACCGGTTCGGCAGGCAAGACCACGACCAAGGAGATGACCTTTGCGGCGCTGTCGGCCCTGGGGCTGCGGGTGGCGCGCACCGAGGGCAATCTCAACAACCGCATCGGCGTCCCCATGTCGCTGCTGGCCATCGACGAAGGCGTCGAGCTCGCCGTGCTCGAGCTGGGCACCAGCGCTGCGGGCGAGATCGCGACCCTCGCCAGCATCTGTGCGCCCCAGGTGGCTGCCGTCACCTGCGCTGCGGTCGCTCATACCGAGGGCTTGGGCACGCTAGAGGACGTGGCACGCGAGAAGATGTCGCTCCTGGCGTCGTTGCCAGCCGGGGGCGTGGCCCTCTACAACGCCGATGACGCTGCGTTGGGCGCCGAACTCGGAGCCGTGACCGCCAAACTTCGCTCCTTTGGTCGCGGCGAGGCTGCGGACGTGCGCATCGCCTCCGAGACGCTGACCCCACAGCCGAGTTCGCGCGCCGAGCTGCGTATCGCGGGTCGCGCGCAGCCGCTTGTGCTGGAGCTGTCGCTCTTCGGGCCAGGGCCCGTGCTCGACGCCGCCGCCGCCATGGCGATCGTCGAAGCTTTGGTCGGTGATGCCCAGCTCGAGCGCGCTGCCGCCGCACTGGCCGCTCTGCCGCCGGTGCCCGGCCGGCTGTGCCCACAGGAGCTGCCCGGCGGCGCGCTGCTGCTAGACGACAGCTACAACGCCAACCCGGCATCGGTGGCCGCCTCAATGCAAACCACGAGTCAACTGGCACACGCGCGCGGCGGTCGCGCCCTGGCCGCGCTCGGCGACATGGGCGAGTTGGGCGCCGAATCCGGCGTCGAGCACCGGCGGGTAGGGCGCCGTGCCGCGCAGCTCGGCTTTGCCGCCCTCTATTGCTACGGCCCCGAGATGGCCCAGGCCGTCGAGGCCGCGCAGGCGGCCGCCGGCTGCGCCTCCGAGCTGCGCGCTCGGCACTTCGACCACAAGGACGCGCTGGTCTCGGCCCTGGGGCCCCAGCTGCGCGCGGGCGACGTGGTGCTGATCAAGGGCTCGCGCTCGCTCGCCATGGAAACGGTGGTCGAGGCGCTCAGTGGGGGTGGGTCGTGATCTACTACCTGCTCTATCCGCTGGCCGAAAACGACTCGCTGTCGTTTCTGAACGTGCTGCGTTACGTGCCCTTCCGCGTGCTGTCGGCCACGATGACAGCGATGCTGCTGACCTTCGGGCTCTACCCGTGGTTCATCCGTACGCTGCAGTCCAAGCAGATCGGTCAGGTGGTGCGTGACGACGGCCCCGAGAGCCACTTCTCCAAGGCCGGCACGCCCACGATGGGAGGGTCGCTGATCCTGCTGGCGTTGATCGGCGCCACCGTCCTGTGGGCCGATCCGCGCAACACCATGGTGTGGCTGGTGACTGTGGTGACCGCGCTTTACGGCGCCATCGGCTACACCGACGACGCCCTGAAGATCAAACGCAAGAGCTCCGGTGGGCTTTCGACCCGGGGCAAGCTGGCGCTGCAGTTCCCCATCGCCATCGGCGTCTGCGTCTACCTCTGGTACGGCGACAGCGGCCTTCCGAGTGACTGGATCGCCCTGCGCGAGCGCTTGGCCGTGCCCTTCGTGGCCTTCGAGAAGCATCCCATGGAGCTCAGTCCCTGGCTCTACGTGATCTTCGGCGCCATCGTGATCGTCGGCACCAGTAACGCCGTCAACCTCACCGACGGTCTCGACGGCCTGGCCATCGGTCCGGTGATGATCAACGCGGGCACCTACATGGTGCTCTCGTATCTGGCGGGTCTGACGCTCTTCGGCTTCGACATGGCCCGCTACCTCGACATCCCTTCCATCGGCAGCGCCAGCGAGCTGTCGGTGCTGTGCGGTGCCCTGATCGGCGCCGGCGTGGGCTTCCTCTGGTACAACACCTACCCGGCCCAGGTTTTCATGGGGGATGTGGGGGCGCTGGCCCTGGGCGGAACTCTCGGCACCATCGCGCTGCTGACCAAGAACGAACTGCTGTCGGTGTTGCTGGGCGGCATTTTCGTGATCGAGGCGGTGAGCGTGATCGGTCAGGTCATCGCCTTCAAGTTCTTCGGTCGCCGCATCTTCCTGATGGCTCCGATCCACCATCACTTCGAGAAGAAAGGCTGGGCCGAGCCCAAGGTCATCGTTCGCTTTTGGATCATCTCCATCATGCTCGCCATCGCGAGCCTGGCCACGTTGAAGTTGAGGTAGCCATGACCTGGTCGCAAAAGCGCGTGGTGGTGGTGGGTCTCGGCGCTAGCGGTGTGGCGGCCGCCGAGCATCTGCTCGCCGAGGGCGCCCGTGTCGTGGCCAATGACAGCCGCGAGGCGGCGAAGCTCAGCGCCGCAGCTCAGGCGCTGGCAGGCAAGGGGGCCGAGCTGGCCCTGGGGGGACATGCCGCGAGCGTCTTCGAAAACGCCGACGCCATCCTGGTCTCGCCGGGCGTGCCAAAACTTTTGGTCCTGGCCGAGGCACAAGCGCGCGGCGTGCCGATCTTGAGCGAGGTGGAGCTCGCGGCCCGTGAAATCAGCGCCACCCTGATCGGCATCACCGGCACCAACGCCAAGAGTACGGTCACCACGTTGGTGGGTGAAATGTGCCAGCGCTCGGGACGGCCGAGCTTCGTGGGCGGCAATCTCGGCGAGCCGCTCACAAGCGTTCTCGGTACTCGCGCGGCGGAGGCCGGCGGTTACGTTGTGGTCGAACTCAGCAGCTTTCAGTTGGAACACGTCGAAAAGCTGCATCCCCACTGCGCCGCCCTACTCAACCTCAGCGACGATCACCTCGACCGCTACGCGGACTTCGACGCCTACGCGGCGGCCAAGGCCGAGATCTTTCGCAACCAGCAACCCACAGACACGGCCGTGGTGCCCTTTGGTGACGCTCGCTGCGCGGAGCTCGCTGCCCGCGGCCAAGGCCGCCTCGCTTGCTATGGTGGCAGCGGCGGTGAGGTGCGCATCGAGGGCGAGGCCCTGGTCGATGTCGAGAGTGGACTGCGCGTGCCCACCGACGCAATCGGCCTGCGCGGTCGGCTCAACCTGGAAAACGCCTGCGCTGCGGTGCTGCTGGCGCGGGCGGCAGGCGTCGATCACGGGGCCATTGAAGCGGCCCTGCGCGCTTTCCGGGGCCTGCCCCACCGCATGCAACAGGTGGCCGTGGTGGAGGGGGTCGAGTACATCGACGACTCCAAGGCGACCAATGTGGGGGCCGCGGTGGCCGCGGTGGCGGCCCTGGCCCAGCGGCCTTCGGGGCGGCCGATTCTGATCGCCGGCGGTCGCCACAAGGGTGGAAGCTATGCCGAGCTGGCCACGGCGCTTGCGAGTTGCGGCGGCTCGGTCGTGGTGTTGGGCGAGGCGGCCGAGTTGATCGAGCGCGAGCTGGATGTCGCCGGCGTCGAGCACCGGCGCGCCGAGGACTTGCCGCGAGCGGTGGGTGTCGCCGCCGCTATGGCGCGGTCCGGTGACGTGGTGCTGCTTTCGCCCGCCTGTTCCAGTTTCGACATGTTTCGGTCTTTCGCCGAGCGTGGCGAGGTCTTCGCGGCGGCGGTCGCGAAGCTAGCGCGGGGAGTCGAGCCATGGGCCTGACGCAGCGACTGGGGCGAACCGGCAGTGACAAAGCGGCCAGCGCAAACCGCAAGGCCGGCGCGCGCACTTCACGTCCCGAGCGCGGCGACGCCAAAAACCCAAAGCCGCGCCGGACCAATGCGCGCCGTAGCAGCTTCGGTGACGCGCCCGCAGCCCCCCGCCGATCCCTGCGCCAGCGCTTCGCGGAACTGTGGCAGCGCATCGACGGCGAGCGCGCTGCCAAGTGGCCCGAGGTCACGGGACCGGCCGATGCCGTGCTGATGGGCACCGTGGTGGCCCTGGTCGCTTTTGGCGTGGTGATGGTCTACAGCGCCAGCGCGGTACTGGCCTACAGCCGCCACGACACCGGCCAGTACTACTTGATCCGCCAGGGGATTTTCGCGGCCGTGGGGCTGCCCACCATGGTGCTGCTGGCGCGCTTCGACTACCACCGTCTGCGTGGGCTGACCTATGTGATGCTCGGCGGCGCCACGGGTCTGCTCTTTCTCTCTGCCTTTGGTCTCGGCAAAACCGCCGGCGGGGCTTCGCGCTGGATCCGTCTGGGACCCATCAACATCCAGCCCGCCGAGATCGTCAAGGTCGCCATGATCTGCTGGCTGGCCTACTCGCTGTCCAAGAAGCGCGAACAAATTCGCAGCTTCTCGGTGGGCTTTCTGCCGCACGTGCTGATGGCGGGTTTTCTGATGGTGCTGTGCTTGAAGCAGCCCGACTTCGGTAGCGCCGTGATGATCGCGCTTCTGACCTTCGTGCTGCTCTTCACCGCCGGGGCGCGCCTGGGCTACATGCTGGGCGCGGGCATGTTGGCGCTGCCGATTGTCTATTACCTGGTCACCAGCTCCGAATATCGCATGCGCCGCATCACGGCCTTTCTCGAACCCTTCGAGCATCGCTACACCGCGGGTTATCAGATCGCCGAGTCCTTGATGAGCTTCGGCTCCGGCGGCGTCACCGGCATCGGCCTGGGCGACAGCCGCCAAAAGCTCTTCTTCCTGCCGGAGGCCCACACCGACTTCATCAGCGCCATCGTCGGCGAGGAGCTGGGTTTCATGGGCTTTTTGGGGTTGGTCGGCTTCTTTCTCTTGCTGGTGGTGCGCGGCCTGCGCGCCGCCTACCGGGCGCCCGACGACTACGGGACCTATCTGGCCGTCGGCGTGACCATGTTCGTGGGTTTGCAGGCCTTCACCAACCTGGCGGTGGCGGTGGGGCTTTTGCCGACCAAGGGCCTGGTGCTTCCTTTCATCAGCTACGGAGGCTCGGCGCTGCTCGTCAACTGTGCGGCGATCGGCATCCTGCTCAACGTTTCCCGTCCCCGACGCGGCGCTCCCATGTCCGCGATGCGGGCGTCGCGCGGCAAGTCCAACCTGCGCGTGGCGTCGGCCGGAGGTGTGTCATGATCCAGAAGATCCTTGTGGCAGGTGGCGGAACCGGAGGTCATCTCTTCCCCGGCATCGCGGTGGTCGAGGAACTCAGGCGCCGCAAGCCCGAGCTGGAGGTGCTCTTCGTGGGCACCGATCGGGGCCTGGAGCAGCGCGTGCTCGGCGCCCTCGGTGAGCGCTTCGTGGCGCTGGAGGTCAAACCGCTGCTGGGGCAGAGCAGGGTGGGCCTTTTGCGCAACCTGGTCTCGCTGCCGGCCTCGGCGCTGACGGCGCTGTCGCTGCTGCGCTCCTTTCGGCCCGACCTGGTCATCGGTCTGGGCGGCTATGTCTCGGGGCCTGTGCTGCTGGCGGCTGCCGGCATGCGCGTGCCCACGGTGCTGCTCGAACAAAACGCCCACGTGGGTCTCACCAACCGCTGGTTGGCCAAGACCGTGGGACGGGCCTACCTCACCTACGAAGAGACCATCGCCACCTTCGGCGCCCAGCGCGCGCGCGTGCTGGGCAATCCCATCCGCCGCGCTTTTGTCGATGCCGCGCGCCGTGCGGGTCACGACCCCATGGGCGTCGACGCCCGCGCGCGCAACGTGCTGGTGCTGGGCGGCTCCCAGGGCGCCCGGTCCCTCAACCAGCAGATTCCCGAGGTGCTGGCTCGCGCCGGCGTCGTCGACCGCGGCCTGCGCATCGTTCACCAATGCGGCGAGGCTGGGGTGGAGTCGGTCACCCGGCGTTACGCCGAGCTGGGCGTCGAGGCCGAGGTCACGCCCTTCATCGATGACGTGGCGCGCGCCATGATCGACGCGGCGCTGGTAATCGGCCGCGCCGGTGCCACCACCCTGGCCGAACTCTGCGCGGTGGGTCGGCCTGCGGTGCTGATCCCGCTGCCCACCGCCGCAGAAGATCACCAGGCCCAAAACGCGTTTGCGCTGGAGCGCGCCGGTGCGGCCCTGGCGGTGCGCGAGGCTGACTTGAACGTCGAGCGGCTCGCGGGCGAAGTGCGCGACCTCTGCGATGACAGCGAGCGTCGCCGCGCCATGGCCGCCGCCGCCCGCCGTCGCGGTCGCCCCGACGCCGCCGCCGCCATCGTCGACGACCTCTTCGAGTGGCTCGGTGTGCACGACGGCAGCGCGCCCACCGGCGAGAGCCCGGCGCCCGGCGAGTCCGACGGCATTGACCCCGGCACCGCGGTCGAAGCCCAGGCGCCGGCGCGACCGGTCGTGCGCCGGCGCTCGCCGGTCAAGCGCCGCGAGTTGCGGCTGCGACCGGTCGGTGCTTCACTGGGCGCGGCCCCGGAGCCCGTCTACCCGGCCGCTGGCGGCACGATCCTGGCCCTCGCGCGCGAGGACCGCGCCTAGCGCATCGCACTCTCCCCTTCCGAAGAGCCCCATGTTCCGCGGTAAGATTCGATCGATTCACTTCACCGGCATCGGCGGTGTTTCCATGGGCGGCATCGCCGAGGTGCTGCTGGCCCACGGCTTCGAGGTCAGCGGTTCGGACCTGCGCGAAAGCGAGGGGACCCGGCGCATCGCGGCCCAGGGTGCGCGCATCATGGTCGGTCACCGCGCCGAGCAGGTGAAGGACGCCGACGTGGTGGTCTTCTCCTCTGCCGTGGCAAAAGATAACCCAGAGTTGCTCGAGGCACGGCGCCTGGGTGTGCCCGTGATCCCGCGGGCCGAGATGCTGGCCGAATTGATGCGCCTGCAGGACGGAATCGCCATCGCCGGCACCCACGGCAAGACCACGACCACCTCGCTGACGGCCACCGTACTGCGCGCGGCCGGTCTCGATCCCACGGTGCTGATCGGCGGCAAGCTCAACATCCTGGGTTCCGGCGCCGCGCGTGGTGAGGGCCGGCTCTTGGTGGCCGAAGCCGACGAGTCGGACGGTTCGTTTCTGCACCTGTCGCCGGTGATCAGCGTGATCACCAACATCGACCCCGAGCATCTCGATCACCACGGCGACCACGCCACCCTCAAGGACGCCTTCGTGGCCTTCGCCAACCGCGTGCCTTTTTACGGCTTGGTCGTCGCCTGCCTCGATCACCCCGACGTGCAAGACATCCTGCCGCGCATCGACAAGCGCGTGACCACCTATGGCCTGGCCACCCAGGCCGACTACTGCGCCCGCGACGTCAAGACCGAGGGCTTGCAGACGAGCTTCGGGCTCAGCGTCCGCGGCAGGGATCGTGGGCGCCTGAGTCTGCCCATGCCCGGCGTGCATAACGTGCTCAACGCCCTGGCCACCGTGGCGGTGGCCGACGAGCTCGGCGTTGCGCCCGAGACTTCGGCCGAGGCGCTGTCGAAATTCGCCGGCGTACAGCGGCGCTTCACCGTGCTCGGAAGCGCTGCCGGCGTCACCGTGGTCGACGACTACGGTCACCATCCGGCCGAGATCGAAGCCACGCTGAAGGCCGCCGAACAGGCCTACCGCGGTCGCCGTCTGGTGGTGGCGTTTCAGCCCCACCGCTACAGCCGCACCCAAAACCTCTTCGACGAGCTGTCGCGCAGCTTCAACCGCGCTGACGTGCTGCTTCTGACCGACGTGCATGCGGGTGCTGGCGAGGTGCCCATCGAGGGCGCCGATGCGCAAAGCCTCGGCCAGGCCATCGCCGCCCACGGCCATCGCGACGTCAGCTACGTGGGCGAACGGGCGGCCCTGATTCCGCAATTGCTGAAAAGGTCACATTCCGGCGACATCGTCATTACTCTCGGCGCAGGCAGCATCACGGCGACCGGGCCGGAGCTGCTGGAAGCGCTGGGAGCGGATCCGGACCGTCGCTGAGTCTGGGCCTGTCCGGCGCGAGCCCGAGCCGGCGGTCGATGGCGAGCACGGAAACGCGCAAGGCAAGGAAGGTCAACCGGCGCCGCAAACCGGCGAGCGAGCCCGCGCCCGAGCGCCCGAATCGGCGCCAGCAGATGCGCGAGGCCCTCGGGCGCCTGGGAAAGCGGCTGGCGTTTCTGAAGCGCCCGGCGCTCTGGGGTGGTCGCGTGCTGTTGCTGGCGGCGGTGTACGCGGGCACGGTGGCTGCCACGCGCTTGATCGAGCGCCATGTGCGCACTTCGGCGGCCTTCGCCACCACCGAGATCGTCGTCGACGGCCATTCCCGCCTGGAACGGGAGGAGGTGCTGGGCGCGGCGGGCCTGGCACTGGGCCAAAACGCCTTCGAGGTCGGCCCCGAGGATGCCGCCAATGCCCTCGAAGCCCATCCCTGGGTGCTCGAGGCCAAGGTGCAAAGGCGCCTGCCCGGCAACTTCCGCATCGAGTTGGAGGAGCGCGAGGCCGTCGCCCTGCTGGTGCTCGAGCAGACCTTCCTGGTGGGTGACGACGGCAGCGTCTTCAAGCCCCTGGAGCCGGGCGATCCCATCGACCTGCCGGTGGTCACGGGCGTCGACGCGGAGCGTTTTCGGGGCGACTTGAAATTCCGCCGTGCGCTGCTGGTCAGCGTGGTCGCGCTCTTGCACGACTACCGCGATGCGGGCCTGTGGCGGCGCGAACCCATCGCCGAAATTCACGTCGAGGACAGCGCCCATCTCTCGCTCTACGTGGGTGAAGACGCTCTCCTGGTGCGCCTCGGTGCGCGTCCATTTCGTGAAAAACTGCGACGTCTGCGCGGCATTTTGGATGAAATGAAGCGCGACAAGGCGCGCCCGGCCTACGTCTTCCTCGACAATCGACGGCGTCCCGACCGGGTCACTGTGCGCCTGCGTTGAGAATTAAGTTGACGGCCGCGGGGGCGGCGGTCTGCGGGGCGGGTAAACCGGCCACCCACATGAATTTGCAAGTTTTTTGGGGCGGCTGGGGCGGCTGTGTATTCCTCGGAGTGGACGTTCCCGAGAGCTGCACGAGAGGGCCAATGGCGGACAACGAACTGATCGCTGGACTGGATCTGGGTACGACGAAAGTCTGTGCCATCGTGGGCGAGCGCGTCGACGACGGCATCGACATCATTGGCATAGGTTCGGTGCCGTCGACGGGTCTGAAAAAGGGCGTCGTCGTCAACATCGAGTCCACCGTCGAGGCCATCGGCGCGGCGATTCAGCAGGCCGAGGCCATGGCCGGCTGTGAGATCGGCACCGTCTACGCGGGCATCGCCGGCAGCCACGTGCGCGGCCTCAACAAGGAAGGCGTCGCGGCGCTGACTGAGCGCGAGGTGCGCGACATCGACGTCCAGCGCGTGCTCGAGCAGAGCAAGGCGATTCCGCTTCCGAGCGACCGCCAGGTCATCCACGTGCTGCCCCAGGAGTACATCGTCGACGACCAGGACAGCATCACCAAGCCGGTGGGCATGAACGGCGTGCGCCTGGAAGCGCGTGTGCACCTGGTCACGGCGGCCTCGAGCGCCATCCAGAACATCATCAAGTGCGCCGAGCGCTGCGACCTGGAAGTGGCCGAGGTGGTGCTCGAGCCGCTGGCGAGCGCCGAGGCGGTGCTCAGCGAAGACGAAAAAGAGATCGGTGTGGCGCTGATCGACATCGGCGGCGGTACCACCGACGTCATCGTCTACGTCAACCGCGCCGCCGTGCACACCAGCGTGATCCCGGTGGGCGGCTTGAACCTCACCAGCGACGTGGCCGCCGGCCTGCGCACGCCCATGGCCGAGGCCGAGCGCATCAAGATCAAATACGGCTGCGCCTTGCCGCGCATGATCGACCCCGAGGACTTGATGGAAGTGCCCTCGGTGGGCGGTCGCGCCCCGCGCAGCCTGCCGCGCGAAGTGCTGGTGGGCATCATCGAACCACGCGTGGAAGAAATTTTCAGCGCCGTCCATCACGTGCTGTGCGAGACCGGCTATGTGGACATGCTGCATGCCGGTGCGGTTTTGACCGGTGGTTCAACACTGCTCGACGGCATGCCGGAGCTGGCCGAAGAGATCCTCGGCAAGCCCGTGCGGCGCGCCGAGCCCGTGGGTGTGGGAGGCCTGGCCGACGTGGTCCGAAGCCCGGCCTATGCCACCGCCGTGGGTCTGGTGAAGTACGGCGCCTCGCGCGACCAGCGCACAAGTCTGCAGCAGCCGGTGCATCCGGTGGCCATGCAGCGGGGCTTCGGTTCGCGCATCGGCAGTTGGTTTAGGGAAGTTTTCTGAGCACAGGATATGCGCGCCGGCTGTGAGGGGGCGTCCTCCGACCGGCGCAACAAGGGAAAGACACGAGGCAAGCGATGGCACTTTCGATCGATTTCGCGGACGACGCGAAGCTCCAGGCCAAGATCAAGGTGGTCGGTGTGGGCGGTGGTGGAGGTAACGCCATCAATACGATGATCCACTCGGGCCTCGAGGGCGTCGAGTTCATCGCGGCCAACACCGACACCCAGGCCTTGTCCGAGAATCTCGCGGCAGAGAAGATCGCGCTCGGAGCCTCGCTCACGCGCGGCCTTGGTGCCGGGGCGCTGCCCGAGGTGGGGCGCAAGGCGGCGCTCGAAGAGGTCCAGCGCATCGCCGAGTCGGTGGCGGGCGCGGACATGGTCTTCGTCACCGCCGGCATGGGCGGCGGCACGGGCACCGGTGCCGCGCCCATCATCGCCCAGATCGCCCGCGATCAGGGCGCGCTGACGGTCGCCGTCGTCACCAAGCCCTTCCTCTTCGAGGGCCGGCGTCGCATGAAGAACGCCAGCGAAGGCCTCGACGAGCTGGCCGAGTCGGTCGACACCATCATCTCGATCCCCAACGAGAAGCTGCTCGACTTGGGCGACGAAGACATGTCCATGCAGGACGCCTTCCGCCGCGCCGACGATGTGCTGGTGCAGGCCGTGCGCGGCATCAGCGACCTGATCGTACACACCGGCATGATCAACGTGGACTTCGCCGACGTGAAGACCATCATGAGCTGCACCGGCCGCGCCCTGATGGGCACCGGCTACGGCCGCGGCGAAAACCGGGCCATCGAAGCCGCCCAGGTGGCGATCAACTCGCCGCTCTTGGACGACATCTCGGTCGAGGGCGCCACGGGCATCCTGATCAACTTCACCGCCGGCCCCGACATCGGCATTCGCGAGATCAGCCGCGCGGCCTCGCTGGTGCAAGAAGCGGCCCACGAAGAAGCCAACATCATCTTCGGCCTGGTCACCGACCCCGAGATGAGCGACGTGGTCAAGGTCACCGTCATCGCCACCGGTTTTGACATGCAGCCCGCCAGCCAGGACGGACCGCTGACGCGGGGGAGGGCCAGCGCGCCATCGGCGACACACGTACCCAATAGCGTACCGGTGGGTGTGCGTCAGGCCTCCCAGCAGGTGCTCTCGCGCACCGGCGTGGGCGTCCCATCGCAGCCCCAGGCCCAGCACGTGCAGCATGTGCAGCGCGACGTATTGGCGCAGCCCAAGCGGCGCCCGCCGCAGGTGCCGGTGCAGGCGCAGATCCCCGTGGGCAACGCGAATCCGGCGCCCAGGCCCTTTGGGGCGAGCGCGATTCACGACGAGGCCACGCTGGACATCCCGGCCTACATCCGTCGCTCGCGACCGTAGCAGGGCTGTGGTGCCTGTGGCGCTTGGCGAAGCCCGACGACTCCGCTAGCTTCGCGCTGGCGGAGGAGACGGGCGATGCGGCGAGCCATTCGGGCCGAAGTGCAGTCGATCGCACCACTGGACGAAGTGGAGCGAGAGACCGTGGAGCAGGTGCTCCGCTGGGTCGACTCCGGCGCGTCCCTGTGCCGGATTGAGAAGCCCGCCACGCCACCGCGGCACCTGGTCTCGTACTTCGTGCTCGTCGACGGTGACCATGTGTTGCTGGTCGACCACATCAACGCCGAGCGCTGGCTGCCCACCGGAGGTCACGTCGAGCCGGGAGAGCATCCGCGGGATACGGTGCGCCGCGAAGTGCGCGAGGAACTCGGCATCGAGCACGACTTTCTCTTCGCCGAGCCTTTGTTGATCAGCAGTGTGGAAACCGTCGGCAAGACGGCCCATCACACCGACGTCAGCCTGTGGTACGCCCTGCGTGGCGATCGGGAGCAGGCGTTGCGTTACGACGCCTCCGAGTTTCATTCAGTGCGCTGGTTCCACCGCGACGCCATCCCCTTCGGGCAGAGCGACCCGCACATGCGGCGGTTTCTGGAGAAGCTGGCGCTGCGGGTGGGGCGGTGAGCGTTTGGGCGGCGTTGCGAACGCGTCGAAAGCGACTCGTCGTCTGAGGGGTGTGCGAGCGCAGGTCGGTGTTGACGGCGTTGAACGCCTGCATCCAGAGGCTTACGGGTCGCGGTCTTGGCGCCAGGAGACGAGACGCTCCCGCTTCTACGGCAACGCGGGCAGTTCTTGCGCCGACCACCCGCTCGCGACGCCTCGAGCCAGCCACACGTGGCCCGTCACGCCAAATGGCTCGTCACGTCGGCGCATGCGCTCGAGCACTTCGGCTGCGGTGCGTTCGGCGTCTGCCACGACCGCCTCGGGATAGCCGAGGCTAGCGCCCGTCGTGATGCCGCACCACGTCCAGATCCACGTCGACGACTTGAACACGCTGCGGCGCGTAGCTCGGTGCCGCGATTACGTCGACGTAGACCGCCAAATCCGCCTGCTCCGGAAGAAAGCGTGCCGCGTACAATGCCTCCCAGGGGTACATGATGACCTGCGGGTAGGAGGTGGTGATGGGCGACTGCTCCGCGAGCTGGACCGGTGCACCTTGCGGTACGTAGCTCCATCGCCCGTGGTCGTCTTCGCCGAGAGCGAAGGCGTGCCAGTGCCAGCGCGGCGTTGCTGGCCACTTGCGCACGTCGACGTAGACCACGTCGCCAGCAGTCGCGCTCATCGGGGCCACCCCCACACGACAGTCGCCGTCAGCTTTCCACGAACGATGCCATCGGGCACGTGCGGTGATACCAAGTCGCGTAGTTCCGCGTCGAAGCGCGCGGCCACCTCGGCTCCCATGCGCTCGCGGGAGAAGCCGTTGCGCGAATGGAACGATTCGACGTAGTTGCCGACTGTCAAGTCGCCGCTTCCGCAGCCCAGCTCGAGCACGCGGGCGTCGGCAGGCAACGACTGCAGCAAGAGGTCGAAGACCTCGTCCGGATAGGGCGGCCGTGTGGGATAGGCCGCGACTACGCTGCGGTCTGCGAACTGGCTGGCGTAGGGCTGATCCAGGTGCCGTGGTCGCTCGATCATCGAGTCAGGCTAGCCTAGCATGGCCGGGGCGCGCCGTGCGGCGAGGGCCTAGACTCGCGCTGAGGTTTCTGGAAATGGCCAATTTCGAACTTCGAAGTATCGAGCTCCGAATAAGAGCGGAGGAGAGATGCCGCAGGGGGTCGCCCCGCCTATGATTCGAGCATGGACCTCAAGACCGTGGCCGTCACCTTCGTCACCATCTTCTTCGCCGAGCTGGGCGACAAGACACAACTCGGAGTTTTCGGCCTGGCGGGTTCGTCGAGTTCCAAGCTTTCCGTTTTCCTGGGCGCCAGCGCCGCGCTGATCGCGAGCACAGCGGTTGCCGTCGTCGCCGGCGAGGCGGTGACGCAGGCGGTGCCGCCGGTGTGGCTCGAGCGAGCTGCCGGTGCCCTCTTCGTGGTGCTGGGTCTGCTCTTTCTCGTTCGTGCCCAGTGAGCCGCGCTCGCGCCGAATATCCCGCCTCAAGTTGACGCCGACATCGTCCGAATCCCCAGTGTGCACGCAGACCGCGTGTCGTCGGACGCAGTAAATCCATGTCCAGACCCCGCAGACTGGCTCCCAGGTACCCCGCGCGATTGCGGGTGGCCCTGCGAGTGCTGGGCGCGTCGGAGCTACAGGAGTTTGTCGCGACCGACATCAGCGTCGGTGGGCTCTTCCTGGCCACCGACGACCCCCCCGAGATCTTCACCGACGTGCAGGTCGCCCTGCCCAGCCCCGACGGCAGCAGCAGCTGGGTGTACGCCCGTGTGGTGCACGTCATGTCGGTGCTGCGGGCCCGCGAATGCGGTGTGGTGGCAGGTGTCGGTCTTCAATTCGAGCGCATCGACTCCGGAGCGCGGACCGCCATCGAGGGGCTGGTGGACTGGGCCAAGCAGCGCGATCCCAGGGCCTGCATTCCGTGCCGGCGCTCGGGCATCGAGACCCCCGACGACTTGGACTCGGTCTACAACTACCTGTTGTGCGCCATCGATGGGCGGCAGCGCCCCGACGAGCTGGCCGAGGCACTCGCGCTGGAACTCGACGTCGTCGAGGCCATGCTCGCCGAGCTTCAGCGGCGCGGCCTGATCGAGCGCGTCGCGGCATCCCTGCGGCCCCCATCCCCGCTCCGGTCTCCGGAGCCGGCGACCGCTGCAATGCCGGCCCGCGAAGCAAGCCAGGTGCGCAAAAGGCCGGCCTCCGGCACGCAGGTCAACAGGCGTCTGCGCGCCGCCATCGACGCGCGCTACGCGGCCATGGCCAGCGCCGACCACTATCAGGTCTTGGAAGTCTCCAAGAGCGCCAGTGCCGAGGCCATCCGCGGCTCCTACATGAAGCTCGCCCGGTCGCTTCATCCCGACGCCTACCATGACCAACCCCTGGGTGAGCTGCGCGGCAAACTCGAGCGCGTATTCGGTCGCCTCAACGAGGCCTATGGCGTGCTCAGCCGCGCCGACTTGCGCGCCGAGTACGACGCCTACCTGCGTCGGCAGGCCCGCCTGGCGGAGTTGCCCGCGGTCGATGCGGCCAGCACCACTGCAAGAGCCGCAGTTCCCAGGGCCGCAAGGACGCCGCGGGGTCGGGGCTCGGGCATCGAGCGCCGCTCGCAACCGGGCGCTGCCTCGGCAGCCACAGGCTCGCTTCCCGAGCGCTGCTTCGAGGAGGCCGCGCACGCCCATCGGCAGGGAGACCATCTGGAGGCGGTTCGGCGTCTTGCTCTCCTGCGCGCCATGGACCACGGCAGTGAAGAACTCGAGCGCTGCGCCGAGGAACTCGACCGCCGTCTATGTGCCGCCCTTTCCGACTACTACGAGCAGCAGGCTCTCTACGAAGAGCGCTACCAAAAATGGGCAAAGGCGGCCATTTCCTGGGGGCGCGTCTGCGCCGGTCGTCCCGACGACGCCGAGAGCCACCGGCGCGCGGCCTCGGCGCTACTCGAGGCCGGCGGTGATTTGCGCCAGGCCGTCGACCACGGCCGCCGCGCCGTCCAGCTGTCGCCCCTGAGCTTCGAAGCTCACCGCACCCTGGGCCACGTCTATATGGCTGCCGGTATGTCCACGAGCGCCCGCGCTGAACTCGAAAAAGCGGCCGCCCTGGCGCGCGGCGAGGATCCCAAGCCGCGCCCCGTCGAACGCTTTGGAGTCATCAAGCGGCTCTTTGCAAAAGTCGGCTAGCGCCGCGCGACAGCGCAAGCGTGAGCGCCCCGTTGAGCGCAACGCCCCAGACGCCCGCGTGCACGCCCAGGGGCTTGGCCACCACCGGCAGCCCCAAGAGGTCTCCGAGCAGAAGCACGAGCGTCAAGCCGAGCCCCGCACCCATGCCCAGCAGCACCGCCCGCGCCGGCACCTCGGGCCGATGCAGGCCGAGAAAAACGGCCGGTGCCGCCTGGCATAGCACCTCGAGCTTGACCTCGGTCAGGCGCCACAGCGTCTGCGGCAGGGCGACCGCCAGGTACACCAGCAAAGCCATCAGCGCCCACGAAAAGCGCTTGCCGAATGCCGTCAGTTGCTTTTGGCCCGCGTCCGGCCGTAGCAGGGCGTAGAGGTCCTGGGTGACGAGCGATGCGATCGACAACAGCGCCGAGTCCACCGTCGACATGATCGCCGCCACGGTCGCGCAAACCAGCACCACCACCAAGAGCGAAAACTCCGGGCGTGCCGTCACCAGGTCGAGCAGCACGTGCAGCACGATCTGTTCGCTCTCGCCCCTGGACAGTCCCGGAAAGCGCGCCGCGCCCAGGATACCCAGTAGGATCATCAGCAGGGTGGTGACAAAGGGCATTAGCAGCATCAGCGAAAGCGAACGCCTCAGGGCCAGCGCGTCGCGGGCGGCGTAGATACGCTGGACCGCGTGGGGGTAGATGGAGACGCCGAAGCTGACCAAGAGCAGCGTGCTGCTCCAGCCGAGCTTGCCCCGCAGGTCCGGCGCCTGCCACTTCTGGGGCGCCTGCTCGGCAAGCAGCGCCGCGTGCTGGGCGAGGCCGCCGTGGTGATGCAGCACGGCCGCGAAGATCAGGATGCAGCTGACCAGCAGAATGCTGCCCTGGATCACATCGGTCCAGGCCACCGCGCGCATTCCACCCAGTGTTTCATAGAGCACCATCAAGAAGGCCAGCAGCACGATGCCCTCGGTGAAGCCCACGCGCCCGCCGGTGGCCGCGCTGACGACGAAGCCGATGGCCTTGAGATTCGAGAGAATGTAGGAGGCCAGCGCGAAGACGAAGATCGCCGTCGCGCACAGGGTCAGTGTGCGATCGCCGTAGCGCTGCTGCAGAAAGTCCCCCGGTGTCACGAAACCGTGGGTTTTGGACAGGGCGTGCAGTCGCGGTGCGATCATCAAGTAGCCGCCCATGATCGAGCAGCCGAAGGTCACCGCCACCAGGAAGGCATAACCCTGGCGATAGGCGTTGCCGGCGAAGCCGACCAGGGTCAGGCCGCTGTACTGGGTGGCGTAGAGGGTCAGAAAGAGCACCAGCGGCCCCAGGGCTCGACCGCCGAGATAGAAGTCGGCAAGTGAGTCCTCGCGCCGAGCCAGACGCCCCGCGATGCCGACGCCGAAGAGCAGCACGAAGTAGAGCGCGACGACTCCGTAGCCGCCGGAGTCCAGGAGGGCCGCCCGTTGCTCCATGGCCTCAGTCGCGCCCGTCGGATGTTGGCATCGCTTCGGTCTCCCCGTCGGCTGACAGCGACCAGTAGCGCTTCAGAAAATACGCCATGCTCACCGCGTAGAGCAGGGTCATGCCCAGGCTGTAGAGAGCCCACGGCGGCATCGGCATGGCGCTGCCAGCTTCGACGTGGCCGGCGCTGAAGGGCCAGGGCGCGGTCGCCAGCAACAGCAGCGTCGACAGCCCGTAGAGCCGCCCGCGCGTCACCTGTCGCCCCCGCGCATCAGCGGCTGCAGCCGATCGATGGCGGCCTCCAGCTCGGGCTGGGGGATGCAGGTGAAACACAGCCGCACCCAGTCGCCGAAGTCTTCACCGGAGGAGAGGCCCGGCGTGAGCATCACGCCCACCGCCGCCGCCCGCGCCAAAAACTCCGCGGCCGCGCCGCCGGCCGCCACGTCCTTGCCCACGTGGGGGCGCGCGTCGAAGAAGCAGAAGCTGCCGCCTTCGGGCATCGGCAGCCCCAGACCCTCGGCCACGCTGGCGGCGGCCTTGCGGTAGCGGGCGCGCGCGTCGTCCAACCAGGAGTCACCTTCGCTCAGCGCCCGTGCCGCGCCCAGCTGCATCGGTCGCGCCGCGCAATAGGTGAAGAAGGTCTGTACGTTGCGGATCGGCTCCATCGCCGCCTCCGGTCCGTGGCTGTAGCCCACGCGCGCGCCGGCCAGGCCGTAGGCCTTCGAGACGCTGTGGGTGGCCACCGCCCGCTCGCGCAGGGCCGCATGACTAAAACTCGGGGGCGGCGCTTGCTCTCCGAGCCACAGATCCTCGTAGACCTCGTCGCACAGCACCCACAGCTGATGGCGCTCGGCCAGCTCGCCGATGGCCTGTAGCTGGGCGTCGCTCAGGATCTGGCCCGTGGGATTGTTGGGACAATTGACGTAGATGGCCGCCGTGCGCGGCGTGATGGCGGCTTCCAGTGCCGCGATCGGATCGAAGCCCGGCTCGTGCAGGCGATGGAAGATCGGCACCTGCACCGGCAGCGCGCCATGGAAGCGCACGATGCCGCGTATCAAGGGCCAAAAGGGCGACGGTACGATCACCTCGTCGCCGGGGGACAAAAGCGCCGTCACCACCACGCCCAGGCCCGAGGTCGCGCCCGACATCACCTGCAGCTGCGGCCGCTCGATGCGGATGCCGCTCCTGCGTTCGATCTTTTTGGCGATGGCATCCAGCAACACCGGCTCGCCCTGCACCGGCGAGTAGCCGTGGAGTTGCGGATGCTCGGCGGCGAGCTGGGCCTCGGCGCGGGCTGCGGGCAGCGGCTGCAGATAGGTGTCGCCCACGTTCAGGCGGTAGACCGGTTCGGGTGGCCGTCCGGCGCTCGGCGCGGCCGCCCCAAAGACCCGGTCCGAGAGGCTGTCGGCGTCGGGCGAGTGCTCGGGAAAGCGGGGCATCGGGCCTGTGTACTACAGGCCGCTGTCGCCCCCAAACGGGCTTCGATCGCCGCGAAAGGAGCGCGATTTACACGGCAGGCCAGCCCTCGCTATGCTCCCGCCCATGCTGACCCCCTCGCCCCTCAACCCCTCCATCCGTTCACGGTCCGCCGCCGCCAGCCGCTGGCTCGCGGTCGCCGCTTCTGTCGCGCTCGCAGCCTGTGGTGGCGAGGAGAAAGCCGAGGAAGGAGGGGGCGAAGCCGCCGGGCTCGACATTCCTGCCCTCGGCGTGCTCGAACTGCCGGTTTCGGCCCGCGCTTCCGACGGGGCGCCCAGCGGTCACCGCAGCGTGGACCTGTCGCCGGCGGGCATTCGCGTCGACGACGCAGGGCTGATGCCGCTGGAATCGGGCAAGGTTCCGGCCGCCGAGCGCCAGGACAACGTGATCGGCAAGCTCAAGAGCGCGCTTGCGAGCCCCTCCAAGTCGGTGCTCGCCCTGGCCGTGCACGCCTCGATTCCCTACGAGACCCTGGCGCTGACGCTCGAGACCGCCAAGGCCGCGGGCATGCGCGACGTGGCCTTCAAGGTGCGCAAGCCCGGCGGCGGCAGCACCGAGGCCGGTTGGCTGACGGTCAAGAACTTCAGCATGACCCCGCGCACCTTCGGCGAGGTCAAAATCTCCGGCGTGCAGCCGCGCACCTGGGACGAGTTCGCCACCGCCTGGGACCCCATCTACCAGGCCTGCCGCGGCGCCCAGACCGGCAGCTGTGCCTACGTCCAGAGCAACGTCGCCAAGGGTGGAAACCTCAAGATCGTGCTGCAGGCCGCGGGCCAGGGCGTCAACGTGAACTTCTTCCGCGTCGGCATCCAAAATGAAGAACTCTCCGACGAAGAGAAGAAGCGCAAGGCCGAGCTCGCCGCCAAGAAAGAGGCATTCCTGCAGGGGCGGCTGTCGCAGACCGACCTGGAGAAGGAGCTGCTCGAGGGGCCGCCCGCCACCGAAGCGCTGTTCCAGTTCCGGGCGCGCGAAGCCCTGGCCACGCCCTCGCCGGTCAGCGACACCATCGCCCCGCTGTGCGGCAAGAAGGCCTGTGGCGCCGTGGTCTCCGCCGAGCTTCCCACCATGAGCGTACGCGTCGTATCCCTGATCGGCGCCGCCTTCCCCGACGGTGCTGCCCCGCCCGTGCTGGCCTTCGAGCAGCCCTGGTCCGAAAAGCCCAAGCTCAGCAAAGAGGAAATCGCCGCCCAGGCTGCCGAGTCCAAGACCGAGGCCGCCCTGCAGCAGGCCGCCGCCGCGGCCGCCGAGGGCGAGTAGGCTTCGTCCTCAATCGGCGTTGCGACCGAACAACCGCGCCCACGCGCTGCGGGCCGCCTGCCGTGCGTGAGTGCGGTAGGGAAAGCCGCGCGTCATCTTCGCCGACAGCCGTGCCTGGGCTGCCGACAGGGGGCCGGCGCGCTCGAGTTTCCGCCTCAGTTCGTGGCGCTGGTGCACGATCCAGGGCAGGGCGCGCAGGGCATCGCGCTTGGCCCGCAGGGCTTCGGGCAGCTGTCCCCGGGTGGCGGCACTGGCGGTGGAAAGCCACTCGTGCACCAGATGGTAGGGCAGGTGCAAAAGCGCCAGCCGGCCCTGCATGTTGATCCAGTATACGAACTCGGAGTTTCTGCGCAGGTGATAGGTGTGGAAGGGGCTGTGGCGCTTGGCCGTATGGGAACCCCGATGCCAGGCGACCGCTGCGTCCACATAGACGGTGTCGAAGCCGTGCAGCAAAAGGCGCAGGGCCAGGTCGGTGTCTTCGTAGAAGCAGAAAAACTCCGGGTGAAAGAGCCCCGAGGCCTCGATGGCCGAGCGCCGGTAGAGGGCCGCCGAGGCCGCAGCGCCGAAGGGGCGATGCGCTCGATGGCGGAAGTGCTCTGCGGCAAGCCCCTGGTAGCTCGTGCACGAAACGCAGCTGAAGAACTCGAAGCCAGCGCTGTCGAGACGTTCAGGGTCGTCGTGTTGCAGCGTGCGCCCGGCGGCGGCCCCGGCTTCGGGATGGGTGAGCAGGGCCTCGACCAGATGCCACGCCCAGTCGGGCGCCAGCGTTGCGTCGTTGTTGACCAGTGCCACGAACTCGCCGCGGGCTTCGGCGAAGGCGCGGTTATTGCCCTCGGCAAAGCCCAGGTTTTCGCCCAGGCGAAGGATGCGCTCGTTGTTCCGCGGTGTGACCTGCTGCAAAGAGCCGTCGCTCGAACCGTTGTCGACCAGCAGAAGCTCGAAGCTCACGCCGCGCTGCCCGCGAATCGACGCAAGACAGGCGCCCAACACGTCGCGACCGTTGTGGTTGACGACCAAGAAGCTGACGCGCGGACCGTTCACAGCCACAGCAACTTGGCGAAGCCCACCGTCACCGCACCGGCGATCAGCTGCAGCGGCAGTCCGAAGCGCGTGAAGTCGATGAAGCGGTAGCGGCCCGGCCCGTAGACCATCAGGTTGGTCTGGTAGCCGATGGGCGTGGTGAAGCTGGCGGCCGCCGCCAGCATCAGCGTGTACATGAAGGGCTCGAAGGGCAGCCCCAGCTCGCGCGTGGCCGCCAGCGTGATCGGAAACATCAACACCACCGCGGCCTTGGAGGTGGCCACCGCGCCCAGCACCACCGTGGCGATGTAGATGGCCGTCATCAGCCCCAGCGAACCGAAGTAGGCGTGGGTCGGCGCCAGGCCCAGGGCGATGGCCGCCGCCACACCGGTCTTGTCCAGGGCGGTGCCGATGCCAAAGGCGGCCGCGATCGTGATCAGCACCGGCAGGTCCACCGCCTTGCGCGCCTGGCTGGCGCTCAGGCAGCCGCCGACGATCATGGCGAAGGCCGTCAGCATGGCCGCCGTCAGCAGCGGCAAGAGCCCCAGGGCATTGCTGATGACCATGGCTGTCAGCAGCAGAAACGACAGCCCGGCCCGCTCGTGGTTGACCGGGCGGCTGCCCTCCACCTCGCTGACGAGGGCGAAGGTGGGATTGTTGCGAAAGCTCTCGATGAACGACGGCGCGGTCTCGAGCAGCAACGTGTCTCCGGCCTGGGGCACGATGTCGCCAATTTTTGAGCGGATGCGTTCGCCCTGACGGTGCACCGCGATCACCGCCGCGCCGTAGCGGGTGCGGAAGCGGGCCTCGCGAATGTTCTGGCGCGTCAGGGCCGAGTTGGCGGCGACCACCGCCTCCACCAGGCGTCGGGTGGGGCGCGGCGCTGCCAGCGGGGCATCGTCGTCGCCGTCCTCGGCCGGGCTGAGGCCGCGGATCTTTCGCAGGTCCACCACCGAGTCGATCACGCCGGCGAAGAGCAGCCGGTCATCGGCGTGCAGGCGCACCTTGGGGCCGGGCGCCGGCCGCAGCTCGCCGTCGGCGCGCTCGATCTCGATCAGAAAAAGTCCTGGCAGCTGTCGCAGGCCGGCCTGTTCGATGGTCTGGCCGACCACCGGCGCGCCCGCGGCCACGCTCATGGCCACGGTGTACTCGCGCGGATTGTCGAGCATGGAGCGGCCGCCACCGCGGTCGGGCAACAGCCAGGGCGACGCGATCAGCACGTAGACCATGGTGGCCAGCGCCACCGGCAAGCCCAGGGCGGCGATGTCGAAGATGCCCACCGACAGCTCGGGCAGACTCTCATTGGCCAGGCCCAGCACCACCAGGTTGGTGGCGGTGCCGATGAGCGTGCAGGAGCCGCCCACGATGGCCGCGTAGCTCAGGGGGATGAACAGGCGCGAGGGGCTGATGCCGGTGCGCCGCGACCAGTCCTGGACGATGGGCACCATCATCGCCACCAGGGGCGTGTTGTTTAAAAAGGCGGAGGCCAGCGAGATCGGCAGCATCAGCCGCAGCTGGGCGGCGGCCACCGAGCGCGGCTGGGCCAGGGCGCGGCGCATCAGCATGTCGAGCCCGCCGGTTTCCTGGACCCCGGCGGCGACCACGAAGAGCACGGCCACCGTCAGCATCCCGGTATTGGAGAAACCGCTGAAGGCCTCGGCCGGGGTCAGGATGCCGAGGCCGAGCAGCAGGCTCAGCCCCGCCAACAGCACCATGTCGGGTGCGGCCAGGTTGCGCATCATGGCCGCGACCATCAGTGCCACCAACGCCAGGGTGCTCCAGGCCTCCCAGGACATGGCTCAGCCCTGGCTCTCGGGGGTCAGGGCCGTGGGTGGGCTCTCGGCGAGGGCCCGTCTGCTATCGTCCTTGGCCTGCTCGGGGATCAGGTACAGGGCCAGCAGGATCAGGGTCGGCACCACGATCAGATCGTCGAGCTGCCCGAGCACCGGGATGAAGTCGGGGATCAGGTCCACCGGTGACAGCGCATAGGCCAGGGCCGCGCCCAGCATCAGCTTGGCGCTGCGCGGGGTGTCGGGGTGGCCGAGCAGCAGCCGGTAGTAGCCGGCTTCGGACTTCACTCGCTTGGCGATCGTGCGCAGGGTCTCGAGCATGGACTCCCCGGGGTCGAAGCCGGCGGCAATGTAGCAAAACGCCGATGCCGAGGCATGTTTCACCCACACTTGAACGGGCGGCTTGAACGGGGCGTGTCCGCGGGGTAGAGCAGCGGCGCCCATGGTCGACTGGAAGCTCGAGCGTGACGAGGACTTTGCCGGCGTGGCCGGTCCGGTGGTGGTCTGCATCATGGACGGCGTCGGTCTGGGCGACCGTGGCGAGGGCGACGCGGTCTTTCGCGCCCACACCCCCGTGCTCGATCGGCTTGCCGCCGCGCCCCTGGTCACCCAGCTCGCGGCCCATGGGCGCGCCGTGGGCATGCCCAGCGACGGTGACATGGGCAACAGCGAAGTGGGACACAACGCCCTGGGCGCAGGCCGCACCTTCGAGCAGGGCGCGGTGCTGGTCGACCGCGCGCTGCGCGAAGGCACGCTCTTCGAGGGCGAGGTCTGGCGCGAGCTGATGGCCCGCTGCGGCAACAACAAAACGCCGCTGCATCTCCTGGGACTGCTCTCCGACGGCAATGTCCACAGCCACATTGAGCACCTGATCGCGCTCCTGCGCCGGGCGGCCTCCGAGGGACTGTCGCGGGTCCGCGTGCACGTGCTGCTCGACGGGCGCGACGTGGCCGAGACCAGTGCCCTCGAATACCTCGAGCAGCTGGAGGCCGTGCTCGCGGAGCTGTCGAGCAGCGACGGGCGCGACTACCGCATCGCCAGCGGTGGCGGTCGTATGACCACCACCATGGATCGCTACCAGGCCGACTGGTCGATGGTGGAGCGCGGCTACTGCACCCACGTTCGGGGTCAGGGTCGGGGGTTTGCCAGCGCCCGCGAGGCGGTCGAGACCTTCCGTAGCGAGCAGCCGGGCATCATCGACCAGGATCTACCGCCCTTCGTCGTGGTCGACGCCGACGGCGCGCCGGTGGGGCCCATCGAGGACGGCGCCGGCGTCATCTGCTTCAACTTCCGCGGCGACCGGGCCATCGAGATCAGCCAGGCCTTTGACGACGAGGACTTCGGCCACTTCGAGCGCGGGCCGCGGCCCGACGTGCTCTACGCCGGCATGATGGAGTACGACGCCGACGCCAGGATCCCGCTTCGCTACCTGGTGACGCCGCCGCGCATCGACCGCACGCTGGGCGAGTACCTGTGTCGGAATCGCATAGGCCAGCTGGCCATCAGCGAGACCCAAAAATTCGGCCATGTGACCTATTTTTGGAACGGCAACCGCAGCGGCTATTTTGACGACAAGCTGGAGACCTACATCGAGATCCCCAGCGACCGGCTGCCCTTCGAGCAGCGTCCCTGGATGAAGGCCGCCGAGATCAGCGACGGGCTGATCGCCGAGCTGCGGGCCGGGCGGGCGCGCCACGCTCGCCTGAACTTCGCCAACGGCGACATGGTGGGCCACACCGGCAAGCTCGACGCCGCGATCCTGGCGGTGCAGACCGTGGACCTCTGCCTGGCGCGCATCCTGCCGGTGATCGACGAGCTCGGCGGCGCCATCATCGTCACCGCCGACCACGGCAACGCCGACCAGATGTTCGAGCTGGCCTCGGACGGCTCGATCCGCCGCGACGCCCGCGAGCGGCCGCGGGCCAAGACCAGCCATACCCTCAATCCCGTGCCCTGCTACTTCCACGGCGCCGGTCTCGGGCGGCTGTCGCTGGACCCGACCGTGCAGCAGCCGAGCCTGTCGAACGTGGCGGCCACCGTGCTGCAGCTACTCGGCTACCGGGCGCCGGCCGACTTCGAGCCGAGCCTGCTGCGCTTTGGGGGATGAAGATGCGGCTGAAGATGGGGTGAAGATGGGGCGTCAGCCGCGGGCCAGGCGCAGACGCACGCCGAGGAAGTCGGCCAGCTTCTGGGCCTGGGGGCGAGGCAGATCGGGCATGCGCTGTTCGACCACCGCGCGCGCTGTGGCGTAGGGCTCGCCCTTGAGCACGGGCAAGACCGCTTCGCTCCAGCTGACGAGCAGCTTGGGTTCGGCTTCCGCAAGGGCGCGCTCGAAGACATCGACCACACGCTTCTGGTAGGCGACCGAGGCATCGCAAAGGGCGGCCAGCGTCAGCACCACGCCCTCGCGTCCGCTATTGCCGCAGCGCTCGTAGCCCTGGCGCATGCGGTCGATATGGCGGGCCACCTTGGCCGGGGCGACGGCGGCGACCTTGGGCAGGCACTGGGCGGCGGCCTGGACGGCGCGCGGATTGGCGTCGGACGAAAGTAGGGCGACGAGCTTTGCGATATGCGGGGCAGCCAGGGTCGGCGCCTGGGCCACCACCTCCTCGAAAATGCGGGCGGCACGGGTGGCCGCGCTCTTGTTGTCGCTCGTCAGATCGGCTGCGTAGCCGGCCAGGTCGGTCTCCGAGGAGCCATCGATGACGGCGGCTGCCAGACTTGCTGTGGGGCCCCGGCTTTTGGGGGGCTTTGTCGCTGCGGCGGCCTTGGTGCTCACGGATCGCTCGTGGAGTATCGAGCCCGCGCGCCATCGGATGCCCGCGCCCGTTGCGCTTAAGCATAGGTCACCGCAGGGAGGGGCGCCACTTCGGCCGGGCTCGGCAGTGGCGGATGGCTGGGAGAAAGCGAGAGAAAGCGGCCAGGACGTTTTCTGCGGCGGGCAATCGGCGTTGCTCGGCCGAAGGCGCCGGCCGCCGTGCTGCCCTCAATGCGGACGCGTCGCCGGTCAGAGGGCGGCCTGGCAGGCGTCGACCAGGATCGGCAGCGAGCGCTCGTAGCGATGGCCGGTGCCGCGATGGCCGCCGGGGAACTCTTCCATCACCAGCTTCGCGCCGCGCTCCTTTAATAGAGCGCCCATCATGCGTGTGCCGAAGTGCAGGCCATGTTCGTCGCGATCGCCGGCGTCGAGGAAGATGCAACGGTGGTCGCACAGGGCCTGGGGCTCGCGCCGGAGGCGCTCGAGGGGGTCGTGCTCCAGGAAACGACGCCAGACGTCGGGCCGCAGCTCGCCGGTGCTGATTTCGAAGGGGAGCTGGCAGTGGGGCAGCGGCACTTCGAGGTCGGGGGTATAGGCGGTCGAGTAGGCCAGGATCATCAGGGCGGTGAAGGGCACGGAGCTCGGCTCTTCCGTGAAGTTCTCGATGAAGGGCGCGAGGCCGCCGGCCCGGTCGAAGCCGATGGCGGCTTCGCGCAGCTCGGGCAAAATGCTGATCTCAAAGGCGCTGTCGCCGGCATGGCTGCCCAGGGCGCCGAAGACCTCGGGCCGGTCCAGGCCCATGCGCAGGGCGCCGAAGCCGCCGCTGCTGCGCCCGACGATGGCGCGGGCTTCGCGCACCGGGGCACTGCGGTAGTGTGCATCCACGAAGGGCACGACCTCGTCGGCCAGGTAGCTCTGGTAACGACCGGTGGCCTCCGAGTCGATGAATTGGCTGCCGCCCCAGCGGGTCATGGCGTCCGGCATCACCAAAATGGCCGGCTTGCTGCGACCGCTCGCGACCAGGCGGTCGAAGCGCTGCACGGTATTGGGCTCGAAAAAGCTGTAATTGGCGAAATTTTGCCCGCTGCTGCCGTAACCGCCCAGCAGCATCACCACCGGATAGCGCGAGTTCAGGGAGTAATCCGGGGGCAGGTAGATCAGCAGCTCGCGCCCGTCGGGGTCGCCCAGGGGATTTCCCTGGAGCAGGCGGCTTGCGTGCTGGTGGCGCTCGATCCGGCCGTGAAGTCGCATGGCTGCCTACATCCGCTCAGGTGCTTCGATGCCCAGAAGTCCGAGTCCGCGGCGCAGCTGCCGCGCGGTCAACCAGCACAAGAGCAGCCGACTGCTCCGGGTCGTGCCCTCTGAACGCAGCACAGGGCAGCTCTCGAAGAATACGCTGAAGGCGCGGGCCAGGGCATAGAGGTGGTCGGCGATCAGGTGGGGAAGGGCGGACTCGGCGGCCTGATGCACGGCGTCGGCGAAGCGCATCAGGTGTTTGGCCAGGGCCAGCTCGGCGGCTTCGGTCAGCTCCAGCTTGGAGTTGGGGTCGAGCGCGTCCGGGTCGACCTCCCCCTTGCGGAAGATCGAGGCGATGCGGGCGTGGGCGTACTGCAGGTAGGGGCTGGCGTTGCCCTTGAAGGAGATCAGCTTGTCCCAGTCGAAGCGGTAGTCGCTGTTGCGGTTCTGGCTGAGGTCGGCGTACTTGATGGCGCCGATGCCCACGATGGGGGCGAGTTCTTCCAGGTCTTCCTCGCGGACTTCGAGTTCGGCCTGCATCAGGGCGCCGGCTCGCTGCTGGGCCTCATCGAGCAGATCCGATAGCCGGATCAGGTCACCTTCCCGGGTCTTCAGAGGTTTTCCGTTGGCGCCCAGGATGGTGCCGAAGCTCACGTGCTGCAGTTCCATGGCCACGCCCAGGCGCTCGACGGTGGCGAAGAGCTGCTCGAAGTGCAGGGCCTGGCGCTTGTCGACCACGTAGAGGGCGCGCTCGGCGCCCAGCTCGTCGCGGCGCCACAGCACCGTGGCGATGTCGGTCGTGGAATAGAGGAAGGCACCGTCGCGCTTGCGCACGATGAAGGGCGTCTTGCTCTTCTTGAGCTTGGGGTGGTCGTCGAAGAAGACGCAGACGGCGCCCTCGTCCTCGCGGGCGATACCCTCGGCCAGCAGCCGCTCCACCACCGCCGGCAGCATCGGCTCGTAGGCGCTCTCGCCGCGCCACATGTCGAACTCGACGTCGAGGCGGTCATAGATGCGGTCGAGTTCGGCGCGGGTGGTCGCTACCAGCTTGCGCCACATGGCCAGGTTTTCGGGGTCGCCCTGCTGCAGCTTGGCCAGCTCGGCGCGGGCCTCGTCGGCCACGGCCGGATCCTTTTCGCTCAGGGCGTGAGCCAGCTTGTAGCAGCGCTCCAGTTCGTCGATGGGACGGGCCTCGAGGGCTTCGGGGTCACCGAAGCGCCGCACGCCGATCAGGACCTTGCCGAATTGGGTGCCCCAGTCGCCGATGTGGTTGTCGGCGATCACCTCATGGCCCACGTAGCGCAACACACGGCACAGGGCGGCACCGATGACGGTGCTGCGGATGTGGCCCACATGCATGGGCTTGGCGACATTCGGCGCCGAGTAATCCACCACCGTCTTTTTGGGCTGGTCCACGGCGGGCACGCCGTCGCGCTCGCGATCAACTGCGATTGCGTTCAGCTCGCGGGCGATCCAGATGGGGGATAAACGCAGGTTCACGAAGCCCGGGCCTGCGACCTCGGCGGCCTCGATACAAGGTGCAGCGGCCAAGGCCTCGGCCAGCGGCGCCGCCAGCTCACGGGGGTTTTTCCCCAGGCGTTTGGCCAGCGGCAGGGCGCCATTGATCTGGTAGTCACCGTGGGCCGGGTCGGCCGGCCGCAACAGGGCCGGAGCCGCCTCGCCGAGGCTGTCAGCGATGGCCTTGGCAGCCAACTGCTCCAAATAGGGCTCGAGTCTCATGGCGGGCTATCTAGCACGACTCCACCACCGGGGCGCCGGTTACGGCTGGTGGAAGCTGCCAGGGCGGTTTGAGCGGTGGGCGGGGAGGTTTGAGCGGTGGGCTGCGGAAGCTGCCAGGTCGCTTTCAGGCCAGCGTTGCGGAAGCTGCCAGGACGCTTTCAGGCCAGCGTTGCGGAAGCTGCCAGGACGCTTTCAGGCCAGCGTTCAGGCCAGTGGGCGAGGCTTCAGTTGGTCGCGGCCTGCGGCTTTGCTCAGGAGGATGGCGCTGGGGCCTGGGGCTTCGAGCCTTTTCCGGCAAGATTCGGGGGATCGAGGCCTACGGTGCGGCGCAGCTCGAGGCGGTCGTTGAGGATGCGCTTTGCGTAGCGGTTGTTGCCCCCACAACGCCCGGTATTGTACGCGCCCAGGGCTTCGACCATGTCGCCGCTGCAGCGCTCGAGCGATCGCGCGAGCACAGCCGCTGCATGTCGCACGATTTCCAGCTGGCAGGCGCCCGGCTGCCGCCGGCAGCGTTTGCGGTACCAGTCGTCCTGGATGAAGCGCACGCTGCGGGCGTCCTTGCGCCCCGGGTTGATCTGCAGGATGCCCATCTCGCCCAGCGAGCCGAGGGCGAAGGGGTTGAAGCCGCTCTCCCGGAACGCCATGGCGGCCATCACCCACGGGTCCACCCCCCGCTCGCGTCCGGCCTTCACCAGGTAGTGGGCGAACTCGCCCAATCGCCGCTCGCATCCCTCGCGCGCGTACCGGCAGTGGGCCGCCGGGATCGAGTCGCCGGTCTTCTGATTGACGCTGACGGTGATGCGGGCGCGGATGGCGCTGTGCAGCAACTCCACGTCTTCGTCGCGGTCGTCGGCCGCTGCGTCCTCGCTCGCACTGGCACTGTCGTCTTCGGCTTGCTCGCCCTCGCTTGCGTCCGCGTCGCGCTTGGGTTCGGCAACCGCCACGACCTCGGCTGCGGAGCTGTCGTCGCGTTGCGCTGGACTTAACTGTTGAGCATGTGAAAAACCAGCCGTCGCGAGGACAACAAGTGTCGACGTTGAGGTGGCTCGAATGAAGTAAGTTCGGTACATTGCGCTAAGCCGCACGTGGCCCCGCCGAACGGGGGTGGGTCGTCAGAGGGTACACGGAAGAGGCTCGAACACCACCCCTGCTCGTCTTCGCCCGGTATGACAAATGAGTCATAGGCCGACACGGCTTGCAGTTAATATGATACTTGCGTACATGCGTAACTTCGCATAAAACAAGTGTATGGGCATCGGCCCGGACATAGATAACAGGCTGGAATTATTCAAAGTTCTAGCAGACCGGACGCGCCTTCAGCTGCTTGTGCTGGCCGCCGAAGAGGAACTCGCAATCGGGGAGTTGGCCGAGTTGATGGAAGAGTCCCAGCCGAATCTCTCGCGCCAGGTCGCGCCCCTGCGCAAGCTCGGTGTGCTGGCCGAGCGCCGCCAGGGTACTCGCGTGCTCGTGCGCCTGGCCGACGGCGCCGCCTGCGATCCTGTCATCGCGGATGCGCTCGCACTTGGCCGACAGTTATGTGAAAGCAACGGAGTGTTATCAAAGATCGCTCCGCTCATCGAACGACGCGATGCACCTTCGCGTGAGTTCTTCGCGCGGCCCCGTGACCCACAAGAGTCACTCGCCTTTCCTGCCGAGCTGCCGGCTTACCTCGCCGCTGTTGCTCCGCTGCTCGTTGAGCATCGGCTTGCCATCGATGTCGGCACCGGCGACGGTTCCTTGCTCGAAGTGCTCGCTCCCCTCTTCGAGCGCGTGGTGGCCATCGACCGTGAGCCAGCCCAGCTCGACCACGCCCGCGCGCGCCTGGAGGCTCGCGGCTACGCGAACGTTCAGTTTGAGGTGGCGGACCTGCTCGACGACGCCGTCGACCCCGGCGTGCTGCCGGTGGGTCAGGCCGACGCCGTCTTCGCCTCGCGCTTGTTGCACCACGCGCCCCGCCCCGCCCTCGCGGTGGCCCGGCTCGCCGCCCTGGCCCGTCCGGGCGGTACGGTGACTGTCCTGGACTACCTGGCCCACGACGACGAGGGCATGCGAAAGGACCAGGCCGACCTCTGGCTGGGCTTCAGCCGTGATGAGCTGCGTCGTTTCTGTAGCGAGGGGGGGCTGACCGCGCCGAGGCTTCAGGATATTCCCCGATCCTTTCACAGTGCCGGCCCCGATCGGCACCTCAGCTGGTGCCTGCTGACCGCCCGGCGCGCCTGAGTTCCCATGGCTTCTGCCCAGGGCTCTGCCGCCGATTTTACGAGTTTCAACCCACCCAACGCACCCAACCCCCGAATTGATGGAGATGACCGATGGCTGACAACTTCAAGGTAGCCAACATGGACCTGGCCGACTGGGGCCGCAAAGAGATCGCGATCGCCGAGACGGAGATGCCCGGGCTGATGGCCCTGCGCGAGGAGTTCGGCGCCCAAAAGCCCCTCAAGGGTGCGCGCATCGCCGGCTGCCTGCACATGACGATCCAGACCGCCGTGCTGATCGAGACCCTGCGCGAGCTGGGGGCCGAGATCACCTGGACCAGCTGCAACATCTACTCGACCCAGGACCACGCCGCCGCCGCCATCGCCGCCACCGGCGTGCCGGTCTTTGCCTGGAAAGGCGAGACCGAGGAGGAGTACTACTGGTGCATCGACCGCCAGCTCGAGGCCTTCGAGGGCGGCAAAGCGCCGAACATGCTGCTCGACGACGGCGGCGACCTGACCCAGGTGGTGCACGAGAAGTACCCCCAATTCTTTGAGGGTGACGACCCCATCCGCGGCCTGTCGGAGGAGACCACGACCGGCGTACACGCCCTGCAGCGCATGGAGACCGCCGGCACCCTCAAGTGCCCCGCCATCAACGTCAACGACTCGGTGACCAAGAGCAAGTTCGACAACCTCTACGGCTGCCGCGAGTCCCTGGGCGATGGCATCAAGCGTGCGACCGACGTCATGTTCGCGGGCAAGGTCGCCGTCGTGGCCGGCTACGGCGACGTCGGCAAGGGCTGCGCCCAGGCCCTGCGCGGCCTCGGCGCCCGCGTTCTGATCACCGAGATCGACCCCATCTGCGCCCTGCAGGCCGCCATGGAGGGCTACGAAGTCACGACCATGGACGAGGCCGCCGGCCGTGCCGACATTTTCGTCACCGCCACTGGCTGCAAGGACGTGATCCGGCCCCAGCACCTGCAGGCCATGCGCAACGAGGCCATCGTCTGCAACATCGGCCACTTCGACTGCGAGATCGACATGGCCTGGATGGAAAACAACGCCGAGATCCGCGAGGAGGCGATCAAGGAGCAGGTCGACCACTTCATCTTCCCCGACGGCAAGCGCATCATCGTGCTGGCCCGCGGCCGCCTGGTGAATCTAGGCTGCGCCACCGGTCACCCCAGCTTCGTGATGAGCGCGTCGTTCACCAATCAGGTGCTGGCCCAGCTCACGCTCTGGAACGAGAGCTCCAAGTACGACACAGGCAAGGTCTACGTGCTGCCCAAGCAGCTCGACGAAAAGGTCGCCCGGCTGCACCTGGGCAATCTCGGCGTCAAGCTCGACAAGCTCAGCGCCACCCAGGCCGAGTACCTGGGCGTGCCGGTCGAGGGCCCCTACAAGCCCGACTACTACCGTTACTGAATGTCTGTGCCGGCTCCTGGGGGGGGGGCCGATATCATAGGGGAAGGCGGCAATGCCCCCGGGAGCGCCCGGGGGTCGCCGCCTGGCGGTGGGTCACCAGCAACGCCGTCTTGCCGGCGGCTTTCAGCTCGACGAAGAGATCCATCACGCGGCTGGCGGTGGCGCCGTCCAGGTTGCCGGCGGGCTCGTCGGCGACCACGGGTTCGGGGTCGTTGGCCAGGGCCCGGGCGATCGCCACCCGCTGCTGCAGGCCTCCCGAAAGCATGACCGCTGAACGTCTGCCTAGGGTGCCCGGGCCCGGGCGCGCCGTGCTACCCCCGTGTGCATGGAGCTGGAGGAGGCCATCGCCCAGCACGTGGCCGACTGGAACACGGCGGTCGTCGAGCGCGATGTGCTCGGCACGCAGGTGCCCGCCCAGATCGCCGGGGCATTCCAGCGCTTCTGTCGCCAGCACCTTCACGCCGAAGCGGGGGACTGTCTCTTCTACCGGTCAAGCGTGGGCTGCGTCGCGGGCCTGACGCTCGACGACGGGCGCGCGGTGGTGGTCAAAGCCCACCAGCCCGGACAGCGCGAAGCCCGGCTCGCGGCGTGCCAGCGGGTGCAACGAAGTCTCCACGCGCGCGGCTTTCCCGCCCCCGAACCCCTCGTCGCCCCCGTCCCCTTCGGATTGGGCTTCGCCGTCGCCGAGCGCTACCTGCACGAGGGCGAAGTCCGTGACGCGCACGATCGGGCCGTGCGGCGCCTGCTGGCCAATGGCCTCCACGCCATCGCCGCCAGCGCGAGCCCCCCCGAGCGTTTTCGAGACCTCGGCGGCGCCTGGTTCACGGCGCTCGGAGACAGGCTCTGGCCGCGCCCCCACAACGCCCACTTCAACTTCGAGCAGAGCGCCCAGGGCGCCGAGTGGATCGACGCCCTGGCCCGCCGCGCCCGCGCCGTGCCACTCGCGGGCGAGCTGGTGGTCGGGCACTTCGACTGGCGCGCCGAGCATGTTTTGGTCTCCCAGGGCCGCATCACGACGGCCTACGACTGGGACAGCCTGCATCTCGAACGCGAGCCCGTCGTCGTGGGCGCGGTCGCCCACGCCTTCACCGCGCGCTGGGATGGCGTGCAGCCCACCGTCGAGCCCACGCCGAGTCTCGAAGAAATGCGCGGCTTCGTCGCCGACTACGAATCCGCCCGGGGACGCGATTTCGATGCCGCCGAACGCAAGCTGCTGTGGTCGTCCTGCGTCTACTCCACGGCCTACACGGCGCGCTGCGAGCACAGCCTCGCGAGCGACGGCGACTGGCACCCGAGCTACCGAACCTTCGGCCAACTGCTGCGCGAGGTCGGCGAAGAGCTGCTCGGGGCGCCGTCCATGTAGTCGCCCACAGTCTTGCCCACGGCGTTGCCGCTTCGGCTATCATCTTCCTCTCACATCGAGTCGAAAGGGAGCGGGAAATGCCCCAGAGCAGCGCCACTTCATCCATCGCAGCGGTCGTCTGCGCTTTGGCATTGAGCTGCACCCCGGTGGGTGCGCCCGGCGGCTCGACCGGCGCCGGCAGCAGCGCCGGCGCCAGCGCCGGTGGTCAGCTCGGGGGCCAGTGCCGCGGTGACTTCGGCGTTAGCGCCGCCGCCAGCAAGCTCGAGACCTTCCTCGCAGCCAGCGCCGACTTCACCGCCGCCGCCGCCGAGCTCGAGGCATCCCTCATCGCCTCCTGCCGCGACATGGGCCAACAGCTCGGGCTCGACCCGGCCGCCATGCAGGGCACGCCCGGCCAGAGCCAGGTGGAGGCCGCCTGCATGCCGGTCAGCGCCAAGCTCGATAGCGAGCTGTCGGAGCTGCGCGCCGCCGGCAACCTGAAGCTGGCCGTCGTCGCCACCCCCCCGCGCTGCGACGCCCGCGTCGATGTCTACGCCGATTGCATGGGCCGCTGCCAGACCGAGGTCGATCCCGGCAAGCTCGACCTGCAGTGCGAGGGCGGCGAGCTGCGCGGTCGCTGCAGCGGTCAGTGCCAGGGCGCGTGCGCGGTGGATGTTCAGGGGCAGTGCCAGGGGCGCTGCGAGGGCACCTGCAACGGCGGCTGCAGTGGCACATGCAGCGGCACCTGCGACGGTCAGTGCTCGCTCAAGGATGCATCCGGTCGTTGCGCCGGCAGCTGCAGCGGCACCTGTGAGGGCAGCTGTTCGGCCGGCTGCTCGGGCAGCTGCCAGGGCTCCTGCGTGGTCGAGACCCAGGCCAGCTGCCAGGGCGAGTGCCGCGGCGGCTGCAGCGTCGATTTTCAGGAGCCCTACTGCAGCGGGGAGGTGCGCGCGCCCCATGCCGACGTGGACTGCCAGGCCTCCTGCGATGCCGAGCTCGACACCAAGGTGGAGTGCAAGCCCGGGCGCGTGGCTGTCGCTGTCGACGGCAACGTGGACGCCGGGCTGCAGCCGCGCATCGCCCGGCTGCGCGCGGCCATCGAAGGCGGCATGGGCGCGGTGCTGATGGCCCGCGCCAAGCTCCAGCGCCTCTCGGGCAGCGGCCAGGCCATCGTGCGCACGGCGGGCGCCATCCCCGGCGCCATCGGCGAGCTGGGCATTGGCGCCGCAGCCTGCGCCACCCAGGCGGCGGCGCTACTGCCGCGGGCTACCGCCTCGGTCAGCGTTTCGATCAACGTCTCGGCCAAGCTCAGCGCCTCGGCCGGCGCCGGCTGAGCGGGGCCGAGCCGAGCACGGCGTAACGCCCCGGTGCCCCCGCCGACACAGCCACGCCGGCTGCGTCGGCGCGCCCGCGGGCGTGTACACTCTGCTCCATGTCCAGTCGCTACAGCGGTCCCGCCTCCCACACCTACGTCTCCCAGCGCCTGCGTCTGCATTACGTGGACTGGGGCAACGAGGGCGCGCCCCACCTCCTGCTCGTCCACGGCGGTCGCGATCACTGCCGCAACTGGGATTGGGTCGCCCAGGCCCTGCGCGACGACTACCACATCATCGCCCCCGACCTACGCGGTCACGGTGATTCCCAGTGGATGCTCGGCGGCAACTACAGCATGGTCGACTATGTCTACGACATCGCCCAGCTGATCCATCAGCTCGATCTCGCGCCCCTCTACGTCATCGGCCATTCGCTCGGCGGCCACATCAGCCTGCAGTACGCTGGCGTCTATCCCGACAACGTCAAGCGCCTGATCTCGATCGAGGGCTTCGGTCCACCACCGGCGATGCTGACGAAGCGCCAGGAGACGCCGCCCCAGCAGCGGATGCGCGAATGGGTCGAGCAGCTGCGCGGCCTGTCAGGGCGCACGCCCCGGCGCTACGCCTCCATCGAAGAGGCCATCGCCCGCATGGAAAGCGAAAACCCGCACCTCAGCAACGAGCAGGCGCGTCATCTGACGATCCACGGCGCCAGCCGCAACGAAGACGGAACTTTTAGTTGGAAGTTTGACAACTACGTGCGTGCCGGTTCGCCCTTCTTCTTCCACAGCGAGGAGATGTACGAGCTGTGGTCCAAGATCAGCTGCCCCACGCTTCTGATCCGCGGCACCAAGAGTTGGGTCGGCGATCCCGAAAAAGACGGCCGCATCGGACACTTCCAGGACGCGCGCGCGGTGCACATCGGTCCGGCCGGCCACTGGGTCCACCACGATCAGCTCGAGCGCTTCCTCGAGGTGGCGCGCGACTTTCTGAAGGAGTGAGCCCATATGCCCGTGCCCGCTCCCGCGCCTGAAGACCTATCCCTGCGCGAGCGCTTCGTCGCGGTGCGCGCCGTGACCGAGCGCCTGGCCGCGCGCCTCACGGTCGAGGATCAATGCCTGCAGTCGATGCCCGACGCCAGTCCCACCAAGTGGCATCGCGCCCATACCACCTGGTTTTTCGAGACCTTTATCTTGGAGCGCTGGCAGCCGGGTTTCCGCCCTTTCGATCCGAGCTTCCGGATGCTCTTCAACAGCTACTACAATGCCGTGGGCGAGCAATATCCGCGCCCCCAGCGTGGGCTCCTGTCGCGTCCCGGCGTGGCCGAGGTGGGCGAATACCGGCGCGCCGTCGACGCTGCCATCGAGGCGCTGCTCGCCGCGCGGGGCGATGAGCCCGAGCTGCGTTCGCTGATCGAAGTCGGGCTCAGTCACGAAGAGCAGCATCAGGAGCTGCTCGTCACCGACATCAAGCACGCCCTTGCCCGTAGCCCCCTGCGCCCGGCCATCGTGAAGTCGGCCGAGCCGCTCGCCGCCGCCGCCGCGAGCCCACCGGCCCTCGAGTATTGCGACTTCGAAGGCGGCGCCCACGCCATCGGCCACGACGGCAAGGCCCAGCCCCAGGCCTTTCACTTCGACAACGAGCGGCCCCGCCACCGGGTCTGGCTCGAGCCCTACCATATCGCCTGCCGGCCCGTGAGCGTGGGCGAGTACCTGCAGTTCATCGCCGACGGCGGTTACCACGAGCCCTCGCTCTGGCTCTCCGACGGCTGGGCCGAGCAGCGCCGCCATGATCGCAGCGCACCCCTCTACTGGCAGCTCGAGGCCGATGGCCGTGCGAGCAGCTACACGCTCGCCGGTCAGCGCCCGCTTGTGCCGAGCGAGCCGGCCTGCCATCTGAGCTACTACGAAGCCGACGCCTTCGCGCGCTGGGCCGGCAAGCGCCTGCCGACCGAGGCCGAGTGGGAAGTCGCCGCCGAGCGCGGCCTGATCCCCGTCGCCAGTGATCATCTCGATGCCGAGCGCCTGCATCCGCGCACGATGATCCGGGCCGCCCACCGCGGCGGCGTGTGGGAGTGGACCATGAGCCCCTATGTCGCCTACCCGGGCTACCGGGCGCCGGTCGGTGCGGTGGGTGAGTACAACGGCAAGTTCATGTGCAATCAGGTGGTGCTGCGCGGCGGCTCGTGTGCCAGTCCGGCCGGACACGTGCGCACGAGCTACCGCAACTTCTTCTATCCCGACGCCCGCTGGCAGTTCAGCGGTCTACGCCTGGCCGGCGACGGTCCCGCGTGATCGGCCACAACCAACCTGTAGTCAAGGGTTCTGCCCGAAGCACACGGCCGAGTGCTGAAGCTCGCCGTAGTTGCGCGGCAGCACGCGCTCGAAGGCAAAGCGCTTGCCCTCGCCGGCCGGCGTCACCTGGCGCGCATCCTGGGCGGGTCCGCTGAGCGCCGTCATCTTGCCCGTTTCCAGCTCCAGCGCGTAGATCCTGCGCTTGCCGCTGTCGCCCTGGGCCGGGGCTTCGACGACCAGGCCCTCTGCGCCGCTCGCGACTCGCCTGGGACAACGCTCGGTGAGCAGCCACTCGAAGACCTCGCCCTCCGGCGCATTGGGGCGCAAGACCGCCACACCGCAGCGGGTGTCGTCGAACGGCATCACCAAGGTGCCGCGATGGACCACGCCCACCGAGCGAAGTCGATGGGTCGGTTGCGGCAGTTCGACGGCCGGCTCCAGGGTAATGGCATCGAGCAGTGCGAGCCTTGGCATCGATGGCATTGCCGGCGCCGCCTGAGCCTCGGGGGCCACAGTCACCGCCTCGACCCGGAACCCCTCGCGCTCTTCGGGCCACAGCAGTGCGGCCACCAGGCGGCGCGGCGCCTCGCCCTCGCTCAGCGAAAGCTCCACGAAATCGGCATCGAGAACCTGATCCAACGTGGTCACATCGCCAGCATCGGCGCCGCTGCCGCGCAGCACCAGGCGCTGGGCCTGGCGTCCATCCTCGCGCTCGAAGTAAAGGATGCGACGGCCGTCGGCGTTCAGGCGCGGCAGATGCAGGCCCATGGGGCTTTCAGCGCTGGCCAGTTGCTGTCGCGGCCCGCCCTGCAAAGGCTGCACAAACAGCCGCGTACGGCCACGGCGCCGCTCCAGGTAGCCGAGCCAGCGACCATCTGTGCTGAGGTCGGGGCGCGAGTAGAAGTTGGGTGCCTCGGTGAGCAAACGACGCTCGCCTTCGAAGGGCACAAGCCACAGGCGCTCGCTGCCGAGAAAGCGCTGCGCGCTCGAGTTGCGGTCCAGGGGGAAGATGGCGTGGTCGCTGCTGTCGTGCACCACCGCGGCGCTGCCGTCGGGCAAGACGCCGACCAGGTATTCCTCGGAGCAGCCCTCGCTGATGCAGCGCTCCTGGTTCGAGACGCTGAGGGCGCCGTCATTGGCCTCACAGCGCAGTTTGTAGTCCTCGATGGCTTCGCGCCGGGCCTCGATGTCGGCGGCCCGACGCTTGATCGCCAGCGCTGCGGCCTGCTCTTCCATGGAGCCTGCCGCCGCGATCAAGCTCGCCACAGGTTCGCTTGTCAGCAGTGTGCTAGCGGTCACGGGGAAGAGCGCGTCGGCGAAGCGACGGGCCAGGATGCCAAGCGCCGCGCGTTCGCTGTCGCCGTCTTCGATGCTGCGCAGTACATAGCTGGGTTTTGGCGCGGTCTCTTCTTTGACGTCCATGACGTAGAGCGCGGCGTTGGCGCCCACGCGCGCGGCGCCTTCGATTGTGCCTACCGCGGGCGCCGTTGCGGGCCTTGCGGCAGCGGTAGCCTCTAAAGCGCGTTCGGACTCAGCTTCGAGGGCCGCGCGCTGCTCCACCGCCATCACCAGCATCACCGCGAAACGCGCGCCGTGCTCACGCGCGAAGTCACGCACGGCTTCGGGACCGTCGAAGCCGCGCTCGGCACGAGGGGCGACCGCGTCCAGTCCGACTTTGCTCAACTCACGGGCCAGGCGCCGTGCAAGCGGCCCATCGCAGCGGCGACCGCAACCCTGGGCGGCGACCACCACGCGATGCGAAAAGGCTTCGTCGTGGCCAGCCAGACGCAGGCCCACGGCGATGACCAGCAGGGCGGCGATGACAAGCGCGATGGTTAGCGCCGCCGACCGACCCCTAAGCTCGGTGGCGTCACTCCGCGTGGCTTTTTCTTCCTGCATTCGGCGACCGCGAGCCGCAGCAAATTGGCCCGACACCGCCGCCATCGGCGCGCTTGGGCCCCGCTTCGGAACCCGTCGCTCGGCGTCGCCGCCGCTGCCAGATCACGGTGTCACGTGCTACACCCGCATGCAATGGAGACGCTCGCCGAGGCGGCGCCCGTGCCGCAGTCAGAGCGCCGCACCGCGGCAGCCGTCTGCGCCCGTCACCCGGATCGGCGGGCCTCGATTGTGTGTCCCCATTGTGGGACATACGCTTGCGGTGGGTGCACGGCCGATACGCTCTGGGGCGACACCCTCTGCGAGGAGTGCCTGCGGCGCGGCCGCGCCCAGTATCCGCTGCCCTTCGAGCGCAGCCTCTCACCCATCTCCTTGATTCAAACCGCATACCTGCTGTTTGCCGAGGCGCGCTACGCCTTCACCTATTTTCCCGACGGCCGTGCCCGCCGTAGCCTGGCCTTCGCGCTGCAGATCGGCATGCTCCTGGGCCTGCTCGCCGGCCTGCGAGAGTGGCTCTTCGCGCCCCACCATTGGGCGGCAGAGCGCGTCGATCTCTTGCCGATCGTGGGTCTTTCCCTGCTCCGCATCGTCTCCTCGACTCTGCTCTTCGTGGTCATGGTCGCCAGCGTCTTCCACGGCGCAGCTTCCCTGCTTGGGGCACGCCCGCCCTTGAGCCTTTCCGTGCGTGTGGCGTCTTATCTCTCGGTTGTACAGCTGCTCGAGGTCGTTACCATCATTGCCGACACCGTCTTGATGGGCAGCGTGCCGGTGAGCGTGATCCTGCGTCTGGTGGGCGCGTTCTTTCTGGCTTGGGATCTATCGCTGGTGGCCGAGCATCGCCTGGGCTTGCGTCGCGGCAAGGCGATTGCCGCCGGCGTGGCGCCGGTGTTGGTGCTGCTCCTGCTGGTGGTGGCGCTGGTGCTCGGTTTCGCCTACGTGCAGTCGCTTTGACGGGCGGCACAGCGCGGCGACGCAAAACCGGCCGCATGGCCGGCCCAAGGCCGCTTCTCTTGCCGGCGACAGAGGGCTGCGCTATCTGCAGCCACCTCGAAAACACAGCGCCCCGCGCGGGCGGTGCGGCTCACAGAGGCCGGGAGGAAGCATGAGTTGGCTCGACGACAAGGCCCATGAGGGACTCGCCCTGATTCGCGAAGTCAAAAAGCTCGATCTCTACCCCCACTTTCGCGCTTTTGAATCCGGCGGTCTCCATACCACCATCGACGGTAAGGGCATCGTCAACTTCAGTTCCAACGACTACCTGGGGTTGAGCACCCATCCCGAGGTCAAGCGCGCGGCTGCCGCGGCGGTCGAGCGCTTCGCCGTCGGGCTCAGCAGTTCGCGGGTGCAGGCCACGACCACGGCCCACATCGAGCTCGAAGAGCGGCTCGCGAAATGGTTCGGCTTCGAGAGTTGCTTGCTCTTCACCACGGGTTACCAAGCCATGGTCGGTACGCTGCAGGCGCTGTCCGATCGCCAGACCACGCTGGTGTTGGACAACCTCTCCCACGCCTGCATTCTCGACGGAACCTTCCTGGCTGCCGGCGTGCCGGCCCAGAGCCCAGAAGTTCGCTACTTCAACCACAACTCCGTGCGCTCCCTGGAGCGCTGCCTCAAGACCCGCGAGCGCGAACACGCCATCGTGCTGATGGAGGGCATCTATTCGCTCGACGGCGACCGTGCGCCGCTGTCGGACTTCGTCGAGGTCTGCGAGAAGTACGACGCGGTGCTGCTGTGCGACGACGCCCATGGCACCGGCACCCTCGGTAGGCGCGGCACGGGTCTGGCCGAGGAGACGGGCATGGAGGGCCGGGTGCCGCTGGTGATCAGCACCTTCTCCAAGACCTTCGGCGGCATCGGCGGCATCCTGCTGGGCGCCTCCGATGTGGTGGACTTCGTCAAGCACAACGCCCGCTCGTTTCTCTTCAGCGCCACGCTACCGGTGCCGGTGCTGGCTGCGGCCTCCACCATTCTCGATATGCTGGAGCGCGAGGGCCCGGCTTTGGTGCAGGAACTGCACGAAAAGGCGGCCTACATGCGCAAGAGCCTGATCGAGCTTGGCTTCGATCTGGGTAAGAGCGACACCCACATCATGCCCGTCATGTGCCGTGACCTTCGCAAGGCCCTCTTCATGCACACGGCCCTGCTCGAAAAGGGTGTGATGATGGTTCCGATCACCTATCCGGGGGTGAAGTTCGGCGAAGAACGCCTGCGCTTAAACGTCACGCGCGGCCATTCTCGCGAAGATATGGACCTGGCGCTGGAGCTACTGGACCGGTACGGCCGCGCCTTCGGCGTCCAATCCGGCGAAGAGCTGGGGCCCCTTGAGGGCCTTTTCGCGCCGTGATTTGCGGGGGGAGGGGGCGGGAGCGGTCAAAAAAGGCGTCAAAGATCCGGCACGAGACATTCCGTTGGCTTCTTGCCATAATTCGAGAATCGTGGAGTGGAGCTTCAAGTCGAAACTGCCGTTGGTCGAGGGCGAGTGCACTCATATCAAGAGCTGTGAAATGTACACCCTGCTTCGGCTCGCCGGCACGTTGAGGGCCTGGCAAAACCGTTATTGTCGCGCGGACTACACCCAATGTGAGCGCTACAAGCGCAGTCAGCAGGGGCGCGAAGTTCCGGTCAACCTGATGCCCAACGGCGAGAAGCTCAAGACGGGCGCCTGAAGACAGGAGGTCGTTGCGATGACTTACTGGGCTTGGTGGTTGAGCGCCCTTGCGCTGGCTTCGGTGCCCATCGCGCACTGGCTCTTGCTCAACCGCACGCTGGCGGTCTCCGGTCGTTACACCGCGCTCGTCGATCGCATTCGCTACGGTGCCCCCGAGACCCTCGAGGGGGTCGATCAAGCAGCCCTGATCGCGGCTCTGCGCGCCGAAACCGAAGCCGCCCTCGGCCCCGAGGCCTTCGATGAGCTGGACGAACTCGACGAAGTCGAGGCTGCGCTGCCGATTCGGGCGCCCGATGGTCCGCTCATGCACCTGCTGTTTCTCGGTGGCCTGGCTGTCGGTGGCCTGCTGTCGATGCTTGCGGCCGGCTCGCTTCACTTCAGCACCTCGCTGCGCGGCGAACACTTCGCTGCGCTGCTGTCGCAGCTGCCTTTGCCGATGCCGCTGTGGCTCGTACTCGGCGGCGTCTTCGTCGGTTTCGGCACGCGCATGGCGGCCGGCTGCACGTCCGGGCACGGCCTGTGCGGCGTTAGCCAGTTTCAGCCAGGAAGCCTGGTGGCGACAGCGGCTTTTTTCGTGGCGGGTATCGCGACCTCCTTTGCACTTTCGGTGCTGCCATGAACGCCAAGGTCGGAACCGCGCTGCTCGGGGTGCTGATGGGCGTCGTGCTCAGCCGCATCGGCTTTTCGTCCTGGGATGAGGTGCACGCCATGTTCACCTTGAGTGACTGGCGCATGTCGCTGGCCTTTGCCGGCGCGGTCGTGGTCCTGATCCTCAGTTGGGCCCTGATCGCCCGCTTTATCCCCTCGCGCACGAACTTTCGTTCGCGCACGCTCCATCCCGGTACGCTCGCGGGCGGCGCGCTCTTCGGCATCGGCTGGGCCCTGACCGGTGCCTGTCCGTCGATCGCCGTGGTGCAGCTCGGCGAGGGCCAGCTCGCCGCGGTCTGGACAGTGCTCGGGATCTTCGGCGGCAACTGGCTGTACGCGGTGGTGCACGCCCGCTTCTTCCGCTGGGATACGGGCAGCTGCCTCGACGAGTAGCGCGCTTGCGCCGGCCGCGCGCCTCTGGCACATCCTGGCCATGACTACCGTACATGACTTCGAGGTCGAGACCATCGACGGCGCCCATGTGCCACTGGCGGACTACGCCGGCAAAACCCTGCTGATCGTGAACGTGGCCTCCCGCTGCGGGCTAACCCCCCAGTATGCGGGGCTGCAAAAGCTCCACGAGCAACACGCCGAGCGGGGCTTTGTGGTGCTCGGCTTTCCCTGCAACCAATTTCTGGGCCAGGAGCCGGGTAGCCACGAAGAGATCAAGAGCTTCTGCGAAACGAAGTACGGGGTGAGCTTCCCGCTCTTCGCCAAGGTCGAGGTCAACGGCGAGGGCCGCATTCCCCTCTACGCGCATCTGACGAGTTCCGAAGCCGGTCCCGACGGCGCTGGCGACATCGCCTGGAACTTCGCCAAGTTCCTGGTGGACGGCCAGGGCCAGGTCGTCGGGCGCTTCTCCCCCAAGGTTACGCCGGAGGCCGGGGAGTTGGTCGAGGCGATCGAGCGCGCGCTGGCCTGATTTCTCGGTCCCCGTGGCCATCCATCCGCGCGCAGTGTGATAGCGTTGTCCCGCGACGTTATTCCAACGCGGAAGGAATGCCATGACGCGTCTCGTCCCTCGACTTTTTCTCTTTGTCCTGATCGCGTGCGGAGGCTCCCAGGCCAGCACCGAGGCCCCCGGCGCATCCGAGGCGAGTTCCTCGGGTGGCGAAGGCACAGCTCCCGATGGCGCGCCGGATTCTTCCTCGGGCTCCGACGCTGCAGGTGCCGAAGCCGGATCGGAGGGCGCTGCCGGCAACGAGTTCAAGCTGCAGAAGTCCGACTCGGCCGCCGGCGCCCGGGGCGTTCATCCTTCGAAGATCAAACCCAGCGCCACCGAAGCGGCGATGAAGTTCTTCGTCGTCGACAAGGACAAGGGCCCGCTGATCGGCATCGTGATCAAGCTCACCGCCCCCGACGGCAAGAGCTACTACACCGAGGAGACCGACGCCGAGGGGTATGCCGAGGTGCTCGTGCCCGTCGGCAAGAAGTACGAACTCGAGTATCTCAGCCTGGGTCGCCGCAAGATCTCGGCCAGTGTTCCGGTCAGCGACAAACCCAATCAAAACGTCAGCCTCACCCTGCGCTACAAGCGCCACGACAGGCCGCCGCCCATCCGCGCCAAAAAGGGTGCGCCAGCAGCCGCGGAAGAACCGCGCTTCATCCTCGAAGGCGTGGAGTTCGACACCGGCAAGGCCACGATTCGTCCGGATTCCCTGCCACGCCTCGACACCGTGGTCGAGTACATGAGCCACAAGAAGTCCACACGCATCGAGATCTCGGGCCACACCGACAACGTCGGCAACGCCAGGACCAACCAAAAGCTATCGGAAAAGCGCGCCAAGGCCTGCCGCGAGTACCTGGTCAGCAAGGGCATCGACGGCGGCCGCATCGAAACGGTGGGTTATGGCGACGCGCGCCCCATCGCCTCCAACGACACCGAGGACGGGCGGCAGAAGAATCGCCGTATCGAGGCCAAGGAACTTTGAATCCAACCGCTGCGATTGGCCGGCGTGCCTGAACAGGATCCCTACGACGCTCTGCTGGTGGTTTCCTTCGGCGGCCCCGAGGCGCCGCAGGACGTGATGCCCTTCCTGCGCCGCGTGGTGCAGGGACGGGGTGTACCCGACGAGCGCCTGGCCGCGGTCGCCGAGCATTACCACGCCCTCGGCGGCAAGAGCCCCATCAACGATCAATGCCGCGACTTGATCGCCGCGCTGGGCTCCGAGCTGCAGCGCGCCGACATCGGGCTGCCGATCTACTGGGGCAATCGCAACTGGGATCCGCTGCTCGTCGACACCCTCGAGACCATGCGCGACGACGGCGTGCGCCACGCCCTGGCCTACGTCACCTCGGCCTTCAGCAGCTACAGCGGTTGTCGGCAGTACCTGGAGAACATCGAAGCGGCGCGCGCGCAGCTCGGGCCCGACGCGCCGCGGGTCTCCAAGCTGCGCGGCTTCTTCAATCACCCGCGCTTCGTCGAGCTGATGGCCGAGCGCGTGCGAGATGCCTTGGCCGAGCTGCCCGAAGATGCGCGCGAGCGGGCGCGTCTGGTCTTCACCGCCCACAGCATCCCCAACGCCATGGCCGCCGGTTGCGCCTATCAGGCTCAGCTCTCCGAGACAGCCGCCCTGGTCACTGAGGCCCTGGGGCGTTCGCAATACGACCTCGCCTATCAAAGCCGCAGCGGTCCGCCCCAGGTGCCGTGGCTGGAGCCCGACATCCTCGATCACCTGCGCGCGCTCGCGGGCCAGGGGGTGCGCGATGTCGTGGTCTTGCCCCTGGGTTTCGTCAGCGACCACATGGAAGTGGTGTGGGATCTGGATCACGAAGCCCGGGAGCTGGCTGCGAATCTCGGCCTGCGCCTTGCGCGCGCTGCCACCGCCGGCAGTCACCCGCTTTTCGTCACCATGTTGCGAGAGCTGGTCGAGGAGCGCCTGGGTCGCCGAAAGGGCCGCGCCTCGCTCGGCGTGCTCGGTGCTTTGCCCGACAGTTGTCGCGACGCATGTTGCGCCTACACGCCGCGCCGTCCCGGTCCGTCAGTCGAGCAACGGTAGCCGTTTGCCCGCTGCGGTAGCCGTCGCCTGCCGGTCTTCGGACTCGGGCAGAAGCGATGCGATCAGGTCGTAGTCACCGCTCTGGGTCACGCGCGCCCGCCGTAGGCTGCCCACCTTCGCCTCGTCGTCGGTGAGCAGCACCACGCCATCCACTTCCGGCGCTTGGCCCCGGTGGCGCCCCTGCAAGAGCAGCTCGCTCTCCTCGCTCAGACCCTCCACCAGCACTTCCAACACCTGGCCGACCTGGGCGCTCAGCTTTTCGCGCGCGATCGAGTGCTGCACTTCGCTCAGGCTGGTCAGGCGCTCCTCGATCACCGCTTCTGGCACTGCCCCGTCCTGATCGTGGCTGCTGGTGCCTTCCTCGGGCGAGTAGCGAAAGAGCCCCACGTGATCGAAGCGCTCGCGCTGCACCAGTTCCATCAGCGCTTGAAAATCCGCGTCGGTCTCCCCAGGATGGCCCACGATAAAGGCCGTGCGAATCGTCACCCCGGGCGCCGCCGTGCGCACGCGCTCGAGCAGGCGGCCAATGCGATCGGCGTCGTAGCCCCGGTGCATGCGCTTGAGCATGGCGGAGCTGGCGTGCTGCAGGGGCATGTCCAGGTAGGGCACGAGTTTGCCGTGGCCGGCCAGGCGTTCGAGTAGCGCATCGGGTAGGGCTTCGGGGTAGAGGTAGAAGAGCCGCAGCCAACGCAGCGTGGCGATGGACTCGAGGCGCTCGAGCAGCGCGAGCAAATCTTCACCAGCCGGCAGGTCGCGGCCGTAGGAAACGGTGTCCTGGCTGATCAGATTGATCTCGGCCGTGCCCGCTTCGGTCAGCCGCTGCACCTCGCGTGCGACGTCGGCGACGGGGCGCGAGCGCAGCTTGCCGCGGAACGACGGAATGGCGCAAAAGGCGCAGCGCCGGGAGCAGCCCTCGGCGATCTTCACGTAGGCACTGGCGCGCGAGCCCGATAGAATGCGCGGGTCATCGGCGCCCACCAGGTAGTTGGCCGGATTGCCCACCTGCACGCGGGCGCCGGGGCTCTCGCCGAGCAGCGCTCCCAGGGCCAGCATGTCGCTGGAGCCGAGGAAGTGGTCCACTTCCGGTAGGCCCTGGGCCAGCTCGCCGGCATAACGTTGAGACAGACAGCCGGTCATGATCAACGTGCGGCACAAACCCTGCTGCTTGAGTTCGGCCAGCTCCAGCACCGTCTCGATGCTCTCCTGCTTGGCCGCCTCCACGAAGCCACAGGTGTTGACCACGATGACCTCGGCCGCGTGCGGATCGTCCACATGGCGATAGCCCGCGCGCGCGCTGACCCCGAGCATCACCTCGGTGTCGACGCGGTTTTTGGGACAGCCCAGCGATACGAAGTGGATCGCCGGGCGTGCTTCATCGGGACCGGTGGCGGACACGGCGCAACCTTGGACGCGCGACCCCGGTGGGTCAAGCCGAGGGGCGTAGCTGGGCGGCGGCCAGCTTGCTGCGCAGTCCGGGGTACTGCTCGAAGTGGTCGGAGATGCGCTTGGCCAGCGGTGCAATCGCCTCCAGTCGCGTCTGGATCTGGGAGCTGAGCTGCTGCACCTCGTCGTGCCAGATCTCCATGTCCACCGTCGAGACCTTGTTCAGCTCATCGAGCTTGGTCTTGAGCTGATTGATCTGGTAGCGCAGGTCCCGGCGTTCTCCGTTCTTGCGCGCAACCCGCGCCCGCAGGCCGGCCACGGTGTCGCGCGCGGCCGACAGCTCCGACGAGCCGCGCACCAACTCGTCGATCACCCCCGCGCTCTGCGAAGTCAGCACGCTGCCGGCCCGCAAATTCGGCGGCAGCGCGCGCATGTTGCGCAAGACGGCGTGGATGACCACGTCCAGGCGGCCCTCGGCGGGGTCGAGCTGGCCCTCGAGCTCGGTCAGCTGGCGTCCGATGCGCGAGTCGTCCTTGGCCAGCTCGTCGAGGGCGAAGCCGATCTGACGGCGGGGCTCGCGCGCGTCTTCTTCCATCGAAGTGGCCTTCTCGGCGGCCTCCGAGAGCCGCAAGCGCATGGTGCGCACCTCGGCGACGATTTCCTCGATGCCGCGGATGGCATCGGGCAGCCAGTCGGGGCAGCGCGCCACGGCCCGCAGCTCGCGCAGCAACTCGCGGTAGAGGCTGATGGTTTTCACCCACGCCTCTTCTTCGGGCTGAAAATCGACCTTGGGCGGCGCCGCCCCGCTCGAAACCGGCCCGCGCGAGTCCGTCGGCAAGGGCGTGGCCGGCAGGCTGTCGAGCAAGCGCTGCAGTTCCTCGGCCAGGTGGTAGGCGTCGCGATGGCGGTCTTCGGCCCGCTTTTGCAGAAGCTGCAGCACCAGGCGCTCGACCTCGGGCGGGATCGTGGGGTTGAGGCTCGAGGGCGCAGGCGGCGGGTCGTTGATGTGCTTGATCAGCAGCACCGTGGTCTTGCCGTCGAAGGGCAGCTGTCCGGTGAGCATTTCGAAGAGCACGCAGCCCAGGGAGTAGAGGTCGCAGGAGGGCGTGGCGCCCGAAGTCCGGATCTGCTCGGGCGCGATGTACTCGGGCGTGCCCACGATCATGTTCTGACCGGTGATGCGCGAGTCCTGCTCGATGCGGGCGACGCCGAAGTCCAGGATCTTCACGAAGTCGTTGTCCAGGCGCCGCCGCGTCAGATAGATGTTGGCCGGCTTGATGTCCCTGTGCACCACGCCCAGCTCGTGGGCGCGCGCCAGCCCCAGCGCCACCTGCAGGGCGATGCGCAGGGCTCGCCGCAGCTCCAGCGGTCCGCTCTCGATCTCGCTGTCGAGGGGAATCCCGTCCAGGAACTCCATCACCATGTAGACCATGCCGTTTTCGGTCTCGCCGAAGTCGGTGATGTCGATGATGTGCTCGTGGTTGATCTGGTTGGCCGCGCGCGCCTCGCCCAGGAAGCGCTTGCGCAGGCGCTCGTTCTGGGTGAGCCCCGGGTCGAGGAACTTCAGCGCCACGTCGCGGCCGATGAACTGGTGGCGGGCGCGGTAGACGCTGCCCATGCCGCCGACGCCCAGCAACTCTTCGATCACGTAGCGGCCGGCGATGGTGGTCCCAAGAAAGGGATCCTCGGGGGCACACAACTCAGCGCCGTCGATGGGGCAGACCCGCAGGTCCCCCCGGAACCGCGCCTGGCAGGTGGGGCATTCCTTGAGCGACATCGATTTGCTAGAAATAGTGCAAGATTCTAGCACCCCTGTACAGAGGTCCATTTTGCCCAGGTGTATGCTGATCTACGGCTGCACTTACATGGGGCGCGAATCGCCGTGAAAGCCCGTTCCGCCCGGTATCCCGCAATCGAGGGGGCAAAAGCGACTTGACGGGGCGCCCGCCTCCCCCTTACTAGCCTCGTGGTGCATAGCAGTGGACTCCCGAGACGAGCCACCAGACTAGGAACGACGACATGTCCGAGCAGCAAGACGAACTTCTTTTTGACCTCACGCTGAGCGATGAGCAGCAGCTGATGCGGGACACCGTGATGCGTTTTGCCAACGCCGAGATGCGCGATAAGTCGCGTCCGGCCGACGAGGCCGGCGAAGCCCCCGAGGGCTTCTACGAGCGTGCGCTCGAGCTGGGCTTCAACATGGTGCAGATCCCCGAGGACCTGGGCGGCATGGGCGCCGACCGCTCCCCGGTTAGCAATATGCTGATCGCGGAGGACCTGGCCGGTGGTGACATGTCGCTGGCCATTGGCGCGATGTCGAGCCTGAGCTTCGTCAACACCGTGCTCGACCAGGGCACCGACGCCCAGAAGAAGCAGTGGTTGCCGCGCTTCGCAGAAGAAGAGCTGCACCAGGCCACCATCGCCCTGATGGAGCCCAATGCGCGCTTCGACGCCACCGCGCTCAAGACCACGGCCAAGGCGGCCGACGGCGGCTACGTGATCGACGGCGTCAAGACCATGGTCCCGCTCGGCGCTTCGGCCGAGGTGATGTTGGTCGCCGCCGAGGTCGCGGGCGAAGGCCCGGCCGCGTTCTTCGTCGAAGCCGGCGCCGAGGGATTGTCGACCTCCAAGGAAGACCACATGGGCCTGCGCCCGCTGGAGCTCTGCACCGTCAAGCTCGAGGGCGTGAAGGTCGGCGCCGACGCCCGCCTCGGCGAGTCCTTCGACCTGCGCCGCCTGCTCGACCTCAGCAAGATCGGCCTCGCCGCGCTCACCATCGGCACCTGCAAGTCGATCCTCGACTACGTCACCGAGTACTGCAACGACCGCGTCGCCTTCGGTGAGCCCATCAGCCACCGCCAGTCGGTGGCCTTCATGATCGCCAACATCGCCATCGAGCTCGAAGGCATCCGGATGCTCACCTACCGGGCCGCCGGTCGCGCCGAACAGGGCCTGGACTTCCATCAGCAGGCCTACCACGCCTACCTGCAGGCCGCCGAAAAGGGCATGCAAATCGGCACCGACGGCGTGCAGCTCCTGGGCGGTCACGGCTTCATCCGCGAGCACATGGTCGAGCTCTGGTACCGAAATCTTCGCGCCATCGGCATCCTCCAGGGATGCGTCGCAATCTGAACCTGCAGGTCTGAACGATTCGAATTCGAAAGGTGTAGCCATGATCAATCTCGAACTTCCTCCACGACTGGAGCAGGCACGGCAGGGCTCGCGGGCGATGGCCGAGGCGCTGTTTCGACCGATCTCGCGCAAGTATGATTTGCAGGAGCACGCCTACCCCGAAGAGCTTCGGGCCCTCGGCGGTGTCCGGCGTCCCAAGACGGCCGAGGAGATCCGCGAGGCCGAAGCCCTCAGGGAGCTGGCCAAGGCCAAGGCCAAGCAAGACGAGGGCAAGATCGTCAACGGCAACAACACCCAGGGCGTGGTTTCGGTCGCCGAGATGTGCTGGGGCGATGTGGGCCTGATGCTCTCGGTTCCGGGCGTCGGCCTCGGTAACGCCGCCATCAGCGCCGTAGCCACGCCGGAGCAGAAAGAACGCTTCGGCCACTGCTACGCCTCGATGGCGATCACCGAGCCCAGCACCGGCTCGGACTCGGCCAACATCAGCACCACCGCGCGCCTCGAGGGCGACGAGTGGGTCATCAACGGCGAAAAGATCTTCATCACCGCCGGTGAACGCTGCGACACCGTGGTGGTCTGGGCCACGCTCGACAAGTCTGCGGGCAAGGCGGCGATCAAGAGCTTCATCGTGCCCAAGGACGCGCCCGGCCTGGAGTTCGTCGGCCTCGAGAACAAGCTCGGCCTGCGCGCTTCGGACACCGCCACCATCCGTTTCGACAACTGCCGCGTGCCCAAGGACAACATCCTGGGCAGCCCCGAGATCAAGCAGGGCAGCTTCGGCGGCGTGATGCAGACCTTCGACAACACGCGTCCGACCGTCGCGGCCATGGCCATCGGCGTGGCGCGCGCATCGCTCGATCTGACCCGCGAGTTGCTTGAGAAAGAGGGCGTCCAGCTCGACTACGACAAAGACGTCTGGCACTCCAGCGCCATCCAGGCCGAACTCTACCGCATGGAAGCGGAGTGGGATGCGGCGCGGCTTTTGACCATCAAGGCCGCCTGGATGAGCGACAACAAGCAGGCCAACTCCATGGAAGCCAGCATGTGCAAGGCCAAGGCCGGGCGCGTGGGCAACTACATCACCCTGCGTTGTGTCGAGCTGTGCAACGCCATGGGCTACAGCAAGCAGGACCTGCTCGAGAAGTGGGCCCGCGACTCCAAGATCCTCGACATCTTCGAGGGCACCCAGCAGATCCAGTTGCTGATCGTCGCCCGCCGGCTGCTCAACAAGTCGTCGGCCGAGCTGAAGTAACTCAGGCGCCGCTCTTGCGCTGCCCCCGCAGGGCGGCGAGCCGCTCGGCGATGCGGGTCTCCAGGCCCGCGTCGACCGGCTCGTAGTAGCGGCGGCCGACCAGCTCGTCTGGCAGATAGGTCTCGCCGGCGGCGTGGCCGCCCTCGTCGTGGGGGTAGCGATAGCCCTCGCCATAGCCCCACTCCTTCATGGCCCGGGTCGGCGCGTTGCGCAGCTTGCGGGGCACCGGCAGCGAGCCGTGCCCGTGCACGTCGGCGCGCGCTGCGCTCCAGGCGCGGTAGCTGGCGTTGCTCTTGGGCGCGACCGCCAGATACAGGCAGCACTGCGACAGGGTGTGCAGGGCCTCGGGCATGCCCAGTCGCTGCAGCGCCTGGTCGGTGGAAACCGCCAGTTGAAGCGCACGCGGATCGGCGTTGCCGATGTCCTCGCTGGCGAAGATCAACATGCGCCGGCTGACGAAGAGCGGGTCGTCGCCGGCTTCGAGCAGGCGCAGCATCCAGTAGAGCGCGGCGTCCGGATCGCTGCCGCGCATGGATTTGATGAAGGCGCTGACCACGTTGTAGTGGCCTTCGCCGCTCCTATCGTGGTTCAGCGTCATGCTGGCCAGGGCCTGCTTGACCGCATCCACCGTGACGCTCGGCAGGCCGGCGGCGGCGGCGTGCCTTGCTGCGGTTTCAAGAACATCGAGCGCGCGGCGCCCGTCGCCGTCGGCGCCGCGGGCGATATGTTGCAGGGCCTCGGGTTCGACCGTCACCGCGAGTGCACCGAGGCCCCGTTCACTGTCGTTCAGGGCCCGCTCCAGCAGCTGCTCGATGGCCTCGCTCGGCAGCCGCTCCAGCTCGAAGACGCGCGCCCGCGACAGCAGCGCCGCGTTGAGCGCAAACGACGGATTTTCGGTGGTGGCGCCGATCAGCGTCACCGTGCCGGCCTCCACGTGGGGCAGCAGCGCGTCTTGCTGGGCCTTGTTGAAGCGGTGGATCTCGTCGACGAAGAGAATCGTGGGCTTGCCGTGAACCCGCTGCTCGGTCTGGGCCTCGGCCACGGCGGCCCGCAGCTCGGCCACGCCCCCGAGCACGGCGCTCAGGGCGATGAAGTGGGCGCGGGTCTCGGCTGCGATGACGCGGGCCAGCGTGGTCTTGCCGGTGCCGGGCGGGCCCCACAGCACCAGCGACGGCACCCGGTCGTGCTCGATGGCCGTGCGCAGCAGGCTGCCGGGCGACAGCAGCCGCGTCTGGCCCACCACCTCCCCGAGATGTTGGGGGCGCATGCGATCGGCCAGGGGCGCGCGGCTGGGTTCGTCCTTGCGGCTGTATTCGAAGAGGTCCATGGCGAAAGATCCACCGCTGGCGGAAACGAAAGTGTCCCCTTGCCGGGTCCCGCGATCCGTGGGAGATATGTAGTAGTTTCTGCGACGAGTGGTTCTTTTCCGGACGTTGCATTCGTCCAGGCCGAGAGTCACTGTTCGGGAAATGCTGAGGCGCCGCTGGATGCAGCGGCTGATGGGCGGCCATGGCAGAGAAGCTGGAACGGATCTTCGAGTACCGCGTGCTGGTCTCGAAAAAAAGGGAGCTTTCGATTCCCTTGGTCGAGGCCGAGCAGTTGCGGCTCGAGCGGCTCGAGCGCCAGCTCTCCCACGGCGTTCCGGCTCTCGACGGCCGCGACGCCCACACCCTGCTTCCGATTCCTCAGCCCTGTGAGTTCATGTGGTCGGGCCACTTCGGCAGCGGCACGGTGCGCAACGCCACTGGAGACGGCTTCGCTATCGCCACGCCCGAGGCGCCGCCCCTGGGCAAGCCCCTGATCGTGACCCTGCGCGACGCCCGCACCGGCATCGAGCTGAGCTTCCCGGGTCGCGTGGTGGCCCGGGTCGTGCGTGGAGGACCTTCCATGGGAGTGGCTCTCGAGGGGCTGCCCACCAAGAGCCGCATCGGTGCTAGCTCGAGCGGAGTCTACCGCACGGAGCTGAGTTCCGACTTCAACCTCAAGGGCCTCGACCGGGACACCGACGGCGATCGCCGCGCCGGTTGAGCTGATTGGTCACGACGGGTCGGGCGCTGCACGGACGGGTCGGCGACGTGCGCGCCGGGTCCGGGCGAGTACCCGGTGCAGTGCACGGCGGACTCGGGTTGCTTCTTCGTGGAGGAGAGCTGCAGCGGACCCGCGCTCTGATGCTCGGGACGGCGGCTTTCCGAGGATTCGCGGCGCCGGTGCTCAGTGGCTTGCGGCGATCGTGAGCCAGCTCCCGATCGCCGCAAAGCGCGTCTCCTCCAGCCCATGGCCTCCGGGCGTCCTGAGGTGCTCGAGGTACTGCCCTCGTCCCGTGGCTTCATAGCTGGGTCGTGCCTCCCCGATGATAGCGCTCGCATCCGCCGAGTAGGGGGCGTCTTCGGACGAAACGATCAGCAACCTGCGCGGGCAGATGCAGCGGACCAGATCGACCACGTCAAGGAGATTGGCGATGCCCGGCACCACGAGGGCCATCTCCAGGCCGGTGTCGTGTTCGAGCTTGTGGCGACAGCTGCAGGCGGCGCCGCTCGCACAGGCGAAGGTGATGCGCGCATCGAGCGCAGCGTGGAAGAGCGTCGTATTGCCGCCAAAGGAGTGTCCGAAGACTTCGATTCTCGAGGCATCAACGTCGGGCAAGGACTCGAGCAAGGAAACCGCGGCCGCGCAGTCCCCGAGGATCTTCGTCAACGGGTACTCGCCGAAAACCATGCGATGCATGGCGAGGTTGTAGTACTGCAGCCAGCCCTCTCGGGTGGCTCCCGGACGCTGAAGCGAAGGTGCGAGTCGATCGCCCGGCCAGCGCGGGCGCCCGCCCAGGTACAGGCGTTCGCACGACGACGCCAGCAGGCCCGCGAGCGTCGCGATTTCGAGGTGGCAGACCGCCTCAGGGAGGCGATCGAGGCGCTTGGTTGGCAGGTACGCGACGACGGCGCCGGCTGTGGACTCTTTCCTGCGGGGGTAGGGAAGCCGGTGGCGGAGTAGTGGTTGCTGCGACCATGGGCCTTTCCGCGTGCCGAAAACGCCGCTATGGGTCGGTCGGTGAAATGGCGAACATGAACAGCAGGATGATGCCGACATGACATGGCGCTGCCACGCAGATCGCGCGCCCCAGCGCTATCGCGCGCCGCGGGTTGCCGGCTACATCGGTCCTGCCGTCAGCCTTGTGGGCGACGGTGCACGATCCCATACTGAACCCGTGAAGTTGACCGATGGTTCAGGTTCGCTCGCGCCGGCAGTGATCGAGCGTGCGGCGCCGCTGGGATCAGCGATCGCAGGATTGCTGGTCGCGGCCGCTTTTTTTGCCGCTTGCGCGAGTCCCTCCCCGGGTTTGCTGTCCGAGGATGCCGCGGCTGCCGACCCGGCGCGCAGCAGCAGTCCGGACGGTGCCGGCGGCACGCCGGCGGGCGCGGGTGGAATGGCCGCCGCCGCACCGGATGCGAGCCTCGACTCCGGTCCCACGTCGCAACCGGTAGCCGGCGGTGACTCGAGCGGCACCGGCGGTAGCGGAGGCACCACGGCGCCCGCCGTCGGTTGCGTGCCCAATCCCGATCCGGACAACGAGGTCTGTCGCGAGATCTGCCCCGAAGCCTGCAACGACCGCGACGACGACTGCGATCTGCGCATCGACGAGGGTGAGGCCAGCGACGACTGCTCCCTCGACAACGCGACCAGCGCCTGCTCCCGCGGCGAGTGCCTGGTCGTGGCCTGTGATGCAGGCTTTCGCGACTGCGACTTCGATCCGAGCACCGGCTGCGAAAGCCCGGAAGACGACGTGGACAACTGCGGCGTTTGCGGCAATCGCTGCCAGTTCGTCAATGCCATCGCCGCCTGCGTGAGCGGCCAGTGCGAAGCCAGCGCCTGCGTGGCGCTGTACGACAATTGCGACGGCGCCAGCGATGACTGCGAGACCGCCGTCAACACGCTGAGCAACTGCGGCGCCTGCGGCTTGAGCTGCACCTCGGCGGATGTTCCCAATGCAACCCCGAGTTGTGAGCGCGGCTTCTGCGGCGTCGCCGCCTGCGTCGGTGACTTCGGCGACTGCAATCAGAGCGCCGGCGATGGCTGCGAGCAGTCGCTCAATACCACCGACCACTGCGGCGGCTGCAATGTGCTCTGCGATCTGCCGGGCTCCATCGACGACGACTGCAGCAGCGGCACCTGCGCCGCCGGCAGCTGCGAGATCGGCTACGAGGATTGCAACGGCGACCCAACCGACGGCTGCGAGTCGCTCGACTCATCGCAGCACTGCGGCGCCTGCGGCGCGACCTGCGACGTCACCCTCAGCAATGTGAGCGCTGCGAGCTGCAACGCCGGCGTCTGTCAAATCAGCTGCGCCGATGGCTTTGGCGATTGCGACGGCGACCCGAGCACCGGCTGCGAGGCCGCCCTCAACACCGTGGGCCGCTGCGGCAGCTGCGACGTGGCCTGCAGCTACGACAACGCCGTGGCTGCCTGCGACGCGGGCGTCTGCGTGCTGCAGCGCTGCAGCAGCGGCTTCGACAACTGCGACGGTGACGACACCGACGGCTGCGAGACCTCTTTGAACGCCGACATCACCTGCGGCAGCTGCGGCAACGACTGCACCGCTAGCGGACTGCCGGTGTGCTCGGGAGGCTCCTGCAGCGCCGTGTCCTGCCCCGACCCCAACACCGCCGACTGCAACAAGGATGGCCTGCCTTGCGAGGTCGACCTGTTGACGGATGCGAGCCATTGCGGCGCTTGCGGTGCGGCCTGTCAGTTCACGACCGCCACGCCCCACGCCTCTGGCCTCGTCTGCGCAGTCGGTCTCTGCCAGCCGGTCTGTGACGCCGGCTACGACGACTGCGATGGCGATCCGGAAAATGGCTGCGAGACTGCCCTCGACACGCTCAGCGATTGCGGCAGCTGCGGTGTGGCCTGTTCGATCGCCAACGCCAGCGCAACCTGCGCCACCGGCAGCTGCCGGGTTGCGACCTGCGCCGTGGATTTCGACGACTGCGACGGCGACGGCAAGAGCTGCGAACAGTCTCTGGCCACGGCCGGCCACTGTGGTTCCTGCGGCAACGCCTGCATGCTCGACAACGCCGTGCCCAGCTGCGGCGGTAGCCCCGGCGCGCGCAGCTGCCAGGTCTCGAGCTGCCAGGAGGCCTACTTCGAAAACTGCGACGGCCAGAGCGGTAACGGCTGCGAGATCGACACCCGTAGCAGCACGGGCGACTGCGGCAGCTGCGGTTTCGACTGCTCGGCGCAGGCCCAGGTCGCCTCGGCCAGCTGCACGGCATCCAGCTGCCAGTTTACCTGCAGCACGGGCTACGCCGACTGCAACAGCCTCGACGACGACGGTTGCGAGACCGCGACCACCACGCTCAGCGACTGCGGCGACTGCGGCGTGGGCTGCTCGCGCAGCAACGGAAGCGCCAGCTGTGCCACTGGCAGCTGTGAGCTGACCGGCTGCGACACCGGCTTCGACGACTGCGACGCCAATCCCGACAACGGCTGCGAGCCGCTCAACACCGTGACGAACTGCGGCGCCTGCGACGCGCCCTGCCTGCCGTTTCAGGCCACCGGGGACTGCTCCACCCAGAGTTGCGAGATCGGAAGCTGCAACGCTGACTGGGACGACTGCGACATGGAACCGAGCACCGGCTGCGAGCACCAGATCAGCGTGCTCGGGCCATGCGTTCCGGACACCAATTGCCTGCGGGCGGCCCACGGCGGCCACGTCTACTTCTTCTGCCAAAACGCCCGCACCTGGGCCGACGCGCGCAGCCACTGCGCAGCCCAGCTTCTGGGCGAGCTGGTGCGCATCGACGACGCCGCCGAAAACGACTTCGTGCGCTCGAATCTCGTCGCTACGAGCTGGATCGGCGCCAGCGATAGCACCACCGAAGGTCAGTGGCGCTGGAATCAGGACGACGCGCAGTTCTGGATGGGCACCAGCAGCGGCGGTGCGGTCTCCGGCCTGTACAACAACTGGAATGCGGGTGAGCCCAACGACTCGGGCGGTGAAGATTGCGCCCAGATGTACGGCGATGGCACCGGGGTCTGGAACGATCAGCCCTGCGGCGACAGCTTTGACTTTGTCTGCGAGGTGCAGCAGGACCAGTGTCCCGACGACCCGGACAAGTACGCGCCCGGGCAGTGCGGCTGTGGCTTTCCGGACACCGATGGCGACGTTGATGGCACCGCCGACTGCGTCGATGGCTGCCCCGCCGACGGGGCCAAGACGGCTCCGGGCCAGTGCGGCTGTGGCGCTGCCGACACCGATGGCGATGTTGACGGCGTCGCCGACTGCGTCGACGGCTGTCCCGCCGACGCCTCGAAGACCGCGGCCGGTACCTGCGGTTGCGGCTCGCCCGACATCGACTCCGATTCCGACGGCGTGCTCGATTGCCTCGACGCCTGCCCCTTCAGCAGCGTGAGTTCGTCGCCGCCCTGTGGCTTCGATTATCTGCCGAGCAACTTCGACGCCACCTCCATGGACTTCAGCACCGCCCCCGACAGTCTGCAGGACTGTGCAGCCTCCATCGTGATCGACACCGGCGATCCCGTCACCTTCACCAACTACTGCGGACTCGCGCCGACGCCCGTAATCGTCGGCCAGATCGCCGGGCCCGACGCCGTGGTGTTGCCGCTGTCGAGCCTGACCATCGCCGCGGGTACCACGCTGCGGGTGGTCGGTTCGCGCCCGCTGATCTTCGCGGTCAACGGCAACGTCAACATCGACGGGACTCTCAGCGCACGCGCCATCGGCCCCCAGCCGGGCGCCGGCGGCAATATTTCATGTAGCGCCGGAATTGGCGGCGGCGACGCCGACGACCTCGACAGCGGCGATGGTGGCGGTGGCGGCGGTGGCGGCGGCTTTGCCGTGGGCGGCGGTGGCGGCGGAAACGGCAATCGCGGCGCCAGCGGTCGAGTCGGCGGCGGCGTCGAAGGCAACCCCGAGTTGATTCCGCTGCGCGGCGGCTGTCCCGGCGGTCGCGGCGGTTACGGCGGTCGTGGAACCAACGGTGGTCGCCTCGGCGGCGGTGGCGGTGGCGCGGTGCAGATCAGCGCGGCCGGAGAGATCCTGGTCCGCGCCACCGGTGCGGTGACCGCCGGCGGCGGCGGCGCGCAGCCTGGGGCCGATGATGAGGACGGCGGCGGCGGTGGTGGCAGCGGCGGCGCCATCCTGTTGGAAGCCGGCACGGTGACTACGGAGTCCGGCGCCTGGCTTACCGCGGGCGGTGGCGGCGGCGCCGCGGGCAACGAGACCAGTTCGCCCAACGGCAATCCGGGCACCGACGGATTGGTCAGGAACACCGCACGCGCGCCCGGGGGTACCAGCCCGGGCTATGGCGGCGACGGCGGTCAGGGTGGCGCCCAGGCCGGCGCTGCCACCAATGGCGGCGCCGGCGACTGCAACCTGCTGTGCTTGAGCGCCGGTGCCGGCGGCGGTGGAGGCGGCGGCGGCATCGGCCGCATCCGCATCAACGCCGCCTACACCTGTACGCTCGCGGCGAGCACGAGCCCCGGCATCAGCACCAGCTGTCCGTAGCCCGGCGCGTTCAGCGCAGGATGCGCAGCCGCCGCGGCGCATTGCCGTCTGGCGCCACCTTGCCGCCGCCGCGTTCGAAGCTTTCGCGCGCGATCTGATCGACCAGGGCGTCGGCGATGGCAATGAAAGCCTGGGCCACTTCATGGTTGGGCGCCGCCTGCACGATCGGTACGCCCTCGTCGCCCTGTTCGCGCACGCCCGCGTCGAGCGGCACCTGTCCGAGCAAAGGTGCGCCTGCGAACTCGGCGACCTTTTGGCCGCCGCCGCTGCCGAAGATCTCGTGGCGCGCGCCGACCGAGTCCAGGAAGTAGCTCATGTTTTCGACGATGCCCAGCAGCGGAACATTGAGCTTCTTGCACATCGAGACCGCCTTGTAGACGTCCTGCAGTGCCACCTCCTGGGGCGTGGTGACCATCACGGCGCCGGTGGATTTCAGGCGCTGGGCCAGCGACAGTGCCACATCGCCGGTGCCCGGCGGCAGATCCAAAACCAGGTAGTCGAGCTCGTCCCAGGCCACATCGCCCAGGAATTGCATTAGCGCGCTCTGCAGCATGGGGCCGCGCCAGATGACGGCGTCGCGATCGCTTTCGAGCATGAAGCCAATGCTCATCAGTTTCACACCGAAGCGCTGCAGTGGCTCGATGCGCTTGCCGTCCTTGCTGTGCGGGCTTTCGGAGACACCGAACATGGTCGGTATCGAGGGGCCGTAGATGTCGGCGTCGAGCAGGCCGACGCGCGCGCCCATGCGCTGCAGCGCCAGCGCCAGGTTGACCGCCGTGGTGCTCTTGCCGACGCCGCCCTTGCCGCTCATCACCAGGATCACGTTGCGCACGTCGGGGACCGGGTCGTCGCCACCGGCGGCCCGTCGTGGCACCACGACCCTCCACTCGATACGAACGTCGACCGGCGCATCGCCCAGGGCCGCCTGCACGCGCTCGCGCACCTGGGCCTGTAGCCGCTCGGAGCCGCCATGCAGCGTCGCCTCGAGCAGCAGCTTGCGCCCCTCGAGGCCTTTGAGCCTGAGCGCCCCGAGCTGCATCATCGGCGCCTCGAAGGTCGGGTGTTTGACGCCGGCCAGCAGCGCTTCGATCGCTTCTTTGGTGGTCTCGCCCATCGACTTGCGGTCCGACCTTGCCATGTAGGTCCCGAGCCCGATGTCGTCAAGCGCAGGCCGCGACCTGCTGGTATGCTCCGGCCCATGCCGGGTGCCGACCTGCGGCAGCGCGCCGCCATGCCGCTGTCGATCTTCGCCCTGTGCGCGGCCCTCTACGCCGCCACCCTCGGCTCGCGCATCGACGGCGTCTCTAGCGATGCGCACTTCCTCTACCTGGCCGAGAGCTTTCTGCATGGCCAGCTGCACCTGGTCGCCGACGCGCCGCCGCACCAGAACGACTGGGCCCGCTACGACGGCCGCTGGTACGTTTCGTTTCCGCCTTTTCCGGCGCTACTGGTGACGCCGCTGGTGGCGCTTTTTGGCGTGGCCGCCTGGGATCGGCTCTTTTGGGCGGTATTCGCTGGCCTTGGTCCCGCGCTGCTCTTCGTGCTGCTGCGCCACCTGCGCGAGTCGGGCCACAGTCCGCGCAGCCAGCGCGAGGATCTGCTGCTGACCGCGCTCTTCGCCTTCGGTAGCGTCTATTACTACACAGCTGTACAGGGCACGGTTTGGCACGCGGCCCACGTCGTCGCCTGCCCGCTGATCGCCCTGTATCTGCTGTGGGCCGTGGACGCCCGGCGCCCGCTGCTGGCCGGTCTGGCGCTGGGCCTGGCCTTCATGACCCGGCCCACCACCTTGCTGCTGGGCCTGGTGTTCGCGTTCGAGGCCCTGCGCAAGAGCGCCCGTGCCTCCGACGTGGCCCCCGGTCCGGGTCCGCGGGTACTCGCCCAGCTCGACTTGCGGGGCCTGCTGTCGCGCGTCGCCCTCTTCGCGCTGCCGCTGCTGTTCATCGGTGCTGTCGCCATGGTGCTCAACTACGCGCGCTTCGATAACCCCTTCGAGTTCGGGCACAGCCACCTCAAGATCCGCTGGCGCGCGCGCATCGATACCTGGGGGCTATTCAACTACCACTACCTCAGCCGCAACCTGGCGGTGATGCTGGCCTCGCTGCCGTGGCTGAAGGCCGGGGCGCCCTACGTGGAGATCGGTCGCCACGGCATCGCCCTGTGGTGCACCACGCCCCAGCTGCTGTGGCTGCTGTGGCCCCAGCGCAGCTCACCGCTGCTGCGCGCGCTGGCGGTTGGCGCCGGCGCGGTGGCCCTGCTCGACCTCTGTTACCAGAACAGCGGTTGGATCCAGTTTGGCTATCGCTTCAGCCTCGACTACGCCGTCGTGCTCTTCGCCATGCTCGCCCTCGGCCGGGTGCGCTTCGGCAAGCTCTTCCACGCGCTTTTGCCGCTGGCCCTGGCGGTCAACCTCTTCGGCGCCATCACCTTCGATCGGGTGCAGCGCTTCTACGACAACGACGCGACCCAGAAGGTTCTCTTCCAGCCGGACTGAAGCCGTTCGGTGCCTGCTGCGCGCAAGCTCAGCGCTGGGCCACGGGGGCGCGCTCGGCGCTGCGGTAGCTGTAGTAGTGCGTCAGCACCCGGCGCACGTAGCGCCGGGTCTCGGTGTAGGGCGGCACGCCCGAGTACTTGTCGACGGCGCCCGGGCCGGCGTTGTAAGCGGCGACGGTGAGCACCAGGTCGCCGCCGTAGCGGTTGGCCAGCACGCGCAGGTAGCGGGCGCCGCCTAGAACGTTCTGGCGCGGATCGAGCGGGTCGACCACGCCCATCGCCTGCGCCGTGCGCGGCATCAGCTGCATCAGGCCCATGGCGCCCTTGGCCGAGATGGCGTCGACGTAGAAGTTGCTCTCGACCCGCATCACGGCGCGCAAGAACGCTTCTGGCAGCTGGTAGACCCGCGCCGCTTCGCTCAGGTGGGCGTCGTAGCGCGTAAGGCGCGCCGGATCCGGCGCCCCCTTGCGGGCGCGACCCTTGCGAGCGCCGCCCTCGCCCCGGTAGATGCGCTGCCAACCGTGCCGTGTTGGCTGTACATTTGTGTAGTGCTCGACGCCTTTTTCGTCAACGTAGCGGTACATGTCGGCGCTCGCCACGCCCGGCAGCAGCAACAGCACGGCCGCTGCCCACCCGGCCATTTGGCGCGCCTGCCTCGTCGTGCACCTGCCCATCTGGAACATACTAGCTGCCCGCGCCCGAGCGCGCCAAAAGCCAACCCGGCGCGCCCCTCGATTTATTCCCGCTCGAGCATTTGCGCCTGCCCGACTCGCTGTAGGATGAAGTGCCATGGCCATCACCTGCGACTACCTGATCATCGGCAGCGGCATCGCCGGTCTCTCGCTGGCGCTGGAGGCCGCCGCCGGGGCGCGCGTGGTGGTGGTCACCAAACGCGAGATGGGCGAGTCGGCCACCGCCTACGCCCAGGGCGGCATCGCCGCCGTGCTCGATCCGGCCGACTCCTTTGAAGAGCACGTGCGCGACACGCTCGAAGCCGGCCGCGGCCTATCCCATCCGGAGGTGGTCGAGATGGTGGTGCGCGACGGCCCCGACCGCGTGCGCGACCTGATCGCGATGGGGGCAGACTTCAGCCGCGTCGACGCCCGCCGCGACTCCCAGCTCGACCTCACGCGCGAGGGCGGCCACAGCGCCCGCCGCGTGGTGCACGCCGCCGACATCACCGGCCGCGAGGTGCAGCGCGCGATGTCGGCGGCGGTGCAACAACACCCCAACATCGAGGTGCTCGAGCGCCACATGGCCATCGACTTGATCGACCTCGGTCGCCACGGCGGCGAGCGGCGCGTGATCGGCGCCTACGTGCTCGACCGCGACAGCGGCGAGGTGCACACCTTGATAGCCCGCGCCACCGTGCTGGCCAGCGGCGGCGCCGGTAAGGTCTACCTCTACACCTCCAACCCCGATGTGGCCACCGGCGACGGCGTGGCCATGGCCTATCGCGTGGGCGCCGAGCTCGCCAACCTGGAGTTTTTTCAGTTCCACCCCACCTGCCTCTATCACCCGCAGGCCAAGAGCTTTCTGATCAGCGAGGCCCTGCGCGGCGAGGGCGGCGTGCTGCGGCTTCTGGACGGGACCGCGTTCATGGCCTCCCACCACGAGTTGGCCGACCTGGCGCCGCGCGATGTGGTGGCGCGCGCCATCGACTTCGAGCTCAAGCGCACCGGCGACGAGCACGTGCTGCTCGACATGGGCGGCCGTTCCTCCGACTACCTCGAGGCGCGCTTCCCCAACATCCACGCCGAGTGCTTGCGCTACGGCATCGACATGACGCGCGCGCCCATCCCGGTGGTGCCGGCGGCCCATTACATGTGCGGCGGCGTGGTGGTCGACGCCCGCGGCCGCACCAGCGTGCCCGGGCTGTGGGCTGTGGGCGAGACCACCTGCAGCGGCCTGCACGGCGCCAATCGCCTGGCCAGTAACTCACTGTTGGAGGGGCTGGTCTACGGTCGCCGCGCCGCCCTCGACCTGGTCGAGGCGGCGCCCGCGGCGCCATCGCTTGAGCCACCCGGCTGGGACATCGGCGAGGCGGCGCCCAGCGACGAAGCGGTCGTGGTCAGTCACAACTGGGACGAGCTGCGCCGCTGCATGTGGAACTACGTGGGCATCGTGCGCAGCGACAAGCGCCTGGAGCGCGCCGCCCGTCGCATCGCCATGCTCAAGGAAGAGATCCGCGAATACTACTGGCGCCACCTGGTCACCCTCGATCTGCTGGAGCTTCGCAACATCGCCGACCTGGCCGAGTGCATCGTGCGCTGCGCCCGCTTCCGCGCCGAAAGCCGCGGCCTGCACTACACCCTGGACCATCCCGGGCTCGACGACGCGCATTTCATCGGCGACACCGTGCTGCGCCGGGGGCAAGAGCCCTTCCTGCGTCCGCTGTGACTTCAGAAGGTCGCAGCTCGGTGCCGCTCGTATCTGGCGGTTCAGGCGCCACCTTCGGTGCCGACCCCGCGACCGCCCGGCGGCCGAGGACGCCCAGCTCACGGGTTTTCACCGCACTTGCTCGGATTCGCGGCTTCTCAGGGATCGCCCTTTTGTGTAGCGTGCCGCCGTGGCCACTTCGCTTCCATTGCGCTGGCTCGCCGCCAGCCAACTTCTGCTCTCGGCGCTGCTGCTGCTAGGCATCTGGGCCGCGCTGCCGGCGCGCTGGTGGCCCATCGATGTCTTCGGTACGGCGTTGGCTCTGATGCAGTCGTTGGCGGCATTGGGACTTCTACTGTCGAAGCCCTGGGGCCGACGGCTGGCGCGCGTCATGGCCTGGGCTGCACTTGCGGCCGGCGCCACGCTGGTGACCGCCCTGATGATGACGCTCTTTCATCTCGCCGGGCTCTACGGGCCGGTGGGTGCCGGCGGTGCTCTGCTGATGGGCACGATGGCGGCCCTGGTCGCGCCCTACCTGGTGGGGCTGCCGGTGTTGCAGCTGCGCTGGCTCGGTGCGGCGGAGTGAGTGGCGGCGTGGGCGCCACGGCCGCCAACCCGAGGCCGACGACCGAGGGCGACACCCTGGCGCTCAGGCGGTTTGTGTGGGGCTGGCTATTGCTGACGGCGCTTTGCTGCCTCTTTGTGCACCAGCGCGCCCGCATCGATCGCGCGCCGCCGCCGCCCGAAGGCGCCGCCCCCTGGGCCATGGCCGCGTTGGAGGCCGCGCGCATCGGAGCCACGCTGCCCGAGCCGCCGGCCGAGGTCGCCAGCTACCGCGGCCGGGGCCCCGTGATCGCCCTGGCCTGGTGGAAGGGCCGCGTGCAGGCCCGCCATGTGGGTGGCGCCGACTTTGCGGGCAGCGTGCGCGCGGCGGCCAAGCGCTTCGCCAGCGACGAAAACCTCGGGCGTCTGCAGGCGCTTTCGACCAGCTCGGCCGACGGCTTGCGCTACAGCATCACCGTGGCCCGTGGACAGGGGCCGCTCTTGGGTTCGATTCCGCTCTTGTCGAGCCTGTCGCTGGTGCCTCTGGTGGAGGGCGTGAGCGCCGAGCTCGACGGCCGCCGCGCCCATTTGACGCCCGATGAGATCCTGGCAGCCGGTCTCTACGACGCCGCCGTGCGCACTCCGATCCCCGACCTGAGCTTCGGCGCCGATCAGAAGGCCCTGGCCGCAATCCTGGCTCGCGAGCTGGCGGTCGATACCGACCTCTTGCTCGAGCGCGGCAGTCTACGCCGCTTCGCCGCCACCACGTTGCTGCGCGAGCCCTACCCGCGCGAGCAGAAGCTCGACCGCGCCGCCCTCGAGCGCGCCGCCCGCGAAGGCGCCGAGTTTCTACTGCGCCACCAGGAGTCAAACGGCCGTTACACCTATGTCTACGGCGGTCAGCAGGGCAGCGCGCTGCCCCGTGGCTACAACATGCCGCGCCACGCCGGTACCACCTACTTTCTGGCCCAGGCTCACCGCCTGTTGGATATGCCCGAGGCGCGCGAGGGTGCCCGGCGCGCCCTGCGCTGGGTGCGCGACGAGGCCGGCGCCCGCTGCGGTGGCCCCGAGCTGTGGTGCGTGCGGCAGCGGGCCATCGCCGACATCGGCGCCGCTGCGCTGACGGCGCTTGCGGCCAGCGAAGTGCTGACGACCGGCGCCGACGCCGCCATCGCCGAGCAACTCCAGGGTCTCAACGCGTTCATTCGTTCCATGCAGCGCGAGGACGGCGAGTTGATGCATGTCTATGACCTGCGCGCGCGAAAGCCCATCGACGTCCAGAAGATGTACTACAGCGGCGAGGCCGCCTACGCCTTACTCCTGAGTCAACGGGTCGCCCCCGACGCGCGCGACCTGGAGACCGCCAAACGCCTGATGGGCCATCTCACGGGCGGCGCCTGGGGCTTCTTCGGCAGCCGCTACTTCTACGGTGAAGAGCACTGGACCTGCCAGGCGGCGGCCTCGGCCGCCCCCCACATGGACGTGGACGAAGCGCTCGCCTTCTGCATGCGCTGGCTCGACTTCCAGCGCGTGCTGCAATACCGGCCGGGCCAGACCCCGTGGCCGGTGGCCGGTGCCATCGGCGTCGGACCGGTGATCCTGCCACGCATCACCGCTGTCGCGTCGCGGGTCGAAGCCGGCGCCCAGATCTACCGGGTCGCCCGCGATCGCGGCCTGCCGGTGGGCGAGCTGCGGCGTCAGCTCGAGGCCACGCTTTCGCTGCTGCTGCGCATGCGCTGGTCGCCGGGGCCGGTGCACGTGCTGGCCGATCCCGCCGCGGCCCTGGGCGGCTTCCCCGCCACCCAGGCGAGCCTCGAGGTGCGCAACGACTTCGTGCAGCACGCCGGCAGCGCCATGCTGCTGTGGGCAGAGATCCTGCGCGAGGAAGAACAGCAGGGCCGCTGAAGGCAGTGCCTCAGTTCGCCTCGAGCCACTGCCACAGCGGCGCAAGCCAGGCGTCGACGGGGCGGTAGAAGGCGCCGTGCTCGCCGCCGATATCGAGCATCGACTCGCGGCCGGCGTAGGCCGCCAGTGAGTCGGGCAGGGCAGGGCAGTCGCGGGTCAGGGCATCGCTCTTTTCCTTGAGCAGAAGCACCCGCCCGTGGGGGCCGACCCGACTGTGCAACGCGCGCGGCAGGCAGCTCCCCATCAGCACGTAGCGCGGCGGCGGCGCGCCGGTCGCATCGACCTGGGCCAGAACCTGGCTGGCGATCGCCCCGCCCTTGGAGAAGCCCACAACGGCGATGTGCTCGGCGGCCACCCCGGCCTGCCTGAGCGCGCGGATCTGCGTGGCGATCTTCTTTGCATGGGCGGCCACGCCGGTGTTCTTGGGCCGCTGCTCACTGATCACCACATGGCCGCGGCTGCCGAGGGTGCGCAAGATGGCATCGTATTCGTAGAAGCCCCAGCGCGGGTGCTTGGGGCGGCGGCCGGCCTCTTCGATGATGCGACCATGTAGGTAAAAGAGGTAGCGGCCCTTGGGATCGGGCCGCTCGGGTGGCGCCTTCAGCAGCTGCAGCTGCGCGTCGGCCGCGTCCGTGCCCGTCGGCGACAGGAGCGCCGCACCCACGATGAAGCTTGAGGCAAACCAGCCGCGCATGGCTTCAGGATAGCGGAAAAGCTATCCATTTGCCGCGTCGCGCAAGCGCCGGCGCGTTGACAGCCGATGGGCGGGCCGTCTACAAGCGGTACACCGATCTCCCAGGATTTTCAGCGCGAGGAACCCCCATGAGCGGCTACCTATTCACTTCCGAGTCCGTTTCCGAAGGCCATCCCGACAAGGTCTGCGATGCCGTCTCCGACTCCGTCCTCGACGCGGCGCTGGCGCAGGATCCGAGCGCCCGCGTGGCCTGCGAGACCATGGTCAAGACCGGCTACGCCATCGTCGCCGGCGAGATGACCACCACCGCCACGCTGGATCTGGCGACCATCGTCCGCGATGCGATTCGTGAGATCGGTTACACCGACTCGGCCATGGGCTTCGACGCCGACACCTGCGCGGTGCTGACGGCCCTCGAGCGCCAGTCGCCCGACATCTCCCAGGGCGTCACCGCCGGTACCGGTCTTTACAAGGATCAGGGCGCGGGCGACCAGGGCCTGATGTTCGGCTACGCAGTCGACGAGACCAAGGAGCTGATGCCGCTGCCGATCATGCTTTCGCACAAGCTGGTGCGCCGTCAGTCGCAGCTACGTCGCAAGGGCAAGCTGCCGTGGCTGCGTCCCGACGCCAAGAGCCAGGTCACCGTCGAGTACGGAGATGACGGCCGCCCCCAGCGCATCGACGCCGTGGTGCTCTCCACCCAGCACGGCCCTGACGTCAAGCACAAGCAGATCAAGGAGGCGGTGGTCGAAGAGATCATCCGCCCTGTGATCCCCACCCGCTTGATCGACAACAAGACCAAGTTCTGGGTCAACCCCACCGGGCGTTTCGTGGTCGGTGGTCCCTACGGTGACTGCGGTCTGACCGGTCGTAAGATCATCGTCGACACCTACGGCGGCATGGGTCGCCACGGCGGCGGCGCCTTCAGCGGCAAGGACCCCTCCAAGGTCGACCGCAGCGCCTGCTACTTCGCGCGCTACGTGGCCAAGAACATCGTCGCCGCGCAGCTGGCGCGCCGCTGCGAGGTCCAGGTGGCCTACGCCATCGGTGTGGCCAAGCCCATGGGCGTCTACGTGACCACCTTTGGTACCGGCGTCATCGACGACGACAAGATCGCCCGCGGCGTTTCCAAGCTCTTCGACTTCCGCCCCGCGGCTCTGATCGAAGAACTCGACCTCTTGCGCCCCATCTACCGCTCGACCGCGGCCTACGGCCACTTCGGTCGCAGCGAGAAGACCTTCACCTGGGAGCGCACGGACAAGGCCGAAGCGCTGGCCGACATGCTGCTGCCCAAGTCCGCGCGCGCCGCTTCGTCGAGTAATGGCGCCCCGGCCAAGGCGAGCAAGGGCCGCGGTGCCAAGTCCGCGCGCAAGTCGAGCGCCAAGTCGGCGCGCGCCTGAGGTTGCGCGGCTCTGTGCTGCTGCGGTGGTTCAGTCCACCGCAGCGCTGTACAGCGCCGTGAGGGTCGTGGCCGGCAGGTATTGGCGCACCTGCCGGGCGCTCTTCTCGTGAACAAAGCGCAGGGCCTCGGCCATGGCGCAGTCGCCGGCGCTGAGCACGGCAGCTTGGGCCGCGAAAACGGCGGCGCTCACCGCGGCCTCCGGATCGTCGATGGCGTCGATGGCCGCCACCGCAGCGCTGAAGGCGGCGGCCGCCGCCGGATCCTCGGCCGTATCCACCGCCACGTGCAGCAGCTGTCGATAGATGCGGCAGGCGTCCAGGGAGTTCGCGCCCTCGCAATATTTCTGGGTTCCATCCAGGGCGCCTGCGGCCCGCGGGTCGTCGTCGGGCACATAGGCCAGGGCCAGCCGCGCGCACCCGATGGCCGCCTGCACCAGCCGCGGCCCCCGTGCCCCGAGCCGGGCTGCGATCGCCAACATCCAGTCGCCTCGCGGACATCGCTCCCACAGCGCCTGCATGTCCGCAGCGTAGGGCTCGGCCCACTGCACCACGTCATGTTGGGCGCCGGCCTCTTCGAGCCACTGGGAGATCGGAGTCACGCCGGGATCGTAGCCGATTGCGGCGGGCTTGACAGTGGCCGGCGTTGTGGTGGCTGCCGCGGCCGAGCTACCCTTGGGGCGTGCAGCGAAGGAGCCAGCCACGCTACCGCCTCTGGTTCCCGGTCCGCCTCCAGAGCGGGATGACCGACGGCCTGGCCGTCAACCAGAACATCAGCGCCTCGGGTATGTTGCTGGCCCTGAGTGCGAGGCTCAAAGAGGGCGAGGCTGTGACTGTGGACTTCAGCGTGCCGCCCGATGGCCAAGCCCGTAGCGTGCACGGCATCGTGGTGCGCGTGGAAGAAAACCGCGACGATCCCGACGGCGTCTGGCCCTTTCGCATCGGCGTCGAATTCAGTGAAGTCGACGCCGAGCTCGTGCCCCTGCTGGAGCGGGCCGCAGCGCATCTGCATGAGATGAAATAAAGCGCGGTCGGACACTGGCCGCACGGCGCAGCACTTCACTCGCAGATGACGTCGAGGTGTTGTGCGGTCATGGCCCCACAGGCGCAGGCGATGTCGCCCCACGCTCCTGTGCAGCGGCAGGGGTGGTCGGCGTGGCCGGGCTCGCAACGGCAGTCGTCGACCTCTCCGATCCACAGCTGCGCGGAGTTCGAGCAGGTGTTGACAGTCCAGGTCAGGCCGTCGCATTCCAGACTCGTCCCCTGGCGGTATGAAATGCGATGCAGCGGGCCTTTGCATTTTCACCGCCGCAGGAAAAGCCAGCCTCGTTTCGCGAACGCTCGCAAGTCGAACGGGGCTGACCCAGTGTTTCCGGCCTGCGGGCGCCCGCCTGGCGCGAATTGCCACTTTGGCGAGGGCGGGTTCCGGCGGCATGCTCCGCGCCATGAAGCGCGCAACGATTTTGGGAAGCGGGGGCATCATCGGCGTGGCCTGGATCACGGGCATCGTGGAAGGGCTGCGCGAGGGCGGCCTTGACCCCCTGAAAGCCGACACCGTCGTTGGCACTTCGGCTGGCTCCATCGTCAGCACGCGCTTGACCACGACCCCGACTTTGACCGCGGCCGACCCGGCGGCCGCGGCTGCTGCCCGTGCGAACCTGAAGGGCAAGCTCAAGCCCGAAGCGTCCCGGGAGATCTTTTCCAGCTGGGCACGGCTGCAGGGCCCCGACCCCAAAGTCGCCGCCCGCATCGGCGCGCTGGCGCGCACCTCCGAGGCCGATGGCGCCGCCCTCATCGACATGTACCGCAGCATGTTTGGCGACCCCGAGTGGCCGGAGCTCGACCTCCGCATCGCCGCGGTGGACACCGAAAGCGGCGAGCGTGAAATCTTCGCGACCGGCGGCCCCGCGCGCGTGGCCGAAGCGGTAGCGGCTTCGACGGCGGTGCCGGGCATGTTTCCGACCGTGCCCATCGGCGGGCGCCATTACATGGACGGGGGCGTCCACAGCACGACCCACGCGGACATCCTGGTCGGCGGCGGCTACCGGATGGTTTTGATCGCGATGCCGACCAACGCGGTCACTGGAGGCGCCCTGGGTGTGCTGGCCCAACGCTGCCTCGAGGCCGAACTGGCAGCGCTGCGCGAGGAGGGCGTCGAGGCGTACGTGCTGATGCCCGAGGCCGGCGATCGGGAGGCCTACGGCAGCAGTCTGATGGACGCCAGCCACGCGGAGTCGGCCGAGCAAGCGGGTCGACGGCAGGCCAGCCGCGAGTTATCGCGCATTGCACACCTCTGGGCCTGAACTCGAAGAGGCGTGAAAGTGTGGGGCTGTTGACGGGCGCGCGTAGACCCAATATGTCCCCCCAATGGCGCAAGGTGACCGGGAGGGTCTCTATGTGGTGTAACGCTTTTGTCCATGCCCGCGCGGCTGCTCAGCTGTCGCAACTTCGTTTCCTGGCCGTGCTCGCGGTGCTGTTGCTGGCAGCCTGTGGTGACGACGGAGGGAACTCCGGCTCCTCCTCTGACGAGGACCAGGAGGGCAACGGCGATGCCGCCGTGGACGACACAACGTCCGACGACGCCATGACGAACGATGCCGGCATGACGGGCACGGGGGACACGACGGCGGGTGACGCCACGACGCCGGATGCCGACACCACGATGGTCGACAGTTGTGAGGGCGTGGCCAACGCCTGCGATAGCGCTGGCGCCAGCTGTGACGGTGACAACCTGGTCACGTGCGCCGAGGATGCGAACGGCTGCCTGGTGGCGACCACGACCGATTGCACTGTGGGTGATACCGATCGCTGCGAGTCGGGCGCCTGCGTCGCCGACGCCGATCCCTGTGCGGGACTGACCCTGTGCACCACGGTTGGCGCCAGCTGCAGCGGTCATGATCTGGTGACCTGCGCCGAGGACGCAAACGGCTGCCTGGTCGAGACCACCACGGATTGCACCAGCGGCGGCACGAACGTGTGCGAGGCCGGCGCCTGTGCGGTAGACCCCTGTGCGGGTCTGAGCAACAGCTGCGACACCGCCGGGGTTGCCTGCGACGGCAACGACCTCGTCACCTGTGCCGAAAACGGCGACGGCTGCCTGGTGGAGACGGTGACCGACTGCTCCGCGGAGGCCGATAAGAACAGCTGTGGCGACGACGGCGGCGCCGCGTGCATCAACGACCCATGCAAGGACGCCGACGGCGTGGACAAGGACGACGTTTGCGTCGAGGACGTGCTCAGCTGCCAGGGCGACATCCTGGTGGACTGCGTGGACGACGCCGACGGCTGCCCCATCGCCGTGCGCAAAGACTGCACGACGGAGGTCGACAAGAACTTCTGCAACCCCGAAGGCGGCGCCGGCATGGACACGCCGATGTGCGACCTGGATCCCTGCATCGGCGTGACCCAGTGCCTGACGGCAGGGCGGACCTGCGATGGAACCAACGTGGTCGAGTGTGCCTCCGACGATGCCGGCTGCCTGGTGACGACCATCACCGACTGCACCGAAGGCGGCACCGCGGGCAACACCTGTGGCGCCGATGCTGGCGGCGATGGTGTGGCCGGCTGCACCAGCTGCACGGACGCTGAGGGTTGCAGCACCGAGGAGACGCGCTGCAACGGCAACGTCTTCGAGACCTGCGCCGACGTGGACTCCGACGGCTGCCTGGACCTCACGGTCGAGGACTGCGGCGACAACTTCACCTGCGACATGACCAACGGCTGCGAGTACTCGGGTGGCGACAGCTGCGACGAGGCCCTCGAAAACGTGTTGAGCGCGCCGATGACCACCGCGCCGGTCGATGTGGGAGTGGCCTCCAGCGAGTACACCGACTATCTGTGTCCCGAGAGCCTGTTCGGCATCGCATTCGCGGCGGACGGCGGTGACGTGCTCTTCGCCATCGACGTGCCCGCGGGTCAAGTCGCCACCGTGAGCGTCGAAAGCTCCACCGTGACAGGTGAGGGCGCCTTCCTGCTGCGTCTCGACGCGTGTGCCGACGACGCCGTGCCGGCGGAAGAGACCTGCGCCCAGTTCTCGGACGGCGCGGTCGACTACACCAACACCGGCGACACCACCGCACGCTTCTACGTCGTGATCGACACGATCTCGGGCGACACGGGGACGGTTGCGCTGCGTCTGGAAATGCGTGACCTCGATTGCGGAGACGGCAAGCTCGATGGCGACGAGGAATGCGACGACGGCAACATCTTCGAGGGCGACGGCTGCACGCCGACTTGCACTCTCGAGGAGTCCTACGTGTGTACCGCCAATGATCCTTCGGTCTGCACCCGCCGGCCCGATGACGGCGTTTGCGGCAACGTGCAGTGCGATCCCGTTGCGGCGGGCGCGCCCTCGGGCACGGCCATCTGCTGCACGCCTGACGAACTCTGTGGCGTGGGCCTCGACGGCTTCTGGGGCTCGGCGTGCTTTGAGGCAAACCAGGAGGGCGTGGCGGACGCGAGCTGCGACACCGAGACGCCGACCGCCCAGTTTCTCGGTTTCCCGAGCACCCTCCAGGGCTGCTGCCGCCAGGACAATCGCTGCGGCGTGCTCAGCAGCACCGGTGCTGGCTGCATCGAGCGTACCGAGGCCTGGCTTGGGCTGGCCGATGGCGACAGCGCCCTGTGGTATGAGGGGCCCTTTGAGGCCCAGGATTGCACCTACGTGGAGCCCTAGATGTGCTCGGCGGGAGTCATGATCCGCTCTCGGGACCGCTACGGCGCCAGCTGCGGCGTCCGGCCCCCTTGAAATACACGGAGTATTGCGGCGGAGGCC
>Ga0224501_10000029_pt1 | contig 164794 bp, 134 predicted proteins | sample SF_Oct11_sed_USG_4_FD_169105 | JGI IMG/M metagenome (GOLD analysis project Ga0224501, IMG submission 169105) | Sediment microbial communities from San Francisco Bay, California, United States - SF_Oct11_sed_USGS_8_1 | ecosystem: Environmental > Aquatic > Marine > Sediment | place: USA...
TGGTGATGCCCGGCGACAACGTGAAGATGACGGTGGAGCTGATCAGCCCCGTGGCTCTGGAGGAGCAGCAGCGCTTCGCCATCCGCGAAGGCGGCCGTACTGTCGGCGCCGGCGTCGTGACCAAGATTATCGAGTAGCCATGGCAGAGCGTGTGCGCGTGGTGCTCGCGTGTGACAGCTGCGGCGCGCGCAACTACCACACCACCAAGGCCAAAAGCCGTAGTTCCGAGAGATTGGCGTTGAAGAAGTTCTGTCCCACTTGCAATCGTCATACGATGCACAAGGAGTCGAAATAGGCCCCCGCGGCACCAGCGCAGGAGCCAGACGCACAGCAGTAGTGCCAAACGAAGGCCAGTAGCTCAGCTGGTAGAGCAGCGGATTCCAAATCCGCAGGTCGGGGGTTCGATCCCCTCCTGGCCTGCCAACCGAACGACAAAGTCATGGGCGAGCAGGAAACAAAAAACGAAGACATGGCGAGCGACGCCAAGCGGACCGATGCCAAGCGGACCGATGCCACGCTGATCGACGCGAAGGCTAGGAAGCTTGGGCTGATCCGCTGGGTGCAAGTTGCCTACATGGTCTTTGCTCTCTTCTCGCTGTGGCTCTTCGACAAGGTTGCCACCATCGCGTGGGGCATGTTCGCCGAACCGGACTCCAACGTCGTGACGTTGGGTGCCGCGGTGGTGGCAGCAGCGCTGACGCTCCACCTCTACCGCCACGAGAAGATCAATCGGCTTACCCATGACGTGGTTGGCGAACTTTCCAAGGTCACCTGGCCTTCGCGCGACGAGACCACCAATTCGACGGTCGTCGTGATCATCACCTCGATTATCGCGGCCCTCATCCTCGGCGGCTTCGACGCCGTGTGGTCCGCCATTACGGACCTCATTTACAAGGTGTGAGCGACGTGTCGGACGAGATCAACAGCAACGGAAGCCAGGCCGGCGATCCGGCCCAGGACGCCGCGCAATCGGACATGGATGTGTCCCCTGAAGGTTCGGCGCCGAATACCGCGACCATGAAGTGGTTTGTGGTGCAGGTCTACTCCGGCTACGAGCAGAAAGTGAAGCTTTCGCTGCTCGAGCGCATCCGGCAGGCCGAGGCGGAGTCGAGCTTTGGCGAGATCCTGATCCCCACCGAGACGGTCCAGGACCCGACCAAGGGCAAGCGCGTCTCGTCCAAGACTTTCTACCCCGGCTACATCTTCGTACAGATGGAGCTGAGCGATGAAGCCTGGCACATCGTGCGCGAGACCCCCAAGGTCACCGGCTTCGTCGGTGGCCGCCACCCGCAGCCGGTGCCGTCGCCCGAGATCCAGTCGGTGGTGCAGCAGGTGGAGGAGGGCGCCGCCAAGCCTCGTCCACGGGTGTTTTTCGCCCAGGGCGACCACGTGCGCGTCAACGACGGCGCGTTTGCAAACTTCACCGGAACGATCCAGGAGGTCATTCCGGCCAAGCAGAAGGTTCGGGTTTTGGTGTCGATCTTCGGTCGCGCCACCCCGGTTGAACTCGACTTCTCGCAGGTCGAGAAGACGGCCTGAGGACGGACCCAGGACGCAGAGCGTCGGCCGTCGACGTATTGGTGAGCTGAAATGGCGAAAAAGGTCATCGGAGAGATCAAGCTGCAACTGCCGGCCGGCCAGGCCAATCCGGCGCCCCCCGTGGGCCCGGCCCTAGGCCAGCACGGCGTCAACATCATGGCCTTCTGCAAGGACTTCAACGCCCGCACCCAGGCGCAGGCGGGGATGATCATCCCGGTGGTGATCTCGGTCTACCAGGACCGGTCCTTCAGCTTCGTGATGAAGACGCCGCCAGCGGCGGTGCTGATCAAGAAGGAACTGGGTCTCAAGATCGGCGGCAAGCCCGGCAGCGGCTCGCCGCGTCCCCACAAGGACAAGATCGGTCAGATCACGCAGGAGCAGATCCGTAAGATCGCTGAGACCAAAATCCAGGATACCAACGCCGCCAGCCTGGAAGCGTGTATGCGATCCATCGAGGGCACCGCCCGCTCGATGGGCGTCGAGATCGTTGACTGAAACCGCAGTCGCGACAAGCGGTGGGAGGTCGCCTGGGGCGGCCGTCTGAACCACCAGGAGGAATCGTGGACAAGGGAAGAAAGAGAAAAAACGCCGAAAAGGTCGAGCGCGACCGGCGTTACACGCTTGAAGAGGCGTGCGCGTTGTTGGCTGAGGCCAGCTTCGCCCGCTTCGAAGAGAGCGTGGACGTCGCGGTTCGACTCGGCGTCAACCCGCGCCATGCCGACCAAATGGTCCGCGGCGCCCTGGTGCTGCCCCACGGCACCGGCAAGACCAAGCGCGTGCTGGTCTTCGCCAAGGGTGAGCGCGCCCAGCAGGCCGAGGAGGCCGGGGCCGACGTGGTCGGTTCCGACGATTTGGTCAAAAAGGTCCAGGACGGCTTCCTCGACTTCGACACCGTCGTGGCCACTCCGGACATGATGGGTCAGGTCGGTCGACTCGGTCGTATCCTCGGTCCCCGCGGCCTGATGCCCAATCCGAAGGTGGGCACGGTGACCATGGAGGTCGAAAAGGCGGTACGCGAGGCCAAGGCCGGCAAGATCGAGTTCCGCGTGGAGCGGGCCGGCATCATTCACGCACCGGTGGGCAAGAAGAGCTTTGCGGCCGACAAGATCGCCGAGAACGTTCGTGCCCTGCTCGAGGCTTTGCTCAAGGCCAAGCCGGCCACTGCCAAGGGCACCTACGTGCGTAGCGTCACACTGAGCACCACCATGGGGCCGGGCATCAAGGTCGACCCCTCGACGATTTCGGCGGAGGCCTGAGATGCCCGCGACACGAGAAAGCAAGCAGCAAGAAGTCGAGGCCCTGCGCGAGCGTTTCGAGCGCGCGACGGCCGCTGTGCTGGTCGGCTTCAACGGCCTGAACGTCAAGCGCGCGAGCGACTTGCGCAACGAGTTCCGCAAGATCGGCGTCGACTACAAGGTCGCCAAAAACACGCTGATCAAGCTGGCCATCGCCGGCTCTCCCCTGGAGACCGAAGAACTCACCTCCCAGTTGGTGGGTGAGACTGCGATCGCCTGGAGCTACGAGGACCCGTCGGCCGCGGCCAAGGTCATCAAGGCCTTCCGCAAGGACGACGTGAACGCCGCGGCCCTGACGGTCAAGTGTGGTGTCCTGGAAAACCAGGTGATGGAAGGTTCCCGCGTCGAGACCGAGCTGGCCTCGATGCCGGGCAAGGACGAGGTCCGCGCCATGCTGCTTGCGCAGCTGATGGCGCCGATGCAGCAGCTCGTGCGGCAGCTGTCGGCGCCGGCCCAGAACCTCGCCTACGCGCTCGACGCGCGCCAACGTCAGCTCGAAGAAAATCAATAACCCCAAAGATAAAACTTTGCCGTTCGCCAATCGTGGAGGCAGCGGCCAGGATGATGGAGACAGTTCGATGGCAAACATGACGCAGGAACAGATGGTCGAGGAGCTCAGCTCGTGGACCGTCGCCGAGGTTGCGGGTCTGGTGAAGTCCCTGGAAGACAAGTGGGGCGTATCGGCCGCGCCGGTGGCAGCCGCCATCGCCGCTGGACCGGCCGCCGAGGCCGCGCCCGTCGAGGAGCAGACCGAGTTCACGGTCGAGCTGACCTCGGCCGGTGACAAAAAGATCCAGGTGATCAAGGTGGTTCGCGAGATCACCAGCCTGGGTCTTGCCGACGCCAAGAAGCTCGTCGAAGACGCGCCCAAGGCGGTCAAGGAAGGCGTCTCGAAGGAAGAGGCCGAAGACATCAAGAAGAAGATCGAAGACGCCGGCGGCCAGGTCGCGCTCAAGTAGTGTCGCTTCGGCCGACAGCGCTAGCTCGTATGCGCGCGCCCCTTCCGGGGACGCGGCGAGGGACGGTTGCGTCCTTCGCCGCGTCGGCCGTGGACCGCTGCGCGCCCGAACACCCATCGTTTCCGGACCGGCGGCCGGCTGGGAACCGGCGGCGTCCTTTTGCATCGACCTTCAGGCCCATTGAGTGAGCAGGAGCCACAGCATGGCGGCGGCAATTCAGACCAATTTTCGGGTGCGACAGAGCTTCGGCAAGATCGATCGGATCATCGATCTTCCGAACTTGATCGACATCCAGATGAAATCCTACGAGAAGTTTCTCCAGGCCAACGTCGACCCGGCGGAGCGGGGAGAACAGGGCCTGCAGGGGGTCTTCCGTAGCGTTTTCCCGATCCGCGACTTCAATGGGACCAGCGAACTCGTCTTCGTCGGCTACACCCTCGAGCGTCCGAAGTACGACGTCGACGAGTGTCGCCAGCGGGGCATGACGTTCGCCGCGCCGATCAAGGTCACCATCCAGCTGATCATCTACGACAACAGTGGTGATGGTGGCGATCGGCTGGTGCGCGACATCAAGGAGCAGGAGGTCTACTTCGGCGAGATCCCGCTGATGACCGAAAACGGTACCTTCATCATCAACGGTACCGAGCGCGTCGTCGTCAGCCAGTTGCACCGAAGCCCCGGCGTCTTCTTCGATCACGACCGCGGCAAGACCCACTCCTCGGGCAAGCTGCTCTACCAGGCCCGCGTGATCCCCTACCGCGGCTCCTGGCTCGACTTCGAGTTCGACCCGAAGGACCTGATCCACGTTCGCATCGACCGCCGCCGCAAGATGCCGGCGACGGTTTTGCTCAAGGCCCTGGGCTACACAGCTCAGGAGCTTTTGCAGATCTTTTACGACACCGAGACGATCTACTTCGAGAGCGGCGACAAATACACGAAGTCCATCGAGTACGATCTTCTGCCCGGCCAGCGGTCCACCCGCGACATCAAGGTCGGTAGCGACCTGGTCGTTCGCAAGAACCGTAAGTTCACCCGCGCCGCCATTCGCAAGCTGCGTGACGCCGAACTCGATCGCCTGCCCATCGACCCGGCCGAGATCGCGGGCAAGTTCAGCGCCGTCGACGTGGTCGACGAGGAGACCGGTGAGGTCCTGCTCGCGGTCAACGAGGAACTCACCGCCGAAAAGCTCGAAACGCTGCGCGAAGCCAACATCGAAGAGATCAAGGTGCTCTTCATCGACGGCCTCAATGTCGGCAGCTACCTGCGCGACACGCTGGTGGCCGACAAGATCAGCACCGAGGACGACGCCATCCTCGAGATCTACCGGCGCCTGCGCCCCGGCGATCCGCCCACGTTGGACACCGCGCGCACGCTCTTCAACAACCTCTTCTTCAATCCCGAGCGCTACGACCTGTCGCGGGTTGGCCGCTTGAAGCTGAACTACAAGTTCTACAAGGACGACGCCGACAAGGTTCCGCTCGAAGTCCAGGTGCTGACCAAGCAGGACATCATCGAGACCGTCCGGCACCTGATCCACCTGAAGAACACCCGCGGCACCGTCGACGACATCGACCACCTCGGCAACCGCCGTGTGCGCGCCGTGGGCGAGCTGATGGAAAACCAGTACCGCATCGGTTTGGTCCGTATGGAGCGCGCGATCAAGGAGCGCATGAGCATGAGCCAGGAGCTCGAGACGCTCATGCCCCACGACCTGATCAACGCCAAGCCCGTCAGCGCCGTGGTCAAGGAGTACTTCGGCAGCAGCCAGCTGTCGCAGTTCATGGACCAGACCAACCCGCTCAGCGAGGTCACCCACAAGCGGCGCTTGAGCGCCCTGGGACCCGGCGGTCTGACCCGTGAGCGTGCGGGTTTCGAGGTGCGCGACGTCCACGCCACCCACTACGGCCGCATCTGCCCCATCGAGACGCCGGAAGGTCCGAACATCGGTCTCATCGCATCGCTATCGACCTACGCGCGCGTCAACGAATACGGCTTCGTCGAGACGCCCTACCGTCAGGTCAGCGAGGGCGCGATCAGCGACGAGGTTCGCTGGTATAGCGCCCTTGAAGAGGAAAACCACTACATCGCCCAGGCCAACGCGAACACCGACAACAAGGGACGGCTCACGACAAACCTGGTCAGCGCCCGCTACAACGGTGAGTTCGTGATGGTCCCCCAGGACCACATCACGCTGATGGACGTCTCGCCCAACCAGCTGGTCTCAGTGGCCGCGTCGCTGATTCCCTTCCTGGAGCACGACGACGCCAACCGCGCCCTGATGGGCTCGAACATGCAGCGCCAGGCGGTTCCGCTTCTGCGCCCCTACGCGCCCATCGTGGGCACGGGCCTGGAGACCCGCGTGGCCCGAGACTCGGGCGTCTGCGTGGTGGCTCGCCGCGACGGCGTCGTGGAGGAGGTCGAGGCGACGCGTATCGTCGTCCGCGGCAGCGACGACAACCCGATCCCCGACATCCACCGCTTGACCAAGTTTCAGCGCAGCAATCAGGGCACCTGCTACACGCAGAAGCCCATCGTGCGCGCCGGTGATGCCGTCAAGAAGGGCGACGTCTTGGCCGACGGCCCGGGCATCGAGCGTGGCGAGTTGGCCTTGGGTCAGAACGTGGTCGTCGCCTTCATGCCCTGGGGTGGTTACAACTTCGAGGACTCGATCCTGATCAGCGAGCGCGTCACCAAGGAAGACGTCTACACCTCGGTGCACATCGAGGAGTTCGAGTGCGTCGCCCGCGACACCAAGCTCGGCAAGGAAGAAATCACCCGCGATATTCCAAACGTGGGTGAAGAGTCGCTCAAGGACATCGACGAGTCCGGCATCGTGCGCATCGGCGCCGAGGTCAGTCCCGGCGACGTTCTGGTGGGCAAGATCACGCCCAAGGGCGAGACCCAGCTGACGCCCGAAGAGAAGCTGCTGCGCGCCATCTTCGGCGAAAAGGCCGGCGACGTGCGCGACAGCTCCCTGCGCGTGCCGCCGGGACAGACCGGCATCGTCATCGCCGCGCGCGTGTTCGCCCGCAAGGGCACCGAAAAGGACGACCGCGCGCGCGAGATCGAAGACGCCGAGCGGGCCAAGTTCGAAAAGGACATGGCCGACGAGATCAAGATCGTGCGCGAGAGCGCCTACGACCGCGTCACCAAGCTGCTTGTGGGCAAGAAGACCACGCGCAAGTTGGTCGACGATCGCGGCAACGAGCTGCTGGCCAAGGGCGCGGTCCTGAGCGAGCGCGACCTGGAGGCGGTACCGCGCAAGCTGCGCGGCGAGATCGAGGTCGCCGAAGGTGGCGACGAGATCCGGGTGCTGCTCGACGAGATGAACGCGACCATCGCGGCCATCGAGGAGCTGTACCAGGAGAAGATCGGCAAGCTCACCAAGGGCGATGAGCTACCGCCGGGCGTCATCAAGATGGTGAAGGTCTACGTCGCCATCAAGCGCAAGCTGCAGGTCGGCGACAAGATGGCCGGCCGCCACGGCAACAAGGGTGTCGTCAGCCGCATTCTGCCGGCCGAGGACATGCCCTACCTGCCGGATGGTTCGCCGGTGGACATCGTGCTCAACCCCCTGGGCGTTCCCAGCCGCATGAACGTGGGCCAGGTGCTCGAGGTGCACTTTGGTTGGGCCGGGCATCTCCTGGGCCAGCGCGTCCAGGAGTTCATCGACCAGGAGGGGCTGTCGGGCCAGGCCTTGCGCAAGAAGTTGCTCTCGGTCTTCCCCGATCAATACACCCAGGATCTGATCAAGGAGCTGCCGGTCACGGAACTGGAGGCCTTCTCGCGTGCCTTCGAGCACGGGGTGCAGCTCGCCACGCCCGTCTTCGACGGCGCCAACGAGGCCGAAATCAAGCGGCTGCTGACGCTAGCCGGCGCCGAGAAGAGCGGTCAGACCACACTCTTCGACGGTCGCACCGGCGAAGCCTTCGACCAGGATGTCACCGTCGGCATCATGTACGTGCTGAAGCTGCATCACCTGGTCGACGACAAGATCCACGCGCGCAGCATCGGTCCCTACTCGCTGGTTACGCAGCAGCCCCTGGGCGGCAAGGCCCAGTTCGGCGGCCAGCGTCTCGGTGAGATGGAGGTGTGGGCGATGGAGGCCTACGGTGCCGCTTTCGCTCTGCAGGAATTCCTGACCGTGAAGTCCGATGACGTACAGGGCCGGACCCGCATGTACGAGGCGATCGTCAAGGGCGATCAGACCCTCGAGGCGGGTTTGCCCGAGAGTTTCAATGTTTTGATGAAAGAGCTCCAGGCATTGTGCCTGAACGTGGAGCTCATCGACCCGCAGGGCACCGCGTCCCGCAAGGGCGACGACGTGATCGCCGCCGAGGAGGAGTAGGCCATGAAGGACATTTTCAGTTTCTTCGAGAAGCCGAAAGATCCGCTGTCGTTCTCCGCGATTCGGATCTCCCTGGCCTCGCCCGAAAAGATTCGGCAGTGGTCCCACGGCGAGGTCAAAAAGCCCGAGACCATCAACTACCGGACGTTCAAGCCGGAGCGCGACGGTCTCTTCTGCGCGAAGATCTTCGGACCGGTCAAGGACTACGAGTGCAACTGCGGCAAGTACAAGCGCATGAAGCACCGCGGCGTGGTCTGCGAGAAGTGCGGCGTCGAGGTGATTCCGAGCAAGGTGCGTCGCGAGCGCCTGGGGCACATCACGCTGGCGACGCCGGTGGCGCACATCTGGTTCCTCAAGAGTCTGCCGTCGCGCATCGGCGCCATGCTCGACATCACGCTCAAGGAACTCGAGCGCGTTCTCTACTGCGAGAGCTACATCGTCCTCGACCCCATGGACGCGCCTCTCAAGGTCGGTGAAGTGCTCAGCGAGGAGCGCTACCAGCAGCTCATCGACGAGTACGGCTTCGACTCGTTCACCTGCGGCATGGGTGGCGAGGCCGTCATCGAGATGCTCAAGAACATCGAGGTCCACGGCTTGGCCGAAGAGCTGCGCCGCGACATGCGCGAGACCACCAGCGAGACCAAGCGCAAGAAGCTCGCCAAGCGACTGAAGGTGGTCGAGGCCTTCCGCGAGAGCGGCAACCGCGCCGAGTGGATGATGCTGAGCGTGATTCCGGTGCTGCCGCCGGACCTGCGCCCGCTGGTGCCCCTGGATGGCGGCCGTTTTGCCACCAGTGACCTCAACGACCTCTACCGTCGCGTCATCAACCGCAATAACCGCCTCAAGCGCCTGGTCGAGCTCAACGCGCCCGAGATCATCATCCGCAACGAGCGGCGCATGCTGCAAGAAGCGGTCGACGCCCTCTTCGACAACGGCCGTCGCGGCAAGACCATCACCGGTCCCAACAAGCGCCCGCTGAAGTCCCTCAGCGACATGCTCAAGGGCAAGCAGGGTCGCTTCCGCCAGAACCTGCTGGGCAAGCGTGTCGACTACTCGGGCCGTTCGGTCATCGTGGTCGGCCCCGGCCTCAAGCTCCATCAATGCGGCCTGCCGAAGAAGATGGCGCTCGAGCTCTTCAAGCCCTTCATCTACAACAAGCTCGAAGAGCGCGGCCACGTCACGACCATCAAGAGCGCCAAGAAGATGGTCGAAAAGGGCAAAGCCGAGGTCTGGGATATCCTCGACGAGGTCATCACCGAGCATCCAGTCTTGCTCAACCGCGCTCCGACCCTGCACCGCTTGGGCATTCAGGCCTTCGAGCCGGTCCTGATCGAGGGCAAGGCGATTCAGCTGCACCCCCTGGTCTGCGCCGCCTTCAACGCCGACTTCGATGGCGACCAGATGGCCGTGCACGTGCCGCTTTCCATCGAAGCCCAGATGGAAGCGCGCGTCTTGATGATGAGCACCAACAACATCCTCTCGCCCGCGAGCGGAAAGCCCATCATCAACCCGACCCAGGACATCGTTCTGGGCCTGTATTACATGACGCGCGAGCGGCCTTTCGCCAAGGGCGCCTATCGCGACGGCAGCGAAAAGAAGGGCAACTTCACCGGCATCTTTGCCACGCCCGACGAGGTGCGCATGGCATACGACTCCGGTGAAGTCGGCTTGCATGCGGCTGTCAAACTGCGCCTCGACGGTGAGATGGTGGAAACCACGGTGGGCAGGGTGCTCGTCGGGGGCCTCTTGCCCGAGGGCATGCCGTTTTCGGTCGTCAACAAGGTGCTCGACAAGAAGGCGCTGAGCATTCTCATCGACAGCTGCTACCGCAGCAATCGGAACAAGGCCACGGTGCTCCTGGCCGACCACCTGCGCACCATGGGATTTGAGCAGTCCACGCGCGCCGGCATCTCCATCTGCATGGATGACATGGTCATCCCGGCCAGCAAGGAAGAGCTGCTCGGTAGCGCCCAGCAGGACGTGGAGACCGTCGTGGAGCAGTACCAGGAAGGTCTGATCACAGACGGCGAGCGCTACAACAAGGTCGTCGACATCTGGGCCGAGGCGGCCGACCGCATCGCTTCGGACCTGCTCGAGGGCATCGGGCGCGACGTGATCGTCGACCCGGCCACGGGCGAGCAGAAGGAGACGCCCTCCTTCAACCCGATCTTCATGATGGCCGACTCGGGCGCTCGCGGTAGCAACCAGCAGATTCGTCAGCTGGCCGGTATGCGCGGCCTGATGGCCAAGCCCTCGGGCGAGATCATCGAGACGCCCATCACGGCCAACTTCCGCGAGGGCCTGACGGTGTTGCAGTACTTCATCTCGACCCACGGCGCCCGCAAGGGTCTCGCCGACACGGCGCTCAAGACGGCCAACTCCGGCTACTTGACCCGTCGTTTGGTCGACGTGGCACAGGACGCGGTGATCACCGAGTACGACTGCGAGACCTTGGACGGCGTCGAGACTGCGGTGCTCGAGGAGGGCGGCGAGATCGTGCAGACCCTCGCCGAGCGCATCCTCGGTCGCGTCGCGCTCGAGGAGATCGAGGATCCGGTCACCGGCGAGCTGCTCGTCGATGCCGGCAATGAGATCGACGAGGATTCGGCCCGGCGTATCGAGGAGGCCGGCATCGAGCGCGTCATCATTCGTTCGGTGCTCACCTGTCAGGCCCAGCGCGGCGTGTGCGTCAAGTGCTACGGGCGCGATTTGGCCCGTGGCTACATGGTCAACATTGGTGAGGCCATCGGCGTCATCGCGGCCCAGTCCATCGGCGAGCCGGGAACGCAGCTGACCATGCGCACCTTCCACATCGGCGGCGCCGCCGCCCGCGGTCGCATCGAGCAATCGAGCCTCGAAGCGCGTTCGGCGGGCGTGGTCAAGCTGGAAAATTGCACCGTTGTCGAGCGCACCGATCCCGAGACCGGCAAGCGCGAGACCGTGGTCATGAACCGCCACGCGGCCCTGAAGATCGTCGACGAGTCCGGGCGCGAGCGTGAGCGCTACAACCTGAACTACGGCGCGGTGTTGCTCTTCAACGAGGGCGATCGCGTCACCAAGGGGCAGGTGCTCAGCGAGTGGGACCCCTACGCGATTCCGCTGCTGACCGAGGTGGCTGGCGTCGTGAAGTATGGTGACGTCATCGAGGGCGTCACCATGGAGGAGAAGCTCGACGAGGTGACCGGCCTGTCGCGGCGCGTCGTCACCGAGTCGCGCGATCCGGGGGCCCGGCCGCGCGTCTCGATCAAGGACCCCGAGACCGGTGAGACCATCACGCGGAAGAACGCGCCGGCGCGCTACTTCCTGCCGGTGGGCTCGAACATCATCCCCGCAGAGGGTCAGACCGTGGGCTCCGGCGAGATCATCGCCAAGATCCCGCGCGAGACCACCAAGACCAAGGACATCACGGGCGGTCTACCGCGCGTGGCCGAGCTCTTCGAAGCGCGCAAGCCCAAGGATCACGCGGTCGTGGCGGACATCGACGGTGTCGTCAGCTTCGGCAAGGACACCAAGGGCAAGCGCAAGCTGATCATCACACCGGAAGTCGGCGAGCCCCACGAGCACCTTTTCTCCAAGGGCCGTCACCTCACGGTCAAGGAAGGCGACTTCGTCACCGCGGGTGAGCCCTTGATGGACGGCCCGAACAACCCCCACGACATCCTGCGCGTGAAGGGAGAAAAGACGCTGGCGGCCTGGTTGGTCAACGAGATCCAGCAGGTCTACCGGCTGCAGGGCGTGCCCATCAACGACAAGCACATCGAGACCATCGTGCGCTGCATGTTGCGTCGGGTTCGCATCAAGGAGGTGGGCGACACGATCTTCCTCGTCGAGGAGCACGTGGACAAGCGTACCTTCGAGCGCGAGAACGAGCGCACCATCGCGCGCGGCGGCACCCCGGCGGTGGCCGAGCCGTTGCTCCTGGGCATCACCAAGGCCTCGCTGTCGACCGACTCCTTCATCAGCGCTTCGTCCTTCCAGGAGACCACGAAGGTGCTGACCGAGGCCTCGATCCACGGGCGCGTCGACTACCTGCGCGGCCTGAAGGAAAACGTCATCATGGGTCGGCTGATTCCGGCTGGCACGGGTCTGGCTGCCTACAAACGGCTCGAGCCCCTGGTCGAGGATGCCCTGCTCAGCGTGCCACCGGCACCTGCGCCGGCGCCGGCGCCTGCGCCGGTTCAGGCTCCTGAGACGCCCGCGGTGGCGGTCAGCGAAGAGAGCTGAACGCTCCCCGTCTGCCCGGGCGGCCTCGGCCGCCAACGGGCAGCGGTCGGGCGCACTCGCCTCGTGGCCGTGCCGGCGGCGCCAGCCGCCAGGAAAATGCGACATTTCTTGGGTGATTTGGCATCATTGCAGCCAAAGGTCTGCCGATGTCGCATCCACACTACCAATCCAACCCCGGACCGCCGCCCGCTCCCGGTGGCGGTACCGGAAGTGTTCTCGTGGTCTCTTTTCTGACCTCGGCCGTGATCAGCATGCTGACGGTCTACGCCGTGCTGCGCTGGGCGCCGCCGGGTCTATTGCCGGCGCCCCAGTCCGTCGCGGCCGCGCCGGCGGGCGTGGCGGGGGCTAGCGCTGCGCCAGCGGCGGCCGCTCCGGGCGCCGCGGCCGTGGTGCCCGATGTGGTCGGGCTCAAGGTCGAAGCCGCCGACGAGCTGCTGACCGGGCGCGGCCTGCGCCTGCTGGTCCAGGGGCGTCGCAGCGAGCCCAATCGCGAGCCGGGCATCATCCTGGAGCAAACACCTCTGGCCCAGTCGCGGATGACGCCGGGCCAGCAGGTCTCGGTGGTGATCGCCGAGGCGGCGGGGCAGATTGCGGTGCCGGTGCTAATGGGTCAGCCGCTGGAAGCGGCCAAGGCCTCGCTACAGGCCGCGGGCCTGGTCGTGGGCCAGATCGGTGAGGCCGAGGGCGCGCCGCCCGGTCAGGTCATGGCCACGGCTCCTGCGGCTGGAACCCCGGTTTCACCAGGTCAGATCGTCTCCATGACCGTGGGCAAGACACCTACGGGCGTTCAGCTGCCGTCCCTGCGCGGCATGAGCGTTAGCGCCGCCCGCGCCGAACTCGCGAAGCTCGGTTTGAAGCCGGGCCGCGTCAGCGAGCGCTACGAGTCGAGCATGCGCGCCTACCTGGTGCTCTCCCACGACCCGCCCGCCGGCAGCCAGGTGGAACTCGGCAGCAAGGTCGACCTGGTCGTCAACGAAGGCGATTGATCTGCCGACCCTCGGCCCGCTGGCAGCCGCTGGCGGTAGAGCTTCGGCGCTGCATGTGGGTCCGGGCTGTCGCCAAACTCGGCAGGCTGGGCAAAGTCTAGCTTCGGCACCAATTCGCTACGCTCGCGATTCGCATGGCCGTCGGGCGCCTCCCCCTGACAACCAGACTCCAGACCTCGGACGCGCTTCACCACCCGCCGCGCTGAACCAGTCCCTTCCACCGACGCGAAAATTGGCTCGGCGCCGAGCCGATCGCTCCAATCTACGGCGCCGCGTCCTCGCTCGTCTCGCCGTCGCCCAAGATCGCCTCCAGCGGTCCCCGGCCGCTCAAGTTGGTGCCGTCCAGGGAGTTGATGTCGGTTTGGGTGAGGTCGATGCGCGGGGCGAAGAGCTGCTCGAGGGCTTCGCTGGTCACGCGTGCGGCGTAGGCGTCTTCGCCCTCGGAGGCGCGGGCGCGGCTCGACGAACAGGCGATCAGCTCGTCCCGCTCGCCCCGCAGGCAGACCCGCGCCTGCGTGCGGTCGGCTTCGATGCGCATGGACAGGCCCCCGGCATCGTTCTCGAAGCGGGGCGAGCGCAGCAACATCTCGGCCACAGTTTCGGCCACTTCGCCTCCACCCAGGCCCACGCGCACGGCGATCGGCAACTCCAAACGCCGGAACACGCCCGGATCCCGCTGCAGCGCGTCGTTGTAGTGACGCCGGGCCAATTCGCTCCGGCCCAGGTCACGCGCCGCCTGGGCCGACAGCGCCATGGTGCGCGCGGCCAGTAACACCTCCCCCGGCGGTAGCGCCGAAAGCGCGCGCCGACTGTGGTCGAGGGCCTTTTGTGGCTGTCCCTGGTGCTGCGCGACCTCGACACCCAGGGCGTCGAAATAGGCAGCGGCTGCCTGGCGTCCGTCGCGGGCGCGGGCGCGCCCAAGCGCCGCGCCGATCACCCCCGCGCCCATCACCTCGACCAACTCGCCCAGGAGCCACGGCGGCATGATCGCAGAGGTGGCCGAGCCCAGGCGCAGCGAACCCACGATGCGCCGGTCGTCGTCGAGCAGGCGTTGGGTCAGGGCTTCGGAGCGCAGGGCCTGGACGCGCAGCCAGGCGGCCTGCAAGTGAGCCCACGGCCGCTCGTAGAAGGGCCGCGTGGCGGCGTGCTCTTCGATGCGCTGGGCTTCGGTTCGCAAGGCCCGGCGGTGCAGAAGCGACAGCACGCTGCGGTCCTGGGCCGGGTCGCGGCTGTTGTGGGCGCGGCGGTCGGGGGCGTCGATGCCGCGGCGGGTGATCTCGCTGGCCTCCTGTGCCTTGGCCAGCACCAGGAGAAAGCTCGACAGTGCCCGCCGCATCTCGTTGATGTCAGCGTTGCGCACGTGGGGTGGGCGGCGTTCGCGGTACTCGGGCACCTTGCGCAGCGCCGACAGCGCTTCGCCGAAGCGTCCCTGCCGCACGTAGAGCTCACCCAGCTCGACCCAGGGATTGCCGTACCAGGACAGCGGCGCGGTGGTGGCCTCCAGGCTCACGCGCTCGGCCTCGGCCAGCTTGAACTGTGAACGCGAGGCTTCGGCGAAGTTGGTCAGGTCCACCGCCGAGGGCTCGCCGCCCATGGAGCGGCTGTGGTCGACCGCGCGACGGCAGGCGGCGTAGCTCTTGTCGTCGTTGCCGGCCTCGAATTCGATGGCGCACAGGGCGTTGAGCGCGATGGTGTGCTGCTCGGGGCGATCGCTGGCCAGGCCCAGCTCGGCTGCCAGCCGCGCTTCGGCGAGTTTGCCCAACTTCATCAGCGGCCAGGCTCGCTCGGCGATCTTGTCCGGTTCGTACAGCTCGTTGAAGCGCGCCATGTAGGAGAGCTTTTCGCCGTAGTGCTCCATGCTGCCGTGCACCGACGAGAGCCCTTCGAGCAGCTGCACGTGCCACAGAAAGGGGGCATCCGATCCCGGCCGCTCCCCAAAACGTCCCTCGAAGAGCGAGCGCGCACGCTCCAGGTGGTAGAGCGCCCGCGGAAGGTTGGATTCGCCTAGATGATGCGCATAACCTAAAGTTAGGTGGCCGACGAAGGAACTCGAGTCGCCGCGCACGATGCCCTCGGCCCGCTCCCGGGCGGCGATGAAGCGCCGCTGCTCCAGCAGCCGCCAGGCCTCGAGTTCGGCGGGCGAGGCAGCCATCGCGCGTTCGAGGATCTCGGCCGGATCCTGCAGCTGCTGGGCGCCAGCAGAGCTGGCGTACAAGGCGGCGACAAGGGCCAGGAAAAGCAGCCAGCGATGCGAGCGCTCGCGGCTCATCGCGACAGGCTCGAACGCGAGAGGCGCTCGATCTGTGGCCTGAGCGCCGCGGCGATGATCTCGGAGCGGTCCATGATGCCCGGCACGCACTCGATGCGATGGCCGAAGACGGGCTCGGCCAGCGCTTCCAGATCTTCGGGGCTCACGTAGTCGCGGCCGCGCATCACGGCACGGGTCTGCAGCGCCGGTAGCATCAGCACCAGCGCGCGCGTCGAGCCGCCCTGCAGCACGCGCTCGTCGGCGCGCAGGCTGCGCGCCAGGTCCACCATGGCTTCGCGGATCGCTTCGGCCACGTGCACGCCGGCGCGAATCGCGCGGCGGGCGGCGATGAGCTCTGCCGGGCTGACCCGCCGCAGCTCACGCCCCATTTCGAGGCTCGAACGCGGGTACTGGCGCAGCACCTCGAGCTCGGCCTCGCGCGCGATGTGCTTCATCTCCAGCTTGAACAAGAAGCGGTCGAGCTGGGGCGCCGGCAGCGGGTAGGTCCCGGCCACGTCGAGCGGGTTTTGCGTTGCGATGACGAAGAAGAGTTCGTTGAGGGAGTGGGTCTCGTTGTCGACGGTGACCTGCTTTTCGGCCATCGCCTCCAACATCGCTGCCTGAACTTTGGGTGAAGTGCGGTTGATCTCGTCGGCCAGGACGATGTGGGCGAAGATGGGACCGGGCCGAAAGCTGAAGCGATTTTGCTCCAGCTCGAAGACGCTGGTGCCGGTGACGTCGCTGGGCAAGAGGTCGGGCGTGAACTGGATGCGCCGAAAGGTGGCGATGCCTGTGCCCTCCGTGGTCTCCGAGGTGCCGCTGAGGGAATCGCCCAGGCAGCGCGCAAGCGTGGTCTTGCCCGAACCGGGGTAGTCCTCGAGCAGCACGTGCCCGTCGGCCAGCAGTGCGATGAGTGTCAACTCGATCACCTCGTCGCGGCCGATGATCGCAGCGCGCGCGCGCTGCTGGATTGCGGCGAGGGTCTCGGCGGCCCGGTTCAGGGCCTGCGGGTCGCCCTGGGGGGCGGGGCTATGGGCTGTGGCTGGAAGTGTCACGGTAACGCCTGGATCTGGGCTGGCTCCCGATCCCCTCCAAGGGTAGCACCCCTTTGCATGAGGCCCCCGGTCGAAATAAACGGGTCGAGTGAACTTCGACACGCCCGTCCAGCAAGGCGCGACGCCGCGCCGATACTCCATGTATTTGAAGGTGGCGCAACGCAGCAGGGCGGGATGGGTCGGAGTTCAATTGGCCAGTTTATTTCGCGGCTGCGCGGGCCCTAACTCCGATCATCGAGAGCGCAGCCAGCCGAAGGGGTCGAGCGCCGCCCGCAGCCTGCGGCCCAGGGGCACCGTCTGCCGCAGTTCGCGGCCCACGGCCCGCGATAGTTGCCGAAGCTCGCCCTGGGCGACGCGGTGACCGCCGAAAACCCATGCCATCAGGCTCGCGGTCAGCGGCGTTAGCGACGGCACCGTGTCCGACAGCCGCGCCGCAAAGGCCTCCTGGGACTCGCCGTGTCGGCGCCGTATGGACAGCTCGCTCAAGCGGTCGATCTGGGCGCGGTAATGCAGCCGCGGGGCCGCCTCGGCCGAGCCCCAGGCCGGCGCCAGCCGACGCCACAGTTTCAGCGTGTAGAGCAGCAGCAAAAGCGTCGGCACCAGCACCAAAAGCGTCTTGCCCAGCAGCGCCGGCAGCGCCATGGCGGTGCGGATGGCGGGCTCGAAGGGGCGCGGCGTGTCCGGCGGCAGCGGTGAAAGCCCGCGGGCCATTTCGCCGAGCATGCGCTGCAGGTCCGCATCGGGAGGAGCCACCGTTCCGTCCAGGGCGCGCTCGGGGGCGATGTCCATCACGACCCAGCCCACGTCTTCGATGAAGACCTCCGGCCAGGCATGGGCGTTGGCACCCGACAGCAAGATCGTGGAGCCGCCCTGGCGCGCCGCCTCGTCGAAGGCATAGCCGGTGGCGACGCGCGAGGGGATGCCCAGGCCGCGCATCAAATAGGTGGCGGCGTGGGAAAAGTGAACGCAGTAGCCGGTGCGGTTGCCGAAGAGAAAGGAGGCGGTGGGATCGCGCTCGGAGGCGTGGCCGCTGCGCAGGCTGTAGATGCCCTCGCGCCCCAGCCAGTCTGCGACCATCAGCGCGCGCGCCACCGGATCCTCGCGCAGGTCCTCGGGCAGCTCCTCGATGATCGAGCGGCCGAGCTCGGCGTAGCGGGAGTCGGGCGGTGTCTCCAGGTAGTGCGAGCGCACGCGGTCTGGCCAGGCAGGGTCGCCCACGGGACGGCCCACCAGGTCGAGCAGCTCGCTCTCGAGCGCCAGCGAGCGGGCGCGGTAGACGCGGCGAAAGCGACCGGGGTCGGGATTGCCCAGCGGCTCGATGCGCTGGGGCGATTCCAGGGCGAAGGGGTGGTTGTGGTCGGCCAGCAGGGCGACGGTCGAATCCAGCGCCCGGCGGTCGCCGAATGCGTTGGGGACCTTGGCCATGTCGACGGCGTCGAAAGCGAAAAGCCGGGCCAGGTCGCTGTCGACTCCGCTCTGGGTGGAGGCCACCAAGCGCCGGCCGTTGTACTGGCTGAAGGCGTTTTGGCGGAAGTAGTACATGCCCCCGGGTGGCGAGTAGTCGTCGTGCAGCAGCACCACCGCCAGCGGTACCTGGCGCCCGGGCGAGTCGTAGTTGTCGCGGAAGTCCGGCGCTTCGTCGGGCCGCTCCTGCTTTTGTTGCTGGCCCTTGCCCTGTTGTTTTTTGCCTTCCTGCTCGTCAGGGCGCAGGCCCATACCCGCGGTCGAGGCCGGTGCCCGCGGCAGCCCCAGAAGGCGCGTGGTGGCGACCACCGACAACAGCAGCAGCGCCACCAGCAGCAAGTGACCCAGGGCGCGCAGGGGATTGCGCTCGCCCAGCAGAAAAAGCACTGCCAGCGTCGCGGCCACCGCACCGATGGCCAAAAGCGCGTGGGCGGGGTCGCCGCCAGCGGCAATGATCGAGTCGGCCAGCTCGAAGGGGCGGTTGATGGCGCCGCCGCGGTGGGCCGCGACCAGCTGCGCGAAGGCCAGGCAGCACAGGCCCACCTCCAGCACCCGAAAGACCGGCCGCCGCAGGGCGAGCGCGCGCAGCGCCGCGGCCAGGCCTAGTAGCACAGCGCCGAGCAAGATGCCGTTGGCCCAGCGCAGCGCCAGCGAGGGTCCCAACCAGGAGGCAAGCCAGTCGCCATCGAGCAGGGCCGTGCGCGCGGCGCCGACCGCCAGCGAGCACAGACCGCACAGCACCAACACGGGCGCGGTGCGCAGGCGCGAGCGCGCGAGGCTGCGGCCGGCCAGGGCGCCGGCCAGGACCCACAGCGAAAGCACCCAGGGCAGCGGCTGTGTGCTCAGGGGCAGGGCGAAGGTCCAGGCCGCCGCGGCGTAGAGCAGGGGGCGTGTGATCGCCGCCAACCGCGGTTCTTCGGGTGCGTTCGCGGCACTCGCTTCGCCGCCAGGCACCATGCTTCCAGGCTCTTGACCGTCAGTCATCCGCGCACCGATTCCAGGATCGCTTCGCCGGTCGCCGCGCCCGAGTTCTGCGGATGGGCCAGCATGGCACGACGGTGGGTGGCCGAAAGCGGGCGCCCGCTTCCGCGATCGAAGACCGTCGTCTGAATTCCTGCGCGCCCCAGGCTGGCCAGCACCTGCTCGAGCTGGGCGGCGTCGCTGCTGCGGGGCGGCGCGGTCGCGAACGAAAGCAGTCGCCTCCACAGCGGCCGCGGCTTGTCCGTAGCGATGCCATCGACCCCGATGACCACGCGCATGCGGCACTGCACCCCATGGGCGGCGACGCGCTCCAGCCAGGGCCCCGGCGTCGGCGGCGCGAAGATCAGAAAGCTCGCCGGTCCGCGCCGCAGCGTGGTCTGCACGAAGGCCGCCAGACCGCTGCCGGCCGCCGTCGCGGCTTTCGAATTGCTCGCCAGGGCGTTGCCCGAGCGCATCAGGGCATCGAGGGCTTCGCCCCGTTCCTTGCAGCCGGCCGGCGACTCGTCGGTGGCGAAGCTCCAGTCGTCGCCCAAGAGCCCCTCGGAAAGCGCCAGCCGCGCCACCGCCGCCGATGCGTCGTCAGCGGGGGCGGCGATCATGAAGGCCGCCATGCGCCGCGCCACCGAAAGCGCGCGCTCCGGCGTGCGCACCATCAGCCGCCCCGTGCGTCCCAGCACCTTCCAGTGGATGAAGCGCGCCGGGTCGCCTGGGCCGTAGCGCCGGAGTTCCAGACGATCGCCATCCTCCAGCCCCATGGGATGGGGCGAAGCATCGCCGGGCGACAGGGAACTCAGGGCCGGCAGCTGCGCCAGGCCCCCGAGCCGTGGCAGCACGTCGACGGCCCGCTCGTCGCGCAGGCGCACCACCAGGCGGCTGAGGCCGAAGGGATCTGTGACCTCGATGCGCCGCAGCACCCCTTCGAAGCGCCCGCGGCGTTCGAACTCCACCCGTTCCACCAGGTAGCCAGCGCGGCGTTCGATCTCCACGCGCGCCCCGCTCGGCGCCTGCCAGCGCCAGCGCAGCTGCGCAAGCGGCAGATAGAAGGGCGCGCGCAGCCGAAAGCCCGTGTCGCGCAGCACCCCGGTCTGCAACGTCAGGGCATCGCTGGGCTGGCGCACGGGATGGCCGAGCTTGAGCCACAGCGTCGAGGCCAGCACGGCCGCCGGGCTCAGCAGCGTCAGCCCCAGCCCGGCGTAGCCCACCACCAGCCACACGCGATCGAGCTGGGCGTAGGCGAATAGCTCGAGCGCCGCATAGGCCGTGGCGCTGACCACCACACCCAGCGGCGTCCACGGAAAGATTTCGGCCAGACGCACCGAAAGTGCGCGCAGCAGGGCCCCAATTCGGTACAGCGGTCTCAAGAAGCCACTTCCGGCCGCAGATGCCCACATCCTCGGATGGTCTGGTTATTTGTGCCCAAGACACCTATCCTGAATCAAATCAGTGTAACGTCCACCGCGACGCGTTCCCAGCGCGAGGCGAGTGTTCGTGGCGGCGTTTGACCGATGACGGACGCGATGGCCGGCGCGCGGCGGGGCGCCAGCAGGTACCAAGGGAAGTGACGATGCAGAAACGATTCGCAACAGGGATGGCGTGGTCGTTGGCGGCCGCATTGATGGCATGTGGAGCTTCGGGCTCCGGTTCCGGAGGCTCGACGCCCGGCGCCAGCGGCTCTGATGAAGGCGGCGAGGGCGAGGCCGCGCCCAACAGTGTCGTGCACCAGAGCGGCGGCAAGGAGGTCGAGGCGACCTTCGGTTCGCCCGGCGGCGTGCTCGAGCTGGCCAGCGGTGTGAAGGTGGAGATTCCGCCGGGCGCCGTGGATGGCTCGCAGCGCTTCGTGCTCAAGGAGGCGCCCATGACCACGGCCTTTTTTAACGAAGAGCACGAGCGTCCCTGGGGCCCGACCTTCGTGGTGTCGCCGGGCGTGGAAGCGCCGGAGGGTCGCAGCGTGCGCATCTCGGTGCCGCTGGCGTCCTATCCCCAGGGCTGGGGCGATGTCGCGATCGCCTACGAATATCCCGTCAGCTCACGCGTGGGCGCCGAGGACAGCCAGCACACCAGGTGGCAATACGAAAACGCCCAGCACACCGGCGGCCGCGCAGTGGCCGAGCTGCCCGCGCTCAACGGCTATCGGCTGCAGTTCGTGGTGACCAACCTCGAAGCCCAGTAGCGGGCGGCTTCGCAGCAAAGTTGACCCCTGGGCAATGGGCGGCGATCCCTCGGGAATGCCGCCCACGCGAACGTTTCTTCCTGCCGCAGGCGCCCTTGTGCTGCTTTGGCTGGGCGGCTGTGCGCTTCCGATCATCGGCGCGCCGGCGTCTTTTGCCGAGCGCGACGCCGCGCGCGCGCAGGCCGGGCTGGCCACATCCGGCTCCCGCCCACCTCCGCCGCTGCCGGCCGACGCCGACAGTTGCTACGGCGCCCTGCGCTCCCAGGGCGTGCGTTTCACCGTGGCCGACCCCGCTGAAGCCTCGGGGGTGGCGATGCCCACGCGCCTGCAAGGTCCGCTCGGCGCGGTGACCGTGCGCAGCCGTGGCGGCGACGGCGCAGCGCTGCTCGACTGCCGACTCGCCCTGGGGCTTCTGCGCTGGGAACCGTGGCTGCGCCGGGCCGGCGTGGTCGCCATCGAGCACGTCTCGGTCTATCGACCCGGCGCCCGCACCCGGCGCCGCGGCCGCGTCAGCGGTCATGCTCGCGGCCTGGCCATCGACGCCGCGCGCTTCGTTCTCGAGGACGGCGCGCGCCTGGATGTGCTCGAAGACTGGGAGAATCGGGAGCGCGGGCGCGCACCCTGCCTGCCCGACCGCGACGAGGGCCGGGCGGCGCGGCGACTGCGGGCCCTGGTCTGCGATGCCGTGGAGCAACGCCTCTTTCAAGTGGTTCTGACCCCGCACCACGACAGGGCCCACGCCGACCATGTGCATCTCGAGCTTAAACCCGAAGTCGCCTGGACATATGTTCGGTGAACTGTCTGCGAAGCCCGGCATCGGTCTGCCAAAAAAACGCACGACCGTTGCATGAGGGCTGGAATAGAAGCGGTGGTCGCGGGTTAACCGCCCGCAAACGACACGTCGCGGCGCCCCGAAACCACAGGGAGGAGCGCCCGCTGCGCGTCGCTTGACTGGTCGGAGATGGTCGCTACCATCCCGGCCTCTTACCGCGAGCGATCGCGTTTGAGCCCGGCTGCAATACCTCGCTTCCAGGCTTGAGCGGCGATCGTCGGACGCCGAGGCGTCCACGGACGCTGGCATTTGCGGCGTTGTGTAGCGAGGGACAGATGAGCGATGTGATGATCGAAGCTCGCGACCTTGTGAAGCGTTACGACGACGTCGTTGCGCTCGACAAGGTGAGCATGTCCGTGCGCAAGGGGGAGGTACTCGGCTTCCTCGGACCCAACGGCGCCGGCAAATCCACCACCATGCGGATCCTGACGTGTTTCACCGCGCCCACCGAGGGCACGGCAACCGTCAACGGCTGCGACGTGCAGGAGGACTCGCTGGGCGCCCGCACCAGCATGGGCTATCTGCCCGAGGCCAACCCCCTTTACCCCGACCTGCTGGTGCTGGAGTACCTGCAGTTCGTGGCCGAGATCCGGTCGATCCCGAAGGACGAGGCGCGCAAGCGCATCAAGACCATCGTCGAGCAAACGGGCCTCGGTAACGTCTACGCCAAGCAGATCCGCAGTCTCTCCAAGGGCTACCGGCAGCGCGTGGGTTTGGCCCAGGCCCTGATCCACCAGCCGCCGATCCTGATCCTGGACGAGCCCATGAGCGGCCTCGACCCCAACCAGGCGGTCGAGATTCGCGATCTCATCAAGGACATCGGCCGCGAGCGCACGGTCATCCTCTCCACCCACAACCTGGCGGAAGTGCAGGTGGCCTGCGACCGCGTGCTGATCATTAGCCACGGCCGCATCGTCGCCGACGACACGCCCGACGGCCTGCGGGAGCGGGCGGGCAAGGCCCGTTTCCTGGTGACGCTGCAGCAAAGCGGCAACGGCAAGGCCAAGAGCAGCTTCGAGGCGCTCGGCGGCGTCGAGAGGGTGCGCGCTCTGGAAGCCGAGTCGGGCGAAGAGCGCTACGAGCTACTGCCCAAGGGCAGCGAAGACCTGCGTTCCTCGATCTTCCGGGCCGCAGTGGACAATGACCTGACGCTTCTGGGCTTGAGCCGCGAGGGCCAAAACCTCGAGCAGATCTTCCGCGAGCTGACCGTCGAGGAATCCCAGGCGAGCAGCGGCGGTGATCGGGCCGCGGCCGCGAGCTGAGGAGTCGAGCACGATGCACAAGACACTCACCATCGCCAGGCGCGAATTCGTCGCCTACTTCAACGGGCCGGCGGCGTACATCGTCATCTGCCTTTTCTTGGTTCTGATGGGGATCTTCTTCTGGAACCCCTTCTTTCTCGTCAACCGCGCCACCGTGCGGCAGATGTTCGACATGATGAGCGTGCTGCTGTTGCCGACGGCGCCGGCCTTGACGATGGGTCTACTGGCCGAGGAAAAGCGCACCGGCACCGTGGAAGTGCTTTTGACCATGCCCCTGCGCGACACCGAGGTCGTGATCGGCAAGTACCTGGGTGCGGTGGGGTTGCTCGTGATCTTGCTGGTCTCGACGCTGCCCTATCCGATCAGCGTCAGCTCCCTGGGACACCTGGACTGGGGCCCCGTGATGGCGAGCTACCTGGCGGTCTTCCTGCTCGGTTCGACCATGCTGGCCATCGGCATCTTGACCTCGAGCTGGACTGAAAATCAGCTCATCGCGTTCTTCACGGCGGGCATCATCTGCTTTGCCCTGTGGATCGCCAACCGCTTCTTGCCCTTCGTACCCCAGGGGCTGGCCGATCTGCTCGAGTGGATCTGCTTTGACTACCACTTCATGAGCATGCTGCGCGGCGTCATCGACTCCCGCGACGTGCTCTACTTCCTCTCGGTGATCGCGCTGAGCCTGGCGCTCGCGTTCCGTTCACTCGAGAGCCGGCGCTGGAGGTAAGCGATGGCGACCAAGGCACAAAAGCGCATGGCCAGCGAATCGGCCCTCTTCCTGGTGGTGCTCGGCGCCATCGTGGTGGTGCTGAACCTGCTGGGGTTCCTCGGCGTGAACCTGCGCGCCGACGCCACCGAAAACCGGCTCTTCTCCCTGTCGTCGGGCAGCAAGCGGCTGGCGGCCAGCCTCGATGACCAAATGGAGATCCGCGCCTATTTCAGCGCCGAACTCCCGCCCCCCTACAACGCCATGGGGCGCTATGTGCGCGACCTGCTCAGCGAGTACCGCGACGCCTCCAAGGGCAAGATCACCGTCAGCTTCATCGCACCCGAGAGCGACGAGGAAAAGCAGGACGCCGAGCGCGACGGCATTCAAAAGGTCGCCGACCAAAAGCTCGAGGCCGACAGCTTCAGCGTCTATGAAGGCTACCGCGGCATCTCCTTTCACTACCTGGGCGACACCAAGGCCATCGGACGCGTGGATACCACCGCCGGCCTGGAGTACGAGATCACCCAGCTGATCAAGCAGCTCACCGGTGAAAAGACCAAGATCGGCGTGCTCGGCGGCCACGAGGGGCCGACGCCCACCGAGGGCCTGAGTTCGCTGCGCGAGTATTTGCCGACCTACGCCATCGAAGAGGTGAAGGCCGATGCACCGATTTCCAAGGAGATCAAGGCACTGCTGATCATCCATCCGGAGACGGCGCTGAGCGAGGCCGAGCTGCAGAACATCAACCACTACCTGATCACCGGCGGCTCGCTGGCGGTCTTCGGTGGTGGCGTCAAGGTGGACACCGGGCAGCAGGGTTCAGAGCCCAGCGCTTCGCCCATCGACACCGGGCTCAACGGCCTGCTCGAGAAGTGGGGCGTGACCCTCGACAATCGCATCGTGGCCGACGCCCAGTGCGGTCGGGCGCGCATGCCCTCGCCGATTCCGGGCCTCGCGATCCCGGTGCCCTATCCGCCGGTGCCGATCGTCAGCTTCGACGAGGATCAGCGCAACCATCCGGCCCTCTTCCGCATCAATCAGGTGGGCCTGCCCTATCCGGTGCGTGTGGCGCTCAACGATAACCTCAAGGGCGACAAAGAGGTCACGCACACGGTGCTGGCGCGCTCCAGTGAGAAGGCCTGGCTGATGGAAGGCGACACCATCGACTTGAAGGCGCGCGAGCGTTGGGCGGTGCCCGGCTACAACGGGCCCTACAACCTCGGTGTCGCCATCGAGGGCAAGTTGCCCAGCGCCTTTGGCGCCGCCACCCAGACCAGCTCCAGCGAGGAAGTCGATGCCGCGGCCGCAGCGGTGGCCACGCCCGAGCGCGCAGCCGGCAACGTGCGCGTGCTCGTCTACGGTTCCGGCTTTTTCCTGCGCGACGAGTTTTTGCCGAAGCCACGTCCGGGCATGAATATGCTCAGCGGCGCGGTGGCGTTTGCGCTCAACTCCGTCGACTGGCTGACCCAGGACAGCGATCTCATCGCCATCCGGGCCAAGAACGTCGAAGACCCGATGCTCGAGGTGCCACTGCCGGTCAAGGAGGCCGAGGACGTCATCCGCACGGCCATCGAGAACCAGGACGAGGCCAAGGCTAAGGAGGCCTTCGACGAGCGCAAGGAGGCCATGAAGGCCTGGGATCGGCGCAAAAACCTTTATCGTTGGGGCAATACGCTGGCGATCCCCGTGTTCTTCGCGCTGGTCGGCATCGTGCGCTGGCGCGTGCGGCTCGCCCGCAAAGCGAGCCTGAAGCTATGACACGCAAGCCTTGGTCGTTGTTGGGAGGACAGATTTCATGAGCGGCAATCGACTCGCAATCGCAAGCGTGGTGCTGGTCGCCCTGCTCGGGTTGACGGTGTGGCGGCTGAACACCAAGGACGAGAAGGTCGCCAGCGCGCCCAAGGCCAGCGTCGAGCTTCCCAAGTTCGAACGCGACGCCATCGAAGAGCTGGTGCTGGCTGCGCCCGACAAGCCCAAGGTGCGGCTGGTCAAGAAGGGCGAGGACTGGCAGCTGGCCGAGCCCGTCGCGGCCAAGGCCGACGCCAATGCCGTCAAGACGGCCCTCGACAAGCTCGGGGAGCTAGAGATTACGGGCGTGGCGGCCACCAAGGCCAAAAACCACGAGCGCCTGGAGGTCGACGCGGCCAAGGGCACGCGCGTGACCGCCAACGGCGGCGGCAAGCCCCTGCTCGACGCCTACATCGGTGTCTACCGCTCCGGTAACTCCATGTTGAGGCTGGAGGGCCAGGAGTCGGTGGCGACGGTCAAGGGCAGCATCCGCTATGCCTTCGCCAAGGAGCTGCGCGAGTGGCGCGATCGGCGCATCGCCAAGGTGGAAACCGACGACGTCAATGCCATCGCCTTCACCAACAGCCACGGCGAGTTCCGCTTCGAAAAGAGCGAGGACAGCTGGAAGCAGGTGGCCGGTCCCAAGATCGACCCCCTCGACGAGACCAAGCTCAAGGGCATCGTCGGTTCGGCCGCGAGCCTCAACGCCGTAGACTTCGCGGCGGCCGACATATCGGCCGACAAGGCGGGGCTCGGGGAAACCGCCGCCCGCTTTCAGCTCGAGTTCGGCGGCGACGCCGGCGCGGGCGCGCTGGCCTACCGCATCGGCTCGCTGAACGAAAAGAACTACTACCTGCAGATGGAGGGCGATCCCCAGATCTATCTCGTCTCCAACTGGATCGGCGGCCGGCTCAGCGCCGGTCCGGAGGTCTTGACCAAGAAGGAAGGCGGCGACGAGGCCAGCCCCAAGGACCCCGCCACCGGCGAGCCGACGCTGGGTTCCCGGGCCAACCCCATACCGGTCCTGCCCCAGGCGGTACAGCCGGGCGCGCCGCCGGGTACGCCCCCGGGGCATCCCCCGGTCAGCCCGCATTGATGCGCCCGGCGTGACGCGCGCCGGTTTTCGCGAGCCTGGCCGCGGGTGGCTGGCGTTGTTGGCGCTGTTGGTGCTGTTGCCGACCCTTTGGGTGGCTGCATGCCGCAGCGCCCCGGCGCGGCCGCACGAGCAAACCAAGTCCGCTGAAGTCGACGCCTTTGCCCAGCTCGATCGGCGCGCGCGCTCGGGTGCGCTACGGCAGAGGCTGCACGGCATGGAGGTCGACGACCCCTACCGTGCGTTGGAGCAGGACTCGGAACTCACGCGCGACTGGATCGCTGCCCAGAACGCGCGCACCGAGCGAGCCCTGGAGCGCCATCGCGACGCCAGCGTCGAGGCGCGACTGCGGCAGCTGTTGTCGATCGGCGTGCTCTCCGACCCCCAGTACGGCGGAGATCGTCTCTTCGTGCTCGAGCGGGAGGGGCAGCGCGAGCAGCCGGCGCTATTCGAGTTGCACGAAGACGGAACCCGCAGTGCGGCCCTGATCGATCCCGAAGTCCAGGGTGAGCGCGCCGCACTGGACTACTACTACGCCGCACCCGACGGGCGTCATGTGGCCTTTGGCATCTCCGAGGCCGGCGACGAGCGCGCCGTGTTGCGTGTGCTCGAGCTTTCGAGCGGACGGCTCCTGCCGGAGGTCATCGACCACGCCAAGTGGTGCGCCCTGTCCTGGCTGCCCGACGGCAGTGGTTTCTACTACACGCGCTACCCGCGCGCCGGTGAAGCCGGCCACGACCCGCAAAAGCCCGACGCCTATTTTCCGCGCCTCTTCTTCCATCGTCTGGGCGACGACCCGGCCCGAGACCCGCTGCTGTTCCAGAGCGCCACCGCCACCGACTTTCCCTACGCCGCGGTCGGCGACGGGGGGCGTTTCGTCAGCGTGATGAACCACCGCGGCTGGACCGCTTCCGACCTCTACCTCTTCGATCGGGGAGCCGAGGCCTCCGCGCGCGTCGCGGTCCCCGACCACGCTCACCCGCTCGAGCCGGTGGTTGTCGGACGCGACGCCGAGGTGCGTGGCGTCGTGCACCGGGGCTACCTCTACATGGTGAGCAACGAAGGCGCGCCGCGCCGTCGCATTCTGCGGGTCGAGGTGGCAAAGGTGGGCGATCCGCAGGCCTTCGAAGAAGTTGTGACTCACGGTGAAGGCACGATCGAGGACTTTGCCGTGGCCGGCGACCGGCTGGTGGTCCATCGCGTGCGCAACATGCGCTCGGAGCTGATGCTCTACGCCCTCGACGGTAGTGCCGGGCGGGCGCTTGCGCTGCCCACCGACGGCTCCATCGCTGCGCTCGACGCCGAAACCCAGGGCGGACGCGTGGCCGTCGTTTTCAGCTCGTTCTTTCACCCACCCAGCGTTCTCGTACTCGAAAGCGGCGCCCAGGCCTTGAGCGCGCGGGCCCAGGTGCACCACGATCTGGACCTCGAGGCCTTTCAACTTTCCGAGGCCTGGGTGCGCTCCCGGGACGGCACCAGGGTCCACCTCTACTACGTGCATCGGCGTTCGATCGAAGCCAGCGGGCAACATCCGGTGCTGCTCTACGGCTACGGCGGCTTCGACGTCTCGCTCCTGCCCAGCTTCACGCGCACGGCGCTGCATTGGATCGAGCGTGGCGGCATCTACGCGGTGGCCAACCTGCGCGGCGGCGGAGAACTCGGCGACGGCTGGCATCGGGCCGGCATGCTCGAGCACAAGCCTCGGGTCTTCGAGGACTTCGAGGCCGCCATCGAGTACTTTACCGACAGCGGGCTCAGCAGGCCCGAGCGCATCGCCATCACTGGCGCCAGCAACGGTGGATTGCTCGTGGGCGCCATGGTCACGCGCGTGCCGACGCGCTTTGCGGCCGCCGCAGCCTACGTGGGGCTCTACGACATGCTGCGCTATCACCTCTTTCCACCTGCTGAAATCTGGGTCAGCGAGTACGGCGACCCGCGCGAACCCGAGGCGGCGCGCTATCTACATGCCTATTCGCCCTATCATCGCGTGGTCGATGGCGGCCGCTATCCCAGTGTGCTGATCGAGACCGCCGACCACGACACCCGGGTCAGCTTTGCCCACTCGACCAAGTTCGCCGCGCGTCTGCAACACGCCCAGGCCGGGCCGCAGCCCATCTACTTCCACATGACGCGCAGTCAGGGCCACGGCAAGGGCACGCGTCTGAGTGACCTGGTGGAGAAATACGCCCGCCAGCACGCGTTTCTGGAGCAGGCCTTGAACGTGCGGTGAGGTGGCGAGCCTAAGGGCTCGCGAAAGAATAACTTCCCCCTTTGGCACGCACCGGCGGGCACGCTCGGGCCGTGCGTCCTCGAAGAATTCCTCGATGTACCTCGGGTACGACTGCGGTTTTGTCTCCGGGCGCAGTCGCCATCGCACCCGCCGTCACGCCCCATACGGATGACTTCCGGCTGCGTGGACCCTTACATCTGAACGCGCCGGGCTCCGGCGGGCGGCTGATAGCGAAAGAGAGTCTCCGGAGCGCTTTTGTTGAACTTCATGGCGCTGAAGTCGAAGCGGTTGCGATTGCCGTTGTGGTCGATGATCAGAAGGCGACGCACCAGCCCGCGCAGGGCAGCGCGCTTTTCCACGTAGAAGAGCAGGCGCGCATAGTGGGGTGTATCGGCCCGCGGGCGCAGCTCCAATACGTGGCCTCCGGAATAGCCCTCTTTGGCTGGATCGAGCAAACGGAAAGTGAAGTCTTCCTGAAGGCGCCCGGTGCCCATCAGAAAGGCCAGTGCCTGTGGCAGCTGGGCCTGGGTGATCGGCTGCTCGATGACTTGACCGCGCTCGCCTTCGTCGGCTGGTTCGTAAATCACGACGCGCTTGCCGTCGCTGGCGATCACCTTGCCGTTGGGCTTGTCGTAGTCCCAGCGCATCTGGCCCGGCTTCTTGAAGACGACTCGGCCCTTCGAACGGTCGGTGCGCTTGTAAAGCCTGTTGACGTAGGTCTGGTAGAAACTGGCGCTGACGTTTTGGGTCTGGTCGTAGAAGCGCTGCACGCTGGCAGCCACCAGGCTCGCTTCGTCGCCGGGGGTGTCGCCGGGGGCTTCGGTGGGTGCAGTCGGCGGCTCGGACGCGGCTTCGTCGGCCTGGGCCCAAGCCATGGCCGAGATCAGCAGCAGCGAGCTGCAGCCGAGCGTAGCCATGAGGGCTTGGATGCCTTTGCTGTGGGTCGATTGGAACAAGAAAGCCTCCGCAATTGCTCGTGGAATTTCGACGCCTTGGCCGCGTTCCTATTCAGAACTCGCTGGCGTTATGGTGCAGCCCTCGGGGGTCGGTCAAGCAGTCACTCACACTTCCAGGGGGGCGATCTTGGGGGTCTTGTCGCCGTGTCGCTCATCTGCCAAGGTCTTGGGGATGGGGCTGCTTTCGCTTCGCTTCGACTGGTGACTGACAACGACCGGGGAGCACCATGCACCGAAATTCGCGAAAGATTAATGTCGAGCAACAGATCGGGCGTCTCGAGCGCCGCCACAGCGAGCTGGCGGCACGGGTGGAGCGGCTCGACAGTGGCATGTACCTGACAGCTGAGGAGCAGCGCAGGGTCACCGATCTGAAGAAGGCCAAACTGGCGGCCAAAGATGCGCTGATGGCGCTTCGTTCCGGGCGCTGAGCGCGCTGGGTTCGGGGCGCTCGGTGCGAGGCGCTGGGCGGCCCGAGGGCGGCGTCAACCCTGGGTCGGTGGCCCGGGAGCCTGCGCCAATTCGTGCAAGGCGCGCTGCATGACGGGCCGCCATGGTGCCGGTAGGCGGTCGCGGTCTTCGTCGAGCAAGACCGCGGCCAGTGCCAGGTAGTGGCGCGCGTCGTCGCGTTCGCCCAGGCGATAGGCCGCCATGCCGCGCAGGTAGAAAAAGCGGGCTTGCTGGCGCGGCGACATGTCGTGGATGTCGGGCTGCAGGCTGTGGAGCCAGTCGAGGACCTCTTCGTAGCGCGCTTCGCGGTAGAGCACCTGCGCCCGCTGAAGGCCCGTGGTCACGGAGCTGCAGGCCCCGAGCGCCAGCACCAGGACGAGTGCCGTGAGACCCCGGGGCTTGGCTCCGAACGGGCGTGGCCTGGCGGCCCTGAAACGGACAGCCAGGCCACACCGTCGGAGTAAGGCAAGCCAGACCATGACACCCACGCCCCGGACCGAGAACGCATTCGGCTGATTTCCGGGTTCGCGACCAGCCACAGCCGCCCAGGCGGCCGGGCGGAGACTTCCGATACGGGAAAAAGCCCGCGCTGAGAAGAGACCCTAATGAAAAGCGAGAAGTAAGGTAAGCGTCCGGAGCTCACACATCCGGAGACAAGAATGGCTAAGTCAAGCGGGCTACGGTCCGGACAAGAAGCAACTGCGGTGCCAAATTGCTTCCGGAGGCACATGGAGGTGCGGCCTACGCTCTAATTGTCAAATAATTTCAGTCGTTTGTGGGTTCGCCAGCGGCGGGATCCAGGTTCGAGGGGCCGTCTGGTCTGGTGCGAGGCGTCCCAATCTATGACATTGCTGTCGCGACCCTCCGCGGGGCTCGCGCGTGTTTGCGTAGTCAGCGGGCGCGCCTGCGGTCGTCGGTTTCGGTCTGTGGTTTGACAGCAGGGGTCTGGCTGGCGTCTCCTCGGGCAGTACGAAGCATGGGAAGCTGTGCCCAGTGCGGAGGAGCGCTGGCAGACGCGGTTCGCGCCTGCCCCGAGTGTGGCGTGCCCGTGCCGAAACCGTCGGCGCGGCACCTGGAGCTGAAGCTCGATCACGCGCGTCTGGAGGAGGCGCCCTCGCCGCCCCAGCGGCCCCAGGTCGGCGAGTGGGGCAGGGGGTCGGAGCTGCCCACGCCTCCCCAGGGCCTGGCGTTTTCGACCGCGCCGATACCCCCGGCCGACGGTGTGCCGGGGCAGGAGTTCGGTGAGCAATCCGACAGTGAGTTCTCCGTGGGCGAGACGGAGGGCGCGCACGCCTACGACGCGGAGCACGGCGACGATGACCGCGAAAACGCTGCCGAGCGCGACACGCCCGAGCCGGCCCTCGACGAAACCGGACGTCTGCGCAAGGTGGGGCCTCCCCAGCTGGCGTCGGAGGCCATGCGTCGCGAGATGCGGCCCTCGGAGCCGGCCACACTCTCGAGCCGCGTGGCCCTGGCGTTGCTGGGGGCCCTGGGTGCTGTGAGTTCGCTTCTACTGCTGGGCAGCGACGGCTTTGGCTTGCCGCTATCGGGTGCCTTCGTACTCGCGCTGCTGCTGGGGGTGGTGCCCATGCCCTACCCGGCGCGGGCGGCGGTGCTGGTCACCTTGGCCGGTGCGGGCCTGGCCATCGTCTCGCTACAGGGGCTCGATCGGGCCGAAGCGTTGGTGGGCTTGGTCCTGATGTTCGGCATCACCATCCTGGCCACGGCGCTCTTCTTCCGCGCCTGGCATCGGGGCTCGCTGCTGGCTCGGGCCCTGATCACGCTCGGCATCGCCATCTGCGTGGGATGGCTGTGGATGGGCCAGGGGCTGACCGCCCTGGCCATTCTCGAGACCGACTGGCATCGCTGGTTGCCGCCGGTGCTCCAGGTTCCGCTGGCACTGATCCTGATGCTGTGTCTGCTGGCCTTCATGGACGCGCGCTCCACCGGGGGCTGCACGGTCTGGGCGTGGCTGCTCCTGCTCTGGTTCGCCACCCACAGTGCGGTCGGTCTGGTGGCCGCGGCCGACGCGGCGGGAGGGGGCCTCGTGGGACTGCCCGAGGGCGTAATCGCCGCGGCCATCGGCCAGCCCCTCTTCACGGCGCTACTGACCCTCGGCCTGGCGCAGCTGCTGGCTGTCTCCAGCGCGCGCTGAAAAGCGGCGGGTCGGGGGAGCCGCCAGGACGTTTTCGCGGGACGTTTTCGCGCAATCTCAGCGCCCGACGTAGTGGGGCCAGGTGGCGGTGAGCACGACCAGGCAGCTGCGGTCGCCGCGCTGGGCCTGGCCGATGCCGACGTCGGTGAAGTCGGGCTCGAGCAGGGTCAAGCGATGGGAGGGGCTGCGTTCGAAGGCGTCGAAGGCGGCGGCGGCGCTGCCGGCGCGGGCGACGGTTTCGCCGACGCGGCGGGCGCGGATGCCGGCAGCCCGCAGGCGCTGTTCGGGGTCGCCGCCGGCTTCGAGCTGGTGGGCTACGCGGCCGCTGTCACAGACCGACTTGGCGTGTTTTCGCGCCACGTCTTCGAGCAGTCGATTGCTACGCAGGGGGCTACGGCCGGCGGCGCTGCGCAGTTGCTCCAGGCGGTCGTGGGGGTCGCCGCCTTCGCCGTGGAACCAGCTCTGGGCCGGGTCCACGCCCTGGCCTTCGAGGGCCGGCAGCAGCCGCTCGGCCACCGGGCGCGGGCCGTCGGGGCCCGCGGCCAACAACTGAATCCTGGCGGGCCGTTCGAGCTCGGCCGCGATGGGGATGCCGCGTCGCAGCTGCTGCAGGCTCGGGGCGAGGCGTTCGAGCTGTCCGCTCGCATTCGCGATGATGAGCTGGGGGCGGCTGAAACCCGCTTCGAGGCTGCCGCGCAGGCGTCCCGGTTCGGGGCCCACGACTTCGAGGCTGCCGCCGCGGCTGGCGTAGAGCAGCACGCTGGCCCGCTCGCCGCTGGCGCGGCCGCAGACAGGGGTACCATGGCGCCCGTCGTCGAGCTTTCGCCGCCAGTCGCTGGGCTCGTCGGCAGCGGCCGGCACGTAGAGCAGCTTGACACCGACCAGGTCGGAGCCGGCCCGGCGCAGCGCCGCTTCGAGCGCCGAGGGGGCGGGTTCGGCCGCTTCCAACAGCAGCTCCGCAGCCGCCTGGCTCAGCTGGGCGTCGTCGCGGCATTCGACGTCCTGCCTGGCCGCGTCCGCCCAGGCGGACGCGGCCAGCGGCAGCAGGCACAGCGCCCACAGTGCCCCGCGCGGGCCGCCCGTCACCCGCAACCTGGGCGAGCGTTGCGGGCTTCGGACGGAGTGGCTGTGGGTGACCATGGGCCGGGTCGGGAGGAGGGTCGTGCAGCTGCGGCCTCCCATGGCCGCCAGCGCCACCAGCCCACGCTAGGCCCAGCGGAGCGCGATGCCAACTTCGCGGCCTGTGCCAGGGAGTTCGCCGGCGAATTGCCCAATGATTTCCAGCGGCCACCCATCCGAGATGGCCGCCCAGGCGCAATTTCGCCCCCCTACGCCGTGGCCTTGGCCTGGTCCTGGTCGGCGCGCAGGTGGCAGGACTTGTACTTCTTGCCGCTGCCGCACCAGCACGGCTCGTTGCGGCCGACCTTGGGGCGCTCGCGCTTGACGGTGGCCGGACGGGCGACCGGCGCCATGCCCTGCTCGCCGGTCCCCGCACCCGCGCCGCGTTGCCCCGCGGCACCTCCCGCCGCTGCCGCCGCGCCGTCTTGCCGACCGGCAGCCGTCTGGTGGTTGGCCCGCATGCGCTGTTGGCGCGCCTCGACGCGCTTGCGGCGCTCGGCCTCCAGGCGTTCGACCTCGTCTTCACGCTCGATGACGAAGTGGAACATCTTGTCGACCACGCTGGCCTTGATGTTGTGCATCAGCTCCAGATAGAGGTTGAAGCCCTCCTTCTGGTATTCCTTTTTGGGGTCGCGCTGGCCGTAGCCGCGCAGGCCGATGCCGTCGCGCAGGGCGTCCATGTTCTGCAGGTGCTCGAGCCACTGGTTGTCGATTTCCTGCAGGAAGAAGTTGCGAAAGACGCGCAGGAAGATCAGGTCGCCGATCTCGCCTTCGCGCTTTTCGAGCACGGCCTGGGCGTCGCTGTAGAGCCGCTGGGCCACGTCGGTCGGGTCGGTAAAACGCTCGAGGCCGCCGACGTCGATGCCAAAGATCTGTCGGTAGGCGTCGCCGAGGCCGCTCAGATCCCAATCCTCGAAATGCTTTTTTGGCGGGCAGCCATGTTCGACCATGGTGCCCACCACTTCGTCGATCAGATCGAGCAGCCGCTCGCGCTGCTCGGTCAGGCTCATGGGCACCCGCTCTTGCAGATACTTGACGGCACCCGGCGGATCGCTCCTGTAGTTGCGCAGCTCGGTGCGGCAGCCGAAGTTGACGTAGATGACCTGTTCCAGGTGCTCGTAGGTGATGGTGTCGAGGCTCGACAGCTCCGCCTTCAGCGCCTGTTCGTGCCAGGCCTGCTGCTCCTCGGGGCTCTTGCCGGCGGGCATGGCCCCGGCGCCCGAGAGCTTGACGAAGGATTCGAGTAGCGGTGCGACCACTTCAGTGAAGCGCGGGTCGGCTTCCTTGACCATCGGTTCGGGCACGATGCCGCGCTCTTGTTCTTCTTTGGTGGGCTCGCTGCGGTACTCGCCGCTCAATACCTGACGTCTCAGCGCATAGATGCTCTTGCGCTGCTGGTTCATGACGTCGTCGTACTCGAGCATGTTCTTGCGGATGTCGAAGTTGCGCTGCTCGACCTTGGTCTGCGCATTCTCGACCGCACGCGTGACCCACTTGTGCTCGATGGGGATGTCTTCTTCCATGCCCAGGCGATCCATCAGGCCCTGGATGCGATCGCCGGCGAAGATGCGCATCAGGTCATCTTCGAGCGAGAGGTAGAAGCGGGAGCCGCCGGGGTCGCCCTGGCGGCCGCCACGGCCGCGCAGCTGGTTGTCGATGCGGCGCGATTCGTGGCGCTCGGTGCCGATGATGTGCAGGCCGCCCAGCTCGAGCACTTCTTGCTTTTGTTTTTGGCAGTCCTTGATGTAGTGCTCGGTGGCTTCGGCGATGGCGGCTTCCAGCGCCTCGGGATTGCCCAGCAGCTCTTCGTCGGCGGCCTGCATGACCTCGTAACGGGCGAGCATCTCGGGGTTACCGCCGAGCACGATGTCGGTGCCGCGGCCGGCCATGTTGGTGGCCACCGTGACGGCGCCCTTGCGACCGGCCTGGGCCACGACGTAGGCCTCGAGTTCGTGCTGCTTGGCGTTCAACACGTTGTGAGGGATCTTGGCCCGCGTGAGCATGCGCGAAAGGGCGTCGTTCTTTTCGACGCTGGTGGTGCCGACCAGGGCCGGCTGGCCGCGTTCGTGGGACTCGCGCAGCTCCTCGACCACCGCTTTGAACTTCTCGCGCTCGGACTTGTAGATCAGGTCTTCTTCGTCGTCGCGGATGACGGGCTTGTTGGTGGGGATGACGTTGACTTCGAGTTTGTAGATCTTGTGAAATTCGGCGGCCTCGGTGTCGGCGGTGCCGGTCATGCCCGAGAGCTTGTCGTAGAGCCGAAAGAGGTTCTGAAAGGAGATGGTCGCCAGCGTGGAGCTTTCTTCCTGGATGTCCACGCGCTCCTTGGCTTCCACCGCCTGGTGCAGCCCGTCCGACCAGCGCCGTCCCGGCAGCACGCGCCCGGTGAACTCGTCGATGATCATCACCTGCCCGGAGTCGCTGACCATGTAATGCTGGTCGCGCTTGTACAGGGTGTGGGCCTGCAGGAGCTTCTGCAGGATGTGCAATGACTCGAGGTTGATCGGGTCGTAGAGGTTTTCGCTCTCGATCAGCCCGCGCTTGAAGAGTTCGCCCTGGGCCATCTCGATGCCGTCCTCGGTGAGCGTGACCGAGTGGGCTTTTTCGTCGACGGCGTAGTGCTCGTCCTTGCGCAGACGCGGCAGGATGTCGTTGATGGCGACATATTTTTCGCTGGCGGTGCGGCCGCGGCCGCTGATGATGAGTGGCGTGCGCGCTTCGTCGATGAGGATCGAGTCCACCTCGTCGACGATGGCGTAGTTCAGCTCTCTTTGAACGTAGTCGTAGATACTGAACTTCATGTTGTCGCGCAGGTAGTCGAAGCCGAACTCGTTGTTCTGCCCGTAGGTGATGTCCGAGCGGTAGGCGCGCTTCTTATTCGCCTCCCCTTGCTGGCTGACGACCACGCCCGTGCTCAAGCCCAGAAAGCCGTAGAGCTTGCCCATCCACTCGGCGTCGCGGCGGGCCAGGTAGTCGTTGACCGTGACCACGTGCACGCCCTTGCCTGATAGTGCGTTCAGGTAGGCGGCCAGGGTGGCGACCAGGGTCTTGCCCTCACCGGTCTTCATCTCGGCGATCTTGCCGCTATGCAGCGTGATGCCGCCGATGAGCTGCACGTCGTAGTGGCGCATGCCCAGGGCGCGCTTGCCGCCCTCGCGGCAGACGGCAAAGGCCTCCGGTAGGATCGCGTCCAGGCTCTCGCCCTTCTCGATGCGCTGGCGGAAGTCGAAGGTGCGCCGGCGCAGGGCTGCATCGTCGAGGCCGGAGATGCTGCTCTCCAGGTCGTTGATCTTGGAAACCAGCGGCTGCAGGCGCTTCATCTCGCGCTCGTGCTTGGTTCCCACGAATTTTCTAAGAATGGCGTCGAACATGCGGGCCTCGGCACGGCGGGCTACGGGCCGGCCGAGCGGGCAGACTAAGCACGCCCCTGGCCCGGTGCAAGGCGCGGGTGAGGGGGGGGCCACCCCACTCAGGGTCCGCCCAGGGCCAGCACGAAGACGCCAATGGCGGCGAAGGCCAACAGCAAACTAAGGCCGCTCAGGGCCAAGCGCCAAAGTCGCCGCCGCTGTTCGCGGGCTAGCGCCGCCTCGGGACGCTCGGCCTCGGCCATGATGCGGTGGGCGTCGGCGGCGGCCGAAAGCGCCCGGCGCACGAGATCGGTGAGCAGGGCCAGGGCTGCCATCGCCAGCACCAGCAGCGCCAGCTTCTGCACGCGGGCGTGACGCTGGCGTCCGGCGGCGAGCGCGAGCGGGTAGCTGCTGCTGGCCGCCGGCATGGGCACAAGTCCGCGCTCCAGGATCGCAAGCAGGTAGGCGGCGACCCGGGAGGCGGCCCGGGCGTGACGTTCGGGGGCGGCAAGCACTTCGGCGGCCAGCGCGTCGTTCGGGGCCCGCTGGCGCGCCGCCGCCGCCAGCTGCAGAAGGGCCTGGGCGGCGCTCTGCCCGGGCGTCTGCACGTAGAAGGCGCGCACGGCGGCGGTCTCGGCGCTGAACGGATCGCGGCGCAGCTGGATGCGCCAGCGCCCCGGCGAAAGTGCCCCGAAGGCTAGGGGCTGTTGCCCATCGCAGGGCCTGAGGCTCGCGCTGTGACGCCAGTGCCCTTCGTGAAAGGCGTCGGCGATGCAGCTGTCGGCGCCCCCTTGCAGCTCCAGGGACACCTGTGCGCCCGTGGGCAGCAGTCCCGGGGCTTGCGCGCGGGCGGCATCCGCGGCAAGGGCCAGCGGAAGTCGGATCGAGCGCGAGGCGAGCAACTCCTCGCCGCGAAAGACCTCGATTACGCCCTGGGCCTCGGGGCCGTGGCAGCGCAGGCCCAGGCTCGCCACCGGATCGGCCACGGCGCCCTCGGGCTCCAGGGGCGTCAGCGAGGCATTGGCCCGTAGCTTCACGCGCAGGCCTGCGGGCTCTGCGTGGATGTACAGAGTGCAGTCGATTTCGGGCACGCAGGCGCCGCCGGCCACCTGCGGCTCGATCGTCACCGCTGGGGCCTCGGGCCCGGGCTGCTGCATGCGCACGGGGCCGAGCGTCAGGCGCGATAGCGGCGGCAGCCGTCGTGGCAAGGGCTGCACGGTCGCCGCGCGCGTCGCCAGCGAAAGCGGCCGTTCGACCCGGGTTTGGGGGCCTTCCCCCCCGGTTGTCGCCCGTAGGCGCAGTGTGCCGACGAGGCCGGCCGGTGGCGTCAAAGCCCCCTCCAAGGTGTTGGCGTGGCCCGGGCGCAGCCGCGTGCGCGCATGGACCGTGCCCGCGGCATCCCGCAGCTCGACCGCCACCGCTGCATCCGAGAGCACCGGACCCTCGGTTCGCGTCAGGCCCACATAATGGCGCGCCCGCAGGGGCACGGGCCGACCGGCGGGCGCTTCAACGGGGGCGATCAGATGCAGATCGGCGTCGATGCGATCGCCGCGGCTGACCAGCACCGTGGCCAGCGCCAGGGCTGCCGCTGCTGAATAGGCCAATCTCGGCAGCAAATCGAACCTATCGGAAGCTTTGCCGCCCGGCCGGGCCCCGGCCCCTCTCGACATGGCGGCGATGCTACCCTATGTCAGGCTGTGTCCTCATAGGGGATCGAGGCGATCGCACCTGTCACCATGAGACTCGAGACCTGGAGACTCGACACCCACGTGTCACCGAGCTTCGCGGCCGGGAGTTCCCCGGCCGCATGTGGGCGGAGGTGGGTGCCATGAGCGCCTTGCCGGCCCAGGACGTGGAGGCGCTGCAGGGACAGCTCAACGCCTACATGGAGCGCAAGGGCCTGCGCTCGACCAACCAGCGGCGGCTGGTCAGCGAGGTCTTTTTCCGGGCTGACGGGCACCTCTCGATCGACGAGATGCTGGCCTTGGTGCGCGAGCAAGACGCCAAGGTCGGCTACGCCACGGTCTACCGGACCATGAAGCTGCTGGTCGAGTGCGGCCTGGCCAACGAGCGCCAATTCGACGACACCGTCACGCGCTTCGAAGTGGCCCACGCCGACAGCCACCACGACCATCTGATCTGTCTCGAATGCAAGCGCATCATCGAGTTCGAGGACGAGGAGATCGAGCGTCTGCAGGCCAGGGCCGCCGAGCGTCACGGCTTCAAGCTCGTCAGCCACAAACTCGAGCTCTACGGCCAGTGTGCCGAGTGCCGCGGCCAGAAATAGACGCTTGGCGTTCCGGGAATCTCGGCTACCGGGTAGCTGAAAACGAAACAAGCCCACCCCGCAGCGCGGAGTGGGCTCGCATCATGGATGGGCCGCTGGCTTCAGTTGCCGGCGTCGGTGTCGGTGCTGCCGGCGTCCCCGAGGTCGCACGGGACGCGCTCGTCGGGCACGCTCACGCCGAGGATACTAAGGAAGGCACCGGCCGTGTCGTAATCCGTGCAAGCCATCGTAAGCGTGGCATCGAAGAAGCCACATACGTTGTCCAGGCAGCAACCCGGCGCTTCACCAGCCGGCGTCATGAACGAATCACACTCGGGGTGCGGCTCGGGCGGACCCATGCACGGACCGCCCATCGAGCTGGTACCGCAGGTGCTGGTCGCTTCGTCGAGGCAGCAGGCGACGGGGAGGAATCCCATCGCCATCGCGCCCAGGCCCATCGTCGGATCGGGGCAGGTCACGTCGCCGCAGGTCACGGGCGCCGCCGTCGTCGTTCCGCCCGTTCCAGCCGTGCTCGTGCTGCCCGATTCGCCACCGCTGCCACCACTGCCACCGCTGCCAGCGGTGTCCGTCGGCCCGGCGTCGGTGTCGCCGTCGTCACCGCTGTCGTCGCCACAGCCCACCATTACCGCCACGCTGAGGCTCAGCACGGCCAACCACCAAAGTCGATTCTTCATCACACTCATTCCTCGGCTAAAGCTTGCAAACTAGTTGAGAGGTCCTTCGAGACGCTGACGGGGCTTTTGGAGGGAAACTTGAAAAGCCCCACGGCGCGTTCCCGTGGGCCGCATCGTCGGCCGCGGTCGGGGGTTTGTACACCCTTCCGAGACCCACGAAAAGGGGAGTCTTCTCCCGAAATGGTGGTCGTGCAACCTGAAGAGGCATTTGTAGGGAATTCAAGGAAGCCTGGCGGAATTCGCGTACATCGGGGGCCGGATTTGGATCGGTCGTGGCCGATCGCACACGCCGATGACCGGGGCTGGCGTCCATCGCTGAACCCGGACCTATCGGGAGCGGCGGGGCAGCCCCGCGCGCCTTGCATTTAATTCAAAATCCGCCTTTCCTCGGCGCCCCCGGCTTGGTAGGTGTCTCAGGCTGTGTGCCGGCACGGGGCCTTGCCGCGGCTGGACATGCCAGGAGGTTGATAAAAGATGAGCGCCCTCGACAGCTTCCGGGAGGAAGTCCGCAGCTGGCTCGACCAGAACTGCCCCGACAATATGCGCACCCCAAAGGACGGGGGAATGCGCAAGCCTGCCACGCCCCAGGAGGTGACCGCCTGGTGTGGCAAGCTGCAGGAGCAGGGTTACACCTGCCCGACCTGGCCCAAGGAGTACGGCGGCGGCAGCTTCGACAAGGAGCAGGCGGCCATCATCCAGGCCGAGATGGCGCGCATCGGCACCATGAATCCCGCTGTCAGCTTCGGCACCATGATGCTGGGGCCGGTGCTGCTCGAGTTCGCCAGCCACGAGCAAAAGGTCGAACACCTGGTCCCGATCACCCGCGGCGAGATCCGCTGGTGCCAGGGCTACAGCGAGCCGGGCTCGGGCTCGGACCTGGCCAGCCTGCAGACCCGCGCGGTGCGCGACGGCGATCATTACGTCATCAACGGCCAGAAGATCTGGACCACCATGGCGCACCTGAGCGACTGGATGTTCTGCCTGGTGCGCACCGACGCCGAGGCCGCCAAGCACCAGGGCATCAGCTTCATCCTCTTCGACCTCAAGAGCCCCGGCGTGACGGTCAAGCCGATCAAGCTGATCAGCGGTCAGAGCCAGTTCTGCGAGGTCTTCTTCGAGGACGTGCGTGCGCTGGCCAAGAACCTGGTGGGCAAGGAAAACGAGGGCTGGACCATCGCCAAGCGCCTCCTGCAGTACGAGCGCAACATGCTTTCGGGTCTGGGCGGTGGCGGCCTGGGCGGCGGTCGTGGCCGCGGTCGTCGCGGTGGCGCTGACGCCGACGCCCGGGCCAAGCGTGGCAATGCGGGACCGGCCATGATCGCCGAGGGTGCGCGTCGTTACCTGGGTACCGTGGGCGGCGGTTCCACCGGGCGCCTGGCCGATGCGGGCCTGCGCGACGAACTCAGCCAGGCCGAACTCGACCAGATGGCCTTCAGCCTCACCATGCGCCGTGCCAACGAAGAGGCCAAGACCTCGGGGCCCAGCGCCGCCAGCTCCATGTTCAAGCTCTACATGAGCGAGATGGGCAAGCGCCGCTCGGAGCTGATGATTCGGGTCATGGGCTATCAGGCCCTTGGTTGGGAGGGCGATACATTCTCGCAGCAGGAGCTGAATACGACCCGCAGTTGGCTCCGCAGCAAGGGTAGTTCGATCGAGGGCGGTACCTCGGAGATTCAGAAAAACGTGATCGCCAAGCGCGTCCTGGAGCTGCCCACCACGGGCTGAATCGGGCACGACGACAAGGACGACGAGAGCAAGACGATAAGAGCAGGACGACAGGAGAAAGAACGATGTCACTGACGCTCAACGCCGAACAGCAGATGCTCAAGGACAACGCGCGCGAATTCGTGCGCGGTAACGCCCCGGTCAGCCACATGCGCAAGCTGCGGGATACCAAGGACGAGACCGGTTTTTCCACCGACCTTTACGGTCAGATGGTGGAGCTGGGTTGGGCAGGCATCGTGCTGCCGGAAGAGTACGGTGGCTTGGCTCTGGGTTATACCGAGCTGGGCGTGGTGCTCGAGGAGTGCGGGCGTAACCTCGTGCCCCATCCGCTGCTTTCGACGGTGCTGCTCGGCGCCGGCACGCTGCTGGAAGGTGGCAGCGACGCGCAGAAGAAGGCGATTTTGCCGGGCGTGGCCGAGGGCGAGAGCGTGCTGGCCTTGGCCTTCGAAGAGTCGCGCCGCTTCAGCCCCTACAAGGTCGAAACCCGCGCCGACAAGGACGGCGACGGCTATAAGCTCACGGGCAAGAAGGGCTTCGTGCTCGACGGGCACGTCGCCAACAAACTCGTGGTTACCGCGCGCACCTCGGGTGAGAGCCGCGATCGCGACGGCATCACGCTGTTCCTGGTCGACCCGGCCGCAAGCGGTGTGAAGGTGGACCGCACGGTGATGGTCGACAGCCGCAACGCGGCCAACGTCACCCTGGAAGCCGTGAAGGTGGGCGCCGGCGACATCATCGGCGAGGTCGGCAAGGGCGCCGACGTGCTCGATCCGGTGCTCGACCGCGCCACCATCGGCCTGTGCGCCGAAATGCTGGGTCTGGTCTCCCAGGCCTATGAGACCACCCTCGAGTACCTCAAAACGCGCGTGCAGTTCGACGCCCTGATCGGCAGCTTCCAGGCCCTGCAGCACCGGGCGGTGGACATGTTCTGCGAGCTGGAGCTGAGCAAGTCGGTGGTGATGGACGCCCTGGGCGCCATCGACGCCGGCCGCGAGGACGTGGCGATCATGGCCAGCGCTGCCAAGGCTCGCCTGGCCGACACCTCGCGCCTGATCACGCGCGAGGCGATCCAGCTGCACGGCGGCATCGGCATGACCGACGAGCACGACATCGGCTTCTATCTGAAGCGCGGCGCTGCCGGCGAGCAGACCTTCGGCGACGCCTCCTACCACCGCGACCGCTTCGCGACCCTCAAGGGCTTCTGAAGCCGTCTTTGGGCGCCGCCGTTCAGGCGCGCTCAACAACAACCGCTACGGCCTCGCCGCCCCCGATGCAAAGGGTGGCCAGGCCGTAGCGCGTTGTGCGCTCGTGCATGGCGTAGAGCAGGGTGGTCAGGATGCGCGCGCCGGAGGCGCCGATGGGGTGGCCCAGGGCGACGGCGCCGCCGCGCACGTTGACGCGTTCGGGGTCGAGTTCGGCCAGCTGCGTGCAGGCCAGGGTGACCACGGCGAAGGCCTCGTTGATCTCGTAGAGCCCCACCTCGTCGCGCCCGAGGCCGGCGCGCGCCAGGGCCCTCTCGATGGCGCCCACCGGTGCTGTCGTGAACCACTCGGGGGCCTGGGCGTGGTGGCCGTAGCTGACGATGCGGGCCAGGGGCTGCAACCCGCCTTCGCGCACGGCCTCGGCGCTGGCCAGCACCACGGCCGCGGCACCGTCGTCGATCTTGGAGGCGTTGGCCGCGGTGATGGTGCCGTCGGCATCGAAGGCCGGCGGCAGGCTCGGCAGCCTGTCCAGGCGGGCGCGCTCGGGCTCCTCGTCGTGCTCCACGCGGCGCTCGCCCCGGCGTTCTTTGAGCGTGACAGGGACGATTTCGTGGGCCGAGAGGCCGGCCTCGCGGGCGTCCTGGGCGCGGCGATAGGACTCGTGGGCGAAGGCGTCCTGGGCCTCGCGCCCGATGCCGTATTCGCGGGCGCAAAGCTCGCCAGCGTGGCCCATGTGCATGTCGCCGTAGGGATCCCACAGGCCGTCGTGGATCATGAGGTCGAGTACCTGGCCGTGGCCCATGCGGTAGCCGGCGCGGGCCCGGGGCAGGGCGTAGGGGGCATTGCTCATCGACTCCATGCCGCCGGCGACCACACGCTGGGCGTCGCCCAGGGCGATGGCGCGGCTGCCCAGGATCACAGCCTGCAGCCCCGAGCCGCAGACTTTGCTGACCCCGGTGGCAGGCACGGCATGGGGGATGCCGGCGGCCAGCGCTGCCTGGCGGGCCGGGGCCTGGCCGGCGCCGGCGCTCAGCACCTGACCCATGTAAACCTCGTCGATGGCGCCGGGCTCCACGCCGGCGCGCTCGAGGGCACCGGCGATGGCGGCGGCGCCCAGCTGGGTGGCGCTGGCGCCGGACAGGGCACCCTGGAAGGCGCCGATGGGGGTGCGCGCGGCGGCGGCGATGAAGACCTCTTCGCGGCTCATGCCGTGAGGCTACGTCGCCCTCGAGGCGCCGACAATCCGGAGCGTATATCCCAAGGTGGGAGCATGTACGACTTTTTTCTGCAACCGGAGGATGCCATCGTACCACCGTGAACTATTGCGCACGCTTGGACGGGAGAATTGCCATGGGACGATCGAAGACACCGCGGAGCTGGGCCAAAGCGGCTGTTGCGCTGCTATTTGGGCTCACCCCCGCTGCGAGCGGCTGTGGCGATGACGATGGCGAGAAGACCGTGCCCGTCGGCGACGCAGCCGCGGCCTTTGCCAATTCCGAGGCCGCCCAGGACGGCGTGCCCATATTTGATGGTGGTTTCGGCTCGCGCGACGGCGCCAGCGGGCCCCTGTCGCCCTTCGACGACCCCTGCAAGCTCGTCGAGGTGCGCAAGATGGACCTGCTCTTCGTGGTCGACAACTCCGGCTCCATGGCCGAGGAGCAGGCCGCCCTTAGCCGCGAGTTTCCCAAGCTGGTGCTGGCGCTGACCAGCGGCGATGTGAACGCCGACGGCACCATGGACTTCCCCGGCGTCCAGGACCTGCACCTGGGCGTGGTCTCGACCGACATGGGTCTGCAGGGTATCGAAGGCATTCCGGGCTGCGGGGGCGTGGGCGATGACGGCATCCTGCAGCACCAGGCGGGCCCCGGAACCAGCGGCTGCGCCACCAGCTATCCGACCTTCCTGACCTACGAGGCGGGCATCCACGAGCCCCAGGCCACCGCCGACGACTTCGCCTGCATCGCCACCCTGGGCACCGAAGGCTGCGGCTTCGAGCAGCAGCTGGAGGCCGGACTCAAGGCGCTGACGCCCTCGAATTCGGACCTGATGTTCCTCAGCAGCAGCGGCTTCCCGGACGCCAACAAGGGCCACGGCGACACTGAAAACGCCGGCTTTATGCGCCCCGGGGGCGGCGACGATGCTTCCGTGGTTGCGGTGGTGATCGTCACCGACGAAGAGGATTGCTCCTCGCGCGACACGCGGCATCTGGTGCCCCCCGGCTTTCTCGCCGACGACAGCCCGCTCAAGGCCCAGGGCTTGAACACCCGCTGCTTCAACAACCCGGATAACCTCTTCGAAGTCAGCCGCTACGTCGACGGCTTCAAGCGCCTGCGTCCGGGTCAGGAAGATCGCCTCGTCTTCGGTCTGATCGCGGGCGTACCCCCGGATCTGGTCAACGCCGACGCGCGGTCCGGGGTCGACTTCAGCGACGCCACCCAGCGCGACGCCTATTACGATGGCCTGCTCGCCGACGACCGCATGCAAGAGGTGGTCGACACCACGGTGGACCCGGCCATCGCCAACCTGATCCCCTCCTGCGACACCGCCATCGGCAAGGCCTATCCGCCGCGGCGCCTGGTCCAGGTGGCCAAGGGCATGGGTGAGAGCGGGCTGGTGCAGTCCATCTGTGAGGACGACTTCGGCCCCGCCGTCGATGCCCTGATCGAGGCGCTGGCGGCGCGTGTCGAGGAGCTGTGCTTCATCGAGTGAGCCCGTCCATGCCATGATGGGCCACCGGGTGCTTCCATTGGCCACCAAGACCGCCAGTGGCTGCCGGTGTCCGCCAGGTTGACAGCCGGGCCGGGCCGTCCTATCGCGAAACTGCGCCGGTGTGCGACATGGGCGCGGAGCATTGGGTGTCGAGTCAGAGCTTGGAGCATCGCGCGGTGACCAGGGCGTCCGCGCGCGGACCGGGGTCGGCGTTGGCGGGTTGCGCGATGGTCGCATTGCTGGCGCTGCCGGGCCCAGCGCTGGCGCAGGCGCCGCAAGCGCCACAGCCGGACTCGCCCGCGCCGGTCGTGGTCGAGGAAGCTGCCCAGGGGCCCAGCGCTGAGGCTGAGCCGGAGCCCGAAGAGTCGCAGCCCGCAAAGTCCAAATCCGGTGATGAAAGCGGGGACGTTGGCCCGCAGCCGATGGCGCCCGGCGCCGAGGTCGCGCCCGCGCTCCCCGCGCCCGCTTCCGAAGCTGCCACCGGGGTCCAGGCTGCGCCGCCGGCCGACGAGGTTTCGATCGAGGCTGCGCCCGAGCCCACATCCGAAGCCGCCGCCGCCGCGCCCCCGCCTGCGGTGTCGCAGCAGGGCGCCGAGGGGGCTGAGCAGGCGGGCGCAGCGCAGGGCGAAGAAGAGGCCGCCGCCTGGCAGCAGAACCTGACGCCGCCGGCTGCACCCTTTTCACTGTTGCTCTACGCCGAAACGGCGTTGGGCCAGGGCACCTTCGTGGCCGACGAAAACGCGCGCAATCCCCTGGTGGCCTGGAGCACGAGCGTGCTGCCGGGCTACCGGCCCACGCCGCGCTGGGCCTTCGGGCTGCTGCTTACGGTCTCGCAGGAAATGACCGACTCCGACCTGGATACCGAGCGCCAGCAGCTGCTGCTATCGGACACGCAGCTCAGGGGGCGCTACGAGGTGACGAAGATCGAGGCCCTGGATCTGCAGGTGGCCGCCGGTCTGCGCTTCTTTCTGCCGACTTCGCTCATCTCCCAGCATCAGAGTCTGCTGTTCGGCAGCCAGGCACGGCTGAACCTGATCCGAATCTTCGGGCCGGTTTTCGCTACCTACACCGGCGCCTTTCGCAAGAACTTCCATCGCTACACCAGCCCCGTGCTCGGCGACGTGCGCGATGCGCCAGCCGCCCCCGTGGCGCCGCGTATCGGTGGCCTCGAGCAGCTGGGAGGCGGCGAGGTGGCCGTGGCCGGCAACAACGTCTCCTTCGATATCCTCAACCAGGTTTCGGTCGGCTACTCGCCCTTCGACGAGTTGACGCTGGGCCTTTCCTACGCGCTGGCCAATCGTTTTACCTACCGCAGTGTTCCCGACGACGCGCGAACCAGCCCCTACGCCGAGCCCGGGCGCGGTCAACGCGATCTGCAGATAGGCAGCGTCTCGGCCAGCTGGACCTTCAGCCGCCGCTTCGTGCTGGCGCTGGCGATGACCACCACCGGGCCCATCAAACAGGCCGACAACGACGGCCTGCGCTTTCCCTTCTACGACTTCTATTCGACCGCCGAAAACCTCACGACCTTTGCCCTGAGCTTCACCTACAGGGAATTGTTTGGAGAGTAGACCATGCTGCCGACCCATCTGCGCCGCCGCGCGCTCTTGCTCCTTGCGGGGCTGGCCCTTGCCGCTTGTGCCGAGGAGGTGGGCGATATCGATCGCACGCAGCCCAATCTCTTCGAGAAGTCGATGTTCACCGAGCACAGCTGGTATGTGCGCCAGACGGTCATCGACGTGCCGCCGACCAGCGCCCTGAGCTTCGTCGGCGAAACCGGTGAGATGGAGATGATCCGCTGGGAGATCCAGCAGGACTACATCGTGGGCTACCGCGCCTACGAAAAGGTTCCCGGCAGCGAGAGCAACGCCGACCACGACGCGGCCCGGGTGGGCGAGCAGCCGGTGGCCGAAGGGCTCGGCGAAGGGCGCGATCCCGAGGTCTTCAAGGGCAATCCCATCGTGGCCTATCCGATCGAGGCTCACGTGGACGTGATCCGTGACTACAACCCGCGCACCGGCGAGCAGACCAATGTGATCGTCGAAAACCAGGCCGACAGGCCCTGGCACGAGCGCGCCTTCATCCGCGTCGACTGGTCGTCGAACCTGGTCGGTCACTTCATGTTCCTGACCAGCACCAACGCCATCACCTCGACCAACAGCGGCTATGTCGAAGAAAACGAGGGCGGCGCCGACGCCTTCTACACCCACCTCGACGACGAGGGCGTGGCCGACTACTTCGACTTCACCGAGCGGCTCTTTGTAGAGCCCACCGAAAACGGCTGCATTCTCTTCTTGAACAACCGCATCGGCGACTGCGCATCGGCCGAGGTCAAGGTGCGCACCAGCTTCCTGCGCGTCGACACCGAGCGCGAGCAGGACTATGTGGCGTTGCGCTACGACGACGTGCGGCAGGGCGAGTTCGGCTATTTTCGTACCGAGCGGCCGAGCTACGACCGGCGCCGCGGTGTGACCTGGACTGGCGTCAGCTACATGGTCAACCGCCATGACCTGTGGCAGGACAGCCGCGACGGGGACGGCAACGTCCGCGACTATGCCGAGCGCAAGCTGCAACCGGTGACCTACATGCTATCGCCGGGCTACCCCGAGGAGCTGCGCGAGCTGACCGACGACATCGCCGCCGAGTGGGATGTCACGCTCAAGACCACCATGGCCGAGCTGCGCGGTCAGAGCATCGAAGCGCTCGAGGCCGACCTCGAGGATCAAACCGGCGCCAGTTGCATGTTCTGCCTCGACGACAACGAAGACGGTGAAGCCCGCATCGGTGACCTGCGCTACAACTTCCTCTACTGGGTGGACGCGCCCCAGCTGTCGGGGCCGCTGGGCTATGGGCCGTCGTCGGCCAATCCCGAGACCGGCCGCATCGTCGCCGGCATGGCCTACGTCTACGGCGCTGGCGTCGACAGCCAGGCCCAGTACGCCAAGGATGTGGTCGACCTGATCAACGGCGACTACGACGCCCAGGACTTTCTCGAGGCCGACTTCGTGCGCGACGAGGTGTTCGAGCGAAAGCCAAGGGTCGCCCTCGAGGCGCTCAATGGCCTCAAGGACCTGCCCATGGCTGAAGCGCGCGAAGCCCTGCTCAGCGCCGGCCATCGTGCGCGCATCGAAGCCCTGAAGGCCGAGGGATTGCCCTCGGCTCGTCCCGGCTACGATCGCCAACAGCTCTCGCGCATCCAGGGTTCCCCGCTGCAGAGCCTGCTCGTCAACGACGAGATGATCCTGGCCCAGGGCGGCGGCGTCTACCAGCCCGGCGATGTGCTGCCCGAGGAGTTCCTGCAATCGCTGGCCCCGTGGAATTGGAATACGGTCGAGGCCCGGCGTGGCAGCGACGAAAAGCGCCTGAAGGCGGCCCGCAACAACCTGTGGTTGGCCGAACTCGACGACCCCGCCATCGTCGGCCTGGCCAAGGATGCCAAGGACAAGGGGCTCGAGGGCGACGAACTATGGCAGCACCTGCGCGAGCGTATCTACTTCGGCGTCGCGCTGCACGAGATCGGCCATACCGTGGGCCTGCGCCACAACTTCGGCAGCAGCGCCGATGCCCTCAATTACCACGAGCAGTACTGGGAGCTGCGCGAGCCGACGCTGGTGGAAAATCCCGAGACCCTGCAGGACGTGCTGGAGATGGCCTGCGAGGTCAGCTCTATCCGCAATGCCGAGGCCTGCGAAGCCCAGCTCGAGGGGCGCATGCGTGAGTACCAGTACTCCTCGATCATGGACTACGGGGCCAAGTTCAACTCCGACATCCACGGTCTGGGGCGCTACGACATGGCCGCGGTGGCCGCCGGCTACGGCGACCTCATCGAAGTCTTCGACAACAGCGTCACCGACGACATGCTCGCCGGGAACCGCGACCTTTTGGTGGAGCTTGCCGACATCCGTACGCCCGTCGTGGGCAGCCTGCCCGAAGTGATCCACTACACGGAGCTGCCAAGACTGCTGGGCGGCATCCAGAACCTCGGGCGCCGGCACCTGATGCCTCGCGCCGAGTACAACGACAGCCGCGAGGAAGAGGGCGGTCCTGTGCGCGTGCCCTACCTGGCCTGCTACGACGAGTATGTGGACTCGACGCCGGTCTGCCACCGCTGGGATCAGGGCGCCGACGCCTACGAAATCACGATGGACTACATCAACTCCTATCGCGAGTACTTCCCGCTGGTGAACTTCCAGCGCGATCGGGTGGGCTTCAATCCGGGGGCGGTGGGCGACCGCGTCTTCAGCCGCTACTTCTATCCGATCACCAATATGTATCAGCACTGGCTCTTCGACCTGATCCGCGGGCGCACGGGCGACCTGCGCGCGACCTACGATCAGATTGGCGCCCTGCGCGGCTTCAGCCTGCTGTGGGAGGTGATGGCGACGCCGCGCTACGGCAGCTACGTGCAGGATGGCGATGCCTACCGCTGGTTCTCCTACTCGAAGCAGGACATCGCCTCGCTCTACCTGCAGCCGGGCGTAGGGCGCCGCGAATACAGTCGCTACGACGTCTCTGGCGGCTACAACGTGTTCCAGCGCATTCTGGAGTCTGGCTACTTCTACGAGCAGATGGCGGCCCTGAGCGCCCTGACCTCCAACGACGCCAGCATCATCGGCGTGGCTGCCGATGTGGACGCCGACCAACTCGCCTACTCGATCCCCTACTACCTGGTTTTCCAGGAAGAGATCGACCACCTGCTGACCTCCATGGTCACCCGCGACGCCGCCGCCTACGCCCCGCGCATCTCCGGCGGGCAGCTGATTCACAAGGACCTCTACCTGGAGGCCGTCGGTGGCATCGAAGAACCCGAGGGCTACCTCGAGGTCAGCTCCTCCTGGAGCACGCGCATCAACACCATGGTCTACGCCATGGCGCTGCTGCAGAGTAACTTCGACCTCAGCTTTTTGCAGAAGGGGCAGATCGCGCTGGCCGGCGAAAGCGAGACCATCGAAGTGGGTGCTGGCTTCGAGGAAGTGCGCCTCGAGGACCCGGTTTCGGGTCGCATCTACGTGGCCTATTACGATCCCGCCCAGAGCATGGATCGCTTCCTCGGCGCCAAGATGCTCTCCCAGCTGCAGCCCCTGGTCGAGCGCATCGGTGAACTCGAAGATCCCGACAGCGACGAGGCCATCTCCCTGCGCTCCACCCTCAGCAGTCGCATCGGCGACGTGGAGCTGTTGCGCAGCGTCTACTCGTTCTACCAGTACGTGTACTACTGACCTTCGCGTGTCGCGTCTTGTAGCCGAAAGCCGCGGCCGGGCGACCGCGGCCGCCAGTGCATAGCCGATGGCTCACGCCTTCAAGTGACGCCCCGCTACATGCGCCACTCGGCGCCCAGACCCACCATGGGGCCGGCGTAGTCGAGGCCAGCGGGGCAGTCGAAGTCCTGGCACCGCGGAGGATCCTCGAAGACGTGCACACCGCCGATGGTGGCTTCCAGAAAGAGCGTGTCGGGGCCGCCGTTGCCGCGCAGGAGTGTGCGCACGCCGATCTCGCCGAAGCCCACTCCGAGCGTGCCGCCGCTACCGGTCATGCGCAGCCAGGTTCCGCGGCTGATCGGGAGCTGACCCGAGATGCGAATCGCCGACCAGTCGAATTCGCTGCGGAAAAGCGTGACGTGGTTCCAGGCCTCCAGGTGCAGGCCGTCTCGGGCGCCCACGCGCAGGCGTTGGATGATGCTGGTGCCACTGCCCGGCTCGCTGCCCAGGCGCACGTCATGGACGGTCTGACCGCCCAGGCCCAGGCCCACTTCGAACATGTGCACATCGTAACCACCGGTGATGATGGCCGCCATGGGGGCGCTGCCGCCGTCACCCGCTGTGGCCAGGGCCAGCGGCTGGATGGCGGCTTCGATGTGGTAGCTGTCTTCACTGCGAAAGCCGGCGCGGGCATCGAGCAGCACTCCGCCTCCGAGCTCGTCCATGATCAAAAAGGGCCGTACGAGCGCCGCCAGTTCCCAGATGCCGGCGGCGCGGTGGGGCGAGATGCGCGAGGCGCTCAGCGGCCGCTCGGTGACGCGCACCGCTTGGCCCAGCTGCCCCGCTTCATTCAGGCCCAGCTCGACGCGGCCGCGGTTGGGGCTGAGATCGACCACGCGTCCCACCGTCTGCTCGCGCTCGACGCCCCCGGCTAGCGAGCTGCCGTCGAAGCTGGTTTCGCTGCCGAGCAGGGCGACGCGTTCGCCCTCTCCCAGGCCGTCCTTGTAGCCCAGGTCGATGTCGACGTAGCCAGGGCCGACGGCGATTACCTTGCCCCTGTCACGCCGGCGCGCGGGTGCTGGCGGCGCAACGGCCGGGGGCAGTGCCGGGCGCCGCGGTGGTGTCGCGGCGCCCGGTGGCGCCGGCGGCACAGCTTGCAGCGGCGGGGGACCCATCACCGGTGGAGTCGCCGCGGCCGGCGGTGGCTGGGCCGTCATCACATCGCCCACGGGCACTGCCTGCAGGCGCTGGACCTCGACCCAGAGTTTGTCGCCGTGGGTGAAAAAGCCCACCGCGCTGCCGCCCAGGTCGCTGGTATCCAGCACCGCGAAGCCGCCGTCGCGCGTGGCCTCCACCGTCCACAGGCCGGCGTTGCCGCAAGCCACCCGGTAGCGCACGCCCTGTTGCTGGATGGCGAGCACCGAGCAGCGGCGTCCCTGGGAATCGCTGCGTTGGGCCAGGAATCTGCGCAGGGCGGCGTGGCCATTGGGCGCCAGCGCCACGCGCGCTGGCGGTGGCCGCCCGGGCGTCGGTGGGCCCGTGCGGGGCGCGGTCGGGGGGGAAGCCGCAGGCTGCGAGTGCTGCGGCGTGGCTTGGGTTGGAGTTGGGGCCAGTGGGGGCTGCTGCGCCTTCGTCGGCAGGCTAAGCGCGCAGGCGAGCGTCGCGCACAGCAGCGGCCAGGACCCCCGGAAGCCTTCGGGCATGGCGGGACCCTAGCATGCACGGCCGTGAGCGCGGCAAGGTCCTACGATGGCGAGCCGGCGCTCGCTTTGCGCTGGCGCCATCTCGGCGCTAAGCTAGCCCGTGCGGATGACCCGAGCGTAAGGGAGGGGTTCGATGAAACGAACGACGGCTTTTTTCGTGGCACTTGTGGTGCTGGCGCTGGCGCTGTTGACGGGCGCGTGCGACTCGCTGGGCGATGCTCCGCCCCACGTCGATCAACTGTTGGTGATCCCGACCGACGAGCGACCGGCGGTCTCGGCACCCGAAGTGGCCAGGCCGATCAGCGGCGGCACGCTGGCGGTGACCGCTGACGGGCGTTTCGCGGTCGCAACCGACCCCGAGCGCGATCGCATCAGCCTGGTGGACCTGCAGACTCGGGACGTGCGCGAGATCGCGCTGACTGCCGGCGACGAGCCCGGCCGCGTCGTGGTCGATCCCGAGGGCCGCGCCCACGTTGCCCTGCGCAGCGGCGGCGCCCTGGTGACGCTCGACGTGGCTGCCGGCGAGGTCCTGGCCCGGCGCGATGTGTGCTCGGCGCCGCGCGGCCTGGCCTACGCCTCGGCCACCGGTCAGCTGCGCCTCGCCTGCACCGACGGCCAGGTGCTGACCCTGGATCCCAGCGGCGGCGCCGTACTCGAGCGATTGCAGCTCGATGAGGATCTGCGCGACGTCGTACCGCGCGGCGAGGGCTTCCTGGTCAGCCGCTTCAAGGCGGCCGAGTTCCTGACCGTCGACGCCCAGGGCCAGGTGCAGAAGCGCACCGGCATGCCCAGCGGCTTGGTAGCTTCGAGTCGCTTCGACCCGGAGACGGGCAGCACGGAGTTCCGCGAGCTGACGTTCGAGCCCGACGTGGCCTGGCGCATGGTGGCCACTGAAGACGGTGACGTCGTGGTGCTGCACCAGCAGGGTTCCACCGAGGAGATCGACATCGACCACGATCCCCAAGATCCCAAGGGCATGACGGGCCAGGGCTTTGGGCCGGTGGTCAGCACTTCGGCCTACGGCGGCTCCTCCGTCGCCGGCTCCGGGCTGCCGGAGTGTGCGGGCATCGTGCGCACCGCCGTCACCCGCATCGACGGCGAAGGCCGCGGCGCGTCGATGGTGACACTGCCGGGCGTGGTGCTGGCCGTGGACATGGCCATGAGCCCCGATGGCAATCGGGTGGCGGTGGCCCAGGCGGGCCTGAAGGACCCCGAGGCCAATCGCCCCTTCGTGCTCACCGAGAACGGGCGTTTCGACGAAGACGACCAGCAGTTCGCCGCCTTCGGGCCGCGCGAGGGCGGCGTACTCATCGCCACGACGGGTTTTGACTTCAGCCAGAGCGAAATTCAGGCAGAGGAATGCCCGCAGCCGCAAAGGCTCGACGTCGGCGCCCCGGCCACGGCGGTGGCGTTCACCTCCGAGGGCCAGCTGCTGGTGCAGACCCGGGAGCCGGCCCAGCTTTTCGTGGTCGACAATCGCTTCGGCGGCTTCGAGGTCGGCAGCCCCATCGATCTCGGCGGCCGCAGTGTGGCCGACACCGGCCACGAACTCTTCCACCGCAATTCCGGTGGCGGCATCGCCTGCGCTTCCTGTCACGCCGAGGGCGGCGACGACGGCCGCACCTGGCGCTTCACGCGCATCGGCGAGCGCCGCACCCAGGCGATCCACGTGGGTCTCGAGGGCACCGCGCCCTTCCACTGGGACGGCGACATGAGCGATCTGTCGATGCTCATGGAAGAGGTCTTCGTCGGCCGCATGGGTGGCGTTCCCCAGTCGCCGGAGCGGCTCGACACGCTTTCCGAGTGGCTCTTCGCCCAGCGCCCGCCGCCGGCGATGGTGGCCGCCGACGATCCGGCTGCGATGAACGGCAAGCGCATCTTCGAGTCCGAGGAAGTGGGCTGCGCAAGCTGCCATGCCGGCGCCGCCCTGACCGACGCCGAGAGCTACTTCGTGGGAACCACCGCGGGCGAGCATCCGCTGCAGGTGCCCTCGCTGCGCGGCATCGCCTACCGCGCGCCCTTCATCCACGACGGCTGCGCCGAGACCCTGCACGATCGCTTCGACCCGGCCTGCGGCGGCGGCGACCTGCATGGCAAGACCTCGCACCTGCAGCCCGAAGAGATCGACGACCTGGTGGCCTACCTGAAGTCGCTGTAATCGGCGGGTGGGCGCGGCTCCTCGAGTCCGACAGCCGGCTCGCCCAGTGAAAAACGCAGCTCGAACACCGCGCCCGTGCTGTCGCTAGCGCCCTGAAGCTGGCCGTCGAGCTGGCCCGCCAGGGCGTTGCAGATCTGGGCTCCCAGGGTTTGTGCCTGCTTCCAGCAGAGCCCGGAGGGCAGTCCCGGGCCGTCATCGGCCACCCGCAGCAGCCAGCGTCCGTCCGGCTCTGGGCGCAGGGTGATGGTCAGGCAGCCGCGTCCGCTCGGTGTGAAAGCGTGGCGGTAGGCGTTGTCGACCAGCTCCCCCAGGATCAGGCCGAGGGGCACGGCCGTATCGATGCCGATGCGCAGCGGTGCGACCTCGAGTTCCAGGTCCATCGTGGTGTCGCTCTGGATCTGGTAGCAGATCGAGCACAGTTGCCGGATGTGGGCAGCGAGTCCGAGTTCGTCCAGGGTGGCACGTCCGCCGAATCGATCGCAGATCAGGGCGATGGCGCGCACGCGCTCCCGGTAGCGCTCGAGCGTCGGTCGGTGCTCCGGCGGCAGCAGCCCCAGGTGGAGGCTCAGCAGGCTGGCTACGACCTGCAGATTGTTGTTGATGCGATGGTGCAGCTCGGCGGCCACGGCATCGCTGCTGAGCAGGGATTGTCCGTGACCGCTCTGGAGTCCGGTCGCGGTCGTCGGAGATTCCGGGGGCATGGCCTTTTGCTGCATCGGACGGCACTGGACCTGGCTGCGCCGTCACGCCGGCCCCGTGGGTACGGGGCGCCGTGGGTTTGGGTCGCGTCGTGCCTGTCCGTCCCGGCGAGATTCGGTGAACCGGACCCGTGGGCCTCGACCGATCGCGAGCGGCTCGAAGCGCCGAGCCTGCCGGGAGCCTCAAGCGTAGCAAAAGGCGGGCTCCCCAGGGCTGCAAACTATGATTCAGCTTACAATTATGTCCCACACGGCCCACAGCAGCTCGGGTCGGGCCCCGGGCTTGGCCGGGTTGGAGCCGGCATGCGGCTTGCCAAGCGGTTGAATTTGAGTTTTTCTCAAATCCCGCTGGCGCCCGGCCGAGGCTGTGGCGCGCATCAAGCGAAGGAGGAACCGATGGGTGTGCTCGACGGAAAAGTGGCCATCGTGACCGGCTCGGGTCGCGGTATTGGCAAGGAAATCGCGACGACCTTCGCGGCCGAAGGGGCCAAGGTGGTGGTCAACGATCTGGGTGTGAACACCGATGGTACTGGGGAGAGCCAGATCGCCGATGAGGTGGTGAGCGAGATCCGCGCCGCCGGTGGTGAGGCCGTGGCCAGCTACGACAACGTGGCGACGGTGGAGGGCGGCAAAGCCATCTTCCAGAAGGCCATCGACAGCTTTGGCGCCCTCGACATCCTGGTCAACAACGCCGGCATTCTGCGCGACAAGACCCTCTTCAAGATGGAGGAAAGCGACTGGGATGCGGTGATCGCCGTGCACCTCAAGGGTCACTACTGCTGCACGCGTCCGTTTGCCCAGTACATCCGCGAGACCAATCGCATGGGCTGTCGCATCATCAACTTCTCGTCGGTGTCGGGGCTCTTCGGCAACTTCGGCCAGAGCAACTACGGCGCCGCCAAGTCGGGCATCGCCGGTTTCAGTCGCGTGATCGCGCGCGAGCTGGGCAAGTACCGCTGCACCGTCAACACCATCTCCCCCGGCGCCGCCACGCGCATGACCATCCCGCTGTCGGAGGGGCGTGGTCAGACGGTGGATCCCACCGAGTTCAAGCGCGGCCCGGCCCAGATCGCGCCGGTGGTGGCGTATCTGGCCTCCGACGAGGCCAAGGACGTCAACGCCCAGATCATCCACGTCTCGCGCGGCACCGTCGGCATCATGCAGCAGCCCGCAGTCATCCGGTCTTTCAAGGCCGAGGACATGTGGACCCAGGACCAGCTCTCGGAGCTGATGCCGAAGCTGGTCGAGGCCAAGAAGCAAAACGAGGCGCGCGCCAAGGAAGACGGCGCCGCCGAGGCGATCTGAGGCGCTCTGAGGCGCTCGCCAGCGGGTGCGTCAACGGACGCGGCGCGGTCGCCGTCCGCCCGGATCAGCCCTTGAGCTGGTCGCGGACGCGGCCGTAGCCGCTTTTGATCTCGTCGAGTAGGCCGCGGGCGGCCTTGCCGATCTCCTCGATCTGGGGCTTGGCATGGTCGCCCATGCGGTTGAGTTCGCCCTCGACGCGGCTCCATTTGTCCTCGAGCTTGTCCCACTCGTCGCGGGCATCGGCCGCGGCCAGGTGGAGCTTGAGCTTGAGCTCGTCGCGAATCCGCTTGAGCGAGTCGACCTCGCGATCGAGTGCCTCTTTGAGACGGTCGGCGTCGGACATGGCTGTTCTCCTTGGCCTTGAAGTATGCGCGCACCCGGGGCCTGCAAACGCCGCCCCGCACGTCCCCAGATCCCAGCGCTGGCAAATTTAGACCCATGGGTAGGACATTGTGCGCAGGGCGGTTGATTCCGCTTGCGCGCGAGGTGTAGGGTCCCGCCCCGCGGAGGTAGTCAGCCCATGTCAGCTCAGCTCAGGACTCTCGCACTGGCCTTGGCCGTGCTCGGAATTGTGCCCGCCTGCTCGTCGAGCAGCTCGGAGACGGGCGAGGACAAGAAAGCGGTCTCCAAGGATGGAGGCACCGGCACCGACAGCGAGTCGAGCGGCGGCAGCAGCTCTGGCAGCGACGATGAGAAGTCGTCCGGTGGTAGCAGCGGTGGCGGTGGCGCCAAGACGACCGTCTCCACCGAGGACGACACCGACCCCGTCGGCGACGACCTGGTGCTGCTCTTCAGCCCCATGTACTCGGCCTACGACGGCGTCCACGACTTCAAGTTGCCTGCGATCGTGCAGGGCGTGCAGGGCGCCAAGTGGAGCGCAAACCCGGCCGACATGGTCGACCTGCAGCCCGACAGCACCACCGGCGGCATCATGATCACCACGCGCAAGGCCGGCACCGTCACGATCATCGCGCGGGCCGGCGCCCTCAGCGGCTCCTCCGAGCTGCACATCACCGACGCCACCCCGGAGGACTGGGAGCTCGGTGAGATGCGCTACAACAACGAGATCCCCTTTCCGGAGATCAACATCCCTGACGGCGGCTTCCCCGACGGCGGCTTTGGCGACGGCGGTATTCCCGACGGCGGCTTTGGCGACGGCGGTCCCGGCTTCGACCTTCCCGACGACCTCTCCTGCCGCAACTGCCACAGCTCGCTGGCGACCGCGCTCGACGTGGAGCACACGCCGCAGCAGACCGCCGGTTACTCCGACGAGGACCTGATCTCCATCTTCACCCAGGGCATGAAGCCCGAGGGGGCGGGCTTCCACACGCCCTTCCCGGAGTCGGTCTACACCATGTTCCACACCTGGGAAGCGACCGAGGCCGAGAAGAAGGGCCTGGTGATCTACCTGCGCTCGCTCACGCCCAAGACCCAGGGCGCGCTGGACTTCGCCGGCCTGCGCGATCAATTCGGCGGTCAGTGAAACGCGTACTTCAAGCTCGCCCGTTGTCGGTGGTGTTTCTGCTGACCCCTTGGCTGACCCCTTGGCTGACCCCTTGGCTGGCCGTCGGGCTGCTGCTCGGGGCCGGCTGCCACGCCGCGCGCACCATCGACCCGCCACCGGAGCCGGGGCAGCAGCAGGCGGCGGAGCCGATCACTGCGGCGCCGATGGATGCGGCTGTGGAGACGGTGATGGACGCCGCCTCCGAATCCGCGGATGCCGCAAGTGCCCAGGACGCAGCCGCAGTGGTCGACAGCGCCGCGCCGGAGGATGGCGAGGATGCCGGCATCACCGGGCCGCGCGATCCGGTTCCCTCCTGCGATGTGCAGCTGGAGGAAGCCCTCGACGGCCTGCCCGACGACCTGATCTGCGCCGGCCTCTACACCGACGTCTGGAACAAGCGCATCCACCCCGAGGCGCGCTTCTACGCGCCGGCCTATCCCCTGTGGTCCGACGGCTCGGGCAAGTTGCGCTGGATCCGCCTACCCAAGGGCGCGACCATCGACGCTTCGGTGCAGGATGCCTGGGTCTTCCCGGTGGGCACCCAGCTGTGGAAGGAATTTCGCGTCAACGGCCGCCGGGTCGAGACGCGCTTGCTGCAGAAGGTGCGCGAGGACCGTTGGGAGCGCGCCACCTACGAGTGGAATCGCCAGGAGACCTGGGCCGTACGCTCCTTTGGTCGCGATGTGGAGGACGTGATCCTCAGCGGCGCCGTCTACCACGTGCCCAGTGGCAGCGAGTGCGACCAATGCCACGATGGCAACAAGGATAGGGTGCTCGGCTTCTCGGCCATCTCCCTGGGGCTGCCCGGTGCCGAGGGGCTGACGCTGCGCGCCCTGGTGGACGAGGGCCTGCTCGAGCCGCCGCCGCCGCGCACCGAACTTCAGATCGGCGATGACGGCACCGGCTACGGCGCCGATGCGCTCGGCTGGTTGCACCATAACTGTGGCGTAAGCTGCCACAACGACAACCAAAACGCCGAGGCCTACTCCACTGACCTCTTCATGAAGCTGCACGTCAACGAACTCGACGGCCGCGCTTCCAACGACTTCGATGCCCTGAGCAATACCGTCGGCGTCGAGATGCTCTCCGAGCGCTGGGGCGAAGGCCGCAAGCGCATCGTGGCCGGCTCTCCCGAGGACAGCGTGCTCTATCAACTTTTGACCACGCGCATCGGTGACGATCGCGAGCAGATGCCGCCGATCGCGAGCCAGGTGGTCGACCCGGTTTACGGCAAGCTCATCGGCGACTGGATCGGCGCCATGCCGACCTCGCCCTGAGGTGCTTGCGCCTCCGCGGTGGCGCTCACTCCTCGGCGGCGGTCAGGACCCAGCCCGCGATCGCGAGGTAGCCCTCGTCGTTGGCGCTGCGGTAGACGTCGCGGCCGAAGGCATCTACGCCCTCGTGGGAGGCGCCGCCAGCGGCTACCGCAAGCGGTTTGCGCAGCAGCAGTGAGCGTGCGGGGTCTTCGGCGTCGATGAAGGAGAGGGCTGAGGTGAACGAAGCCGAGGCCTCGAAGCCGGTGACCGCGTCGAAGGCGCGCGTGTCGGAGTCGAGGCGTGCGCGGCCTGGGGCGTAGATGTGGAAAAAGCGATCCTCGGAGCCGTGGCAGTTATGGAAGCCGCAGTCGCGCGCCAGGATCGGGTAGATGGCCTGGAAGTCGCGGAAGGCGCGGTCGGCCGGCTCGATGCCGTCGCCCTTGGAGCCGCCGCAGGCGGCGCCGAAAAGCGCGCACAGGACTGCTGCGAAGGTGAGCGCGTGCCGCGCAGTCATGGGGCGCATCTCAGAAGACCCTCCCTGTGAGCTTCAGGGTCACCGAGCGTGCGCGATCGCGGAAGCTGGGGCCCTCATCGGCTCGGTTTTCGTGATCGACCGAGGCCACTGACTCGCGGTAGCAGGCGGCGAGCTCGAAGCGCTCGAGCAGCTGTAGCGACAGCTCGCCCTGCAAACCCAGCGCCAGGCCGCTGCCCGAGACGCCGTCTTCGCGCAGGGAGTCGCTGATGGCCAACAGCCACGACAGCTGCGGCCCGAGCCTGAGCGTCAGCGGTGGGGCGAGCTGCAGCTGTGCCTCGATGCGCAGCAGGGGCCCGGCCAGGTAGAAGGCCGGCGTCGGCTGGTCGGAGACCGCCGGGACGAAGCTGCGCAGCCCCAGGCCCAGCCGCGCCGCCAGGGCCGGCGCCGTCTCGCTGTCACCGAGGTGCACGATCGGCGCAAGGCTCAGCTCGGCGTGCTCGCTGCGGGCGTCGTGCGCCACCGGAAGCGCAAAGGCCGGGCGGCTTTCGATCGCGAGCCCCAGCGAAGATTGGTAGGCCATCTGCAGCTCGAGCGAGAGGCGCTGCCGCAGCGCGCCGCGCACGCGCAGCTCGAGGTCGACGGTGGGGAAGTGCACGGGATCCAGGCGCTCGAGGCCGACGGGGGTCGGGCGGCGGAAGCTGCGCATGCCCATGCCGCCGCCGAGGCCGACGTGGGCCGACAGCGGTGGGGGCTGCCAGGTTTCGGCCGGGGCTGGACTCCCGGTGGAGGCCTCCGGGACTTCGGGTTCTTGCGCTGGGGCTTCGGGGGGGGGCCCGGCGGTGTCGGTCGCCTGTGCAGGGAAGGCTGCGGCTTCGTCTTCGCTCGCTGCGTCCGGGGCGTCCTGGCCGCCATCGGGCAGCGGCGCCGGTTGCGGGCTCGCCTGTGGCGCCGGCGCTTCGGCCGGCACGGGGGTCGCCGCAGCGTCGGTCTCCGCTGCAGGTGCCGTGGCGGGCTCGCCGGGTGCCTGCACGCCGGCCTGTTGGGCTTCGGCGCGCAGCGGTAGCGCGGTGCCGAGCCAGCACAAACAGGTCAGAAGCAGCAGGCGGCTCATAGCGACAGCGCTCCCACGAGCGTGACTTCGAAGGCCGTCACGTCGCTCAGCAAGCGGTACTGCCGGTAGACGTAGTGGGTGGGGCCCAGCGCCAGCGTCGCGCGCAGCGCGGGGCCGCTGGGGTCGGGCTGAAAGCTGCGCGACAGCTCGAGCCCCAGGCGGTGACTGTGCAGGGGCGACAGTTCCTTGTCGCGCGTGTAGAAACCGCCGGCTTCCGCAGGCTCCGCGTAGCTCGGCCGGTAATGCTCGGCGCCGTTTTGCGTGTAGAAACGGTAGTGCAGCGACAGCAGCGTCGCGTCGTCGAGCCAGGCGGCGCCCTCCAGCTTGAGCGTGTGGGAACGCATGGACCAGTCGTCGAGGTAGAAGCGGTAGCTGCCACCGGCCGACAGCCGCTCTCCCAGGGCCCGGCGTCCGCGCAGGGCAAGGGCATGGGTGACGCGCAACTCGGGGTTGGTCTCGGGCAGGCAGATCACGTCCTGGCCCTGGCAGGTGGCGTCGTCGCTACCGATGCCGACGAAGCGATAGGGGCTGGCCTGGTAGCCGCTTATGCGGGTCAGCTGGTAGATACCCTGGACCAGGCTCAGCGGATCGAGGATCTGCGTGAAGTCGAAGCGCCCGCTGACCACGTCGGTGCGCTCCGAAAAAAGTGGATCGCCGACGCGGCCGACGCGGTCGTGGTTGGCCAGGAGGCGCGCACCCACGGTGGCGCTCTTGTCCGCCACGTCGAGCTCGGCGCCGAGCGAGCCGCCGTGGCTCTCGTAGTCGGGCTCAGTTGAATAGCGGTAGCCGGCGCCGAGGCGCACGCCGTCCAGTTCGTGGTTGAGCGCCACGTTGATCTCGTCGCGCTGCTCGGTCACCGCGCGCGAGGCCGAGGTGCGGATGTCGATGGAGGCGCTGGTCCAGACGTCCACGGTGTAGACCAGCTCACCGCGGGTGCGCTCGGCCAGGTCGGCCGCCATGCGCAGTCGCGGCGTGATCACGGTGGTGCGGTCGCTGTCGTTGCGCACGTACAGCGTGCTGGTCAGCTCCTGGGCTGCGGCCGTGTTCGACGTGTTCGACGTGGTCGCGAGCCCGAGCGCGAGCCACAGCGCCGCTGCCCAGTGGCGCCGACCCACGCGCCCATCGGGTATGGAGTTCGCAGTCACGGGTTGGCCGCCTCCGCCGCGCCGGGCGCGAAGCTCAGCTTCAGGTCGAGCACCGACTCGCTGTCGTCGGGCATCAGCGTCAGCGCTTCGGGGCCCTTGTCGAAGGGAACCTGCACGCGCCGCCCGTAGTTGAACTCGTCTTCGGTGATTTCGATGTTGAGCACGTAGCTGCCGTCGGGGGCGACGCGGCCCATGTGATCGCGGCCATCCCACTGGCCCTCGTGGGTCATGCTGTGGTCGGGTAGGGTGGCGCTGGAGACGGCGTCGGGGGTGTCGGCGCGGCAGCGGCGGGCGTCCCAGACAAAGAGGTTGCGAAGCCGCACTCCGGCCCAGACCAGGGGCGTGGCGACGTAGCGGCCCTCGGCGTCCTCGATCCAGACGGCGCCGCAATTCTCGGGCTCGTAGAAGCCGTGGTAGGTGGCGCTCTGGAAGCTGAAGCTCAGGCTGCCGGCACTGCCCTCGGCCGCGTCCGGCAGCAGACAGCGGTCCATGGTGGTGGCTTCTTGAATCGAGGCTTCGACCGCGCGCAGCTCCGCTTCGTTGAGGCCGACGCCCCCGTCGGCGAGCACGCTGCCGACCCGCGGGGGCTCGTAGCCGATGGTATTGCCCGGCGTATAGAGGCCCAGAAGCGGGAAGCGCTCGGCGCGTTCGGCGGCGGCTTCGGCCGAGAAGGGGTCGGCGGCGGGCGCGCCACAGGCGAGCGTGATGAGGCACGCCAAAAGCGACACGCCGGTCAGGCGCGGGCGTTTCATCGGTGCCTCCAGCGGCGGCGGGCCGTCCACAGTGCCAGCGCGCCGAGCATCCAGATGGGAGTCCGGCCCGGGGCGCCGTGTCGGGAGGCTATCGCGGACACGGCGCAGCTGCCGCGCAGGCGCGTCTCGTAGTGCTCGGCGGCCGAGGCCGCGGGCAGAAGCGGGCGCGAGATCATGGTCACCGCGTCCGAGTGGGGATCGCCCGAGACCTTTTCGGTGGCCACGAAGCCGGCCGACAGCCAGATCGCGCCCTGCCAAGTCGGCGGTGCGGTCCAGCTGATGCGCGTCTCCTCGGCGCCGCAGGAGAGCACCGCGGCCAGGCAGCGTTGGCCCAGGGCGTTCGCGTCGCAGCGCACGGCTTCCTCGGTGGTCGCCTCGCCCGGGCGCACGCGAAAGAGCTTGGTGGCCTGGGCGCCCTCGGGCAGCACGCACAGCTCGCCGTCTTCGGCGTCAGCCGCGGGCGCGACCTCCAGGCTGCCGGATGCCATGCCTGTCTCGGCCACCAGTTCCAGTACCAGGCCCATGCTCGAAGGCTCCTCACCCTGCTGGCGGATTTCGGCGGCGCGGCGGGCGAAGTCGGGCCAGGCGATGTTTAGCTCGTAGCGCTGCCCTGGGACATAGCCATTTTCGGGCACGCCCTCGATGCGCAAGGTCAGGGGCTCCTTGTCGCCATGGCAGACGTCGCAGCCGTAGCCCTCGGCCGGCGAGCCGGTGAACCAACGGCCGCCGCCGCCGCCGTTGTTGGCGTCGTCGAAGTAGCTGCGCGGCTCGGTGAAGGCGCGGGCAGCGCGCGGTTGAGCGCTGATCGCGGCGACTATCAGCAGCGCGGCCGCTCGTCCAAACGTCACAAGCTCGGGACGCTTTGCCGCCGCTCGATGTCGGACTCGTGTCGCCGCCGAGGGCGCGTTGTGGGGAGGCTGACCGGTCACTTCGAACGCCGATCGATAGGTTGAGGCCGGGACACGCGGTCGCGGTGCCGCTCCCTACCGCGCGTCGCCTACGCGGTCAACCGTGGCTGTGGCGCAAGGGCGCTGTACATTCCGCGCCGCTCCCGGTATGGACCTCCCCGGGTCCAGCCTGGCCGGGCCCACGAGCGTGAACGAGGTGAGCGGATGAACAAGACTCTGATGTGGCGAGCGGTTGTGTTGCTGTCGATTACCTGCGGTGTCGGCTGCAGCAAGGTCGAGGACACCAGCGGCGACGACGAGGGCACGGAGTCGAGCACCAGCGCCATCAGCGGTGGTGATGGCGGTGCCAGCAAGGGCGACGACGGGGCGGGCCAAGGCTCCAGCGATGGGTCCAGCGATGGCGGCAGCAGCGGCAGCAGTAGCGGCAGCGACGAAGCCGGCGGGAGCGACGGCGAAGCGACCGGCGACGACAGCTTCTTCGTCGACGCGGGCATGTACGCCAACGTCGACGGCGGCATTCCCTGCGGCGCCACCTATTGCGCGCCCGACGCCTGCTGCGCCGATCAATTCGTCAGCGTCTGCGGCGCGCCCATCGGCGAGCGCGGCTGCATTATGCCGCCACCGGCGGACACCTCCTCCGACCCGCGCTGCCCCGAGCTCAACCTCATGGGCTTCTTCACACTGCCCAGCTGTTGCACCGAGGACGGCATGTGCGGCATCGACGCCGCCAACTTCGGCACCGGCTGCATCGAAAACGCTAGGTTTGCCGAGCTTGCCTCCCAGATGGGTGGCGGCGGCGTGGACGCCTCCGTCTTCCCCGGACCGCAGATGTGCGACCAGTAGTGCGGGCGCCCCAACCGGGAGCTTGCAGCGGCGTGCGGTGCTGCTGGCTCTTGCTCTGCGCTGCGCTGGTGGCCCCTGTCCAGGTGGTCCAGGCGCAAGCCGAAGCGGCTGTGAACGCGGCTGAAGCGTCTGCTGAAGCGTCTGCTGAAGCGTCTGCTGAAGCGTCCTGGGCCCTGCGCCATCGCCGTTTCAGCACCCGCGGTGGCAGCAGCGGCGGTCTCGACCTCGCCCATCCGGGCAGCGGCGAGCAAGGCGCCGTGCGATTGCAGCTCGCCATCGACGCGGCGCCGGCCGACGACTTTTTGCTTGAGGGCCAGAGCCTGGGGCAGCTGCGCCAGACGCTTTCACTCGGGGTCACGGCGCTGCCTTCCATGGAGGTGTTCGCGGCGCTCGCCGGTTCGAGCAGCAGCAGCGACAGGGCCGAGCCTTCACCCACCTCGCTACAGGCCCAGCGTGGACAACTGGGCGTCAAAGTATTCGGCGCCCAGCTGCGTCCCTTGCATCTGGGCGGACAGCTGAGCGCCCAGATGCAGAGCGATCAGGGCAGCCAGGCGCCGCTCTTGTCTGCCACCAGCATCGACCTGCGCGCGGTGGCCGCCTTCGATCTGCGCGATCGGGCCCAGGGGCTGCCGTGGGTCGCGCGTCTGAACCTCGGCTATCGCTTCGACAACAGCGCCCGCGTGATCAAAGCGACCGAGGACGGGCGCTACGCCCTGCTCGACGACGCGCGCGATCGAAACGATGAAGATCGCCATTTGGTTTCGCGCCTCGAGCGCTATGCCATGGGCGTAAACCGGGTCGACCGTTTCGAGGTGGGTGTTGGTGCCGAGCTGCCCCTCGCGATCGCGCGTGACAGTTATCTGCACCCGCTGGTCGAGTGGCGGCTGGGCGTTCCGGTCAATCGCCAGGGCTACACCTGTCCGCTGCGCACCGACGACGATGGGGCAGCGACCCGTCAAAGCGGCGTCGACAGCTGCCTGGGCCTGGAAGGTTTTGCCGCCTGGCCCATGAATCTGAGCTTCGGCCTGCGCGCGGTGCCGCCGATTCGCGGCGTCTCGCTGTCGCTCATGCTGGATCTGGGCCTCGGCGGTAGCGACCGTTTCGTGCACGAGCTTGCGCCCAATACGCCTTTCACGATCGGATTCACTCTCGGTTATGATTACGACGCGCGGCCGGCGAAGGTGGTGCGTGTGCCCGCGGTGGTCGCCGAGAAGAAGCCGGCGCCCGGGCGGGTGTTGGGCCAGGTGGTGGACGCCGAAAGCGGCGCGCCCATCGCCGGCGTCACCATCGCCCTCGGCGCGCGGGGGCCGGGTCTGTCGAGCGCGGCCGATGGAAGCTTCATCAGCCACGAGTTGAGTCCGGGCGCCGTCGACTTCTCTTTGAGCCATGCCGACTACGAGTCATCGAGCTGCAGCGCCGAGATCGCGAGCGCCGGTGGTGATGTCGAGCTGCGTTGCTCGCTGAAGGCCCTGCCGGTATTCGGCAGCCTGCGCGGGCGCGTGACGGATGTCTTCGGCGAGCCCATCGCTGGTGCCCAGGTCGTGCTCAAGGGAGCGGGCGAGCTGCAGGTGGTCAGCGACGGGCGTGGTGGCTTCGAGTTTCCGGAGCTGTCGCCCGGCAGTTACTGGGTCCGGGTCGATTCCGGCGCCCACCTGTCGCGTGCCAGCGCGCTCGAGGTCGCGCCGCGGCAGGGCCGCGAGCTGTCGGTGGCGCTGCTCGGCCGTCCGGCCCAGCCTGGCGTGGTCATCGAAGAGGGGCGTGTGGTGGCCGCGGCCCTGCGTTTCGAGGGCAGCGAGACCCAGCTCGGAGACGAGGCAGCTTTGGCGCTGGCGGAGGTCGCCGACCTGCTGCTCCGGCAACCTCCAGAAGGCCGCGTGCGCATCGTGGGCGGCGGTGACGGAGCCACCTCGTTGGCACGGGCCCAGGAGATCCAGCGACGCCTGGTGGAGGCCGGTGTGCCGGCTTCGAGCCTGGACGTGGCTGGCGAAGAGGCCGAGCGCGTCGAACTCTCGCTCGTCGTTGCAGGGCAGTGACGCGCGGCTGGGCTACTGACCGGCGTCCAGGTCGGGATCGCTGCCGGCGTCCATGGTCGGCTGGTTGAAGCCACCGCCGAAGAGGCCACCGAACAGCCCGGCGATACCGGCGTCGCCGCCACCGAAGAAGCCTCCCAGCAGACCGCTCAGCAGGTCGGTGCCGGCGACCGCGCCGGTGCCGGTGCCGGTGCCGCCGCTGCACAGGGAGGTGTCGAAGGTGCAGGTTTCGGGGTCGCACAGCAGGGTGCCCACGCCCTGGGCCAGGGAGCCACAGCTGGCGCCGCCGAGGTTGGCCGGATTGCAGCCGGGTCCGGTGCCGCAGGGGGCGCTGCCGCCCCCGCCGCTGCACAGGGCGACCTCGAAGGTGCAGCTGACCGGATTGCACAGCAGCCGGCCTTCGCCCAGGCCCATGGACTGACAGCTCTCGCCGCCGAGATCGGTTGGATCACAGCCCAGGCCGGTGCCGCAGGGGGGCGCGGCAGGGGGCTCGGGGATCGCGGCGTCGACGGTGGTGGTCACGATGGGCTCTTCGACGGCCGCATCGAGCGGCTCCACGTAGGGTATCGACGAGGCATCGGGCGCATCGCTCGGTTCGGGCGAGCCGACGGGCAAGGGCGAGGTGGGGGCACAGGCGGCGCCGAAGGCGACCAGGGTGGCCAACAGGTCCGTGGCGCGCGCGCCGGCGGAGGGGAAGAGGGGGTGCGTGTGACGGGTCATTGTGGAGAAACGCGATCGGTCCTTGGGTCGGCTGCTGGACGCGCCGGGGCCGGCCCACGCGGCGTCGAGAGCTTTCTTCAGATCGGCGCCGCGGGCAAGGGGCTTCCGAGGCTGGGACGTCGCCGGCAGCGACCGGGCGCTGCCCACAGACTGCGGTGGTCGCGCTCGCGGCAGGAATGGCCTGTCCAGGCCGGTCTAGTCACCCGTGTCATCTCCCTGCGCGACGCGCTGGTGGCGATTTGCAGCCTGCTGCCGTCGTGGCATGTGGGCGTGGAGGTTGCGGCCGACACCGTCGAGGTGAGGGTGGATTGAGCCCCGTGGGGCTGGCAGGCAAAAGCAGCGCGCCGCCGCGGCCGGTTGCCGCGACGGCGCTGTGTTCGAGGCCCGTACTTGACGCGTTGTTATTCCTCTTCCTGCTCGGCCTCGTCGTGCTCGTCTGCTGCCTCGTCTTCCGCCGGCGGATCGGCCGCCGGCTGCGCTCCCTCGATGTCCTCGTCCGCAGCGGGCGCCTCTTCTTCGGGATTGACCGCGGGTTCGGGCGCGGCGGGCTCGGCCGGTGCCGGCTCCTGGTCGGCTTCTGCAGCAGGCGCGGCCTCGTCCTTCTTCTCGTTGCAGGCCAGGGCTGCGAGTGCGACGGCGCATACGACGATCCAGATTCTCAGGTTCATGGTCTTCCTCGGGGTTGGGAGGCTTCGTAACGGCCAGTGTGGCGCGTCGCCGACGGAAGCACGGGGCGTGCCAGAACTCCCGGGGTCGGCCCCCTGCGCGTCATGTTGAACAACGATTGGCCAGGACCGTGGCCACGAGCTGCCCAAACCCGGATGCACCCGTGAGTGCCGCTTTGACGCCAGCCGCGTAGAGCAAGAACTGCTCTTGGGCCTGGGCTCACGCGCAAGGCTTGCGCGATTGTTTCATCCCCCCAACTCTAGAGAGGCGATCGGTTTGAAACCACCACAACTTCGCGGGTTTAGCGGGCCCAGCGCACCGCCACGGCGCCTTGAAGTAGCTCGAGCTACGCCTGCGGCACCGTAACGGCACGCTGAACCCGCTCCCCCTCGCGAATTTGCGGCAATACGTTCAGGACTACGACAACTAGATGTGCTCGGCGGGAGTGCTGAGCCGATGATCGGGGTCGATACGATGCCAGATGCAAGGACGGCCTCCGCCGGAATACTCCGTGTATTTCAAGGGGGCCGGACGCCGCAGCTGGCGCCGTAGCGGTCCCGAGAGCGGATCATGACTCCCGCCGAGCACATCTAGGCTGGTATGGAGCCGGCGCGCCCGGACGCGTTCGGGGTCGAGGGCGTCCGGGCGCGCGTGATCAGTATTCGTCGTCTCCGCCTTCGTCGCCGTAGTCTTCGTCGTCGGGGGGCGGCTCGTTCTTCTTCTTCTTGGCCTTCTTCTTTTCGGCCTTCTTCTTTTCGGCCTTTTTGGCCTTCTTGGGAGGCTTCTTGTCCTCGTCATCGAGCGGTAGGGGCTCGTTCCAGGCGTCGAGTGGTGACAGCTCGGGTGCATCGGCCGAGGCGACCGCGGGCAGGCCCACGAAGGTCAAGGCTGCGCCGAGCGTTACGCCAGCGAAGGTCATTCGGATCATGCGATTGTTTTCCTATTTGGCTTGCTGCTGAGTCGGGTCCACGGCGCAACAGGCGCCGTCGCCCGGGTGCGACGGACCGCGCTTGGGCCGCTCACCGTACTGCGGGTCCACCACCAGACACCCGTCGCAGCCGCGCGGTCACCACCCCGGCCCTGCACGCGGCCAAACGCCCGTGTGCAGGGCCGGGGTGGTGACCGCTTGCGCCCAGGCCGTGTCATGGCTTTTGAGACACCTCTTCAGGGATCGTTGCAGTGGGCAAGTCGAACAAGCCACGAAACCGTCCGAACGGCCGCACCCTGGGTCCGGTGCCAGACCTCGAGCGTCATTTGCCGCAGGACTGGTGGCGTACCCTTTTCAATTCCGTCTACCTCAAGACCGATGGCGACGTGGTCGAGGACGACCGCAACACGGCGGCCGACGTCGATACCCTGATCGCGATGGCACGGCTCGAGCCGCACGACAGGGTTCTCGATCTCTGTTGTGGCCAGGGCAGGCACTGCCTGGAACTCGCGCGTCGGGGCTTTCGACAGGTCGTGGGCATCGATCGCTCGCGCTACCTGATTCGGCTGGCGAAGCGGCGTGCTGCCCAGCGCGAGCTGCGGGTGTCCTTCCACGAGGGCGACGCGCGACGCTTTCGTCTCGAGGATCGGCACTTTCGCTGCGTGGCCTTGCTCGGCAACTCGTTCGGCTACTTCGACCACGAGTCCGACGACCTGGCCGTGCTGCGCGCCGTATCGCGTGCACTGGTCGCCGGCGGCACGGTCTTCCTGGACCTGACCGACGGTAACTGGATGCGCGAGCATTACGAAGCGCGCACCTGGGAGTGGACCGACCAGATGCACTTGGTGTGTCGCGAGCGCAGTCTTTCTTCCGATGACCAGCGGTTGATCTCGCGGGAAGTCGTGATCCACGCCGAGCGGGGGATCATCGTCGATCAGTTCTATGCCGAGCGGCTCTACTCGGAGGAGGCCATCGTGGAGCTGCTCGGGGCGGCGGGCTTCGAGGGGGTCGAGGTTCGACCGGCTCCGGTCGCCAACTCGGATCGCGGGCAGGACCTGGGAATGATGGCCCGACGCATGATCGTCACGGGGCGTCAGCCCGTTGTGCAGCCCGCCCGGCGCCGACAGAGCGTGCCGTTTCCCGAGGTCACCGTGCTGCTGGGCGATCCGAGCTTGCCCGACAGCTGCAAGCGTGACGGTCGTTTCAACGACGAAGACCTGGAAACCATCGGCCGCTTGCACGAGGCCCTGGCCCAGCTTCGACGCTACCGCTTTCAGTTCGTCGACCGCCACGCTGGGCTTTTGGGTGAGCTGCAGCGCTATCCCCCGGCCTTCGTTTTCAATCTCTGCGACGAGGGATACCAGAACGACGCGCTCAAGGAGCTGCACGTGCCGGCGCTACTCGAAGTTCTCGGCGTGCCCTACTCGGGGGCCGGGCCGGCAGCGCTTGGGCTTTGTTACAACAAATCCCAGGTACGCGCGATCGCCGAGGGGCTCGACATCCCGGTGCCCTACGAGACCTATTGCGATCCCTTTGATCAGGGTGCCACGTTGCCGTCGGTGTTGCCGGCGCTCGTTAAGCCGGCCACCGGCGACAGCAGCGTGGGCATCACCGTAGACTCGGTGGTCGACTCGGCCGCGGCGCTGCTCGATCGCCTCGACCAGCTGCGGAGCGAGCTGCCGGGGCGAGCGCTCTTGATCCAGGAACTGCTGACGGGCCGGGAGTTCAGCGTGGGTCTGGTGGGCAACCCAGGGCAGGGCTACCGCTACTTGCCCATTCTCGAGGTCGACTATAGTGGGCTACCCGAGGGGCTTCCTCAGATTCTCGGCTATGAATCCAAGTGGCTGCCGGACTCGGCCTATTGGAGCACCTTGCGCTACACGGAAGCTGATCTCGGCGACGACGAGCGGCGATCGCTCTGCGACTGGTCGGCCCAGCTCTTCGAGCGGTTGGGCTGCCGCGACTACGCGCGTTTCGATTTCCGCTGTGACGCGGGGGGCAATCCGAAGTTGCTCGAGGTCAACCCCAACCCCGGCTGGTGCTGGGATGGCAAGCTGAACTTGATGGCTGGCTTTGCGGGTATGGGCTACGCGGAGTTGCTCGATGCGATCCTGGAAGCCGCCCAGCGCCGCTGCAAGGGGGTCTCTGGTGCGGTCGCACGCGGCACTCGAGGGCGAGTCTTCAACGCGTGGATGTGAACGACGTGAACGACGCGAGCCCCTTGCTTGCCCGCGAGCACAGCAGGGCGTGTCGGCAGGGTAGGTCCCCCATTCGCGGGGGCTCCTGACGGCACGAGCCGCCATCGCCTCTGCGGTGAAAGATGGCTGTGGGTGCCGAAGCCTCAGCCGCGAGTGCAAGAGCTGCGCTTGCCGTCGAAGTCCCAGTGCGCGCAGCCCTGGTGTTGGCAGGCCAATAGGCGGCGTGGTGTTTGGCACGGCGGATGCATCGGGCCCATGCCATGGCGTTGGCCAGAGCCCACAGGTTGTCGAACACGTGGACCCACATTCCTCGATAAACTCCGGAATCTGCATTCGCTCGGTCGACGGGGCTGCAGGTGCGAGCGTCGCGCGGTCTGCCTGCGGCGCCAGGTTGCGCAGGGACTTCGAGCTTGTCGCCCTGGCGCTTGGCGACGACGCCGAAGGCCGTCGCGCCTTTGGTCAGCTCGTCGAGCGCCACAGGCCGTGGTTGCTGCGGCACCTGGAGCGCCTGTTGCGAAACCAGGGTGACGCCCAGGACGTGGCGCAGGAAACATTTGCGCGGGCGTTCGTGGCGCTACGGCGGCATCCGCCGGATCGGGACTTCGGCGCCTGGTTGCGCGTGATGGCAACGCGGCTGGCCTACAACCACATGCGCGACGCCCGTACCCGCCGCAGCTACCACGAGCGCGTACCCCTTGGCCTACACGACGCCGAGGCCAGCGATCGTCGCATCGACGTGGAGCGACTGCTCGAGATCCTGCAGCCCCACGAGCAGCGTCTGCTGTTGCTGCGCTACGTCGCGGGAGCGAGCGTCGACGAAATTTCCGAAGAGCTCGGCATCGGTCGCTCGGCGGCCAAAATGCGGATCGCGCGTGCACGTCGAGCCCTGCTCTCGCGTCACGATCGGCTCGAGGCATCCCGGGCGACGCCGTGAGCGTCGATGCCGTCGGGTGTTGCTTCGAGGCGACGATTGGCCAGCGAGCCGTCGGTGGATGCGGCGACCGATCAGCGCCGGGCGACGCTGTGGCAGCTGGCGCAGCGTTCGAGGTAGTCGGCGTAGAGCTGGGCTCGCTCCTCGATGCTGGCCGCCGACAGGGCCCTGAGGCCCAGCGCCTTGATGGCGTTGAGTTCGGCCGTGAAATTCGTGTCGACGCTCTGGTCGCCTTCCGTTGGTGGCTCCGGTGATAGATCGCGCAGGGTGAGCGCGCCCTGCTTCCAGGCTTCGTCCGATGGGGCGACCAGGCCCACCCAGAGGTCGTCGGCGGCGGCTTCATGGCGCGCCATGCGCCGCGCGACGGTCTCGGTTCCGGCTGTGGGCCTGGAGGCGGCCAAGACCTTGCCGCCGTCGGTGCTCTGCTGCTGGTGGCAACGGCCGCAGGCCACCGCGACGCGTGCCACGGAGTCGGCCGCTTCGGCGATGTCGCCGGCCATGGCGGCCTCGCTGGCGTGCTTCTGCATCTCACCGGCTTGGCGCTTCCAGTTGCCCGGTAGGGCGCTGAAATCCTGCTTGCTCAGGCCGTCGGAGAAGCGTTTGGCGCCCTCCAGGTCGCCCTGGATCAGCGCATCGCGCGCCCCAATGGCGCTCCAGAAGCTGACGCGCATGTGGGCGGCCGTGTCGGGGGCGGGCGCCTGAGTGGCGGCCGTTTCAGCGCCGGAGGCGGGCTCAGCACCGGCACTGGCGGCCGGCTCGCCACCGCCGCTCTCGACAGCAGGCGGGGCCGAGGCGGCGCAGCCGCTGAGGGCAAGCAGGAGCAAGTTCGTTTGAATGAGGCTTGGCTCGGGCTTCATGGGGCCTACATATGCGCCGCCCACGTCCGCGCCAGTCGCTCACAAAAACGTGGAATGCAGGTGGGAAGGAGGTCGGCAGCCAGGCCGCCATGCCATCTGCAGGCCGCCGACGCCACGGGCAAGGGGCCTGAAGATCTCTCGGGGGTGGGGAGAAAGTGACCGCCATCGGGCAGCGGCACCGCCCATGTCGAATGTTCGAAATCCTCGGTTCCGGCCTTCGGGGCCCATCGGGGGCCACCCGGAGTCGAGGCGGGCAGTGCTACACTTGCTGAGGCAAGGGAAGCTGCGGGAGGCAAAAATGAAGGTGGATGTGCTTGGAATCGTGGGGGCGGGTCAGATGGGTTCGGGCATCGCCCAGGTCGCCGCTCAAGCGGGCATCGACGTGCGCCTGCTCGACATCGAAGCCGGGGTGGCCGACGCCGCGCTTTCGGGCATTGGGAGGCAGCTGGACAAGCGCGTAGCCAAGGGCAAGCTGGCGGCCGACGAGCGCGATGGTCTGCTCCAGCGGATTCGTCCTGGCACCGACTATGAGCTGTTGGCCGACGCGGACTTCGTGATCGAAGCGGCCACCGAGGACACCACCGTCAAGCTCGCGATCTTCGACCGTGCCGACGCAGCCACGCCCGAACGAACAGTCTTGGCGACCAATACTTCCGCGATTCCGATCACCAAACTTGCGGCCGCCACGCGCCGGCCCGAGCGGGTCATCGGCATGCACTTCATGAATCCAGCGCCCGTGATGCGCCTGGTGGAGCTGATTCGCGGCTTGCAGACCAGCGATGAAACCCTGGCGGCGGCGCGCGAGTTGGCCGAGCGCATGGGCAAGGACGTGATCGACGCCAACGACATGCCGGGATTTATCGTCAACCGTATGTTGATTCCTTTTCTCAACGAAGCCTGCTTCGCGCTGCAGGAGAATCTCGGCACTCCCGAAGACATCGACCGCGGCGCCAAGCTCGGCCTCAACCACCCGATGGGGCCGCTGGAGCTGGCGGATCTGATCGGCCTCGACACCGTGCTCTACATGGCCGAAGTGCTGCACCGGGAGCTGGGCGAGGACAAGTATCGACCGCCGACGATCCTGCGCAACCACGTGGCCGCAGGTTGGCTCGGGCGCAAGACCGGTCGCGGATTCTACCGCTACGACCAGGGATGAGGCTTCGGAGTCCGAGAGTCGCAGGTCCCAGACATCTGTCGGCCCAACTGCCAGGCGGGGGGGGGGCTTGGGCGCTACTTGGCCGCGGCTTCGGCGAAGTGCGCTTCGATGATGCGGACGCTGCCCGGTTGTACTGCGGGGTCGTTGCGCAATTCGTGGCTCTGGGTGCGGGTGGCCGCCAGGACGTCGTCGATGACGCCTGCCAGGGCGGCGGCTGTCTCTGGATGGGTGGCGAGCACCAAGCGCTCGATGGGGCGGCCGACCGAGACCGAGGCGTCGGACTTGCGCTTGTTGATGGCGGCCTGGCTGGTGACCGCGAGTTCGAAGCTTTTGGGCTCGTCGGGCGACGCGATGCCTTCGAAGTCCGCCGCGGTCGGCCATGGCGCACGGTGGATGCTGGGCTGGCCGCGCTCGGCGGCGAAGACCCAGGACCAGATTTCTTCGGTGATGAAGGGCAGAATCGGAGCGAAGAGGCGCAGCAAGATGTCGAGCCCCAGGCGCAGAGCCGCCACCGCCGAGCCCTGCTCATCGGCGTCGATGCGTTCACCACTCCGGGCTCGGGTCTTGGCGAGTTCGAGGTAGCTGTCGGTGAAGTGGGTCCAGAAGAAAGATTCGGTTTCCAGCAGCGCCGTCGCGTAGTTGAATTGCTCGTGGCTCTCGCTGACCCTGTCGACCAGCTGGCGGAGCTTGGCGACGAAGGCGCGGTCGAGTTCGCAGCGTATGGGCGCGCGCTCGGCTTGCTGGGAGAGTACGAACTTGCCGGCGTTGAAGAGCTTGGTGACCAGGCGCTTGCCGACCTTGAAAACCTTGTCGTCGAAGGCGGTGTCGACGCCGAGCTTGGCGCTGGCTGCCCAGTAGCGTACGGCGTCGGAGCCGTATTGCTCGAGCAGGTGCATGGGGGTGACGGTGTTGCCGACGCTCTTGGACATCTTTTTGCGATCGGGGTCCAGGATCCAACCGCTGAGCAAGGTGTGCCTCCAGGGCGCCTGTCCGTGATGCAAGAGTGCTTTGGCCACGGTGTAGAAAGCCCAGGTGCGGATGATGTCGTGGCCCTGGGGGCGTACGTCAGCCGGAAAGAGTTTTGAAAAGCGCCCGTCGTCACGGCCCCAGTGGGCGCTGATCTGCGGCGTCATGGAACTGGTGAACCAGGTGTCGAAGATGTCGGGCTCAGCGACGAAGCCGCCTGGCTGGCGGCGCTGTGCTTCGCTGTAGCCATCGGGGGTGTCGATCATGGGGTCGACCGGCAGCTGGCGGGGCTCGGGGAGCAACGGGCCGTCTTCGTAGAGCGGCTCGCCCTGGGCGCCGAGGCGATACCAGACCGGGATCGGCACGCCGAAGAAGCGCTGGCGCGACAGGCACCAGTCGAGCCCGAGGTTTTCGACCCAGTCCTCGTAGCGCCCCTGCATGAAGCCGGGGACCCATTCGATTTCGCGGCCCTTTTCGAGTAGGGCTTCTTTCTTGTCGGTGAGCCGCACGAACCACTGGCGTGTCGGAACCAACTCGAGCGGCCGGTCGCCCTTTTCGAAGAATTTTACCGAGTGCTCGATCTTGCGCGGCGGCTCCTGCAGCGGTGCACCTTTGCCGGTCGCGCTGCCCGTCGCGTCCTGAAGCAGCCCGACGATCGCGGTCTGGGCTTGCTTCAGCGTTTTGCCCGCCAGTTGGGCGTAGTAGCCGTTGGCCGCGGCGGGGTCGAGGCTGGGGAATGCGTCACTTCCGAAGCGAACTTCGGCCATGCGTCCAACGCGCGTGACCACCTGACGCAGCGGCAGCCTTTGCTTTCGCCACCACTCGACGTCGGTCTGGTCGCCGAAGGTACATACCATCACGATGCCGCTGCCCTTTTCGGGATCGGCCAGCTCGCTGGGGAAGATGGGTACTGGCGCCCGAAACAGGGGCGTGACGGCGTTTTTGCCGAAGAGGCTTTTGTAGCGCGCATCGTCGGGATGGGCGGTCACGCCGACGCAGGCGGGCAAGAGTTCGGGGCGCGTGGTGGCCACCACGAAGCAGGCATCGCTGCCTTGAACGCCGAACTCCAGCTTGTGAAAGGCGGAGGGAACCGTGCGTTCCTCGATTTCAGCCTGGGCCACGGCGCTCTGGAAGTCCACGTCCCACATGGTTGGAGCATCGCTTTGATAGATGTGGCCCTTTTGATGCAAGTCCAGGAAGGAAAGCTGCGCGATGCGCCGGCAGTCAACATCGATGGTGGCGTAGGTCTGGCGCCAGTCGATGCTCAGGCCCAGGCGCGTCCACAGATCCATGTAGGCCTGTTCGTCGACACGCGTTCGCTGCTCGCACAGCTCGATGAAGTTCTGGCGCGAAAGCTGCCGCGGTCGACCCTTGCGCTGCTTGGCGGTGGCTTCTTCGAGCTCGAGCCCGGCTTCGTAGGGCAGCGTCGGATCGCAGCGGACGTGGTAGTAGTTCTGGACGCGGCGTTCGGTGGGTAGACCGTTGTCGTCCCAGCCCATCGGATAGAAGGAGCCAAAGCCGCGCATGCGTTTGTAGCGAACCGAGACGTCGGTTTGCGTGTAGGAGAAGACGTGGCCGATGTGCAGTGAGCCCGAGACGGTGGGCGGCGGCGTGTCGACGACGAAGGTCTGCTCGCGTGGGAGGCTTTCGTCCCAGTGATAGCTGCCCTGCTCTTGCCAAAATGCGTGCCAGCGCAATTCGGCCGCTTCAGCGTCGAAGTGCTTGCCGACGGCGTCGGCGGAGATCGTGGAAGGCTCTTTCGCTTTTGCAGTCATGGGCGGCGCAGCATAGCGCAATCGGTCGTGGGCGGGGGACCGATGGGCCCAAAGCGCCACCCTGCGCCAGACCCGCCACCGAGCCCGCCTGCAGCGCGCATTGGCTCAATGGATCCGAAAGTGCAACTTCACCGCACGTCCGCGCGAGACAAAAGGACGGCGGGCTCGGGTGTTTGTTCGCCGACGCGGCCAGGCCGGCATTCGCTAGGGTCGTTCGCTCCGGCGTGCGCCGTCGATCAAGAGATGATTGGGTTTGGGTTCCACGTGGATCGTATCGAGCCCGAGGTCGAGGTCGCCGAGGGCGCTGGCCAGCTGCCGGCCGACCAGTGGGGCGCCGCCGCCGATGAGCGCAACGGTGCCGATCGGCTCGGGATGGCGTCCGTAGTGGGATAGCAGCGTGCGCTTGACCTCCTGGGCCAGTTCTTCGCTCAAGCCGCGGCGGGCCTTGTCCAGGGTGGCTTCGATGGGGAAGCGACGGCCGGCGACCTCGATCGTCTGCTGCGAGTGTTCCAGGGCGCGCACGACGGCGAGTTCGTCTTCGACGAGGCCGTGTTCCTGCTCGTCGCGCATCAGCCGTCGCACGCAGTCGGAAACGCCGAGGTCACGGGCTTCACCCTGAAATTCGCAGCCAGCAGGACCAAAGATCACCAGCTTGCTGCGCAGGTAGCCGATGTCGACGATCAAGAGGCGCGCGGGAAGGTCAAAGCGGTCGCCGAGGCCGGCCAGGGCGCAGGGCGCCGAGTCGAGGACTTCGAAGTCCAGGCTGAGTTTCAGGCGAGTGACTTCTTCGCCGCCCACACGATGTTGCGCCAGCACGACATCTTTCCGCTCGCGGCCATAGGCCATGATGGCATCGGTCTTGGCGCCGTGGTCGACCAGCAGGATCACCCGCAGCTTCGACAGCGTGAAGCCAGAAGCCGTTGCCTGCATCAGCGCCTTGCGCACCAGGGCGTCGATGTTGTCCTGGCTGGGATGGCTTCCCAATAACTCCCTGTCGGCGCCGAGGCGCGCCGCGAGCCAGCCGGCGAAACGCGCGCCCGCGACCGGGTCGGCGGCCTGAAGCTGCTGGGCCGCGCGGGGGTAGGAGCGGGTGCGGCGGTAGCTGTCGGGGTCGAAGTCTTCGAGGCGGGTCAGCTCGCGCTGGGCGTCGATGAGCAGCTCGCCGCCGTCGCCGCGCTCGTCGAGCAGGCGATGGGCGACTACCGAGGGGTAGCGCAGGCGCTTGGCGCGACGGCTGTCGCAGACCAAACCTTTGGTCAAGAGGTCTCCGAGGTCGAGATAGAGGTCGGTCGCCACGACAACAGCCGCTTGTGGCTCAGAGTTTCATCTTCGCGGCCTTGCGCCGGCGATTTCGGTAGCTCGGAACCTCGCGCGGCTTGGCCGGCTGCGCGACGAGCTCGATGCTGGCGGCCGCGGCGGCACTGGGCGTGGGAGCGGCCGCCGCTGCCGCCGCCGGCATCGGCGCGGGCGGCGCCGGGGCGCTGGCGGCCAGCCGCGGCACGATGTCTTGAAAGGCGTTTTGCATGCCCAGGGCCATCTGGGCGGGAATATCGGTGGCGAGGCGCTCGAAGAGGCCACGCACTTCGCCCATCAAGGCGGCGGTGGAATCGACGGGGGGAGCCGGAGCCGGTACCGGCGCACGCTCGCCCAGCAGGTTGTCGACCAGGGCACCCACTCCGAGGCCGGCGGCCGTGGCGGCGTCTCGCAGTCGCTGCAGCGCAGCCCACTCCTCGGCGGTGATGTTGGCGATGGCGAGCGGCGGCGCAGTCGCTGCCGGCGCAGGTGCCGCCGGGCCGGAGTTCGGGTCGGTGGCCGCAGCAGGGGGCACCCGCGATGCTGGGGCGTCCGACGTCTCCTGCGTGGCGAGTTCGGGCTCGTTTGCGGGCTCTGGCTCGGCTGTCGTCACCGCTGTAGCAGCCGTGGCCGCCGCCTCATCGACGGGTTCGACCGCGATCGTGGCCGCGGCTTCGATCGGTGCCGCAGTCGCGGCGGTGGTGGTGGTTTCGTCGGCGCTCCCCACTTCAGCCGTGGTTTCTGCTTCGGGCGCAACTGCGGCCTCGGCTTCCACAGGCGCCGGCGCAGCGTTTTTCCCATCGCTCGCAGCTGGCGCCGCCGCGGGCTCGGTCAGGGGCGGCGGTACCCCCGTGGGATCCGCCAAGGCCAGTAACTCGGAGTCGAGTTCCGCCACCGAGTCGAGCCCCAGGTGCGCCTCCTGCCCGGGCTCGGCGATCAGGTCGTCGATCTCGGGCAGTCGCAGCTCCACGACGCCGGGCTGGGCAGGCGGTGCGCTGGGCGGTCCCGGAGGCGCGCTGATGTGGACCTCGATGGTGTCCCCGGTGCCGGGTGGTGGTACCGATTCTTGCGGCGCTGGTGTGCTGTCCGCGGCCGCGGGCGGCGCGACCGAGGCCGGCAGGCCGGCAGCCGGCGGCACCGAGGGAGTGCCAGCGTGGTCGCCCACCGGCGCAAGCGAGGGCTGCGAAGCCGGCGGCGCGACCGAGGCGCCCGCGGGCGGCGGCATCGAATGCGCGGCCGGGGGCAGCACCGAACTCGGGCCCGGGCCCGGGGCCGCCACTGCCATCGGTAGCGCCGGCTGTTGGCCCAGGCGCGTGATTACCAGGGTCAGCTCGGCCACGCGTCGCGCCGGCAGTCCGCGTTCGCCGTTGTCTGCGTAGAACATCAGCGAGCGTGCCGCCGGCACCGGAGCGACGAAGGCGCGATAGGGTCGCGGTCGCTCCAGGGAGTTGAAGAAGCGTAAATCGGCCAGGCCGGTGCCGGGAGGGCCCAGGAAGTAGCTGCCGTGTCCGATGGCGGCTGCCAGGCTGCAATCGGGGTCAGGAAGCGCCACGCTGGTCGGCGGCGAGTGACCGCTGCCGGTGGCCGCGATGCGCAGCTGCTCACCCTTGAGCCCGACGAAGACGGCGAACTCCACCAGGGCGTTGGCGAAGCGCAGCACCCGCGCGGCCGCATCCTGAAAGCTTCGGGGCTGGGCCAGTTGCTGCAGCAGCACGCGCACGTCGCCGTGGGTGCGCCGGCGCATAAGCCGCGCTTCGAGGGAAGCGCTCTGGGCATCGAGCTCGCCGCCGTAGACGCGCTTTCGGGCCATGATCACGCCATGGGCGTGGTTGAGCCGCTGCTCGACTTCGAGTCCGAAGAGTTCGCGCAGTTCCAGCAGCGCCTCGGGCACCAGCGGTTGATGGACCAAGACCGACAGTGAAGGGCTCGACAGCCGCAAGGGACACAGGTCGAAGGCGTGGCTGAAGCTCGGCGGGAAGCGGGCCGCCAGCTCCGGACCCAGCTCGGCGAGTTCCTCGGCGGTGACCGCCACCAGGCCGTGGGCGGCCTCGAGCGCGGTGAGGATTTCGTCCTCGTCGACGAGATCGAGTTCCAACAGGGCGGTACTGAGCGCACCGCCAAATTCCCGTTGGTGCCGCTCGGCCCACTCGACGCCAGCGTCATCGATGACGCCCTTGTCGAGCAACTTCTCGAACAGCGGATCCATCGCGTGTAGGGCGAGAGGACTGCCCGTTTACTCCTTGTCGTGTACGACGGCGGAGATCGCGATGGTGGGGTCGACGTCTTCGTCGAGCTCCATGGCCATCTGATCGCGCGCCAACAGCATCAGGCCCACGGTGTTGGCGTAGCGCGCGTCCACCGGCAGCGCTTCGTTGCCCACGATGCGCTCGTCGGCCATGGTTGGGTCCCAGCCGAAGAACTCCGCGACCCGCTTTTTGACCTTGTTGAAGACGAGGTTGGCGCCGCCGCCGACGACGGCCACGTAGTCCAGGCTTACGCCCTTGGCACCCAGCGCCGCCACGTCGACGCGCAGCTTCTTGAGGATGTTGTCCGACAGTGCCTCGCACTCGGCTTCCACCATGGCGTCGAAGTTGAAGACGCCAGCGCCGGGAACCTCGATTTCGCGCTGGCCGGCGGCGATCTTCTCCATCAGGCGCTGCTCCTGCACCTTCACCTTTTGGCCGCTCTTTTCGAACAGGGCCTGGCTGATGTTGCTGGTGATGGTGTGGATACCCGCCGGCTCCGACGAGGCCAGGGCGATGTCGGCTTCGTTTTCCACAATGGGCAGGCTGATCCAGGTGCCGTGGCCGATGTCGACCACGTAGGTGTTGAAGAGCTTCATGTCGAACTTGGAGAAGAGCAGCACCATGTAGGCACCGAAGCCCTGGAACTGCACCAGCGAAAAGACGATCTCGACCTCCTGCTCGAAGGTCTCCTCGGTGGCCACGTTCTTGGCGCGGATCTTCATGATGCGCTTGTCGCCGCGCGTCTCCAGGTGGCTGCGCACGTGATCGAGAAAGCGCTCGGAGGCTTCTTCGCCGGCCTTGAGCGGCATGCCGAAGCTCAGAGCCACGCGCGTCAGGGGCTCCGTCCGTTCTTGACTCAGAGCGAAGAGCCCCGCTTGCAGCGAGGTGTAGGCGTCGTCGAAATTCTGCAGCACTCCGCCTTCGGTGAACCACTGGGGGCGCTGGGAGCTGCGGGTCATGGCGCCCACGTAGCGGTAGTCGCTGCGCGAGGAATCCCAGATCGCCAGGTTGTGCAGTGGTCGTCTGTCGCTCGAGCGATTCATGCGCCGCCAGCTGCTCTCCAACTGCTCGGTAAGAGCATCGCCGACCACCGAGGAGAAATAGAGTACCCGATCGCCATCGCAGAACTTGCTGGTGGAGGTTCCCAGATCCACGCCTACCGGAATCACGCCCTCGTAATTTTCGGACACTTCGCGCCTCCGTTTCGGCTGCGGCCAGGGGAAGGTGGCCTGCCTGGCCAGGATCATAACATCCTGGAAAGGTGGGCAATCCAGGGCTTTGTCACGTTCGATGTAGGGGGCTCGGGGGGCTTGAACTACGCTTCGGCTGAATGCACGACCTCCCCGCGCCGGGCACCAGCCGAATCGAACCGCCCCGGAGGCATTTTCGATGTTGAAAATCATTTTCAACAAGGCTAGGGTTCTCGACAACGATGCAGTTACGCACCACCCAGCCTGCCGCCGCGCGCCCCTTGCACCAGGCATTGGCCCTTGTGCTGTGTGTGGGCGGTCTGCTGCTGCGCCTGTGGGCCGTGCCCCCGGAAGTCGGCGACATCGACAGCGTGAACCTGGCCCGCGGCCTTGCGCACTTCGACGTCTTCGCCCAGGCGCCGCATTTTCCCGGCTATCCCGTGCTGATCGCCGCGGGCACGCTCCTGCGTGAGCTGGGCGTCGAGCGTCCGGTGTGGGCCCTTTCCCTGCCAGGCATCCTGCTCTTTCCGGTCGCCGGCTGGCTGCTTTTCTCCACGCTTCGCTGGCGTCTTTCACCCGCAGCGGCGCTGGGCGCACTGGCGGTCGCAGCCCTGAGCCCGGCCTGCGTGCTGGCCGGGGGGTGGCCGGCCTCCGACGGCCTCGGCCTGAGCCTCTTGATGCTGGGCTGGGGACTTTTGCTCCACCGCGCAAGCGGCCGAGCCGCCCTCGGATGGTTGTTGCTGGGCCTGTTGCTCGGGGTGCGCCTGTCGTGGTGGCCGCTGGTGGCGGCATCGGCTGCGCTGTGGTTGCTGGTTCGGCGTCCCCTTGCGCCGGCCTTCGCCCTGGGCAGCGCCGGCATCGCCCTGTGGCTTGTGCCCATGCTCGCGCGCTTCGGTGCCGGGCCGCTCTTCGAGCTGGCCACGGGGTTCACCGAGGGCCATGTCTACGAGTTCGGCGGCAGCGCCCTGGCCGCCGGTGCTTCCGCGCCCGGCGCGCGCCTTTTGCGCTTGCTGTGGGGCCTGTGGGATGGCGGCTTCGGGGGGCTGTGGCCGGCGGAGATTCCACAGGGCGCAGGCGCCCTCGGTGAGCACGGGCTGATCGCACTGCCGATCAGCGCCCTATGCCTTGCGGCCCTGTGGCGGATGCTACGTACAGGCGGCCTCGGGGCCTGGTCCGCCGCCGACGGCAAGCGCTTCGCCTTCGGCGTCCTGCTCTTCGCGCCCTATCTGCTGTGGCTTCTGGGCTTTCAGAACGTGCAGAAGTTGCGCCACCTGACGCCGCTGCTCTTGCCCATCGGAGCACTTCTTTCGATGGCGCTGTCGACCTCGGGGCATCGCGCCCGTTGGTCTGCACTGCTTTTGCCGCTCTCGCTCCTCGCCGTCGCCCTGCCGCGGGCGCTCGAGCAGGGCCAGCGTTCCGCGCCCGGCCTGGCCCTGATGCAGTACGTGCAGGCCCAGCGCGCTCCCGATCGTCTTCTGATCTTCGCCGGCCCCGAAGCGCGCCTCTTCGAGCATTTGGCTCCCAGTTACCGCGTGCTGCGCGCGGTCGACGGCGAGATCGTGGAGCGCGAGGCGCGCCGCGCCGCCGCCCAGGGCGTCGAGGTTTGGCTCAGCAGCAGCGCGCCCGGCTTTGTCGAGCTTTCCACGGAACTGACCTGGCTGGCCGAATTTACGGCGACCCCGAGCGTGCGACCCCACGAGTCCGGCGTGGCGCTTGCGCGCTTTGTGCCGCAGCAACCGACCCTCGTGTCGCGTGTGGAGGCGCTTCCATGAATGCCCACGGAACTATCCTTGCCACCCGGAAGCAGGCCCTGCCGCTGATGCTCTTGTTTTGCTGCCTGGTGGGCTGCGCCCCGGAGAGCAGCCAGGACCAGCCCTTCGTCCAGCACAGCGCCGAGCAGAGCGCCCGCTGGACGGTGGACCTCAACCGCGTGCTCGACGGCGTCTATCGCACCTACCGTCCGCGCTGCCTGGACAAGGTGGGCCTGGGGCATACGGTGGAGTTTCGCAACTTCGCGCCTCAGATCCCGGCCAATGTCTCGTCGCTGGCGAGCCCCGAAGGTGCGACGCCGCTGTTTTCGCCGAATCTGGTGCGCCCCTACAACTACGTGGGCCGGAGCGACTCCGACAACGACATCTGCGAGACCCGCGGCGACGACGGCTGCGAGCAAAAGGCCCACTACAGCTACTGGCGCCACACCTTCGAGATCCCCGGTGTCTACGACTACATCGATACCAACGCCGGTGAGCCCGGGCGCAAGGTGGTCGACCCCTACTACGGCACGGTGACCTTCGTGGGCATCGACCCAAACACCCCCTTCGGCACCATCTGCGTGGAGGACGAGGCAGGGGAAGGTTGTCTCGGCGTGTGTTGCGCCGACGATTCGGACTGCGAGAGCGGACAGGTCTGCATGCGTTCGGCGGTGGATGCCGAAGGTCGCTGCCTGACGCCCTCGGGATGAACGATGCTGCCGCCAGCGGCGGCGCGGGAGGATGAAGGATGAGAAAAGAACACGTGATCGCCCTTGGAGCCGGCCTGGGACTGAGCCTGGCCGCAGTTGGCTGTTCCAGTGACGGCGACGGCACCGGTAGCGAGGTGGCCACTACCAGCGCGCCGCTGCAGTGCGACAGCGGCAGCTATGTCGCCTTCGACAGCGCCAACCACCTCAATCAGGATCTGCGGTTGGCGGCCCACGCCGAGATGAACACGCTGATGAAGGACGCGGCCAGCGCCATGGACGCCGGCGACGCCAGCGCCGCCTCCGACATGTTCGGCGCCGCCACCACCATTTACATGGAGGAGAGCGAGTCGGCCAGCCTGCGGGTCAAGGTCATGGGGCGGCTCGACGAGCATGTCGCCGGCGATCCGGTCGAGGGAGAGCGTCTGGACGCCACCATCGTCAAGTGGCTGGAGTTCGGATCGGGCGCCCAAGATCCGCTGGAGGCCACGGTGGCACGGCAGTGGGTCGACAAGACCATGACCGAGTTCTTCTTCCTGTCTGTACACCACGAGCTTTTGGCTGGCACGCGCAAAAACTGGGATGAGGCTTTCGGTTACTTCGGCAGCGGTCCCGACAACGACGAAGCCGACTTCCGCGGCCTGGCCAGCACCGCCTTCAAGCGCGACAGCAACAACGGCACCAGTCTCGAGCCCGAGATCTTCAACGGTTTGGTCGATGGCTCCTGCGAGGTCGCCAGGGCGCTCGACGAGGCCGAAGCCGAGGAGATCGACATCGCCGGCACGGCGGTGGAGCCGATCGTCGTCGACATCGATCTCGCGATGCAGCAGGTGCTGGCCTACTCGGTCGGCCACGAGGCCTTCGAGATGATCGAGTTGCTCGAGGCCGACACGGTCGACACCGACGAGATCACGATCAAGGCCGCCGAGCTGATCCCTTTCTTCGTGCCCATCGAGCGCATCATGAACGACAAGGGCGGCGACTCGGCCGAACGCGCCGCCGAGATCCGCTCGATCGTCGACGCCATGCCCGTCTCCGACCCCGATCAAATGGACGTGGGCGACACCAGCTGGATCGACGGTCTGGGTGAGGGACCCGCGCGCATCATCGAGTTGCTCGAGGTCGAATACGACATCGAGATTCAGGGCTGAAGCTCGCTCCGGGTAGTGCGTTGGCTAAGTTGTGATCAACAAAGAGTTAGAACATGCGGATCGGTCTCATCCTCGCGCTTTTGCTGACTCTGGGCCTGTGTGCACCCAAGGCGCTCAGAGCCCAGAGCCCCGAGGCGGAAGTCGGGGGTGAGGCCGCCGCCGCGCCCGCGACCCCGGAGGCGGCGGCGGACGCTGCGCCCGGCGGGCCGGTCGAGGACGCCGAGCCCGGGCCGGCACCGGAGCCCGAGGTGGCGCCGGCTGCTCAGGACCAGGCTGCCCCCGATTCCGGTGCCGGGGTGGTCGCGGACACCGCGCTTTCGGCCGGTACCGACATCGAGGCCGCAGCCGAGACCGATGGTCCGGTCATCGAGCTCGCGGAGGAAGACCTTCCGGGGCAGCAGGCTGCGCCGGGCGCGGCGCCTTCGGCCGCCGGTGGCAGCACCGATCCCCAGGACCCGAAGAGCGGCGACCTGATCGAACGCGTCTCCAGCAGTGGCAGCGGCGTCACCCTCGGCGGCTACGGTCAACACGAGCTCAAGGGCGGTGAGAGCGAGACCCTGCGCTTTCGCAATCACCGCTACGTGATCTTCGTCTTCGGCCGCATCAGCGACCGGTTGACGACCACGACCGAGATCGAGTTCGAGTGGGCCGGCTCGCCGCTCAAGCGCGACGGCACATTGGGGCCGGGCGAGGTGCTGCTCGAATTCTCGGTGCTCGACTTCAAGCTCGCCGAGTGGCTGGTGTTGCGTGCGGGTGTGATCCTGTCGCCGGTCAGCAGCTTCAACATCAACCACGACGCCCCCACCCGCGATCTCGTGGACCGGCCCATCGCCTATACCTCGGTGGTTCCCAGCACCTGGTACGAGAGTGGCGCAGGCCTCTACGGCAAGTTCGCCCTCTCCGACGAACAGCAGCTGGGTTACGAAATCTACGTCATCAATGGCCTCGACGCGCGCATCTACGACGGCATCGGGCTACGCGGGGCGCGCGGTTCGCACTTCGAGGATAACAACGACGACAAAGCCGTCATCGGCCGTGTCGCCTACAAACCCACGCTCGACACCGAGTTCGGGCTGTCGGGCTACACCGGTGCCTACGACCAGCGCCAAAACCGCATCCTGATGGGCAACCTGGATTTCAAGATCCGTGCCGGCGACCTGGAGTTGCTTGGTGAAGCGGTCTACGTGGACATCGACGACGGCTTCGTCGAGGGCTTTTCGGCCTCGTCGCCCGCCAATACCCGCGATGCCGTGCCCACCGGAATGTGGGGCTACTTCGGGCAGATCAACTACCATTTCCGGATCGAACCGCTGTTTCGGCACCTCCCGGCGGAACTGGACTCGGCGGTTTTGACCGCGGTCGCCCGCTACGAGGCCAAGGACACCGACGTGAATTTCAACAGCACCCTGGGCGATCAACGCCGGCTGACCCTGGGGCTGAACTTTCGCCCCATCGAGCAGGTGGTCTTCAAGAACGACCTGCAGTGGAATACGCGGGGCCTCGACGGCCAGCACGATGCTGCCGATCTGTGGCAGGGGCGCTTCTGGGACGGCCGCAAGGGCGGTGTGCTCTTCGACGCGTTCGCGTTTTCGGCGGCCTATTTGTTTTGAGCCCGGTGATGGACACGGACGGCGATCGAACATCCGGGCTTAGAGTGCGACCATCGCTTGCGGTGCTGGTGCCCGTTCGCGACGAGGCGCGTACGCTCGGCGCGGTGCTACAGGGGCTGCTGCAAGGCTTGCCCGACAACGCCGAGCTGGTCGTGATCGACGACGGCTCGCGCGACGCCAGCGCCGAGGTCGCGCGTCTCCGGGGCGTGCGCGTGATAGCCCACGAAGCAAGCCGCGGCTATGGCGCGGCGCTCAAGACCGGGATCGCCGCCACCACGGCGCCTACCGTGGCCATCATCGACGCCGATGGCACCTACACGCCGTCGGATTTATTGCGTTTGCTGTCGCTCAAGCGCCCCGGCCAGATGGTCATCGGGGCGCGCCGGGTCGAGCCCTCCCTGTCGCGACGGCTGGTCAAGCTCCTCTTCCGCCTGCAGGTCGCCGCCTCCACCGGGCGCTGGGCTCCCGATCTCAATAGCGGTCTTCGCGTGTTTGACCGTGAGTTGGCGCTGGAGCTATGGCCTCTTTTGCCCGATCGGTTTTCGTTTACGACCACCATGACCCTGGGCGCCCTCGCCCGCGACATGGAGCTGTGCTTTGCCGAGGTTGGCTATCACCGGCGTGTGGGCGGCTCCTCCAAGTTCGCGCTTCTCGACGCCCTGCGCTTTGCGCGCACGGTCCATCGTGGTTGCGGCTGGGTGCGCGCGCGCCGTCGCCAGCTTTCGCTGCGTCCCGGCCTGGAGAGCGCGTGAGGGCGCTGGTCCTGGGCGCCGGGCCTTCGGGGCTCGCAGCGGCCCAGGCGCTGCTCGATGCTGGCGTCGAGGTCACGCTGCTGGAGGCTTCCGAGCACGTCGGGGGCCTGGCCGGCAGCCGCCAAATAGGCGGCCATCGGGTCGATCTGGGGCCCCATCGTTTGCACCAGGAGAGTTCAGCCGAGGTGCGGGCACTGGTGGGCGGTGACGAGGGCCTGCTGCGGCGCCAGCGCCTGGGCTGCATCCACCTCGACGGCTGTTCGGTGCCCTATCCGCTGCAGCCGCTGCCCACCCTGCGCGCGCTGGGGCCACGGCGTGCAGCCGATTACTTCGCGGGTGTCCTGAGCGCTCGGCTCAGCCCGCGCGGCGAAGCTGATAGTTACGCGGTCGAGGCCCGCCGCCGCGTGGGCCAGCCCCTATACCGAGCCCTGTACGAGAACTCGGCCCGCAAGGTCTGGGGCGTGCCCGCCGAGGCCCTCGATGGGGCTCAGGCGCGAGCGAGGGTGGGGGCCGAGGGGGCGCGTTCGCTGCTTTCGCGCCTCTTCGCCGGTGGTAGCAGCGGCCACTACCTCTACCCGAAGGCGGGCGCCAGTGGTTTGGCCTACGCGGCCTGGACCGAGCGCCTGCAGCGCCGCGGGCTCGTGCTCTTGCGCGGCGCCCGGGCGGTCGCCCTGGCCCGTGGCACCGGCACAGAATTGCGGGTGCGCGCACACACCTCCCGTGGAAGCCAAGAGTTATGTGCCGAGCGCGTCATCAGCAGCCTGCCGCTGACGGCGCTATGCGCCGCACTCGACTCACCCGCGGCGGCGACGGCGGCCCGTGGGCTGCGTTTTCGCAGCGTGGTGCTCTTGCATCTGGTGGTGTCCCGTTCGCGCCTGCACGCCGAGGATGTGCACTACTTTCCCGATCTGCATACGCCCTTCGCGCGCCTGACCGAGCAGAAGGCCTTTGGCTCGGCGCCCGGCACGCCGGCGCAACAGAGTGCGCTCACCCTGGACTTCTACGACGACCCCGGCGGCCCGCTCGTGACCGCCTCGGCCGAGCAGCTCTTCGAGCGGGCGGCGCCGCGGCTTTCCATGTTCGGCATCGAGCGCAAAGACGTATTGGCCATGGATACGACAGTGGCCCACAATGCCTACCCCGTGCTCGATCGTGGGCATCGGGTGGCGCGAGAGAAGGCGCTCGACGAGGTGGCCAAGTTCGAGGGGCTGTTGACCACCGGTCGAGGAGGCCTCTTGCTCCACATCAACCAACACCATGCGATCGAGACGGGTTTGGCCGCCGGCCGTCACGCACTGACGCGTGGTGCGGTGTCGCGGGTTTGGCGACAACAGGCGCGGCGTTTCGAGGAGTTTCGCATTGTTGACTGAGGGACAAAAGCGCCTGCGCCCACCTGGGGGGGATGATCACCGGCGTGAAATCGGCGATGATCAAGGGCATGGCGGACTCGGCAACACCGAGCTGGCAAGCAAGGGCGAGCGGTGACGGAGCGGAGATGAACGAGACGCCGACAGGGGTTGGCGGCAAACCCAAAGTCATCTGCGTCATGCTCGATGAGCAGGCGGAGTCCTACGCCAGCGAGCTCGAAGAACTCAAAGGGGTCGAGCTGCTGATGCAGGACTCGCCCGAGGAGGCGCTCGACCAGGTCGCCGAGCTGCAGCCCCATCTGGTGCTCGCCGGCATGGACCTGGGCAGCATGGAGGGCATCGAGTTTCTGGCCCTGCTGATGCGGCGCTATCCGGCGACCACCGTGAAGGTGGTGGTATTGCCCGAAAAAGACGACCCGTTTCCGGCCATGCTGCAGTATCGCGATGCGGCTACGGGCCGCTCGGTGACGGAGGAGACCTCGTGGCCGGCGGTGCGCGAGCTGTGCGCTTCTCTGTCCGGTCATCGCACTTCGAGCCTGGGTGTTGCGGCTGTGGTTCCGCCACCGCAGCAGATGGCGCCCATCGATGCTGCCTCGCCGATGCAGCTTGCCGATGCGCTCGAGCAGAGCCTGCGGCCGGCCGGGAGTTCCGCCGCTGCCATGGCCGCGACCATCGTGGACATACCCAAGACGCCGTCGATTCCAAGCGCGCCGGAGCCTACGGCGGTCGAGTCCATTCCGGCTCCGCTCGCACCCGGGGTGAGCCTGCTCGGCAAGGTCCCACCGAACAAGAACCTGCTGATCGGCGGGGCGGTGGGCGTGGTGGTGCTGCTCTTGCTGCTCATCTCGCTGCTCGGCGGCGATGACGAAGGCGATGGCGATGCGGCGGCGGACCCGCCGGCGGCCGGTGCCGGCGCGGCGCAGCCCGATGTGGTCGAGGCAATGGAGCAGGCCGCGACCGCCGAAGGCGAGGCCGCCGCGGAGGGGGCCACACGGGAGCTCGAGAAGGATGACGAGGCCGAGAAGGCGAACGCGCCAGAGCCTCCGAGCGCGCCGAGCCAAGCGCCATCACCGGCGAAGGCCGAGGCCGTCAAGCCCGCTTCCTCCGGTGCGCCCGCTTCCGGGCAGGGCTTCGCCAAGCGCATCACGCTGCCGCTGGCCTTCGATCGCGGGCGGGCCCAGTTCAAAGTGCGCGACGCCGATAAGCTCTCGAGCCTCGTGCAGGCGGCCCAGGCGGCGTTGAAGGCCGACCCCGCGGCCCGGCTGGAGGTCGGCGGACACACCTCGAAGGACGGTGCAGCCAGCAAAAATCGCCTGCTCGGTTCGCGGCGGGCCAACGCTGTGCGCCAGGCGCTGATCGCACGCGGGCTCCCGGCCGACCGCTTGGTGGCCCAGAGTTATGGCGAGCACGTCGAGCTCAGCGCCGCCGAACACAAGTTGTCGGCCTCGCACCTCCGGCGCGTGACGCTGCAGGTGATTTACTAAGTTTATCCGATCTTCACGATCGGCTCGATCACAGGAATCGCGTCGTCGGCGAGCGGTTCCATCTTCTTTTTGCGCGCCAGCGCCGCCTCGATGTAGGGCGCGAGTTCCTCCCGCTTGCGAGCCTCCCGCTCGGCCTCTTTTTCGGCGAAGTCGGGCATCACCTGGCGCGCGAAGCGCTCCAGTGACTCGCAGATGTGCTGGTGGCGGTTATTGCCCGCCTGCTGCAGGAAGATCACCTGATCGACGCCCACCTCTTCGAAACCGCGCAGGTCGGAGCGGACCTGGTCGGGGGTGCCGATGCCGGCCGCCCCGCGCAGGGCGCGCGAGGTCAGCTCACCGCGGCTTTTGACGAAGTCCTCGAAGAGCGTGGTGCGCCCTGGGATGCTCGGCCGGATCACCAGGCTCTGCAGCGCGTAGCCGAAGAACTCGAAACCCTCCTGACCGCGCGCCACCGCTTCTTCGGCGTCGTCGTGCACGGAGAAGCCAGACACCATGGCGATGTTGGCGTTGACGCTGTGGCCCAGGGGCACGCAGCGATCGCTTTTGATGATGCCGTAGTAGGTCTCGGCCCAGGTGCGCGCTTCATCCGGATCGACGAAGGAAAACGCCAGCGCCCCCAGCCCGCGCTCGGCGGCCAGCTTGATCGTCTCGCGGTTGGTGCAGGCGATCCACATGGGTGGGTGGGGCTTTTGCAGGGGTTTGGGGATCACGTTGCGGCAGGGCATGCTGAAGCCCTCGCCCTCGAAGCCCGGATAGGGCGTCATCACCATCATGTTGGCGATCTGCTCGGCGGCCTCGAGCGACAGCGCGCGCTTGCGCTTGGCGGGGATGTTGAAGCCGTGGATTTCGTGGCGCGTGGCGCCCTCGCCGATGCCGAATTCCACGCGCCCGTCCGACAGCAGATCCAAGGTGGCCAGCCCCTCGGCCACGCGCGCCGGATGGTTGTAGTGGGGGATCACCTGGCGGATGCCGTGGCCCAGCCGAATGCGCTTGGTGCGCGCGGCGGCCGCGGCCAGAAAGACCTCGGGCGCCGAGGAGTGGGAGTACTCCTCCAGGAAGTGGTGCTCGACCTCCCACGCGAAGTCGATGCCGAGCTCGTCGGCCAGCACCACCTGCTCCAGCGCCTCGTGGAAGAGGCGATGTTCCTGCCCCTCATCCCAGGGCTTGGGTAGCTGGTGTTCGTAGAAGACGCCGAATTTCATGTAAACCTCCGCGGGTGGTCAGATTACGTCATCCCGGACGAGCCGCTCGATCTCCGGGCTGGTCATGCCGAGCCACTCGCCCAGGACTTCGGCGTTGTGCTCGCCGAGGGCGGCGCTCGGTACCAGCTCGGGGCCGGCATTGTCGTCGAAGCGGATCGGGCTCTTGGGCAGCACCACGCGGCCCAGGTCGGGGTGATCGACCCAGACCAGCATGCCGCGCTCGTGCATGTGGGGATCGTCGATGACCTCGTCCAGCCGGCGCACGGGGGCGGCCACCACGCCACAGGCCTTGGCGGCCTCGAAGATCTCGGCCCGGCTGCGCGCCCCGCTCCAGGCTTCGATTTCCGCTTCCAACGCTGCCGTGTTTTCGCGCCGGCTGCGGTTGCTGGAAAAGCGCGCGTCGTCGCCCAGCTCGGGGCGGCCCATGGCCCTGGCCAGGCGTCGCCAGTGTTGCTCGGTGGTGCAGAGAATGGCCACGTGGCCGTCGGCGGCGCGGTAGAGGCCGTAGGGGCTCAGGGCGTGGTGGCCGTTGCCGGTGCGCGTGGCTTCGGGCCGCCCGGTATAGTAAAGCGTAGCCAGGCAGGAGGTCAGCGCCGGGTAGACCGCTTCCTGCATCGCAACCTCCACGCGCCGGCCGCGGCCGCTCTTCTCGCGCCCGTAGAGCGCGGCCATGACGCCGGCGTAGAGATGCACTCCCGAGAGAAAGTCGACCAGCGACGGACCCGCCTTGTAGGGAGGGCCCTTTGGCGGACCGGTGACGGCGGTGATGCCGCTCGAGGCCTGCACCACCGGATCCAGCGCCAGCGCATCGCGATCGGGGCCGTGGCTGCCGTAGCCAGTGCCCGAGGCGTGAATTAACCGAGAGTTTGACGCGCGCAGCACCTCGTCGCCGAGGCCCAGGCGCCCGAGGGCGCCGGGCGCGAAGTTCTCCAAAAGCACATCGGCGACAGAGGCCAGGCGCAGCAGAAGCTCGCGTCCGGCCTCGTGCTTGAGGTCCAGGCGCAGACCGCGCTTGTTGGAGTTGAGCATGGCCAGGGCGTAGGAGGCGCGTCCGCGGGTGGCGCCGGGCTCCGGGGGACGCCGCAGGGGCTCGCCGCCCAGGGCTTCGATCTTCACCACGTCGGCCCCGGCCATCGCCATCAGGAACGCGGCGTAGGGGGCCTGGTAATAGCGGCCGAGATCGAGCACGCGCAGGCCCGCGAGCGGTGGCTCCGATGGCGGCGGATCGTCGGGCATGGGTCGGCCACGATGGTGGCGCCGCCGTGGCCGCGACACAAGCGGCTTCGCCTGCGGGCCCGGATCTCGCTATGCTGGCACCGGGTACAGGTCGGCGCCGGGCGAGCGCCGCGGAGGTTTTGCGATGTCAAACGTCAAGGTCGAAGACATGGGGCAAGTCGTGGTCATCACCATCGACCGGCCCGAGGTGCGCAACGCGGTCGACGGGCCCACGGCTTTCGAGCTGGCCGACGCCTTCACCGCGTTCAACGACAACGAAGCCCAGCGGGTCGCCATCCTGACGGGCGCCGGCGGCACCTTTTGCGCCGGCGCCGACCTGAAGGCCATCGACACCGGCAGCGGCAACCGCGTCACCGAGGATGGCGACGGTCCCATGGGGCCCACGCGCATGGTCTTCCAAAAGCCGGTGATCGCGGCGGTGGAGGGCCATGCCGTGGCCGGAGGGCTCGAGCTTGCGCTGCTGTGCGACCTGCGGGTGGCGGCGCGTGACGCGGTCTTTGGGGTCTACTGTCGGCGCTTCGGCGTGCCGCTGATCGATGGCGGCACTGTGCGCCTGCCGCGCCTGATCGGCCACTCCCACGCCATGGATCTGATCCTGACCGGCCGCGGCGTCAGCGGCGAAGAAGCCCAGCGCATGGGCCTGGCCAATCGTCTGTGCGAGCCGGGCCAGGCGCTGGAGCGGGCGCGGGCGCTGGCCGAGCAGCTGTGCGCCTTTCCCCAGCGCTGCATGCGCAGCGATCGGCGCTCGGCCTATGACCAGTGGGACCTGAGCTTCGAGCAGGCGATGTTGCACGAGACGCGTCTGGGCCTCGAGGTCATCCGTTCGGGCGAGACCCGGGCCGGCGCCGGACGCTTTGCGCGCGGCGAGGGCCGCCACGGCGGCGGCGTCGACGGGGGCTGAGCGCCGTCGACGATGACCTCGCGACACCGGTGGTTGGCGCCTCAATCGAAGGCGATGCCCAGGGAGAAGCTCCCCATGAGGTAGTAGGGGTGCAGGAAGCCATTGAGGTCGAACTCGCGCATGGCGCTGCGATCGCGGGCGATTTGCAGCTCGCCGTGTTCGTCCTTGGTATCGCAGAGTTCCGCGTCTGCGACGATCTTGCCTCCGGAGACCCTGAGCCCGCAGCGCTCCTGATCGTTGAGCTCGTAGCCCAGGCTGAAGCCGCCGCCGATGGTGAAGAAGCCGAAGCGGCTGTAGGAGCCCAGGAAGACCGCGAGGCGGCGCTCGACGTGGTTGACGCGGTCGATGGTTCCTTCCCGGTCGTAGCTCTCGTATCGATAGCTATAGTTGGTCAGCATGGGGCGTATCACGGTGCCGCGGAAGGGTTTGCCCGAGAGCCAGAAGCCGAGCGCCACGCTGCTGCCTGCGATCGAACCGAGGCCGTTGGAATTCTGCGTCAGGCCTTTGATACGGCCGCCATAATCGATGATCAGCGGCGGTTCTTCGTCGGTGACCAGGATCGGCGACAGCTCCAGGCTCATGAACTTCCACAGGCCGATTTCGACCTCCAGGCCCAGCCGCCCCTGCAACAACCAGCTGAGGGGATTGAGGCGGATCGAAAAGCCCGGCGGCTCGATGGGCCTGCTGGACTCGCGCGGCTCGCTGAAGTCCTCCTCGTAGGCCGGAGCGCCGGGCGCCGGGGCCGGGGAGACCTGGCCGTCGTAGCGCGTGCCGCCCTGGGGGGCCGCGGGGGCCGGCTGCGCCGGCGGCGGAGGTGGCACCGTTTCGGCGGGGGGCGGCGGCGGCCGGGGCTGTGGTGGCGGGGGTGTAGGCGCGGGCTCCGGTGCGGGTGCAGGCGCAGGCTCGGGAGCAGGCTCGGGCGCGGGAGCAGGCTCGGGTGCAGACTCCGGGGGTGCGGGCTCCTGGGCCGCGAGCTGCGCGGGCAGGGCCAGGCTGACGAGCAAGGCAAGCAAGGGGCGCATGGGCTGAGGATACGAGGCGATCGGGGCGTGCGCGAATTTCGCCCTTCAGCCGTTGTCGAAGAGCGAGAGCTGCCCTCGGGGACGCCTGAAGCTGGTGGTCTGTTCCGGCTCGGCTCCTTCCATGGCGCTGACGCGCAGGCCAAAGCGGCGCGCGCTCAGATCGAAAAGATCCTCGACGGCGCGCCAGCGGGGTCCGCTGCCCTGCATGCGCTGGCCGAAGCCCGCCTGATTGAGCCCGCCGCCGCGAATCTCGCGCTGGGCATTGAGCACAGCCTCGGCGCGCGCGGGCAGCGCTTCGCGCAGTCGCGTTTCGAACACCTCTGCGACCTCCGCCGGCAGCCGCAGGGCGATGCGAAAACAGTGGCGCGCTCCGGCCGCCGCCGCGCGTTCGAGCACGGCCGCGGCTTGATCGTCGCCGAGGCCCACGATCAGCGGTGCCACCGCCACCCCGGTCTCGATGCCCGCCTCCGACAGCGCCGAAAGCGCCTCAAAGCGCCGCTCCACGCTGGGCGCGCCCGGCTCGATGGCGGCGCGCAGCCTGTCATCGGCGAAGGCGATGCTGATGAAGACACGTAACCGCGCGCGCCGGGACAGCTCGACGAGCAGCTCCAGGTCCCGGGTGATCAAGGGGCTCTTGGTGATGATGGCCACCGGATTCCGGTAGTCCAGGCACACCGCAAGCAGCTGTCGCGTCAGCCCAAAGCGCCCCTCCAGCGGCTGATAACAATCGGTATTGCCGCTGAAGGCCAGCGTCTCCCCCTTCCAGCCGGGCCGCTCCAGCCGCGCGCGCAGACGCTCGGGCGCATTGACCTTGACGATGAGTTCACGCTCGAAATCGCTGCCGGCGCCATAGCCCCAATATTGATGGGACGGCCGCGCATAGCAGTAGCTGCAGGCGTGTTGGCATCCACGATAGGGATTGACGCTGTAGCGAAAGGGCACATCCGGGCTGCGATTTTCGCTGACGATCTCCTTGCAGCGCTCTTCGTGAACGCGCAGCCCGGCCCAGGGCGCCTGAAGGCCCTCTTCATCGAAGTGAAGGTGCGCGCTTTCGAAGCGGTTTTTGGGGTTGTCGACCCGGCGCATGTCGCGCGCAGTGTAGCCGAAAGCTGAACGAATTCACAGTTGGCTTCTCGATGTGAAAGGCAGGCGCCTGCGTTACCTTGCGACCCCGGGAGGCTCCATGAACATTCGGCGTGGCGTCCGGGCAGACTGGCCTGCGGTCGTCGAGATCTACAACCACGCGGTCGAGGAGGGGCTCAAGACGGCCGACACCGAGCCGATCTCGCTCGAGTCGCGAGCGCAGTGGTTTCTGCAGCACGAGGACCTGCGCCATCCCATCTTCGTCGCAGAGCGCGAAGGGCTGGTGCTCGGCTTCTGCAGCCTCTCGCCGCACCGGCCGGGCCGTCGGGCGCTGCGCAAGGTCGCCGAGGTGAGCTACTACGTGCATCGCGATCAGCGCGGCGCCGGCGTCGGTTGTGCGCTGTTGACCCACGCCGTCGAGCGCGCACACGAATATGGCTTCGTCCATCTCTTCGCCCTGCTGCTCGACGTAAACCAACAGAGCATTCGAATGCTCGAGCGGGCTGGCTTCTACAAGTGGGGTCACTTGCCCGAGGTCGCTGACTTCGATGGCGTGGTCTGCGGTCAGGTCATCTACGGGCGGCAGCTGCCGGGCGCGCCTTCGTCCTGTGCGTCGAACGGCACAGTTCCGGTGGCAACTTGATACACGCGAGCGCACTCGAGGGATGCCGCCCGTGTCGGTCGTCGGGATGCTCGAAGCGCTCGCAGCACGCGCACCGGCTGTGCTGGCGCTAGCGTCGCAGCGCCGCCGCGCCCTCGCTCGCCATCGCGTCCTCGGGAAGCTCGTCGGCGCTGCCGCACTGGAAAGACGCGCTCCAGCTTTGCAATAACTCGAGGTCAGCAGAGACCAGGAGGAGCAACTCCTGGCCGTCCCATCGCACCACGGCGTCGGGCAGAAATGCGCTCAGCGCCTCGGCCAGCGCGGCGCCCGCCTCGGCGTCGAGGCGGATGCTCCAGGCTACACCCTCCAGGGGCTCGCCGTAGGCATCGGCGAAGAGCAGCAGGCTGTCGTCTTGCCACGTTCGCGCCAGGTCAAAGGCTTCTTCTATGGGTTCGCCCATGGATAGGGTCAGCGCCAGCAGGCCGGTGAGGCCGAGGGTGTCGTGGTCGAGGGCGCCCTGTCCCGCTGGGCCGCGGGTCGGAAAGCAGCCGAGAAGGCGCTGCCGGCGGGGACCCGCGTCGATGGCGCCGTCTGCCCAATCGGTCACGGTGGTCGGGGGCGCCCCGTAGATCGCACGCACCCGCTGGGCGCCACCGGGGGAGCGATAGGCGTCGAGTAGCGCGGCGGTCCCCAGGGCGTAGGGCAGCTGGCCGGAGGCCGCCGGGAACGGCTCGTCGGCCTCGGCGATGGCCTGCAAGACGCCTTTGCGAACGTTTTCCCGCAGGGCGGCCCAGTCGAGTTGCCGGGTTGGGCCGCTGGCGTCGTCGAGCACCTGGGCGGCTACCAACATGGCCTCGCCCTCGATCAGGCAGTCGATGGCGATTCGACTGTCGGTGGAGTCGACGAAAGCATCGCCCAGGGCCACCAGGTCGCTTTCTTGATCCTGGAGCGCATGGGTAAGTTCGTGGGCGAGCACAAAGACGCCATCGAGCGGATCGAGCTCCGGACCCCGGTCGATCACCGTGACCTGGCGCGGCACGGGGTCGTAGTAGGCCTGAACGTTGTCCACCAACTCGGCGATCGTCGCCTCCAGCAACTCGGCTTCGGGCGCGAGCAATCCCAGCAGCTGCAGCGCCATCGACCAGCTCTGCTCCGCCGCCAGAAACTCTGCGTCTTCTTCGTCCACCAGCTGCCGCAGCTCGTTTTCGAGCTGGCTGACGTCGATGGTGCGGATCGCCGGCGCCTCGGCGTCGGGCTGGTCGCGCGCGTGGGCGGTGGCGTCGAGCACCGCCCGCTGGCACGTGGCCCGGCGGATGTCGCAGCCTTCGTCGAGCGCGATGCCGCCATCGCCGTCATCGCTCAGGCAGCCGTAAAGGCAGGCGAGCCAGCAGAGCGCGACGGCGGCGATCGGCGTTTTGGCCCGCTGGCCCCGTTGCCCCCGCACGTTGTCCTCAGGCTTCGTCCGGGTGGCCGCCGGCGCGCCGCCGCGGCGGCAGGAAGGGATGGGTGCTCGAGAGCCCGCCGTCGACGGCGAAGGCCTGGCCGTTGACGTAGCTGCCCTCGTCACTGACCAAAAATAGTGCCATGGCCGCGATCTCTTCGGGATTGCCGTAGCGGGCCTGGGCGTTGAGCTGGCCGATGCGATCGTCGCGGCCGCGGGCGCGGGCCATGTCGAAGATGGGCTTGGTCATGCCGGTCTCGATCAGGCCCGGGCAGATGGCGTTGATGCGCACGCCGCTGCCGTAGAGCACGTTCGAGGTGGTCTGCACCAGGCTGATGACACCGGCCTTGCTGGCGCTGTAGGGAATACCGCCGGCGTTGGCGCGCAGGCCCGCGACCGAGGCGGTGCAAACGATGGCGCCCTTGCCCTGCTTGGCCATGCGTGGGGCGGCGTGCTTGATCGCCAGAAATGGGCCGATCAGGTTCACGCGCAGGATCTGCTCGAATTGCTCGACGCTGGTCTCTTCCAGGCTCGACCAGCCGCCGCTGATGCCGGCGTTGGCGTAGACCGCATCGAGGCCGCCCAGCTCGTCGCTGGCGCGCTCGACCCAGGCCTTGACCTGCGCCTCGTCGCCAGCGTCGCCCTGGACGCCGATGGCCTTGCCGCCGCCGTCGTTGATCGCCGCCGCCGTCTGCATCACCGCTTCGTTGATGTCGGTGCACAGGACGCTGGCGCCCTCGGCCGCAAAGAGCGCCGCGCTGGCCCGTCCGATGCCGCTGCCCGCCCCGGTTACGATCGCTACCCTGCCTTCGAGTCGATTGCCCACGCGCGCCTCCTGCTTCGGGCCCCAAAACGGCCCGGCGAATGCCGCGACCAGCGCGGTCGCGGGCTGGCATCCTCGGCACAGCCGGACCAACATGCAAGCCTGTGGGCCGCGGATCGAACCTCACCAATCATGCCATTGTAGAGAGTTTTTGGCCCGAAATGTGATTGTGTGCTCCTGGGCCCGGATCTACCGTGTGGTCGTGGGTAGTAGAGCAAGGTACACTCGCGGCATGGGTATGCACTCTGCCAGGTTGTTGATGGTTTGGTTGGCCGCGTTTGCGCTTGAGGCCTGCGCCGAGGGCTATGCGGTGCCGGAGCTTGGAGTGTCGGCTGCGGACACGACGGGCCTGCCGGCACCGGATGCGGGCGCCGCTACGGGCGAGCCGGCGGACTCCGGCGCGCAAACCACCGCCATGATGGGCACGCCCTGCACCATGGGCTCGACCCAGCCGTGCACCTGTGACAACGGCGGCGAGGGCGTCAACGTCTGCGCCGCCGATCCCAGTTTGCCCAGCACCAGCGGCTATTTTGCCACGGAGTGCACGAGCTGCGGGCCGCCTCCGGACACTTCCGGCGGCGCCGCCGGTGGAACCGCCGACGCGGGCACGGGTGTGGCCGAGCCGGGCGGAGGTGTTGGCGGTGGTGACACTGGCGGCGGCCGCAGCTGCGATCCTGCCGCCTGTCCGGCTGGTGCCTTGGGCGAACCCGCTTGCTGCACCGCGCAGGGCATTTGCGGCATCGAAGTGATCATCTTCGGCTGCTCGTAGGCGTTGGGCTTTCGACGCTTCCTGGGTTTCGCGATCATGACCGGTGATCCACCCGGGCCCGGCGCAAAGGGGTCGCTGCACGTGCAAGAAGGTGACGGCGCGCTCCTCTTCGACGTCCGCGTCAACCCGCGCGCTTCGCGCGAGGCGCTCGCCGGGGTGCGCAATGGGGCCCTGGAGCTGCGCCTGAACGCTCCGCCCGTGGACGGCGCCGCCAACGCCGCCGCCATCAAACTGCTGGCCAAGTGCCTGGGCGTTCCGCAGCGTGCCGTGACGCTCGTCGCCGGTCAGCGCGCCCGCAACAAGCGCTTCCGGGTCGAGGGCGTCAGTGCCGCACAGCTCCGGGCTGTCCTCGAAGCTAGCGAGGCCGGGCGATGAAGCGCCTGCCGCAGCTCGGCGCGGCCCAGGCGGGACTGGGGCAGCCGACCATCATGGACGTGGCCCTGGCGGCAACCCACGGCGTCCACTACGTGCACCTGGCCGCCTTCGCCATCGACGTCGACCGGCTCTATGCGCACTTCGAGGAACGTGAACAGCAGCTGCCCTTCGCCTGGGAAGTCTTCCTGTGCGAGCGCTACCTGCAGCTCAAGTGGAGCCAGGAGGACGAAGACGCCGCCGGCGACGAGACCATGCTCGAAGAGATCTGCATGGGCATTCTCGAACAGCCGCCCCAGGAGCAGGGCCTGGGCAGTCAGCTGCTGTTCGCGGTCTACCATGGGGTGCAGCGCGGCTGGCTGCCGGCTTCCTTGAAGCGCGTCTTCCATCGCTGGCGCAGCCGCCCCAAGCAGCTGCTGTCGGCCCTCGATCGGCTCTCTGCGGGCGCCACCGATCCACTGCCAGAACTCGCGCGCCGCTGTCTCGAGGCCGAGCTTTTGCCGCCGCTGTCGGCACCCACCCGCGAAAGCCTCGAGGCCATGGCTTCGGGTGAAAGTGAGGGCGGCGAAGGCGCCTGAGCGTCAGATCTGCTCGAGCACGCCGGAGCCACGCGCGTTGCACAAAACGCGCGTGGGGTCGTCAGCGTCGTAGACCCGGGCGTCGACGATGACGCGGCTGCCCTCGAGTTCGGGCAACTTGGTCAGGTGCGTGATCTCGACCTCGATGGGGGCCCGAAAGCAGCTGCCATCGTCCAGGCAGAACAGCCGCACGGGCGTCTGCCAGGGTTTGCTGGGGGCGGTGGCGCCGTTGTCGATGTGGGTGAGCACCAGGTCGATGATCGCCGCTTCCAACGCCACCTGCCCTTCGGGGTGGCTGATGCGCAGGGCGAGCTTGGCGGTGAGGCCGGCCTGGCCGGTGCCGCCGATGGGGATCGGGCCGCCGGCTTCGAGCGGCTGGTAGTCGATGGTCGTCAGCGGGTCGGCGATGCCGACCAGGCAGTCGTAGTCGCCCTCGGCCATCAGGGGCGGTGGCTCGGGCCAGCTGCGCGCGAAGACGGCGGCATCGACGACAGCGGCATCGACGCCCGCCGCAACCGTCGGCGGGTCCTCGGATGTCGAGGGGGGGCTGGAAGTCTCGGCGCCTCGATCTCCGCTGTCGGCGTCGGGGGTGGCGCCCGTGGGGCGGCAGGCCGCGGCGGCCAGCGCCAGCAGACACCCCAGTCGCCGTTTCGTGGGCAGCCTCGGCCGCATCATGGCTGCGGCTCGGCCGTGGGTCCGTGGCGCGAGCGCGAGCGCGCGTTGCTGAAGGCGATGCCAGCGGCCGCGAGCAGCAAGAGCGACAGCAGCTGGGGAATGGAAAAGCCGAAGGGCTGGCTGAAGCTCACGTCCTCACGCACGTACTCCAGGCCGAAGCGCAGGGCGCCGTAGCCCGCCAGCGTCGCAAGGCCGACCTGTCCCGGAAAGCTGCGCCGGCGCACCAGGCGCAGGCTCAGCCACAGCAGCACAAGGCCCGCCAGCGCGGCCTCCAGCTGCGCCGGGTGTACCGGCATGGCGCTGTCGGCGTCGCTGGCGATCCCGTAGCGGTCGACGTGGTAGTCGAATGCGGGGGAGCCGTTCGGAAAGGTGCCCAGGCTCGCGAGCCAGCCGGGGGCGTCCTCGGCTAGGGCCACGCCGAAGTCGCAGCCGTGCAGGTAGCAGCCGATGCTGCCCAGGGCCATGCCCAGGCCCATCGCCGGGGCGCTGGCGTCCAGGAAGACCTTCAAGGGGGTGCCCTTGCGGCGCAGGTAGAGCCAGGCACCCAGCAGCGCCGCAGCCAGGGCGCCGTGGGCCGAGGAGCCGCCGCCGGCCAGGTTCAGCAGGCCGCCGCTGTCGCTGCCGGGCGTCTCCCCGTAGAGCAGAAGGTGGGCGGCGCGACCGCCCACAAGGCCCGCCACCACGGCGCTGAAGTAGGCGCCCCCCAGCAACTCTTCGTCGAGTCCGCAGTGGCGCTGTCCCATGTGCACCGTCAGGCGCCAGCCCGCGACCACCGCCAGGCCCAGCATTAGGCCGTAGGAGTAGAGCGTCAGCGGCGCTCCGCCGGGTAGCTCGAGGGTGAACAGCACCGGATGCATATGGGCCTCGGTGGCGCGTCAGGGCGCCTTCGTCTGCGCGCTGGCTTCTTTGCCGGTCGCTTTGCCGGTTTTGCCGACCTGATCCGCTTGGGTCTCGGCCTTGGTCTCGGCCCTGGTCTCGGCTTTGGTCTCGGCTGCTTTGGTCTCGGCTGCTTTGGTCTCGGCTTTGGTCTCGGCTTTGGTCTCGGCTTTGGCCTGTCTGCGATCCTTGTTACGGCTCTGGGAGCGGCTGCGGTCGCCGGCGGTTTTTTCCTGGTCCTCGTTCGGCTCGGCTTCGGGGACGATGATCGATTTCTGGGCCTGGCGGAAAACGCGCATCACCTTGGGCGAGGTGCGCACGCTGTCGAGCTCCAGGAAGGGCTGCTGCTCCAGGGCTTCGTGAAAAGAGGCCATCGCCAGGTCGTCGCGGCCCAGGGCGATCAGCGCGGTGCCCAGCTCGCGGTGGATGGTGACGATCTGGCTACCGGTCAAGTCGCCGCCGCCGATCAGGCGGTTGGCCATGGCGACGGCGTCGGCGTAGCGGCCCCGGCGCACGTGCTCGCGTAGCTCGGGCAGGCGTTGATCGATCTCCTGTTGCTTGTCGCGAATCTCGCCGCCGGGAGGGGGTGGCGTGTCGTTCTCAACGGCGGCGTTCTTGCCGGCGTCGGTCAGCACCAGGTTGGCCAGCGGGATCAGCACGATCTGACCGCGGGTCAACTTCGGTCGCGGTAGCTGATTGAAGCGGCGAATCGTCATCACCGCGTTGCTGGTGTCGTAGTAGAGCGCGGCCAGCTTGCGCAGCGTGTCGGTCTGACTGGTCACGTGGCGCAGGGGATAGGGGATCAGCAGCTCGGCGCCCGGGTCGGGGTGCTCGCCCGCGGTGCCGTGGTTAGCCTCCAGCAGCACGAAGGCGCGCTGGGTGTCGCCGTAGTAGCGGGCCGCGACCGTCGCCCAGGTCTCGCCGTCGCTGACGGTGTGGTAGGAGACGGTCGGAATCTTCAGTCGCAGCCCGACCACGATGGCCGAGCCGCCCTCGCTGGTCAGGCCGTTTTCGGCCACCAACACACCCTCGCGGCGTGGATCGCCGTAGTAGAGTTCCGCGATCGAGGCCAGCGTCTCGCCCGGTTTGACCATGTGCACGATGGCGGCCTGGGCGTCGGCCAGCGCCGGCCACAGCAGCGCCAGCGCGAAAACGAAGGCCCTGCAGTGTCGACCGCCGTGGACGCGCAGCAACTTCATCGGCGACGGCGGGTTCGGCGCACCGCCAGACCCGCGAGGCTGTGGTGCTCTCAATCCAACTGAAGCCATGGGGCAGGGGCTCATCGCCGTGCCGTTCCGCTAGGGGGGGGCGCCGAGCCCTCGGCGGGCTCTTTCTTCGGTTCCAGCGTCACCGACAGCAGCTTGGTCTCGCCGGAGCGTACCGTGACCTCGCCGCGTTTGTCGTGGAAGTAGGGGTTTACGTATTTGATGTAGTGGCGGCCGGGCGTGACGGCGATGGGTTGGGCGGTGGGCGTGGTGGCCATGCGCTGGCCGTCGATGTAGATGTCGGCCCAGGGATCGACCACAACGCGAATGTAGCCGGCGTTGTCGGGGGTCAGTGTGTGCACGCTGCGGTTTTGGTAGCTGCCGGCTCCGGCGCTGAAGCGGCCGTCGCTGGCCTGGATCGCGCCACCGGCGCCCAGAAGGGCCAGGAAGGTGGCGCCGAAGACGAGCGTGGCGCTGCGCGTCAGCTCGCGATCGCGATGTCCGCCGGGCAGGCTGCGGGCGGCGCCGGCCTCGAGGATGTCGGAGGCCTCTTTTTCGCCCACCACGCCGATGTCGCGCAGGTACATCACCAGACGCGCGCTGTGGTTCATGCCGACCCGGCCGGCCAGAAACTCCATCAGATCGTCGATCAGATTCTGGGTGCTCGGATAGCGGCTGGCGGGGATCTTCTCCATGCAGCGGGCGAGCATTCGCTCCATGCTGCTGGGCACGGAGCCGACCAGCTTGCGCGGGCTGACGTAGCGGTCGAGACGGATTTTCTGCATCACCGTGCGCGCCTCGTCTTCGACGAAGGGCTTGTGTCCGGTGATGCTTTGGTAGAGCACGATGCCGAGCGAAAAGATGTCGCTACGGAAGTCCAGCTTGTCGCCCAGGATCTGCTCGGGGCTCATGTAGCTGGGCGTGCCCACGCCGGTGCCGGTCTCGGTCAAGTCGGTCAGGTTGTGATCGCGGGCGATGCCGAAGTCCATCAGCTTCACCTCACCCTGGTGGCTGATCATGATGTTGGCCGGCTTGATGTCGCGGTGGATGATGCCGCGGAAGTGGGCGTAGTCCAGGGCGCGCGCGGTCTGCAGGGCGATGATGGCGGCCACATCGACCGGTAGCTTGGGCGTGAGCTGCAGCAGGTCGTAGAGATCGATGCCCTGCACGTACTCCATCACGATGTAGAGCGTGTTGCCGTCCTTGAGGTAGTCGTGGACGTGCAGGATGTTTTCGTGCTGCAGCGAGGCCATGAAGCGGGCCTCGCGCTCGAAGCGCTGCGCAAACTGGCTATCTACCGCGATCGAGGGCTTGAGCGCCTTGATCGCAACGACGCGCTCCAGCGGCTCCTGGACGGCCTTGTAGATGACCGCCATGCCGCCGCTGCCGATTTCACCGATGATGCGGCAGTTGCCGATGCGATCGAGCATGCTCGCTGGGTTTCAAGGCCGGGGTGGATTACCCCGATATGTTGGGGGATTGGGAGGGCCGTTGCAACAGATCTTCGGCACCCACTGCCGGGGATCGGTGCCGGGGTAGGCCAGGAACCAGTCCGTAGCCTGCATCGGTCAGCGCCGCCCTGTCAAACCGGCTGGTTTTCGTGGCTCTTGGAAAAATCCCAATCAATTCGGGACCTTGAAATCCGCATGCCGGACTTCGGGGGGGTGCTTGCAGACAATGTGCTCAATAGACGCACAGGGCGTAGGAGGCCATATCGAAGCCGCCGCGGCCATCGCGCAGGGTCACGAAGAAGCGCACCAACATGCCGGTCTTGGCCACCTCCAGAGCATTGAGCAGCGCCGGGCTGGGTGGCTCCCACTCGATGAGCTTGTCGATGGTGTCGGGGTCGCCGTCGTCGACCTCGGGATCGGGGTCGTCGAGGTCCGCGTCTTGGAAGAGCGTGAAGCGGCGCTCCATGTCGCCGGCGGTGGCGTGGATCACCACCTCCATATTCTCACGGCCCTCCTCGAGGGCTTCGCGCACATCGTCGCGCAGGGAGATGCGGATCGCGTGGTCGCCGGGGTCGGCCGGGCGCAGATCCAGGCCGTAGCCGCTCTTGGGGGCCGAGGAGCTGCAGTCGCCCTCGGGCGGGAACTCGTCGCGCTCAAAGCGCTCCCATTGGCCGCCGTCGATGTTCAGGGTCAGGGCGTCCAGCGGCGGGTTTTGGTTTTCGACCGAGGGGTCGTGCTGCACCGGGATCAGGGCGCTGAAGTGGATCCCCTCGGTGTTTTCGTCGTCGCAGCCCATCAGCGTCGGCAGCGTGGGGTCGAGCACGGCTTTGCCGCGCTCGCAGACCACACCCAGCAGGAGTGCCTCGTTGGCCCTGAAGCCGCCGGGGATCCCGATGGTGGTCTCGGGCGCGCCCTCGAGGCAGCGTAGGGAGACGCCTTCGAATTCGAAAAGCTCGTCGCCCAGGTCGCCGCAGCTCAGGACAAAGCCCTCATCCAGCAGCTGCGTTACGTCGTCCTCCAACTGCGGGTCCACCTCGGCGGTGGCGCTGAGGCGAGCTGCGTCCAGGAACTCCTGGCAGATCGGAACACCGCCGGTGTACTGGTCGGGGGCGGTGCACTGGATCACCATGGAGCTGACGCCCTCGATGTTCTTGGCGGTGGTGTCGAAGACCGTGGCCAAGCTCACGTGCAGCCGCTCGCCCGGTTTGGGCGACGCGCGCGTTTCGTCGCCGACCACCTCGAAACGCGAGCCCAGCACGCGCATGCGCTCGATCAAGGTCGCCTCGGGCAGGTCGTCGTCGCAGCCGCTGCCGAGCAGCAGGGCGAGCACCGAAAGCAACTGCAGCAGGGCGCTCGACCGGGAGGGGGACGTGGCGGATGTCGTTCGCATCAGATCTCCCCCCTCAGACCCAGGTTGGGCAGGATCGGTAGGCCGCGGATCGGTTCGCGCTTTCGGTATTCGTAGTCGTAGACGTAACCCTCGGGATTGACCTCATTGTAGACGTTCTGCACGTCCAGATAAAACGCAAGCTTCCAGGCGTCGAATGTCCAGAGCTTCTCGAGGCGCAGGTCGAGGCGGTTGAAGGCGTCGTTGCGGGCCGAGTTCACGCGCCCGAAGACCGGCGAGTGCTGGCCGGTGGCGGTGTTCAAGACGTCGCCGATGATCGGCGTATTCGGGTTGCCGCTGACCAGGCGGAAGGTGGCGCCCGCCTCCCAGCCGCGGCCCAGCCGGTAGACGGCGGAGGCGGTGAGGATGTGGGGCTGGTCGAAGTCGAACAGGCGCCAGGGCTGGCCCGGGTGGTCCATGCGCTCCGAGCGCATCAGCGTGTAGCTGAGGTAGCCGAAGAAGCGGCCGCGCGGGTTGACCGTGGCGGCCAGCTCCATGCCGTAGATGCGGCCCTCGCCGCCGTTTTCGAAGATCGGCGGTTGGCCCAGCTCGGTGCCGACGACCAGGTCGTAAAGGTGCTTGTAGAAGCCGTCGAGTCCGAGCTTGATGCCCTCGGTCACCTGCTGGTCGGCACCGGCGCTCAGGTGCAGGGTGCGGGTGGGCCTGAGGTTGTCGTTGCCCAGCTTGGGCGAGGACTCGTGCCACTCGGGCGGCTGCGTGAACATGCCGACGCCGGCCTTGAGCGTGGTGGTCTCGGTGAGCGTGTAGTGGACCGAGGAGCGCGGGTCGAAGCTGAAGGCGTCGATCTCGCTGAAGTAATCGATGCGGCTGCCCAGCACCAGGCGCGCGGCACCGAGCGTAAAGCCGGTCTCCAGATAGACCGCCGGCTGCACCACCAGGAAGTCATCGCTGACTTCGATCTTGTCGCGGTTGCTAAAGCTGCCCTGCATCGCCTCCGGGTTGCCGTCGGTCTGGCCCGCTGGCGGGCCGGTGTAGACGTAGTTGCCGGGGAAGGCGAAGAAGTCGAGGCCGCCGACGACCTGCACCTTGTCGGTGACGCGACCGCGCCACTCGCTGCGGGCGAAGACCTCGGTGCCGCTGACGTTGAACTTGAAGGCGTCGCCGAAGCCAAGGTCCAGGTCGACGAAGTCGGCGCTCAGGTTGACGTCCTGGTCGACGTTCTCGCTGAGCTTGCGGCGCCAGGAGCCGTGGACGCGGTGGAACTGCGTGCCGAAGTCGAAGTTGCCCGCCAGGGCCGAGTCCGAGTCGTTGGGCTCGTCGAAGAGCAGCGCGAACTCGTCGCTGAAGCCGTAGACCATCAGCCGGATCTTGTCGCGGTTGCTCGGGCGGTAGCTGCCCATCAACTGGTAGTCCCAGTAAACGGGCGCGGCGATGGTAGAGATATTCGAGTTCTGGGCCACGCCCTCGAAGACCGTATCCAGGTGGCTGCGCCGCGCTGCGAAACCGAAGGAGGCGTCTTCGTTGATGGGCGCGAGCAACACCATCGAGGAGTCGATCAGGTTCAGGTCGGCCACGCCCTTGAGTTCCTCGCGCGGCAGCTCCGAGGCGGTCACGTCGAGCACGCCGCCGCGGCGGCGGCCGTAGCGCACCGAGAAGTTGCCCGGATAGAACTCGATGCTCTCGATCATGCGCGAGTTGATGACGCTGGTCAGACCACCGAAGTGGTACATGATCGGGATCTGCAGGCCCTCGAAGAGCACTGCGGTGTCCGACGGCGAGCTGCCGCGCACGATCAGCAGGCCGGCGCCCAGGGGCGGCCGCGCCACGCCGGGCAAGAGCTCCACCGTGCGCAGGGCGTCGCCGCGGGTGCCGGGGATGCGCGTGAGCTGCTCCTTGCCGATGGAGCGGCGGGTGACCTCCCGCGGTGGCGGAGGGATGCGCGCCACGGCCCCGAACGCGTTCGGATCTTCGGGCTCTTCGAGGCGGTAGATGACGTCGGTGATCTCGCCCGAGCTGATCTCCTCGGAGACCTCCATCGGCTCCAGGCCTTCGCTCGCTGCGCGCACCAGGTAGAAGCCCGGCGGCAGATCTTGGAAGGTGAAGCGTCCCTCGGCATCGGTCAGGACCCGCTCGCTCAGCGATCCGTCCTCGCTGGTCAGCGATACCTCGGCGCCGGCGAGGGGCTTTTCGTTGTCGGAGTCCAGCACCTGGCCTTCGAGGCGGCCAGGCGGTGGTGGCGGCGGCTCGCCTTCGGCTTCGGGTTCCGGCTCGGGTTCCGGCGCGGCCTGGATCTCGAAGACGTAGGGGTAGTGGATCTTGGCGGGGATCGGCTCGCCGTTGCGCGTGGCTGGTTCGAACTCGAACTGGCGCACGGCTTCGAGCGCGGCTTCATCGAAGCCGTGGCCGGCGCCCTGCACGACCGACGCTTCGCGCACCGAACCGTCGGCGTTGATGAGCACCTGCACGACGACCCGACCCATGATGCCTTGCGCGAAGGCTTCGGGAGGGTACGTCGCCTCCACGAACTTCTTGATCTGCGGCGGCGTGACTACGGGACGCGCCGGTTGTTCGCTGGAGGCCCCGTCATCAGGGGCTTGTGCCTGCGCCGCCGTCGGGCTGGCGAACAGGAAGAGAAGGGCCGCTGCCCAGACCGCACGGAATAACACCACCATCGCTGCGCGGGCGGAGCCTACCCGCCTCGGCAGGTCGCGGTAAAGCCCCGAACGTGCGAAGAATTCGGCACATTTGCCAGCTCCTGGCCACTGCTGCTATCAGCGTGGGCGGCTCGACTTCAGCGCAGATCCGGGCTACAGACCCGCGGCCATGAGCCTGTCGGTCGGCATCGTCGGTCTACCCAACGTGGGCAAGTCCACGCTCTTCAACGCGCTGTCGGAAAAGCAGGCCGAGGCGGCGAACTACGCGTTCTGTACCATCGACCCCAACCACGGGGTCATCCCGGTGCCCGACCCGCGCTTCGACGCCCTGGTCAAGCTCTACGAGCCCCATAGTGCGGTGGCCGCCACCGTCGATTTTGTCGACATCGCGGGGCTGGTGAAAGGCGCAAGCCGCGGCGAGGGGCGTGGCAATGCCTTCCTATCCAATATTCGGGACTGCCAAGCGATAGCCCATGTGGTGCGCTGTTTCGAGGACGACAACGTGGTGCACGTGGACGGCCGCGTCGATCCCATCGCCGACATCGAGACCATCGAAACCGAGCTGATCCTCAAGGACTTGGAGACGGTCGAAAAGCGCCGCGAGCGGGCGCGGCGTGCGGCCAAGGGTGGCGACCCCATGGAGCAGGCGGCGTTCGCGCTATGCGAGGCGCTTGCCGCCACCCTCGACGGCGGCAAACGCGCCGCCCTGCATCCCTGCGATGACGACAAGCAGCGCCAGGTGCTGGCGGAGCTGGCGCTGATCACCAGCAAGCCCATGTTCTACGTGGCCAATGTGCGCGAAGAGCAGCTGTCTTCCCTCGACAGCGATCCGCTGGTGTCGGCGGTGCGAGCCCGGGCCGAGGCCGAGGGGGCCGAGCTGAACGTGATCTGCGCGGCCATCGAAGCCGAGATCATGCAGTTGCCGGTGGCCGAGCGGGCGGAGTTTTTGGAGTCGGTGGGGCTGACGGAGCCGAGCCTGAACGCGGTGATTCGCACGGGCTACCAGGTGCTGAACCTGATCACCTATTTCACGGCCGGCAAAAAAGAAGTTCGCGCCTGGACCATCGAGCGCGGCACGCGCGCGCCCCAGGCCGCCGGCAAGATCCATTCCGACTTCGAGCGTGGCTTCATTCGCGCCGAAGTGATCGACTGGCAGGATCTGGTCGAGTTGGGCAGTGAGAGCGCCTGCAAGAGCGCCGGCAAAATGGGCACCGAGGGCAAGGACTACGTGGTGCGCGACGGCGACGTCATGCACTTTCGCTTCAACGTCTGAAGTCGGCGCTGCCGCCTGCGGTGGCGCAAGAAGCTGCCGGGGAAAGTCCCAAACCCCGTGTGGAATCGCGGTAGCATGGGCACATGGGTCGTCGCGCGCGTTGGCTTCTGTGCGCACTGCTGCTGCCACTTTCGGCATGCAGCGGCGAGAAGAAAGCCGCGGTTGAGAAGCAGCCCGAGCAGGTGCTGCGACAGCAGAGTCCCTTCAACGTCGCCCGCACCCAGGTGCCGGCCTGCGACGCCCTGGTGGATGAGGCGGAGATGCTGCTGTGGCCCCACGCGGGGCCCCAGCTGCGCGCGTCGATGGCGGCGGCGGCGCCGTCCTTCGGCCGCGAGAGCGGTCCGCGCGTGGTCGAGGCGCTGACCGCCCATGGTGTGCGCTGGGCCCAGCGCAGCGCCCAGCTCTGTGTGCGTCATAGCACCCAGGGCGCCGTCTCGGCCCTGGAGCAGAAGCAGCGCAGCGCCTGCCTGAGCGAAGCCTTCGCACGACTGCGCAGCCTGGTCTCGGCGCTCGAACAGGGGGACGCGGGCGTGGTCGAGTGGGCCTCCCATGCCGTCGATCAGCTGGATGCGCGCCTCGTCACGTGCGAGCTGCCGGCGGTCTTCCAGGGCTACGACATCGATGCCATCGGCGATGCCCGCGCGGTCCAGGCGCTGGCCGACGTGGAGGTCTTCGCCATGCTCCGGCGCGGCGAGGACAGCCAGCGCGCCATGCACCGGCTCAAGGGTGAGCTACCCAGGAGTGAAAGCCAGCTGCTGCGCGCGCGGGCCATGGTGCTCGACGCCCGCGGCCGCGATGAGGCGGCCGCCGAGGACCTGCTCGAGCGCGCGCTGCTGCACTATAAAGAAGCCGCCAGCGCCGACGGTCGCATGCGGGCACTGCTCCTGGCGGCCCAGGTCTACGCCGATTACGAGCACTACGGTGACGCGCGCGCGCAGCTCGAGCTGGCCCTGCAGAGCTGCGATGGGCTCTATGGCAAGGCCAGCGTCCAGTGTGCCGCGGCGCGCCGCGCCATGGCCCAGGTCGCCGCTCGCGGCGGGCAGCCCGGGCGCGCCAGGGAGCTGCTCGAAGAGGGGCTCGCCGGGCTTGTGGCGGTCGGCGCGGTCGCTCGCAGCGAGGCCCTGATGCTGCGGGTGGCGCTGCTGTCGGTGGCCCTACGCGCCGGCGATTTGCCGCGGGCGCGCGCTCAGGGCCAAAAACTCGCGGCCCTGGGGCCCAAGTTGCTGGGCCCCGAGCACCCCCAGGTCGGCGATCACTGGCTGCTGCGCGGACGGCTGGCGACGCGCATGGGGCAGCATCGGATGGCGGTGAAAGCCTTCGAGCGGGCCCTGCGCATCCACCGCGCGGCCCACGGCGAGTCGCACCGCCGCGTGGCCGATGATCTGGCCTCGTTGGGTCGGGCGCTGCGTGCGCAAGGGCAGGCCAAGCGTGCCTCGGTGATTTTCGAGCGAGCCCTCCGGGTTCGTAAGGGCCTCGATGGCGGACGCGCGGGCCGAGCCCTGGGCAGGGCGCTATTCGAGGCGGCTCAGGCCCAGATCGAGGCCGGGCGCCCCCCCAAGCGCTGCCTCGAGCGACTGCAGCAGGCGCGTCAGATCTACGAGAAGCAGCTGGGCGTCGACCACGCCGAGGTGGGAGAGGTCGTGGACCTGATGGGTCGCTACTTCAGTGCCAAGGGCAACCACCGCAAGGCCTACATGCAGCATCTGGAAGCGGTCAAGATCCTCAGCGCCGCCCTCGGCAGCGACCATCAAAAGACCCGGGCTGCCATGGAGCGCCTGGACCGCGCGGTCGACGCCCAGGGCCGCTGAAGCCAGGCCAAGGCGCAAAACCAGCCGAACGGACAATTTTAAGGCTCCTGTCTTGGCCGGTTGTGGCGGAGGCAGCGATCTGGCAACAATCGGCCCGCACACTTGGGCACAGCGGGGTCGTGGCGCCGGTTTCGCCGGGGTTGGAGCACGGTCGTGTTCAAGTTTTGCGGCTGACCGGCCGTTAATACGGTGAGCCGTATCGACGCAACGGGGAGAACCATGGACAACAGCAATCGCCGTGAATTCAGCAGGGAGAGCATCCCGGTGCGCGTTCGGGTGCAGCTCGACTCGGGGGACGAGATCCTGGGTCGCGCCCGCGACCTCAGCGCCAACGGGTTTTTTGTGGAGACTGCTGGCAGCGCCGACGCCGGCAGTGAGGGTGAGATCGAGATCTCGTTCGGGGACCGCGGGGGCGCCATGCAGGTGCACGCTCGCGGCCGCGTGGTGCGCGCCACCGCCGACGGGCTGGCCGTGTCGATGACCGAAGTCGACCTCGACAGCTACCACCATCTGCGCAATTTGATCACCTACAACGCCCACGACACCGATCGGGTGCTGGGTGAGTTCGAGAGCCATCTCGGCCTCAAGCGCGTGCCCGTGTCGCCCTCCGAAAGCCCGCCCAGCGGCTCGTAACTTTTTGCCCGTTGCAGCCCGGCGCGACTCGCGTCAGGCTTGCCCTGTGGCGGGGACGCGACCGAAACCCGAAAGCTACAAGCGCGCTTTCTCGAGCGTGCTCTGGCTGGCACTGCTCGGAGCCTGTGTCGACCAGGGGCCGTTTGCGGTTATGATTCCACCGGGCAGTGCCAGCGTAGGGAGGCCCATCAACGCAGATTCGGGCGCCGCAGGGGGCAGTGGCTCCGGCCCCTTTTCGATCGGCAGCTTCTGCGGTGACGGATCGCTTGCCAGCGCCGAGCAATGCGACGGAGAGCAGGGGCTGGAAGATCTTTCGTGTGCGTCGTTCGGGCTCGGGGCAGGCCGGGTGACCTGCGATCCCGTCGACTGCACCTTCGACGTATCTGGTTGTGAAGTGGACGCGGGCTGGGACAACGCATCCCAATGCCCTGACGACCCATCCACAGCTACGGGCCTGGGCTGCGACGAGCCGGGACGAAGCTGCCAGTACGGCCCCGCCTGCGGTGGAAGCACCTGCGAGTGCGTATCTGGCGGTGAACCGGGCGGTGACCAAGATGCCGGTGACCAGGATGGTGGCGTCGATGGTCAGGCGGACAATCACTGGCAGTGTTATCCGCGTGGCTGTTGAGCCCGTACTTTCTCTACCGCGTTTGTCGCGTTCGCCGTGTTGACCTGGTTTACCGCGATCGTCGCGTTAACTGGACTTGTGGTGTGAAGCGGTCCAGGTCAGCTCGCCGCGGTCGCACGATCCGCGGCGAGCTGCTTGCGACAGTCGCGGCCTCTCAGACGTCCATCGGGACCAGGCGACCGACGGACGTATCGAGTACGCGCGCGATCCTGTGCAGGGTCGCCAGCGAGACGCCGCGCTCACCACGCTCGATATACGACACGTGTGCACCGGAGACTCGGAGCTTCTTCGCCAGTTCCTGTTGTGTAAGGCCGAGCTTGAGACGGCGGGACTGGACTCGGGCGCCGACCGCGCGATGCAATTTCTGAGTGTGCGTCATGGTTTACTTGCCTCCTGGTCCTACGCCCTTACGGCCTTGAACCGTCAACTTCAAGGGGTTACGCCGAATCTTCCAACAGTCGCCGTAACCGTAAATTCCCGTTAGATGCCAGCCGCAACGTCTCGATGTCGTGCCTTCGCTCGTCGAGTCCGACACCGGCGGCCGGCTCTAACCTCCCCCGGGTTCGCGAACAAACGCCGACCCGAGGCCCGGAAGCTGCTCTTTAACCAGATGTCGAGCGAAGCGCAAGCTGCGACGAACGTGGCGCTTGAGCAACGTGCGACGAACCTGGCGTTTGGAGCCAACCCGGAGCTGAGGCGTGCGACAGCCCACATGAGTACTATCCGAAATGTGAGCACAGCTCCCGGTTGGCTTGCTTGGGGCCCGCGAAAGCATCACTTCCCCCTTCAGCACGCGCTGGCGGGCACGCTTGCGCCGTGCGTCGTCGAAGAATTCTTCGATGTTCCTCTGCTATGACTGCGGATTGTTCTGCGGGCGCCGTCGCCATCGCACTCCCCCGTCACGTGCTGAAGGGGGAAGTGATGCTTTCGCGGGCCCTTACGTGGCAACTTGCGCATCAATTCCGATCCCGCCATCTGTGGGGTGATCTTTTGGCGGAATTTGAAAGAAGCGCGTGAAACTCGCGGCTGTGGGCGCTATATTGAAGGTGCTATCGCACAGATGGGCATCACGCCCCGGAACGGTCCGAAACCCCACTGGGAATCGCGTGCGATCGAACGTGGGAGTCGCTTGCGGCTCCCCCACCTTGGAACGCTCTCATGGCCAAATTTCCACAGACGGGAGCGCCGGCATACGCCGGGGGAGGGAAGCAACGCATGCACAGTACTGACGGTCTTTCACCGGAGGGTCTGATCAGGCAATGACGCCCTGACCCCAGGCTATCTCCTCGTGAGAGGCCATTTGCAAGGAAAGAGACAACGGGCCCACTGGGCCCGTTGTTTTCTTAAGGCAGCCGCGCGGGTCCCACTGGGCCCGTTGTTTTCTTAAGGCAGCCGCGCGGGTCCCACTGGGCCCGTTGTTTTCTTAAGGCAGCCGCGCGGGTCCCACTGGGCCGTTGCTTTGCTCGGGCGGCCCATTGGCAACAAACGCAAACGCGGCGTTGGAGCGTTCCCGTCCCGAATAGGCTGGCCCGGACGTCGCACTGCGCACCCGCAGTGGAGCGTAGTGGTGTGGCCCGCGGAAGAGGGGGGGCCGGCGCAGCTTTGCCACGAAGGGGCAAAGAGCGCGCGCCCTTTCCGGGCTAGAGCACGTACTCGTCGCCGATCTGCAAAATCGTGTTGTTGCGTGCGCGGATCTTCGCCAGCTCCCTTTCGACGACCTGTTGAAAGACCGGCTTGATGTGGAATAGCAGCACCGGCAGGTCGCGCAGCTTCGGAGCCAGCTTGCGCAGTTCGAGTTCGAGCGTTTCGGGCGTGTGATGGCCGGAGTCGCAGGCCAAGCGCTGTTGCTCGTTGGGGAAGGCGACTTCCATCAAAAGCGCGCTCAGGTCGTCGCGCTCGGACAGAACCTCCCACAGACGTTCGGTGGGCCCGGTGTCACCGCTGTAGGCGACCGACGTCTTGCCGTCACCGACGATCAGCGCCGCCGCCTCCACCGTGTGGTCGACCAGCACTGGTGTCACGTTCAGTCCCGCGACCTCGGTCGTCTTTTCGGGTTTGAGCGTACGGAAGATGATGGTGCGATTTTCGGCGTTGGGAATCTTGCTGAAGTCGGGCCACAGCTTGTCGTTGAAGAAGTGGCGCTTGAGCACGCGCAGGGTGCCGGGCGTCGAGGCGATGGTCAGCGGTGGGCCGCCCTGTTGGGTGCGCGTGTCGGCCAGCATGGCCAGGTCGCGCACGTGGTCGACGTGGGCGTGGCTGACCAGCACGGCTTCGATCTTCTGCTGCTCCTCCAGGGAGAGCATGTTGGTGATCGAACCGGCGTCCAGGCAGACCCGGCCATCGAGCATGAAGGCCGGGCATTGATGCTTCGGCGATTCGCCGCCATGACAGCCGAGAACGCGGAAATCCATGGGCCAGGGAGCTCGCTAGGCGGGCACTCGAGATCGTAGCAGGAGCGTGGGCGCGGGGTCAAAATGGGCGCACGGTGGCCCCGGCGGCGGGGCCCATTTCCACTCCGGTCGCTGCTCCTCGGTTGACGCTCTGGGGGCCCGGAACTACATTCCCGGCACCTCGCGCCCCGGGGGCGCGGAAACCGACGTAGACGCAGAGAGAAATCGATGGCTACCCACATCACCGAGGACTGCATCAACTGCGGCGCTTGCGAGCCCGAGTGCCCCAACCAGGCCATCAGCGAGGGCGATGAGATCTATGTGATCGACCCGGCCCTGTGCACCGAGTGTGTGGGTTTTTATGACCACGAAGCCTGCCAGGCGGTCTGCCCCGTGGAGTGCTGCCTGCCCGATCCGGAGCACCGCGAGGAAGAGAAGCTCCTGTTGCAGCGCGCCCTGGAGCTCCATCCCGACGATGCCGAGCTGAAGTCCCGGGCCGACAAGGACGACTTCCCCTCGCGCTTCCGCGCCGACAGCTGAGCGCTGGCTCGCAGCCGAGCCTCGCGCTGGCGCTGCCCTGGTCCCGTGCTAGACCTTCGGTAGGCTTTGGCGAGCGCGACGGCGGTCGCCCGTCTTTGGGTTTCGGCGCGCGATCATGGTCGCCGCTGCTGGTAGCTTGGGGTCTTGGTATGCGGCGTCGTCTGGCGATCGGGCTGTTGCTGTCTGGGCATCTACATCTACTGGCCGGTTGCCTGTCCTATGATGGGCGTGGGCTGCCGGTGAGCGTCGAGCTGGGGATTCCCGACGAAGAGACGGGCCTGGGCTTCGTGCCGCTGATGGAAGGCGATGAGATTCCGCTCGAGACCTTCGGTCAGGGCGGCACCCACGCCACCGTGGCCGTGCGCTGCAAGGGTTTTGGCGACCGGGCTTTCGTGCAGGTCTTCGTCGAGAATCTGGAGACCGGCGCGGTGGTGATGACCATCCCCTATTCGAGTCCGCCGCTGCTCCTGTGTCGCGAGGAACTGGGGGGTGAGACCTGCGATCTGTTGCCGGTGCACGTGCTGACCGGGGGCCTTGCCGCGCCCGAGGAAAAAGACGGACTTGCGGTCCGCGTGACCGCGGTCGTCGAAAACGAAGAGGGCTGGGTGTCCCAGGGCAGCGTCGAGGGCGTGCTGCGTATGCAGTGAGCGCGGCGCTGGGCGCTCACTGGCTCCAGCGCACCGTGGAGATCGAACCCGACAACACCTTGGTCTGGTTCAGCCCGTCGGGGTTGCTGATGAAGAGGCCGCCGCGCGAGGAAGCAAAGGCCACCATGCGGCAGTCGGGGGAGAAGGCCGGGTCCTGGTTGACGCCTTGACCCTGGGTCAGGCGCTTGTACTCGCCGGTCTTCAGGTTGAGCGTGAAGATGTCGAAGCCGCCGCCGTCGCGGCCCGAGAAGGCCAAAAGCGGCGTGTCGGGGTCGTGGCAGAAGGCGGGCGTTTGGTTGTGATCGCCCTTGTAGGTCAGGCGCTTGGGGCTGCCGCCGGAGGCGTCCATCACGAAGACCTGGGGGCCGCCGTGGCGCGAGGAGACGAAGCCGATCTTGCCGCCGGGGCCGCAGGTGGGGCTGACGTCGATGCCGGGGTGGTTGGTCAGGCGCTTGACGTCGCTGCCGTCCAGGTTGGCGCTGTAGATCTCGCTGTTGCCGTCGCGGGTGGAGCTGAAGTAGGCGCGTCCGCCGCACACTGCCACACCCATGTTGAGGCCGCTGCCCTCGATGACCGGCTTTTCCTTGGACGAGGTGTTGGTGATGAACATGCCGGTCTCGCTGAGCACCGAGTACCAGATTCCGCCGCGCCCGAAGGAGGGCAGCATGGACAGGCCCTTGCCCTTGGAGACGCGGCCGTGGTTGGCGCCGTCGAAGTCCGAGACGTAGATGTCCTTGCGGCCGGGGCCCACGCGCCGGGCGAAAGCCAGCCGCGTGCCGAAGACGCCGCGCTTGCCCGTCAGAAGACCCACGATCTCGTTGGCGAACTCGTGCATGAACTGGCGCGTCTGGTTCTTGCCGCCCTTGTAGGTCTTCGACAGCAGCGGGGTCGTGCCGCGGGCGATCTCGTAGAAGCGCGCCTGGATTTCCACCTGGTTGCCGCTGAGCATGACCTCGGTCTTGACCACGCCTTGAGCCCCGACGCTCGACCAGGGCGGCTTTTCGATGCCGAGGCCTTCTTTTTGGGCGTCGGCGATGAAGGAGCGGTGGTCGAGCACCTTGAAGAGCGAGATCAGGCGTAGGTCGTTGCGCATGATCTCCACACCCCAAGCCCCGAGCTTGTTGGTGTTGCCGATGGGGTCGGGCAGGGCGATGCGGTAGAGGTCTTTCTCGGGCGAGTCGACGGTGATGGTGACGCGCGTGGGCAGCGGTTTTTCTTCGCCGCCGGCCTCGGTGGCGCCCTGGCCGACGCCTTCGGTGGGTAGCAAGAAGGCCGCGGCGATCAGCGCGACGCTGGCGATGAAGCTGAGTGATTTCAAGTGTCTAAGCGCATTCATCATAGGCCTCGGACGGCGTGTTTTCGTGCTTTATTTAGAACCCATCAGGCCGGCCCCCGCAAGCGCTCGGCGATCGGGTCAGGGGCGCTTGCCGGTGAAGTTGATGTTGATCTTCTTGCCCAGAAATTGCTCGGCGACTTCCGGTGGTGGCTCCGGCAGCGTGGTGCCCAGGGTGCGCAGTTGTTGAAATCGGTCCTCGACCGATTGGTCGAATAGGGGCACGCCGCTCCTCTTGAGGATCGACGAGGCTCCCACCTTCAGGTCGCGCGTGATCTCGACCTCGGCGGTGACCTTGAGCTTGCTGGTGTCACCCAGGGTGGTAGGAATCGTCCAGCCGCGCTGGAAGAAGTCCTTGAGCTTGCCGCGGTAGATGTCGCCGGCTTTGGCCTCGGTCTCGGTGCCGAAGTCGACGCCCTCCGGGTCGCCCTCCAGCTCGCGTTCCTCGGCGATCTCGGCGAAGGCCTTGGCGCGGTCGCCCAGGCGCGTGACCAGGTCGTCGACCGGATCCTCGGGCTCTTGCTCGTCTTTTTTGTCGGGCGGCTCCGGGTTCATGTTCTTGGAGACCACCGTGGACTTGTCGGGTGCGGTCGACAGCCGCGGGACCCTGCGGTTGGGCAGCTTGTTGGGGTCGAGTTTCTTGCCGCGGCGTACGAAGCGGGCTTCGACCACGTGCTCCTCGATGTAGCCCTCGGGTTCGCTGTCGCCGAGGCCGCTTTCGGCCAGTAGGCCCAGGCTGATGATGGCAGCCACGGGCAAAAGCACGTGGGCCGCGAGCGCCACCAGCACGCCGCCCAGCCACATCTGGGAGTTCATCAACTCGCTGTCGAGCAGCGAGGGGGGCCTGAGGTCGAGGCCGGTGGTCTCGATGGAGTCCCTCACGGCCAGGGCCTCACGGATCTTCCTTCGGGGGACCGGACCGGGGGTCAGGGGTGGGGGCGGCGGGAGCTTCTGTTGGTGCTTCCTCGGAGCCCAGGGGATCGGTGACCAGGCCGACCTTTTCGATGCCGCCGCGCCGGATCAGGGCCATCACCTTGGCGACGAAGCCGTAGGGCACCGCTTCGTCGGCCTGGATGTAGAGTTCTTTTTCGCGTTGCAGGCGTTCGTTGGTGGTCAACGCCTGCTCCAGCTTGTCGTAGGGCACTTCGACTTCGCCCAGGAAGACCTGCTGCTCCTTGGTGACCGTGAGCAGCAGCTTCTCCTCGTCCATGTCCAGGCGCGGGGCGCGGGTGTTGGGCAGGTCCACGTCGAGGCCGGTGGTCATCATCGGGGCGCTGACCATGAAGATGATGAGCAGCACCAGCATCACGTCGACCAGCGGCGTGACGTTGATTTCGCTGAGCGGCCCCTTGCCGCCACCGGAAGACATGCCCATGTGGTTTCAGCCCGCCAGGAAGTGACGTCGGACGATGTTGAGCAGGTCGTTGGAGAAGTTGTCCATCTCGCCCGACAGCACGTTGATGCGTCGCACGAAGTAGTTGTACGCCATCACGGCAGGGATCGCCGCTGCCAGGCCGATGGCGGTGGCGATCAGGGCTTCGGCGATGCCGGGCGCCACCACGTCCAGGCTGGCGTTTTTCTGGGCGCCGATGCTGATGAAGGAGTTCATGATGCCCCAGACGGTGCCGAAGAGGCCGACGAAGGGGGCGGTGGAACCGGTGGTGGCCAGGAAGGGCACCATCGCTTCGAGGCTGGTGACTTCATTGGCCGAAGCCCGGCGCAGGGCGCGGGCCACGTTGTCGATGTCGCCGCCGTAGTGCTTGTGGTCGGCGCCGCGCGAGTCGGCGCCTAGCACCCGCGCCAGCTCCACGTAGCCGGCGTGGAAGACGTTGGCCATGGGCGAATTGCGGCCCTTGCCGATGCTGCTGTAGAGGTTTTCCAGGCGCTGCACGTTCCACACATTGCCCTGTTCGGGGTTCCAGAACATGTGCAGGAAGTTGCTGCTCTCGCGCGCGGCCTGCTTCAGGCGCACCAGCTTGGCGCCGATGATGAACCAACAGGCCAGGGACATGGCGATGAGCAGCAGCAGCACCAGCATCACCACCGGCGATGCGTTGAGCATCAGCTCCCACGGGTCGAGCGCGGTGGCGCTTTGGCCGCTGGCAGCGCCGGTGGTGAGCGTGACGAGTTGGGCGAAGATCACCTGGCGCATCGAACGTCGTCTCCTCGGCTCGTGAAGGCAGCGCGGCGCTGGATCGGTGTGGCCATCCGCCGCTGCGCACCCTATTGACCACGGGGCCTTGGCGGCTGTCAATCGAGCGGTCTTGGGGGAGGGGGCTGGACCTCTGGCCTCACCCTGGGGGCTCGGCGATGGCTCGCTGCAGCATCTCGCGGCCCACTACGCCGCTGTGGGCCAGCCGCACGTCGCCGTCGGGACCCACCACGTAGGTCGTGGGCACCACCGAGACGCCCAGTCGCTCCAGCAACTTCGGCGAACCCTGGCCCACCGGGTAGTCGATGCCGATGCGCTCGGCTGCGTGCTGCAGGGCCGGCAGCGGCAGCTCCTCGACCGACAGCCCCACCACGCGCACGCCCTGGGCGTGCAGGGCGCTGAGTACCTTGGCCTCGTGGCGGCAGGGGCTGCACCAGCTGGCCCAGAAGCTGAGCACGACCACCTCGCCGCGGTGTTGCTCGAGGTCGAAGATGCCGCCGTCGCCCAGCTCGGCGCGTACCGGGCCGATGCGGCTGCCCACGCCCAGCGCCGGGGCGCCGCCGAATTGGCCGAGGGCCAGGAAGCCCAGCATCAAGAGGCTCAAGGCGAGTAGTAGACGGCGGGCGCGAACGGTGAACATGGGGATGTGGTCGGGGGTGGGTGGATGGGTGCCGAGCTGCTTCAGCATAGCCCGCGGCGGCTCCTTTAACACTACTGCGTCAGGGTCGCGGAGGAAGATCGCGCCGGGCAGGGGATTTGTAGGGTTTGGCGGACGTCGACGGCAGGGTGGGCCCCTTTCGAGACGGCCGACGAAGCCCACGAATCCCCTGAACAAGCGAGGACCGCCGCGACCCTGACACAGTAGTGTTAACGAACGCTGCGATGGGGCGCCGCGTTACACCCCTATCGTGCGGAGCCCGGTTTGCCCGTGCCCGCGCGCCGTGGCAGAAGAGCGCTCGCGCACCGGCCACCGAGGCCGGCGCCAGCGACGCAGCATGCAAGCGAGCTTTCCCAGCGATCCCGCGTCGCTCGACGATGCCCTCGATGCCGCTGAGCTCAGCGACGACACCCTGGCCGGGTCCCTACGCGTCTACCAGCGTCGCCGCGGCCACCGCTATTCGCTCGACGATGTGGTCACCGCCTGGGTGGCCGCGCGCAGCCGGCCGGCGGCCGAGCGCGCGCTGGACCTGGGCTGCGGCCTCGGTTCGGTGCTGCTGATGCTGGCCTACAAGTTGCCGGAGGCGCGCATCTGGGGCATCGAGGCGCAGGCCCAGTCCTTTGCGCTGTGCGGCCGCAACGTGGAGCGCAATGGCGTGGGCGCCCGGGTGAACTTGACCCATGGTGACCTGCGCCAGCAGAACCTGGGGGCGCGGCTGGGGGCCGGCAGCTTCGACTTGATCAGCGCCACGCCGCCCTACAAGAAGCCCCACGAGGGCACGCTGCCGCCCGATTCCCAGAAGGCCCACGCGCGCTTCGAGCTGCGCGGGGGGGTGGAGGATTATCTGAAAGCGGCGGCACCGCTGCTGGCGCCCTCGGGACGGCTGGTGATCTGCGCCGAGGCGAGCCAGCCCGAGCGCGTGCTCGCGACGGCGCCGGGGCTCGGGCTTTGTGCGCTAAAGGAGCTGCGCGTTTTGCCTGCCGCCCACTACAAGCGCCCGCTGTTTACGGTCTGGACCCTGGGCCCATGCGACGGCGGGGCGCCGAGCCCGGGCTGCGTGCGGGAAGCGGACTTCGTCGCCCGCGACCACCAGGGACGGCGCACCGCTGCGGCCCGCCAGCTGCGGCTCTTTTTTGGCCTCGATGCCGCCGAGGGCGAGCCCGACAGCCCGCGCCTACGCGCGCGTCGTCCGGGGTCGAAGGGCGGCGAGGGCGATGGCGTGGTGCGATGACGCGCAGGCAGCGCAGATCCCTGTCGGACCAGGGTGGCTCCGTCGAGGTGGCTGGCGCCGAGTCCGAGCGGCGCCTTTTGGAGCGCGCGCTCTTGGCCGGCTCCGGACCCGACGACCATTTGACCCACGGTTTTCATACCTATCCCGCGCGCATGCATCCGGGCATCGCACGCGCCGTGGTCGAGGGGCTGAGCGAGCCCGGACAGCGCGTGCTCGATCCCTTCTGCGGCAGCGGTACGGTCCTGGTCGAGGCCCTGTGCGCCGGGCGCGCGGCCGTTGGCGTGGACCTGAGCCCGCTGGCGCTGCGCGTGGCCGAGGTGCATTGTCACATCGCCCATGGGGCCGACCGCGCGCGCTTCGAGGCAAGGCTCGAGCGCATCGTCGACGCTTCCCTGGAGCGGGTTCGCGCGCGCGTGCCGGCCCGCGCACCGTTGTCGGCCGCCGAACGCGCCCACTACGAGCCGCACGTGTTGATCGAGCTGGCCGGGCTTTTCGAGGAGATCGCGCGCCACGGCGGCGAGGACCGGCGCGCGCTCGAAATGGTGGCTTCGTCGCTCCTGGTCAAGCTCTCACGCCAGCGCTCCGACACCGCCGTGCGCGCGGCCGACAAACGTATTCGTAAGGGGCTGGCCAGCGAGCTGATGCTGCGCAAGGGGCGCGAGCTGTCGCAGCGCTGGGCGGCGCTCCACGCGGCGCTGCCGCCGGCGCCGCACGCGCCCGAGCTGCGTGAAGGCGATGCCCGGCGTCTGGGTGAGGTGCTCGCGGGCGAGGCGAAGTTCGACCTGTGCGTCAGCTCACCGCCCTACGGAGGCACCTACGACTACCTGCAGCACCACGCCCGCCGCTACGCGTGGCTGGGGCTCGACAGTGGCCGGCTACAACGCTTCGAGGTGGGCGCCCGCCGGCGTCTGTCGAGCGCGCGCGGCGCGCCGGCCCGTTGGGATCGGGAGCTGGGCGACTGCCTGCGTTCGATCGCCTCGCGTCTGCGACCCTCGGCGTTGCTCGCGCTCTTGTTGGGCGATGCCGAACTCGCGGGGCGACGCGTGGACGCCGCCGAGCAGGTGGCGCGACTTGCGCCCCAGGCCGGGCTTTCGCCGCTGGCGCGCGCCAGTCAACGGCGCCAGGATTGGCGCGGCGGCAAAAGCCGGCGCGAGCATTTGCTGCTGCTCACCAAGCGGTGATCGCGCGGCGTCAAGTTTCTCGCAAGCGTCCCTTTTTTTGACCGCCATCACGGCTGCCACGATTGTTGGCGCGTGACCAACGACGAACGAGCGGAGCTGCGTGGCCGCATTCTCGATGGGCGTTACCGCCTCGGTCGGCGCATCGGAATCGGCGGCACCGGTGTAGTCTTCGATGCCACCACCCACGACGGCAGTCGTCTGGCAGTCAAGACCCTCAGGCCCTGCTTCGTCGACCATCCCGACCTGGGCCGGCGGCTGCAGCGCGAGGGTGAGGTGGCCCGTCAGGTGCGCCATCCGGGCATCGTGCCGGTGCTCGACGAGGGCTACCTGGAGGACGGCTCGCCCTACATCGTGATGCCGCTGCTCACCGGTGAGAGCCTGTCGCGCCTGTTGTTGCGTAAGGGTGAGCTGCCGCTCGATCAGGCGGCTCAAATCGCAAGTCGCGTGGCGGCGATTCTGCACGCCGCCCACATGGCGGGTTATGTGCACCGCGACGTCAAGCCCGAGCACGTGCTGCTCGACCGCAGTGAGAGCGGTGACCTGGTGGTGCAGCTCCTGGACTTCGGCGTGTGCTCGAGTCGCTTCGCCCCCGCCGACGAGCGCCAGCGCGAAGAGGGTAAGGTCTTCGGCACACCCAGCTACGTTTCGCCCGAGCAGGCCTCGGGCGAGGCCAATGTCGATGGCCGCGCCGACCTCTTTTCCCTCGGCATCCTGCTCTTCGAGGCGCTCAGCGGTCGGCTGCCCTTCACTGGCAGGACCGTATCGAAGCTTCTGATTCGCATCATCCGCCAGGATGCGCCGCGCTTGAGCGAGGTGGTGGCCGGGGTCGATCCCGGCTTCGAGGCGATCGTGGCGCGGCTCTTGGCCCGCGAGCGCGACGAGCGTTTCCCCTCGGCGCGCGCCCTGGCGCGCGCGGTGGCGCCCTACCTGCAAGAGCGCAAGATGATCGAGCGTCGCATCGCCGCCAGCCTGCAGCTGCGTTCGACGGTCAGCGATATGGCGACCACGGTGCGAAGGTCGGCGGTGGGCCGGCAGGTGGCGTGAGCCCAAACCGACCCCGGCGTGCAGATGCTTGCCTTCGCTCGAAGCGCGGCGGTACCCTAGTAAGGAGCCATGCTCGGCAGTGCGCCGAGCCGCTTTTCAGTAGCCCCGCGGCATGATCAAGGAACTGCTCCAGAGTAAGTACGCGGCGGCGGCCGTCCTGCTGCTGGCCATCGGCACGCTCTTCGGCGTGGTACTACCCATCGTGACGCCCTTTCCCGGTTGGTTGACGGGCATGATCGGGCTTCTCGTGGGGCTCATCGCCGGTGCCCTTTTGGCCTTTGGAGTTGGCGCCAGCAATGATGACCTTCTGGCGCTGCGTACGGCCATCAAGGGGGCCCAGCGCGGTGAGCGGCCGGCCCGCCCCCAGCACCTGTCCAACGAGTTGGTGGAGCTCTTCGACACCCTGGACCAGCTCGGCGCTGACGTAGAAGCCCGGATGGGGCGTCTCAAGGATCTGGAGGGTCAGGTCGAACGCGGCCGCGAGCAGGATCAAACACGCGCCCGCGAGGTTTCCAGTGCCGAGCAGGAACTGAGCGCGGTAATCGACGAGATGAGCGCTGGTTTTGCCGAACACTCGGCCGGCATCGATCAGGTTTCCAAGTCGATCAACCAGACCGCGTCCGTGCTCGACACCGTGGCCGAGAACGTCGAGCAGCTGGCCGGCAGCGCCGAGGAGAGTTCGTCATCGATTCTCGAGATGAAGGCGACCAGTGACGAGGTCAGCGAGAACATGGGAAACCTCGCTGCCAGCGTGCGCGACACCGTCTCGTCCATCGAGGAGATGGCCTACAGCATCAAGGAAGTCGCGCGCAACGTGGACAACCTCTCGTTGATGGCCGAGGAGACCTCGTCATCGATGAACGAGATGGACGTGTCCATCGACCAGGTGCAGTCCAACGCCAATCAAACCGCGCGCCTATCGGAACAGGTGGCGCTCGACGCCGAGCGCGGCGCCGACGCCATCGGTCGCACCATTCACGAGATCAATCGCATCAAGGAAACCTCCTCCGACGCGGTCAGCGTGATCGTATCCCTGGGGGCACGCATCGAGGCCATCGGTGACATCTTGAACGTCATCGATGACGTCGCCGAGCAGACCAACCTGCTGGCGCTCAACGCCGCCATCATCGCCGCCCAGGCCGGCGAGTACGGCAAGGGCTTTGCCGTCGTCGCCGACGAGATCAAGGAACTGGCGGAGCGCTCGGCGGCTTCGACCAAGGAGATCGCCGGGCTGATCCGGACGATTCAGGAAGAGACCAAGAACGCCATCAGCTCCGTGGAACGCGGTGCCTCCACCGTTGACCGCGGCGTCGAGGTCAGTGCCGAGGCCGAGCTCGCGCTCAAAAAGATCCTCGACTCCTCCCAGAAGTCCACCAACATGGTCGGCGCCATCGCGCGCGCCACCGTCGAGCAGTCCAAGGGCAGCAAGCAGGTCACCGACGCCATCGGTCGCATCGCCGAGACGGTGCAGCAGATCGCCGCGGCCACCACCGAGCAGGCCCGCGGCTCGGAGTTGATCATGGGCAGCGCCGAGAAGATGCGCGTAATCACCCAGCACGTCGAGCGCAGCCAGCAGGAGCAGCAGAACGCCGGGCGCCTGATCTCGACGGCCATCGAAAACATCTCCCAGATGGTCAGCAGCCTGCACAAGGCCCAGCGCCAGCAGACCCGAGCCACCCGCGAGACCGCCGAGGCGGTGGAGCGCATGCGCGATGCCCTGCGCGACAACGACCGGCGCCTGGGCGCCCTGACGGGAGCCAGCGAAAAGCTGCACGCCAGCGTGCAGCGGGGTGTGGATTCCGCCTGATTCGCCTGGATTGGGCCCGATTCGAGAGCGGCGGCACTCGGGGCTGCGTCCGGCGGGGGATTGTTGTACACCATCGGCACCCGCCATGTTCAATCTCGGCATCGGTGAGCTGACCATCATCGCCATCGTGCTCATCATCGCGGTGGGCCCCGACCGTCTGCCCACGCTGATGAAGACCATCGGCAAGGGCCTGCGCACGGTGCGTCAGGCCAGCCGCGACATCCAGAGCACCGTTGGACTCGACGAAATCATGCGTGAGGAGGTGCGGATCGAGCCGCGCGTGCAGCCGCGCCCGGCGCCTCCCAAGACGCTCAGTCGGCCCGCCAGGTCGGCTGCGAACCCGAGCTCGCAGGTGAGCGCGGAGACGGCCGCCACCAGCGCTCCCGGGGCTGTCGACACCGCGCCCGTGCCCGGGGAGGCGGCACAGGGCGCGCAGCAAGATGCACCGGCCGCCGCCGATGCGCCCGCCGCCAGTGCCCCGGTGCCGCTTGCCGCCGCGGGGGCCGTTCCGGCGCCGCCAGCGGCCGCGGGGCCCGTTCCGGCTCCGCCCGCGGCCGCAGGTGCCCTCCCGGCAGCGCCGCCGAAGCCGGATGAGTCGGAGGGGCCGGTCTGATGCCCGACGATCCCCACCCGCCGGTGGTCGAGCCGCCGCCCTCGGCCGAGCCGGAGCTGCCCGAGGACGTGCCGATGACGATCTGGGAGCACGTGGGCGAGCTGCGCACGCGCCTGGTGCGCGTGCTGCTCGGCATGATCCCGGGCGTGGTCGTCGCCTGGGAGTTTCGCGAGTGGCTCCTGGGCTTCCTTTTGGCCCCCCTGACCCGCGCCTGGCACAAGCTGGGCCTGGGCGAGCCGACGATCCACTTTTCCAATCCCATCGATCCCTTCGTCGCCTATTTGAAGATCGCGGTCGTGGTCGGGCTCATCGTCAGCAGCCCCTGGGCTTTCTACCAGGTGTGGGCTTTCATCTCGCCCGGCCTCTACGAGCGCGAAAAGCTCTACGCCATTCCCTTCGTGTTGGCCTCCTCGGTCTTCTTCATCGGCGGCGCCTACTTCGGCTACCAGATCGTGTTTCCGATGGGCTTTGAGACGTTTTTGAGCATGGCCGGAATGCTGCCGGTCGACGGCGTGCGCGTGCAGCCGACGATCATGATCAACGAGTACCTGACCTTCGCCACGCGCATGCTCTTCGCCTTCGGCGTGGTCTTCGAGATACCCGTTTTCGTGAGCTTTTTGGCCCTGGCCGGCATGGTCAACTGGAAGCAGTTGCTCGACTTTGGGCGCTACTGGGTGCTGGTGGCGGCGGTGCTGGCCGCCCTGCTGACGCCGCCGGACGTGGGCTCGCAGTTGATGATGCTGGTGCCGCTGCTGGTGCTCTATTACCTCTCGGTGGGCATTGCCTACCTGATCGGTCCCAAGGTCGAAGAAGAAGAGGTCTAGGTGGTTTTTGGCTCGGGCCGCGCGCCGGGGGTCGCGTCTTCGCTCGCCTTCGCCCTGCGCACTTTTGCGGCCCGCCCCTACGCCAGCAGCGCGCTGGGCGCCGGTGTGGTGCTGTCGTTGCCCGGCGTCTGCTGCGGCATCGGCCTGCTGATGGCGCCCTGGCTGCTGTGCGAGCTCCTGTCGTTGCAGATCTCCGAGGGTCGCGGCGAGCCCGTCACGCGCAGCGCCTCGTGGTTCGGGGCCTGCGCAATTCAACTGGGAGCTGTGCTGCTGATGCTGTCGGTGGCGTGGATCGTGTGGATCGGCCTGGGCACCGAAAACGCCACCGGTGCCGAAGGGGTTCCGCTGCCCCAGGAATTGACGCCGGCGCTGTCGGGGGTGGGTTTTGCGCTGCTGAGCGTGCCGCTGTCGCTGGTCTTCGTGCTGCCCTTCATCCACGCGCCGCTGATCCTGATCGACCGGCGTGGCAGCCTCGGCGGAGCCGTGCTCGAGAGCGCGCGGCTTACGGCCGAGGCCGGGGTGCTGCGCCATCTGTGGCTGTCGCTGACGGCCCACGCGCTGCAGGGCGCACCACTGCTGGCCGTCGTCGCCATCGGCGTCTGGGTCGCGCCCGAGCCGCTGCCCCTGTGGGCGCTTCTGTGCTTGCCGTTGATGGCCGTCAGCGTCGCCCTCGGCCAGGGCATGTTGGTGGGCGCCTACCGCCCGCTGCGCGCCGAGCTGACGCCGCCGAGCGCCGCACGTCCGGAGGGGCGAGCCCCGGCGCCGCTGACGGCGGCGTGGGTGCTTTTGGTGATGGCACCGCTGCTGTCCTTTGCGCTGCTGGGCGCGTCGCTGGTGCGGCCCTCGCAGCTGACGGCCGGCGCCCTGCCCAGCGGCGGTGAGACGCTGATCGATGAGCGCTTGCCCGGCGACGGCTCGGGGCTGTCGCTGCAGCCCCGGGGCACCACCCTCTACATCGAGGCCGACGTTTACGGAGGGCGCGTGCGGGCCAGCGACGGCGGCGGCACCGGAAGACTGCCGCTGCCGACCGGGCAGCCCATCGAGGCGCTGCGGGTGGTGCGCAGGGGCGACCTTTATGGCGTGGAGCTGCGCCAGGCCGGGCGTTCCCACCACTGCTGGGTCGATCGCGCCGGCGTGCGACTCGACGACCACCTGCCCGCCCGCCTCGCAAGCCGCCTGCCCAGCTGGGCGCTGGGGCTACTGCTGCTGTCGCTGCTGACCACCGCCGCCACCATGCTGCCGGTGCTTGCGGGGTTGGCCCGGATGCGCAGGTTTTCGGCGCGCGCGCAGGAGGGTGCCGGAGCTACCCCGCCCGCCGATGCGGTCGCCGAGTTCCGACGGCGCACCATCGCCCGCGCCACCTGGACGGCTCTGCTTCTTTCGCCGCTTTCGCTGTCGGCCCTGTATTTCGCGCTGGGCGCCTTCCTCGGCTTCCAGCTCGGCTGGTAGGCTCGGCTCGCCCGATGGTCCAAGAGCACAAAGAGCATCCAACGTCCGAGAGTCCCGAGCCGGACAGCGGCTCCGTCGAGCGCGCCTTCGAGGTTGGCGACTTCGCGACCGTGCGGCGTCTGCTGTCCTCTGGTGCGGGTTCGGGCGAGGCCCAGCCCCAATCGGGGCGTTTGGTGCGCGCCACCCAGGTCGATCCCGTGCACGCATGGATCCTCTTTGGCTGCTTGCTGCTGCTGCTGGACATTGTCCAGCGCTACTGGATCGAGCCATGAACCATCGAGCCATCGGCCCCATGGCCCTCGCTTTGGTGCTACCGCTGGCGTTGTCTGCGGTGGGGGCCTGCGCCGGTGCCAAGCCGGCTCCCACGCGCGCCCCGGCCGCCGTCGCCGATTACTATCCGCTGCGCGAAGGCAGCGCCTGGTCCTACGACGTCGACGCCGGCAGTGGCGGCACGGTGCTGGCCGTCACCCGCGTCGAGCGCGTCGAGGGCAGCAGCGTCTGGGTGCGCACCGGCGAGGGCAGCGAGCGCTACGAGCTGCATCCCGACGCCATCGGCCGACCCGACCGCGGCGGCCTGTTGCTGCAGGGGCCGCTTGCGCCCGGTTCCAGCTGGGACTCCGGCGGCGGCGCCCGGGCCACCGTGGAAGCGTTCGAGCAGGTGGTCGAGACACGGGCAGGGCGCTTCGAGGGCTGCGTGCGGGTGGTGGAGACCGGCGGCGCCAGTGGGGCCCGCATCGAGACCACCTATTGCCCACGCGTGGGCCCGGTGAGGGTGGTTTCGAGCCTCGATCTCACCCATGGCACGGCCCGTGTCAGCGCCGAGCTGCGCGGCTTTGTCATCGGCGGCGAGTGAGTCCGGCAGGCCGCTGCAGAGGTGCCGTTTCGGTAAGCACCAACGGGTGAAAATAGCGGAAAAATTTATTGTCGCCGCAACGATTCTCCTTGCTCAAGTTCCCGTGATCACGCACGTTTAATAGCATTGAGGCCACCCTGACTGCGGAACCGACCGGGCGGGGGCGGTCTTCCGGTACCACGTAGCAAGGGTTTGCCGAGTCGCGGCACTGAGGGCGTGGTGCCCCCTGCTTGCAAGAGACTCGGATGTCCACCGCCGACCCCCATCAGCCCCCCGAGCGTCCCAACTATCTGTTGCTTTCGGACGTGCATCTCGGCGGCGATCTGGTCCAGCATGCGGCCCCCTGGACCGCCGGACGGCTGGGCGCCGAGCTGGCCCTCGACAGGAAGCTGTCGGCCCTGCTCGCCCACTACCGGCGCGAGCGCGATCCCGAGCGCCCCTGGACCCTGGTGATCGCGGGCGATTTGGTCGACTTCGTGGGCATGTCGGTTTCGGCCCGCGATCCCTCGCGCCTGTCGACGCCGCTGACCGAAGAGGAGCACAGCCATGGCCTGGGCAGTGCCGCCGACCACGCCGCCGAGAAAATGCGCCGTGTGGCCGAGCGCCACCCGACGGTCTTCCGCGCGCTGGCCGAGTTCGTGGCCGACGGGCATGCGCTGTTGATCGTGCGCGGCAACCATGACGTGGAGTTCTACTGGGAACCGGCCCAGCGCGCCTTCATCGATGCCCTGGTCGATGCCCTGGTCGGCCTGCAACCCGAACTCCAGCGCGACGCCGAGGCGCGGGCCGCCTTCGAGCAGCGCATCGAGTTTCGCCATTGGTTCTACTACCGCGACGACCTGCTCTATGTGGAGCACGGCCACCAATACGACGAGGCCTGCGCCTACACCCACGTGCTGGCGCCGCGTTCGCCGCGCGATCCACGGCGGCTGGACTACTCCTTTTCGGACATCCTACTGCGCTTCGTGGTGCGGCCCACGCGCGGACTCGGCTGCGATGGTCACGAGACGACCTCGCTGTTTTTCTACCTGCGGCTGGCGTTTTCCATGGGCATCGGAGGGTGTTTGTCTCTGGGTTATCGCTTCTTCAGCGCCGTCTTCGAGATGATCCGCGTCTGGCGCGACCACCTGGACGAGCGGGCCCGGGCGCTGCGCGCCGAGCACGAACGGCGCATGGCGCTGGTCGCCGAGCGTTTCAGTCTGCAGCTCGACAAGGTGCGCGCGCTGTCGGCGCTGTCGGCAAAGCCCGTGACGCGTCGCTTCAGCGCGATCCTGCGGGCGGTCTTCTTGGACCTGATCGCGGTGGGCCTGGGTGCGGCCGTGCTGCTTTTGGTCGTGGCGGGCTTTCGGCTGTTGCCGCCGCTGCAGCTCGGGCTGCTCGCCAGCCTGATCGCGGCGGGCTTTGTGTTGTGGCTGAAGCGGCCGCGGGCGTTCGACTCGACCCAGGCGCTCCGGGCCGGGGCCGAGGCGGTGGCCAAGGTGTTGCCGGCGCGCTTCATCGTCATGGGTCACACCCACGTTCCGGTCATGGAGTCGGTGGCCGAAGAGAGCGTGTACATCAACCTGGGAGCCTGGGCCGTCGACGATCTGGAGGAGTTCGAAGTCGCGCCCGCGCCCTGCACCTACCTGGTCATCCGCCAGCAGCAGGCGGGGCCCGTCGCCGAGCTGCGCCGCTGGGATGCCGAGCAGGGGCCGGTGCTGCTGCAGACGACCTTCGCGCCGCTGGAATCTGGGGTGCATCTCAGGCCGCTAGATCGCCCCGAGGACGAGCGCGCGGCTTGAGGGCGGCAGCCTGCGCCCGCCGGGAGGCCTCATCCGGCGAGCGCGCGAGCGCGATCCGAGTCCGTCGCGAAAACGACGCCGAATCGCCCGGCTCCCGGGCCGTTCGCTACGGGGTCACGGCGCTCCGGGATCCACGCACGCTCGATTGAAACGAGCCAGCCGGCGGGGCGCTGCCGAAAGCCTTTTTTCCCGGTCGTTTTGGAGGCCTGAGCAGTTGCTCGATCAGGTGCGAAAAGGTATGATGCGTGGATTCGAAGATGCGGTATTCGGTCGCCCCGAGGGAGGCGATACACCGCCAGCGATTTCCACTTGCAAGCCATCGACCCATCGGCGCCCGTGAGCCCGAACGTACAGCCCCACAGGAAGTGGCCGATGGTCACCTGTAACGTCCCGTCGTGGACCCGGGAGCCCCGTCATGGCCAGTGAGTACGGCGAGCGATCGATTCAAGTTCTGGAGGGGCTGGAGGCCGTGCGCAAGCGGCCCGGCATGTACATCGGCGATGTGCACGACGGCACCGGCTTGCACCATCTGGTGTGGGAAGCGGTCGACAACGCCGTCGACGAGCACCTGGCCGGCCACTGCCATCATCTGACAGTCACGCTCGAGGGCGACGGCTCGGTGACGGTCGACGACGACGGCCGCGGCATCCCCGTGGGCATGCACGAAAAGGGCGTCAGTGCTGCTGAGGTCGTGATGACCGTGCTGCATGCCGGTGGCAAGTTTGACAACGACAGCTACAAGGTCTCCGCCGGTCTACATGGCGTGGGCGTCAGCGCCGTCAACGCTGTCAGCCAGTGGTTGAAGATGGAGATTCGCCGCGAGGGCCAGGTCTGGTTCCAGGAGTACCGCGCGGGGCGTCCCGTGGATCCGCTGTCGGCCATCGGTGTCACCGATCGCACGGGTACCAAGGTCACCTTCCGACCCGATCCGCAGATCTTCAGCAACACCGAATTTTCCTTCGACATCCTCAACAACCGCCTGCGCGAGATCTCGTTTCTCAACGCGGGTCTGCAGATTGCGCTCGACGACAAGCGCAGCGGCCGCAGGGAGACCTATCACTTCGAGGGCGGCATTCGCGAGTTCGTCACGCTGTTGAACAAGGCGAAGACTGCGCTGCACTCGGACGTGATCTACATCGACGACGAGCGCGACAACATTCGCGTCGAAGTGGCACTGCAGTGGAATGACTCCTTCAACGAGCAAGTCTTCTGCTACACCAACAACGTCCACAACAGGGACGGTGGCACCCACCTCACCGGCCTGCGCGCCGCCCTGACCAAGACCATCAATGGCTACGGGCAGGCGGCCAATCTGCTCAAGGACCTCAAGCAGGGACTGGGTGGCGACGACGTGCGCGAGGGGCTGACGGCGGTGCTTTCGGTCAAGCACCCCGACCCCAGCTTCGACTCGCAGACCAAGAGCAAGCTGGTCTCGAGTGAGGTCAAGGGCATTGTCGAGCAGGTGATGGCCGATCGTCTCGGTCAGTTCCTGGAGGAAAACCCCGAGACCGCCAAGCGCGTCGTCGAAAAAGCGGTGGTGGCCGCACGGGCGCGGGACGCTGCACGCAAAGCGCGCGAGATGGTGCAGCGCAAGGGCGCGCTCGACATGGGCAACCTGCCCGGCAAGCTCGCCGACTGCCAGGAGAAAGATCCGGCCCATAGCGAGATCTACATCGTCGAGGGTGATAGCGCCGGCGGCAGCGCCAAGCAGGGCCGCGATCGGCGCTCCCAGGCCATCCTGCCCCTGCGTGGCAAGATCCTGAACGTGGAGCGGGCGCGCCTGGAGAAGATGCTGGCCAGCGATCAGATCGGCACGCTGATCACGGCGTTGGGCTGCGGCGTCTACGGCGGCGACAACTTCGAGATCGAGAAGCTGCGCTACCATCGCATCATCATCATGACGGACGCGGACGTGGACGGTTCCCACATCCGCACGCTGCTTTTGACCTTTTTCTATCGGCAGATGCCGGAGATCATCGAACGCGGCTACCTCTACATCGCCCAGCCGCCGCTCTACAAAGTCAGCAAGGGCAAAAAGGAACGCTTCCTGAAGGACGACGACGCGCTCAGCGTTTACCTGCTGGACTCCGGCACCGAGGGGCTTGCGCTGGTCACCGAAAACGGCGGCGGCACGCTACAGGGGCTGCCCCTGCGGCGTCTTTTGGATCAGCTGCTGCAATGGCGGCAGCTGGTGCGCCGCATGGAGCGTCAGATCGAGCCGGCCCTGCTGCAGGCCCTGGTGCGGCACTCGGGTTTGACCCTGGAGGCCCTGGCCGATCGTCCGGCGGTGGAGGCGGCGGTCGAAGCGGTGCGCGCGGCGCTCGTCGAGAGCCATCCGGACCTGCAGCTGACCTCCGAGATCAGCGAGGATCGGGAGCACGGCCGCAACCGCATCCGCTTCGACACGCGCCTGGGTGTCGCCAGCCGCAGCTGCGTGGTGGATTTTTCGTTCATGAGCCAGGGTGACTACGGGCGCCTGGCTGAGATCCAGAAGCTTATCTCCGAGCTGGCGCCGGCACCCTTCGTCGCCCAGGAACTCGACAAGAAGGGCGAGTCGACCGGGGTCCAGCAGCTGCTTGCCGACGTCGACGCCCTGTGGACCCACGTCGACGAGCGCGCCCACAAGGGGCTGCATATCCAGCGCTACAAGGGTCTGGGCGAAATGAACGCCGAGACGCTGTGGGATACCACGATGAATCCGGAGAGCCGGGTGCTGCTCCAGGTGCGCATCGACGACGCCGTCCAGGCCGAGGAGATGTTCAGCATTCTGATGGGCGATCAGGTCGAGCCCAGGCGCGAGTTCATCGATTCCAACGCGATGAACGTGCGCAACCTGGATATCTGAGCGCGCGCCGTCGCGCTGGGCGGACGCGCCCCGTCGCGCTGGGCGGACGCGCGCCGAGACGCAACGGCGACGGGTCCCGCGCCGGGCGTCTACCTTCACATGGCTGACGCCGCCCTTCAGTCCTGTTCGCGGATCATGAACTGGACGCGGCGGTTACGGGCGCGGTTGGCGTCGGTGAGGTTCGGGATCAGGGGGCGGGTGTCGCCGTAGCCCTTGGCCGTGAGGCGCTCGGCGGCCACGCCTGCCGAGATCAACCACTGCTGCACCGACTCGGCGCGGCGCTGGGACAGGGAGAGGTTCTCGCCCGGATTGCCGCGGTTGTCGGTGTGGCCCTGGACTTCGATCAGACGCAGCTGGGGGTTGCGCATCAGGACGTCGGCGATCTCGCTCAGCAGGGCGCTGCTGCGGGCCTGGAGCTCGTCGCTGTTGGTGTTGAAGAAGATCTTTTCCCGCACGCGCACTTCGCGCTTGGTGACCCTGACCTTTGAGTTCTTCGGCTTCGGCGACAGCTGCACGACCGGGGTGGCGGTCTGGCCGGCGCTGACCTCGAAGGAGGCGAGCTTAAGCAAATAGCCCTCGGCCTCGACGCGGGCGCTGTAGCTTCCGTTGGGCAGGTCCGGTGCCGCGAAGGCCCCGGCAGCATCGCTGCTCAGGCTCAGGTTCTTGGGGCCTTGAATCTCCACCCGCGCGCCAGCGACCGGTTGGCCGTTGTCGTCGTTGAGCTGACCCCGCAGGTCGCCGTTCTTGGGTTGCGCCACCAATTCACAGCGCACTTCCACGCGCCCGCCCTTGGCGCCCGCTGGGGAGGGGGCGGTGCCCAGGGGGGCGGCGGCAACCGGCGTCTGACCCGGCTGTGCGCCAGCTGCGGGCTGTGCCGCGGGGGCAGCGGGGCCGGGCGCGGGCACGGTCACGTTGCAGTTGCCGGACTCGTAGTCGGGGTGGGCCAGCTCGAGCTGCACCGTGCCCGCCTCCATGCCGTAGCTGACGAAGCGTCCTTCACCGTCGGTTTGTTGCGTCGTCAGGTCCAGGCCCGCGTAGCGCACGCTGGCGCCATCGATGCCGACACCGCTTTCGCGATCGACCACCAGGCCGGCGATGCGCATCCGCTCGGGCGCAGGGCGCGCCACCTCGCGCACCACCTCGACCTCCTGCACGCGCGCTGGGCCCATGCCGGTGGTGTCGACAGCATAGCCCATGCTGAAGAGCACGGCGTAGCTGCGGTTGGCGGCCAGCTCGCGCACGAAGACGCTGGTGCCGCTCAAGCCGATGTCGACGCCGAGGCCGAAGCTCAGGCCACGCGGGCCCGGATGTAGGCGCGCGCCCAGGGTCAGGGTCGAGGGCATGGCGGCGAAGCCCTCCTTGTCGAGGCAGCCGTCGGTCGGGTCTTCGGGACCGGTGGCGGTCGCCAGCAGCAGGCAGCTGTAGCCCTGGCGGTTGACCGGAATCGACAGGTTCCACTCGGCCAGCGGATGGATGAAGACGCGTCCGCCAGCGTGCAGTGGCATTTCCAGGCCCAGCGTGAAGCTCAGGGCGTCGAGGCGGTTGATGCCGAGGGCAAAGCGCTCGACGCGCGTCAGCAGGTGCCGATCTTCGGTGCCCACGGGTTCTCGCGCGCTCGGGCCCAGGTCTTGATAGCGCTGGGCTTCGACGGCCTCGATGAGGTTGGCGGAGTTGTCGAAGAAGTAGTCGAGGGAGAAGCGGGTGATCAGTGGCAGCGGGTCTTCGAGGCCGCGCAGGTCGGTGCTGAACAGGCCGCGCAGGCCGTAGCTGGCGCCGTCGAAGACCGGTCCGATGTCGCCGACGGCGTTCAGAACCTGCACGCGGAAGTCGGCGCCCAGCGTCAGCCAGGGGGTGAAGCCGTGGAAGGCCTTGATGCCCAGGGTGGTGTCGCCCAGTACCTGCAAGAGCTGGGGGTCGCCCAGGGTATTGGTGTGGGCGTGGTTTTCGATGGCGGCGAAGAGTTCGAGGTAGCTGGTGACGGTGCCGCTGATCGAAAGGGTGCCGCCGAGCCAGCTGTTTTGGTCGCGGGCGTGCAAAAAGTCGTCCTTGACGAAGTAGTCGACGCCGATGTGCAGGCGGAAGCTGCCGACCGGGCCCGAGTTTGCGTCGACCGCCCAGAAACCACCGCTGGGGCCGCCGAAGGTGTTTTGGGTTCGGAAGCGCTGTTCGCGGCCGTCGTCGAGCACCTCTTCGCCCGTTTCTTCGTGGGGCACGGGGGGCGCTTCGTACTGGCCTGCGGGTGCGGCGGCAGCCGCGGGCGCCGGAGCTTCAGTGGCAGCGCCCGCGCCAGCTGTGGCCTGGGTGCTGCCGCTGGCCTGTCCGCCGCTGTCGGTGCTGGCTTCGGCGCTGACGTCGGCGTCGAATTCGTCGGCGAACTCCGCTTCGACCTGGGCCCGCGCGGGGGCGCCCCGGCCGATGACCAGGCCGAGGAGGCAGAGGGTGATGAGCGAGGTGGTGCGCGCGGAGCCCCGCCCCGCCCGGTCTATGTTGGCCAGCATCATCGAGCTCGAACTCCTGTATTCACGATCCATCCGGAGGGCAGCTTTGCCGGACGGGCTTCGGCGATCACACGCCGTACCGGCTCGACGCTCGCGCGGTGCGCGGCGGGAGCCGGTTTGGCCCACGCCCCATCGGTCACGAGCAGCCCCCACAGCAGCATCCCCAGCGCAAAGCGGTGAATCACAGCGGTCTTCTATCACGGTTGTCCGTCGCCTCCCATCATTCGGCGGCTCCGGGGCCCAAGGCTGGGACCCGAACGCCTGACCACGCTTCGTGCGCGCACTGTGATCCAAAGCACTTCCGCGTCTGCCGCTGCCGTCCGTACACCACCCGGGATCGTGGACCCACCCAATCCCGGGCCGCGAGCGCCTGTCCGAGGCTCACCCATGGCTCGATTCCCCTTGTAGTCGCTTTGGTGCGGCCGGATTTCCGGTGGCATCGGCGCTCGGTCCAGCATGGGTCCGCTGGGCGAGAGGCTCCACTTTTGTGCAGTGCGCAGCCGACTTTGCTAGCTTCCGGCACATGCGTACAGCTGCCCTTCGTACCCCGCTCCTGCTGCTCGCGATCGCCCATGCCGGCTGCCGCCATTCAGGTGCCGCCGAACCCGCCGCGCCGACCGCGGGCCAGCCCAAGAGCGATCGCGCTGCGGCCACGGCCGGCGCCGCGGCGCTGCAGCCGGCCGCCGACCAGACCGCCGCCGCGCCCGCCGCGCCCGAGCCCGCGCCCGCCGCCGAGATCGTCTTCGATCTGGCGCGCAGCGTCGAGCGCGCCGAGCTGCGCCGCGGGCGCGAGCTGCTGATCGATTACGGCCACGCCGGCGCCGACAAGTACACGCTCGGCGGTTGGCTGACCGGCGCCAGCGACAGTCGCGTGCTCGACGAGGCCAGCTGCCTGATCGTGGGCGGCAAGGTGGTCAAGCTGCTGTTGCCGGCCGAGGCCGCGGGGGCGGCGCGTTTGACCATGCGCCTGCGCGGGCTGCGTCCGGGGCCGCTGACGGTGCACATCAATGGCGCAAAGGTTTCCGACCTGGCGCTGGGCGGCAGGGACTTCGACCGCTTCGAGCTGCCGCTTCCGGCGGGCCTGCTCAAGCCCGGTGAGAACCTGTTGCAGCTGCGCGTTGTGCGCACCGGCAGCGCCCGCGGTGTACCCAAGGCCGGTCTCGCCATCGACTGGATCGCCCTGGGGCCCGGCGCCGGGGCGGAAGGCGCCCAGGCCGAGCTTTCGCCGCCGGCCCTGACCGACCTGCTCGACGGCGAGCCGGGGGCAGGGCGGCTGCGCATCCCCGCCGGTCACTCCTTGGCCTACAGTTTTGAGGTGCCGAAGGGGGCGGAACTCAGGGGGCTCCTGCGCGCCGGTGACGGCGCCAAGCCCGGCGCCGAGCTGGGCCTTTTGGTGGAGCGCGACGGCGCGCCGCCCCAGCCGCTCGGGGGTCAAGCGGCGGTCGAGGCCGAGCGCCCGCTCCGGCATTCGCTCGCCCAATATGCAGGCCAGATCGTGCGTCTGACGCTCAGCGCCAAGGCTGGCGACGTCGTGCTGAAGGCGCCGGCCCTGGTGGTGCCCGCGCGCGGCGCTGCGCGAAAGCAGCCGCCGCCGGTCAAGAACGTGGTGGTGGTGCTGGTCGACACCCTGCGCGCCGACAAGCTCAGCCCCTACAGCCCCGAGACGCGCGTCAAGACACCGGGCCTGACCACGTTCTTGAAGACCGCGGCCGTGATGAAGAACGCCCGCACCCAGGAGAACTGGACCAAGCCCTCGGTGGCGACGCTCCTGTCGTCGCTGTTGCCCTGGGAGCACAACGCCGTCACCGGCGATGCCAAGGTTCCGCAGTCGGTGGAGCTTCTGCCGGAGCTTTTGCGCAAGCGCGGCTTCTACACCGGCTCGTTCATCGCCAACGGTTACGTCTCAGATAAGTTCGGCTTCAAGCAGGGTTGGCATACCTACAGGAATTACATCCGGGAAGGGCGCCGCACCAAGGCCCAGTACGTGGCCGCCGACGTGCTCGACTGGCTCGACAGTCGCCCCAAGGACAAGCCGTTTTTGCTCTACATGCACACCATCGACCCGCACGTACCCTACCGGCCGCCGACGAGCTTCGTCTCGATGTACGACGAGCCCTATAGCGGCAAGGTCGACTTCAGCAATACCGCCACCCTGCTCGAGAAGATCAAGGTCGGCTCCGTGGCCCTGCAGGATCGCGACAAGCGCTACCTGGAGGCGCTCTACGACGCCGAGATCAGCTACCATGACGTGCACTTCGCGGCCGTCATGGAAGGCCTCGAAAAGCGCGGTCTGGCCGACGAGACGATGGTGGTGGTCACCGCCGACCACGGCGAGGAGTTCTGGGATCACGGCTCGGTGGGCCACGGCCACAGCGTTTATGATGAGCTGCTGCACGTGCCGCTGATCGTGCGCATCCCGGGCTTGACCGAGGGCAAGCAGGTGGTGGAGGACTCGGTGGGGCTGGTCGACGTGATGCCGACCATCCTGGAGGCCCTGGGCCAGGAGGTCCCGGAGCACCTCTCGGGGCGTTCGTTTCTGCCTGAGCTGCGCGGCCAGCGGCCGTCGGCGCCACGCACGGCGGTCAGTGGCTTCATGACCGGCTGGCGCACATTGAGTGTCGGTCGCCTCAAGTTCATCCAGCGCACGCTCAAAGACGTTTGGCTCTACGACGTCGAGAGCGATCCGAGCGAGAAGAAGGACTTGGCCGAAAGTCATCCCATCGCCCTGCGCTACGCGCGCGGCATGTTGGGGCTGACCCTGGCCGAGCAGGAGCGGGGCTCGCAGCCTTCCCAGGCGCAGCCGTCGGAGGCAAAGCCGCGTGCGCCCAAGCGCAAGCACCGCCAGGAAAAGACCACCATCGACGCCGAGACCGAAGCGCAGCTGCGCGCCCTGGGCTACGTGGGAGCCGCTGCCCCTGGCGCCAGCGGTCAGTAGCGACTCGATCGAGACTGGGCGGCCCGCCCGCGCTACCCTGCGCCCATGTTTGTTTTCGATCGACCCCATTCGCATGCAGGCCCTGCCGTCGCCGCTTCCGCGGTGCTCTTGCTGGCCTTCGCCTGCGGGTCCGGCGCCGAGCAGGCGTCGCCCGCGCCCGCCCCGGCCGCCCAGGCGCCGGCCGCCCCCGCCGGGCAGGCACCGCCAGCGGCCGCCGCAGCGGCCCCGGACTCGGCCTCGAAGGGCCCCGCCCCGGTGCTCGAGGCCTACCTGCAGATCCAGGAAAAGCTCGCCGCCGACGATGCCGCTGGCGCCAAGGCCGCCTTCGGCGCGCTGCAGGGGGCACTGGCCAAGCTGGCCGCGCCGCTGCCGGCGTCGCTCGGTGCAGTCATCGAGGCCGCCGCCCAGAAGGGCGCCAGCGCCGATGCCATCGATGCCCAGCGCGAGGCCTTCGACGCACTCAGCAAGCCCGCGATCGAGCTGCTGCGCCAGGATGACAATCCGCTGGCAGAGAGCTTGCAGCTGGCCCACTGCCCGATGGCCTTCGACAATCGCGGCGCCGCCTGGCTGCAGCGCAGCGGCACGCTGCAAAACCCCTACTTCGGTGCCGAGATGCTCACCTGCGGCGCCGTCGACGCCACCGTCGCCAGCGCCGCCCGCCTGCCGCCCGCCAAGTGAGCGCGGCCAGGGCGAGCAGCAAGCCGGGCCGCAGGCCCAGCGGGCTGCGCGCGGCGCTGCCCTCGGCACCCGGAGCCAGCACCGCGCAGCTGTCGGCATCGAAGCAGCGCGCGGTGAAGCCTCCGATCGGCGCGTAGTCGACGGCCTTGCACGCCAGGTGCTGCTCGCCGGCGCCGAAGGTCTCGCAGATGCCGGCCACATCGTCGCTGGTCAGGAAGCGCTTGCGGATCTCGCCCAGCTCCGCCTCGCCGTGCATGGCCGCGGTGGGCACCGGCGTGTGTCCGAGGCCCAGGAAGTGCCCGGCCTCGTGGGTGACCACGTTTTGCAGGTCGAACTGCCCTTCTGGGCAGGGTCCGTCGCAGATCGACAGCTCGCCCATGGTCTCGTTGATCTGCATGTCGGCGTCGAAGATCTGCCCGCTCTCGGGGGAGTGGAAGATCAGGGTCAGGCCGAAGGCCTCCGCGGGCAGCCCGCGCTCGGTCCAATCCTCGACGAAGATGATGCTGTTGGTGTTCTTGTCGCGGGGGGCGTGCTCGGGGCTGCCGCACTCCGAGAGCCCCTCGGTCTGGCGCAGATCCAGGTCGAGGGGGCCGTCTTCGCACTCGACCTGGCTCCAGGTCTGAAACGAGCGGTCGACGGTATCGCGCAGCTCCGAAAGCGACGGCACCTGCTTGCTGCGCTCGACCACGGAGTAGCTGATGCAGGCGCGCTGCCAGGAAAGCGGGCTGCCGCCCTCGGGGCATTGTGAGACCGAGCGCTCGGCCAGGGGCCTGTCGGTGGTCAGGCGGCAATAGGCGCCGGTCGTGGCCGGCCACAGGCCGCAGGCCACGAGCGCGGCTGTGGTCAGTGCGGGCAGCGCCGCGCGGCCGGGCCTGGGAAGCTGTCCAGCGGTGTCGATCACCGCGGGGGAGATCCGTCACTGCCCCCCCGCTCGGCGGCGATCAATGCGCTGATCTGTCCGCGCAGGGTGGAAAGCGGCAGCGGCTGCGCCAGTGCCGGACCGGCGCTGACCAGGCGATCGTCCTCGATGTGCATCAGCGCCGCCCCCTGGCCGCCCGGAATCACCATGGGTTCGGCCTGCTCCATGGCGATCGGCATCACGCCCTGGGACATGCCGACGCAGTTGAGTTCGCCGGTCGAGGGATTGAGGCGCAGAAAGACCAGGGCCCGCTCGCCCAGGCTGAAGGTGGCCTCCCCCGGGACCTGCATGGCCAGGTCCCCGATGCGGCCGCCCAGGCGCGTCACCACCAGCGTGCTGCCGACGGCGGCGCCGCCGCGCAGGCTCTCGTGCACCTCAAGGCTGACGTCGGTCACGATGGTGCGGCGGCGGTACTGCTGCCGGCTGCTGCGCTCGCGGGCGGTGGCGACCACGATCAGATCCGAGCGCTTGACCAACTCGGCCAGGTCCAGGGCTTGCACGACGCTGGCCTGGGCGGGTGACGCCAGGGGGACGGCGAGCACGGCGGTGGCGAGCAGGGCGGGGCCGAGCAGCGGGGCGGTCGTCAGGCCGAGCCATGGGGCCAGGCCGCACCACGGAAAGCGGCCCTTGCGCGGGGATTTCGAGCGTGCGTCGTCGTTCATGTGGCTCCGTGCGAGCGCGCGCCCGCGCGTGCCGGCGCCGGCCGCAACCACAGCCACAGCGCGGGCGCCGCGAGGGCGACGTCGATCCCCACCTTAGCCCAACTCACCTGACTTTCGACACCCGCCCCGAAGCAACCGCAATTGAGGTCGATGCCGCGCAGCTTGGCCTGGGCCATGGCGGCGGCGAAGGCCAGCAGCAGCGCGCCGGCCAGGGCGCCGCCGCCGGCCAGGTGGGAGCGCGAGAGCAGGGCCGCGCCGACCACCAGCTCGAGCACCGGCAAAAGCAGCGCCGCGGGGCCGGCCAGGGCCTCGGGCAGCAGCCGGTAGTTCGCGATGTCGGTGGCCAGGGCACCCGGATCGGCGAGCTTGGTGACCCCTGTGTAGAGGAAGATCCCAGAAAGCAGCAGGCGCGCCAGTCCGTGGGCGAGGGCAAAGGCCCCTGCCGCCGAAGCGCCGGAGTGGTCGGTGGTGGGCGCCGGCCGGCTCGCGCTGCTCATCGCGGCCCCTCGCAGTGGTGGCACAGGCCGGACTCGGCAGGGTAGGCGTTGTCGAGCCAGCTGGGCATGCCGCCCTCGAGCACGCGTACGTCGGCCAGGCCGGCGGCCGTGAGCTGGCTGGCGATCCGAAGCGAGCGCTCGCATTGGCTGTCGGCGTCGCAGTAGGTCACCACCGTGGGCGCGCCCCGCAGGGCGGTCAGCAGGGAGGCGTCGGGCTCGCCCGCCTCCGGCGGAATGTGCAGCGAGCCGGCCACGTGCCCGGCCTCGAAGTCCCCGCGGCTGCGGCAGTCGACGAAGGTCGCGGCCCCCCGATCGGCCAGGGCCCGGGCCTCGCGCTGACTGACCCAGCGCACCTCGGCCGCCAGCGCCGGGTCCCCTGCGCCACAGGCGGCGGCCCCCTCCAGCTCGGGTGGAGCGGTGCTCGGCAGCCCCCTCAGGGCGCCCAAAATCAGGGCGCCGAGGACTGACACTGCGCAAATTCTCAGGATTTGAGCCACTGCCGGCATCGGGCGACACCAGGGCTGTCAACGCGCCTGCGACCCATCATGGCATGAAGCCCGCTGGGTGCCAGTGATGACAGGGTCCGCGTTGACAGCCCCATGACGGACGAATATCAAGGGCGGCCATGATAGGGAATCGTTTGGTTGCGTGCGCCCTGCTGGGGCTTTCCTTGGTGCTCGGCGGCTGCAATCTGCAGGCGCTGCTGATCCGCGGCACCGTCGACAGCACCGCGGAGTTCTCCGAGGAGAAGGCCACCCAACTGGCCGACCCCACGATGGTAGGGCCGGTGATCGCGGCCGGCACCGTGACCAACGAGGGCCTGCTCTACTTCGTCGACGACTACGAGCCGCTGCTTTTGGGCACCATCTTCTCCAACGTCGCCTACGGTGTCGGCTGGCTTTTGGCCGAGTCGCACCAGGCCGAAATCGAAGGCAACTTCGACAAGGCCGAGGAGATCAACGGCCGCGCCGGTCTGCTTTTTGCCCGTGCGCTTTACTACACCAAGCGCATGTTGCGGCTTCGGGATCCGGGGTTCGACGCGGCGGTGGCCAGCGGCACGGCGGACTTCTCGAGGTGGGTGGACGAGAACTTTTACGAGGAAGAAGACGCCAACGCCCTGTTGACCGCCGGCATGGCCTATCTGGTCGCGATGATCGAGTCCGAGGAGGGTCTGGCCGCTGCCGTCGACCTGCCCTACGCGCGTTACATGATCGAGCGTTCCATCGAACTCGATCCCGAACTCAACGGTGGCCAGGGCCTGATGATGATCGGCGTCATGGAGTGCACCATGCCCGCCATGCTCGGCGGTCGCCCCAAGGTCGGTCTGGCGATGATGGAGAAGGCCGCCAAGATGGAAAACCGCGGCAACCACGGCATCCTGGTGGCCATGGCCGAGCGCTGCGCGGTGGCGCTGCAGGATCGCAAAATGTTCAAGTCCCTCCTGATGGAGGTGATCGAGGCGGGTGACGTCGAGGAATACCGACTTCCGAACAAGTTAGCCCGCCATCAGGCCGAGCGCCTGCTCAAGCAGATCGACGAGTTCTTCTACGACTGATCGCTGCTTTGTGAGCGCTGCGTTGCCGGGCTTGTCCGGCTGTGCTCGTCGCTTGCGGCCCGGTCTCCCGATGGGGTCGCCGCTGTGCTCGCTCAACCTGCAACTCCCTAATGACGAGCCAACGTGTCGGCACCGACGAGAATAGCTGCCATGAACGAAACCTTACGTCGCATCGACCGCGCCTGGGCGCGCGGTGAAGGCTGGCTTACAGTCGGCGTCCTGATCCTGATGGTTCTGGTCGCGGGCTTTCAGGCCTTCATCCGCAATCTCACGCGCTGGGATATCCAGTGGGCCAACGAGATGCTCACCGACATCGAGTGGGCCGACTCGCTCTTGCGCAAGGGAACGCTGTGGCTGGCGTTTCTGGGGGCCTCGCTGGCCACCCACAAGCACAAGCACATCGGCATCGACATCCTGCTTCGCATCGCGCCGGCGCGTGCCAAGTACACGATGCTCGCCATCAGCGGTGTGCTGGCCGGCGCCATCACGTTGGGGCTGACCTATTCGTTTTCCAGCGCGGTGTATCTGAACCTCACCGAGCGGCCCATCGAGTACGAGATGCTCGGCGAGGGCGGCTCGATGCATGTCTGCGATGCCAGCGACAAGCAGGTCGCGGCCCTCGAGGACTTCGACAAGCCCGCCTATTTCTGCGCCTTCCGCTCGGTGCTTGGGGCGCTAAGCGTGCCGGCCGAGACGCCGGGCGCTGCCTTTCAGCTGATCGTGCCGCTGATGTTCTTCGCCGTCAGCCTGCGCCTCTTCGCCCAGGGCATCCACGCGGCCACCGTCCTGTCGGGAGGTGATACCGCCATCGCCGCTGCCGAGGCGGAGGAACGAAGACGCTTGCAGGCGCAACAACAGTCGGTCAGGCCTCCAGAGCCCGACGGCACGGCTTCCGACGACTCCGAAGCGGACTCCGAAGCTGCCAGCGATAAGGAAGGGGGCCAGTCGTGATCGTATTTGTCGGCTTGATTCTGCTGGCGCTGCTGGGCGCTCCGCTCTTCAGCCTCTTCGGTGCAGCGTCGATGGCGCTCTTCCTGGGCATGCCCGAGGGCACCTGGGCGTCGGTCGCCATCGACGTTTTCAGCGCCAAGTTTGCCGAGAGCCCCACGCTGATGACCATTCCGCTGTTTACCTTCGCTGGCTATCTGCTAGCGGAGGCGGGCACGCCGCAGCGTCTGGTGGCGCTGTCGCGGGCCTGGCTCGGCTGGATGCCGGGTGGTCTGGCGCTGGTCTGTCTGATGATGTCGGCCTTTTTCACCACCTTCACCGGTGGTAGCGGCATCACCATCGTGGCCGTCGGCGGCCTGCTGTTGCCGGCGCTGGTCAGCGAGAAGTACCCCGAGGACTTCTCCATGGGCCTGGTCACCACCGGTGGCTCGCTCGGTCTTCTTTTTCCGCCCAGTGTGCCGCTGATTCTCTACGGCATCGTCGCCGGTCTGGTGATCGACAAGGTGCTGGTGGCGGGCATCCTGCCGGGCATCGTCGTGGTCTTCGTCTTGGCCATCTACGGCGCCATCGTGGGCATCCGTGGCGGCGTCGCGCGCCGGGGCTTCGCGATGAGCGAAGCGCTTCAGACCCTGTGGGCGGCCAAGTGGGAGATCGCGATTCCCATCGTCTTGCTCGGCGGTTTCGCCACCGGCGTCCTGCGTCTGCACGAGGCCTCGGCTTTCACCGCCGTCTACGTGCTCTTCATCGAGGTCTTCGTCTACCGCGACATCAACGTGCGCAAGGACCTGCCCGGCATCGTGGTCGAGTCGATGACCCTGGTCGGCGCCATCCTGGCGATCATGGCCACGGCCATCGGCTTCAACAGCTGGATGATCCAGGCCCAGATCCCGACGCAGCTTTTGGCTTGGATGGAGTCGATCGTCTCCTCGCAGGTGGTCTTTCTGCTGACCCTCAACGTGTTCCTGCTGGTCGTGGGCATGTTGATGGACATCTTCACCGCGGTCGTGGTTGTGGTGCCGCTGATCCTGCCGATGGCCTACGCCTACGACGTCGATCCCTACCACCTGGCGATCATCTTCCTGCTGAACCTCGAGATCGGCTACCTGACGCCCCCGGTCGGTATCAACCTCTTCATCTCCTCGATTCGCTTCGGCAAACCGGTCACCTATCTCTACCGCGCGGTGCTGCCCTTCATCGGCATCCTGCTGGTGACACTGCTGATCGTTTCCTACATTCCCATCATCACCACCTGGTTGCCCGACCAACTCTCAGTGGAAGATGAAGTGCGCTCGCTGGGCGGCGGCTACGTGGCCGAAGACTCCTTCGGCGACGAGGACGACGAGATGCCGATGCAGCCGCCCGACGGTGGTGTCGACGATTTCTGGGGCGACGACGATGACGATGACGCCAAGGACGGCGGCGCCGACGCGGCGGTCGATGGTGGCAAGGCGGGCGGCGGCGACGAGTTCGGGCTGACCGAAGAGGAAGAGCGCGAAATCGAGGGCTTGCCCGACAACTGAAGCGTGAGTGCGGGCGTGGCGGGACGCACGGTGCGACGCGCCCGCGCCCGCCGTTGAAGCGTGAGCGCGGGCGTGGTGGGACGCGAGGTGCGACGCACCGTGCGACGCGCCCGCGCCCGCGCCCGCGATCGCCGTTGTGGACTCAGTCGCCGTCGAGGTCAGAGAAGTCCGACTCGTCGACGACCACGTCTTCGCCCTCTGCATCGGCGGCGACGGGTTCGAGTTCCGGGTCGTCGGCGCCGTCCCAGCTGGCCCCATTGCGCGAGGCCGAAGTCTCGAAGCCGGCGTCGATGGCAGCCTCGAGGGAATGGGCCGAAGCTTCGGCGTCGCCGGCGATGTCGGCGCTGGCCAGGTTTTCCATCGCTGCGGGCGCGGCCCCGGCTGCCGTGGCTTGCGCCTGCGCAGCCGCATCGCGCGGGTGGGGCGCAGGTCCGACCAGCAGAGCGGGGTCGACGTCGGGCCAGGGGGGACGCTCGGGTACCGGCAGGCCGGAGCCGTTGTAGCGGAACAGTCCGGACGAAGCGCGCGCTTCGGGGCGCTGCGGTGGGACCGGCGCCCAGTGCACGCCCAGGGCCGGTCGCGTCAGGATGCCTGTGGGCATGAGTTCGGAGGTCAGCGATGGCATCCCGGGCGGCGGTGCCGGCTCGGATTCGGCGGCGTAGGCCGCTGCGGGTTCGGCTTCGGCGGCATAGGCCGGCTCGGCGGCTTGCTCGAAGCCATCGACCTCGAACGTGTCCTCGGTGACGGCCGGCTCCATCGGTGCGTCCATGGCTGGCGCATCGGCGTCGTCGGCCACATCTTGCTCGCTGACCAAGTAGGTCGTGGGTTCTTCCTCGAAGCCCTCGCTTTCACCGGCTTGGGCTTCTTCGGCCACGGGCGCTTCCTCGACGGCCTCTGGCTCGGGGGCCCCTGCGCTGTCGGCCGCCGGCTGCGCGTAGGCGGCGTTGCGCACCGTGACGATGTAGTCGTAGACCGGCTGCGAGCGCTCGTCGAAGTCCAGCGAGTCGAGCAGTGTCTCGAAGCGGCTCTCAGGGGGCACGGTATTGCCCTGGTCACTGACCTGGGCGGTACGTCCGCTGCCGGCGAAGGCCGGAGTGCCGTCGGCCAGCAGCACCACGAAGTTCACGCTGTCGCCCGCGGCGCACTCGTCGGCCAGCGGCACCAGCAGACGCTCGCCGTCGGCCCGGTTCATATAACCCTGAGCCAAGGCGGCGACATCGGGGAAGGCCGTGGCCACGGAATACAATTCGTCACTCATCGTCGGCTCCCTCGTCATCGTCGGTTTCGAGCGCGCGGGTCTGGCCGCTGCCATCGTCGAGCAGGACCTCGATTCGCCGTTCGGCCTCGTCGAGGCGTAGATTGGCGAGTCGGGCCAGGGCCACGCCGCGCTCGAAGGCTTGCAGGGCTTCTTCGAGCGGCGCTTCACCCTCTTCGAGCTCGCCGACCACGCTCTCGAGCTTGGTGAGCAGGGCTTCGAAGGGCAGCTCCTTGTCCTTTTCGGCGCGGGCGTGACCGGCTTTGGGCTGTGGCATCGGCTCTCCTACGGTCGCTGCGCCCGCGGGGCGCGCCGACGCGTGATTGCGCGTTAACGATGCCCGAGCGCGTCGTCGCTGGTCAACCATGTGTGGCGGGGGCTTCACTGGGGTGACAGCCGGATCTCGGCGTCGCCCGCGGGCAGTCCCGGAATGAAGATCTCGCGATCGCCCAGGGGCTTTTGGCGCAGCCAGCGGCCGTCGGGCAGCAGCACGTCGACCGCCGGATTGGGTCCGAGGCGGTCGTCGCTCGGCTCGATCGCAAGGTGCAGCACGCGCGGGCCGCGACTTTCGAGGGTTCGGGTGTCGGCGCCGCTCAGGAGCTTGTGCAGCGTCGAGCGCACCGCGCCATCGCGCTCGATGTGGAAGTGGCCGCGCAGCTCTCGCCGCAGGGAACTGGTCTGCTCGGCTTTGGTCGTGGGCAGCGTGGCCAGGGCCATGATCGCAGCGAGCCGCAGCCGGGGGGCCGGATCGTCGAGGGCCGACAGCAGCGGGCGGCGGCCACGGGCATCGCCCAGGATGCCCAGGGCCTGGGCTGCCGCCACCCTCAGGCGCGTCGGGCCGCGTCCAGCGAGCCGGGCGCGCAGCTCGGCGCGCAGGGGCCGCGGCGGGGCAGGGCGCATCCCGCGGGTGGCACTGGCGGCGAGCAGCAAAGCTTCGGGTCCCGTCTCGGGGTCGTCGAAGCGAGCCTTCAGGGCCTGCCAGGGGGGCCGCAGCGAAAGCGCCACCGCCGCTTCCGCCATGCGTCGGAAAACTTCGGGGTGGGGCTCTCGTAGCAGCGCCGGCTCGAGCGCAGCGGCGGCTTTGGCGGCCGCGCCCCAGGCCAGGGCTTGGGCGGCGGCGGCGCGCCAGGCCGGATCGCTGGCGCCCAGGGCCTCGCGCACCGCCTGGGAGATCTGTGGATCGGCGGCCAGGGCCAACAGCCGCAGGCGGCGCGGCGAGCGGGGCAGCTCGCGCAGCTGCGAAAGGGCCCGGCTCCGCAGCGCCGGGCTGAGCTGCTGGCCCCAGCGCCGTAGCGCGATGGCCACGGCTGACGCCGCGGCCTGGCGGTGTTTCTTCTGGGATAGCAGCGCGGCAAGGCCCGGCTCGCCCAGGCGCGAAAGCGCGCTGGCGGCGTCGGCGTCGCCGCTCTGTTCAAAGCGTGCCAGCAGCAGTGGCAGCCAGCTGGGGTCGGGGGTGTCGCCGGTGAGGATCGATGCCGCCTCGGCTGCGCTTTTGGCATTGGCGAGGGCCCTGGCCAGGGCCGGCCGTGCGCGCGCCGGATCGGCCCGTGAAAGCGCGCGCAGCAGTGGGACGCGGTCGACGGGCTCGGCACGCGCGAGGGCTTGGGCCAGGCGCGCCCCGTCGCCGGCGGTGGCGATCTGCGGCAGGCTCGCGGCCGCTGCAGCGCGGGTCGCTCCGTCCGGGTCGGCCAGGCGCTCGAGCAGGGCTTGTAGCAGCGCCCGCTGCTCGGGGCTCGCCGGCTCGCCTGGGCCCAGGGCTCCCAGGGCGGCAGCGGCGGCGGCGCGCAGCTGGGACTCGGGGCTTGCGAGCTGGGACAGCAGTGCCGCTCGCGCCGGGGCGGCGGCCCTGCCGATGGCGTCGAGGGTGGCGGCGGCCCCCAGCCCGCCCGCTCCCCCCAGGGCGCGCTCCAGGTCGGGCACGGCGGCTGTGCCGATGCGGGCCAGGGCACGGCTGGCGGCCGGGGCCCGCTGGGGATCCTCCAGCGCCCTGAGCAGGGCTGTGCGCGCCGGGCCGCTGCCGATGGCGGCCAGTGCCAGCAGCAGCGATGCGGGCGGGCGGCCGGAGCTCTTGGTCAGCAGCTTGGCCAAGGGCGCGGCGGCCTGGGGGGGCGCGCGCCGGGCCAGGGCCGTGAGAATGGCGTCGCGCAACAGCGGTGGGGGCTTGCCGCTGAGGCCGCCCAGCAGCGCCTCGGTCGCCTCGTGCTCGGGGCCGTGGCGCCCCCAGCGCCGGGCCAGTGCGATGCGCCTGGTCAGCGGCAGCCGCGCGTCGTCGAGGGAGCCCGGGTCGGGGCGCAGCTCGGAGAAGGGCTCGAGCCAGCCCTGGGCGCCGGCCCAGTTCGGCGGCAGAGCGAGCCACAGGGCCAGCCACAGCGCTTTCGCCGCCTTCGAGAGGGGGCTGGACTTGCCGGTCGTCACGCCCGCCACAGTACGCCGACGGCCGGCGCGGATCATCCACCTCGCCCCGCAGGTCGCCATCGGGTAATAATCGCCCTTTCCTATGGCCTCGGCCCTCCCAAAGCCATCGGTGATCGTGCCGGGCAACTACGATGGTGTTCACCGGGGCCACCAGGCGTTGTTGCACAGTGCGCGGGAACTCGGCCGCGAGCACGGCTTGGCCACCGTGGTGCTGACTTTCGACCCCCACCCGGCCACGGTGGTCGCGCCGCAGCACGCGCCCAGTCCCCTGACCACCATCGCCCGACGTCGCGAGCTGCTGCTGAGGGCCGGCGCCGACGGCGTCATCGTTCAGCGCTTCGACCGGGAGTTTTCCCAGCAGCCGCCCGAGGCTTTCTTGGCCGGGCTGCTGGCCCAGGGGGCGCGTGGGCTGGTCGTGGGGCCCGACTTTCGCTTCGGTCGCGACCGCGCCGGAGACCTGGAGCTGCTGGGCCGTTTTGCCGCCGAGCACCGGTTGCAGTTGCGCGTCGAGCAACCGTTCCTGCTCGAGGGCCTGCGGGTGTCCTCGAGCGCCGTGCGACAGGCCCTGAGGGAGGGGCAGGTGGGCGCGGCCAGCGAGCTGCTGGGGCATCTGCATGACGTGGGTGCCGTCGTCATCCGCGGCGACCAGCGCGGGCGCCAGCTCGGCTTTCCCACCGCCAACCTCGAGCCCGAGCCGGTGCTGCTGCCGGCCGACGGCGTGTATGCGGTGGTGGTGCGTGTACCCGCCGACGGGCGCTTGCGTCCGGGTGTGGCCAACTTGGGCCAGCGCCCCACCTTTGATGCCGGGCGATCGGTCGAGGTCCACCTGCTCGATGGGGCCGAAGACCTCTACGATAAATCGCTGCGGGTCGCCTTCGTCGAGCGCATCCGCGGCGAAAAACGATTTTCGGGGCGCGACGCCCTGGTTGCCCAGATCGGGCTGGATTGCGCCCGCGCGCGGGAACGACTGGAAGGCTTCGAACGCGAAGCGATGGAGAAGATTGCGTGGATCTGAACAGTCTCGAAGCCTGGAGTCGACAGATGCTGGAAGACGAGGCCCGTCGTCTTGGCATCAAGAGCCCTGAGTTCCGCACGCGCCGCGACCTGATTCGCTTGATCGTGAAGAACCGCTATGGTGATCAACTGCAAGTCGGTCGCGAGATGCTGGCACGGGGCGTCCGTGGCGCCCAGGGCGCGCGGGATCTACTCGGGGTAGCGCTTGGGTCCGCGCTGTCGAACATGCCCGAGCCTTTCGATGCGTTGATACGCTTGAGGAACCAGGTGAGCCTGCCGCGGCGGCGCTCGCGTCGACCTGGGCCGATGCAGAGTCAGCCCCCGGGCTTTGGTGTCTCGGAGGCCGAGTGGGGTCGGCAAGGCGAGGGCCGGTGGGGTCCACAGCGGGCACAGGCCGCGGTGGAGGATGGGCAGGCGGGCGTCGGGGCGGTCGCCGAAGCGGCGGCGGACGTGGCCGAGGGCGAGCTCGCTGCCGCCCGGGCCGCCCGGCAAACCGCCGAGGCGAGCGAGCGGCCTGCGGAACCCGAGGCGGTGGCTGGGGTGGCTGAGGCTGCCGAGCAGGGTGCAGCGGTCGCGTTGGATTCGGGGGAGCAAGCGCCGGAGGATGCGGTCTCGGAGGCGCGGTCGGTGGTGGCTGCGGTGACGGAGTCGCAGGAGGCCGCGGCGGAGCCCCCTGGGGATGCAGCCGAGGCTGCGGTGGCCCGATCGGCGCAGGAAGCGGACGTGGGGTCGGCCGAGCCTGTGGCGGCAGTGGCGGAGTCGGTGGCGGAAGCCGTGGCGGCGTTGTCGGAGCCTGGGGCCACGGCGGGCGGGGATTTGGGTGCGCAGGCGGCAGCGGCGGTGGCGGTCGTCGAGGTGCAGCCGTCCGCGGAAGCGGTCGAAGCTGCGGCCGTCGAGTCCGCGGTGGAAGCGGTGGCGGCGTCATCCGAGGAAGCGGCCGAGTCGGTGCAGCAAGCCCCGGCAGCGTCCGATGCGGCGCAGGAACCGCCTGCGGAGGCTATGGAAGCGGCCGCGGCGCCGGCCGCCTCGGCAGCGGACGCAGGCGCGGCGCCAGCGGCTGCCCAGGTCGAGGCGTCGGAGCCATCGGAGGGGACTTCGGACCCGCAGGCCTCGGATGCGACCTCCGAGGCCGTGCCATCGCCGGCACCCGCGGTTTTGGCCGCGAGCCGCAAGTTCGACGATGAACCGATTCCCACGCACTCCATGGCCCGCCTATTGGCCTCCCAGGGCCATCGTGATCGCGCGCTGGTGATCTACGAGGAACTGCTGGCCCACAACAGCGCGGACGAGGAACTGCGTCGGGAAGCCGAGGCCTTGCGTAGTGGTCGGGCGGTGTCGGAGGCGCAGCTACCGGCGCCCTCGGCGGGGACGGCGGCGGTGCCCTCCACGCATGAAGACGATCGCATCGAGTGCGAGGCGCTGCCGGAGCGCGGCCTGCGCCTGCGCTGGAGCGTTAGTGGTGATGGTAGGCGCAGGGCGCGCGCCGTGCTCGGCTCCGATGGAGAGCTGGCGGTGCGGCTGGTGGCCATCTGTCCCGACGCCGAGCGCGTGGTTCGCTCCGAAGTCAGAGAGCACGGCCCGGTGTCGGAGCAGGGCGAGTGGACCGCCCAGACCGACGCCGCCGCCGAGCGCTGGGTCGCCTCCGTGGGACTGCGCGAAGGCGAGCGTTTCGTCTCCATCGCCCACGTCCGGCCTACCTGAGGACTCGATGGCGGCGGGCGAACTGGAGCCGCGGTATCGACACGCCCTGCTCATCGGCACCACCGGCATGCTCGCTGCGGCCAGCGCCTGGATCGCCGCGCGTACGGAGCGGGTGACGGTCGTGGCCCGCCGCGCGCCTGAATTCCGCCTGGGCGACCCGGTCCTCGACGGGCGCCTCGAGCGCATCGCCGCCGACTACGCCGACACCGATGCTTTCATCGCTGGACTTGAAGTGCGCCTGGGTGCGGCGGCCGGGCTCGACCTTTGCGTCACCTGGATCCGGCCCGCGGCCCACGACCTGCGTGACCGCATCGCGGTGCTGCTGCACGCCTCGCGGGCACGCCTGGTCGAAATTTCGGGCTCGCGCTCGCTCAAGCCGGGAGGCTTCGCCGAGCGCCGCGCCGAGACCATGCGCACGTACTTTGCCGAGCTGCCCTACCAGCAGATCATCCTCGGCCTGAGGCCCTCGGCCAGCGGTCCCCGTACCCTCAGCCACGCTGAGATCTCCGAGGGCACGATTCAGGCACTGCGCAGCGGCGGCGCCCGCCATCTCATCGGTGATCCGTCCCGCCCGAGCTGAACCGCGGAAAAAGCTGCCAGGGACGTTTCTGCGGGGACGTTTCTGCCAGGGACGTTTCTGCGGGCCGAGCGGGACGGTTGAGACGAGTTCCGAAATCGCGGGTTCAGGGGCATCATCGGTGGGCGAGGTGACCGGGGACTCCGAGACTGAGGCCACCTGGATTGAGGCGACCATCTTGTCGCCGCGGGAGCAGATGCTCGAGCGCTCGCGTGCGTTGATGGCCTTCGTGAACAAAACCCTCGAAGCAGAGGCCGAGGTCATCTGCGAGTACGCGGAGTACGTACCGGCCGACAGCAGCGACCCGGACGAGAACGACGCCCACGCCGAGGCGCCAGCTCCGGGCTCTGCGGAGCAGCCGCAAAAGCCCGCCCGAGGGGCGCCGGTCGTGCGCCATCGCTTCGACCCAACCGTCGGCGATGAAGAAGCCGCCAAATCTCGGCGGCTGGTAATCCTGCGCGACAAGCGAAGAGGCCGCCCGCCAGGTGACACTACCAGGAGCGGCTCCGCCCCCCCTGACTGAGGTCAGAGCCCCACGAGGGCATGGGTCGCGAGATACGGCTCTCGCGGCGCATTGGCGCGTCTGCAGTATGGCGGAAGTCGCGAAATTGAGGCGTTGAGGGGCGGCCGGGGGCCGGGGGCCGGTTCGCGTGTTCGGACTCAGCGACCCAACATGACGTCGATCCCGGCCAGAACGAGCTCGAGCTTCCTCTTCGGGATCTTTCCCACCTGCTCGACGAGGGTGTTGCGATCGAGGGCCACGAGTTGAGAGACGTTGGCAACCGAATCCCTGGGGAGACCGGTGTTCTTGCTCGTCAAGACTGCGTTGCCAGGAGCATCGCCCCACTTCAAATTACTGGTGAGTGGAACACAGACGACCGTCGCGATGCGACTGCGATTGAAGGGGTCGCCCTGGACGACGACCACAGGTCGCCGGAACCCGGGCTCGGAGCCGACGGGCTCCCCCAGATCTGCCCACCAAACCTCGCCCTGGGCGACTACCACTCGTCGCGCTCCAGGACCCTGCGTCCGGCTCTGCGAAGGAACGGCTCGGGACGGGTCGCGACCTCGTTACTGAGCTTGTCGAGGGCCTCCGTCACCCGATCGGGCGCGTGACGGGCGAGGTACTCCTGGAGTGCGCGGCAGTAGAGCTCGCTACGGGAAACCTTGAGCGTTTTCGCCATTTCCTCCGCCTGGCCGAAGATTTCGTCCGGAAGCGAGATCGCCGTTTTCATACCCAAGGTATAACCCAGGGGAGGCTTCCAATCCAGCACCGCCTGGGGTGAAACCTCAAATTTCAAACTTCCAAACTTCATCAAACATCCGACCCACCTTGAGCCTACTTTCCGGCCTACCTGAGGACTCGATGGCGGCGGGCGAACTGGAGCCGCGGTATCGACACGCCCTGCTCATCGGCACCACCGGCATGCTCGCTGCGGCCAGCGCCTGGATCGCCGGGCGTACGGAGCGGGTGACGGTCGTGGCCCGCCGCGCGTCTGAATTCCGCCTGGGCGACCCGGTCCTCGACGGGCGCCTCGAGCGCATCGCCGCCGACTACGCCGACACCGATGCTTTCATCGCCGGCCTTGAAGTGCGCCTGAGTGCGGCGGCCGGGCTCGACCTTTGCGTCACCTGGATCCGGCCCGCGGCCCACGACCTGCGTGACCGCATCGCGGTGCGGCTGCACGCCTCGCGGGCGCGAGCTGTCCCCGTACCCTCAGCCACGCCGAGATCTCCGAGGGCACGATTCAGGCACTGCGCAGCGGCGGCGCCCGCCATCTCATCGGTGATCCGTCCCGCCCGAGCTGAACCGCGGCAAAAGCTGCCAGGGACGTTTCTGCGGGCCGAGCGGGACGGTTGAGACGAGTTCCGAAATCGCGGGTTCAGGGGCATCACCGGCGGGCGAGGTGACCGGGGACTCCGAGACTGAGGCCACCTGGATTGAGGCGACCATCTTGTCGTCGCGGGAGCAGATGCTCGAGCGCTCGCGTGCGTAGATGGCCTTCGCGAACAAAACCCTCGAAGCAGACGCCGAGGTCATCTGCGAGTGCGCGGAGTACGTACCGGCCGACAGCAGCGACCCGGACGAGAACGACGCCAACGCCGAGGCGCCAGCTCCGGGCTCTGCGGAGCAGCCGCAAAAGCCCGCCCGAGGGGCGCCGGTCGTGCGCCGTCGCTTCGACCCAACCGTCGGCGATGAAGAAGCCGCCAAATCTCGGCGGCTGGCAATCCTGCGCGACAAGCGAAGAGGCCGCCCGCCAGGTGACACTACCAGGAGCGGCTCCGCCCCCCCTGACTGAGGTCAGAGCCCCACGGGGGCATGCGTCGCGAGATACGGCTCTCGCGGCGCATTGGCGCGTCTGCAGTGCGGCGGAAGTGGCGAAATCGAGGCGTTGACGGGGTGGTTGGGGGCCGCGGTACGAAATTTAGGTTTGTTGGAGGCGCGGCGCAGGGGGGGGATCGAAATCGCCAACTAAGAGTTGTCCGAAACTCGGATTTTTTTTCGCGGCTCGGAAGGATCGCTCTTCCGCTTCAGGGACTGTCGGCTCCCCTGCACGCCGCGCTCGAAGCCATCGACCGCAAGCTGCCCGGCTTCGCCAGCGAGGACGGCGTGGCCGTGGGCGTGGAGAGCTGCGCCAGCGCGCCGCTGCGCATTGAGCGCGACGGCAGCAGCCTGCAGTTGCCGGGCCTCGCCGGGCTCTACCCGGCCGCCGAGGGGGCCGGCTACGCGGGCGGTATCATGAGCGCGGCACTCGACGGCATGCGCATCGCCGACGCCATCGCCGGACAGCGGCGCGGGTCGGTTACGGCGCCCCGCGGTTGAGCGCGCCATGCGCACCGCGCCGCACCGCCAAATCGACACCTCGCGCGACGTAGCTTGCTGGCCGGTGTGCACGCGGCGTTGTAGCTTTCGCACCACCGACGATGGCCCAGCACCATGCCCAGCTCGAGTTGCCGGTTCTTCCCCAGCCGGACAACACCACCTGCGGGCCCACCTGCCTGCATGCCGTCTATCGCTACTGGGAGCACGAGCTGCCGTTGCCGCAGGTCATCGACGAGGTGGACTCCTTGCCGGAGGGCGGCACGCTGGCCGTCAACCTCGCATGCCACGCGCTGCGCCGCGGCTTTCGCGCCGAACTCTTCACCTACAACCTGCAGCTCTTCGACCCGACCTGGTTCGATGCCGACGTGGACCTGGCCGAGCGCTTGCGATCGCAGGCCGCCCGCAAGCAGGATCCCAAGCTCGCGCTCGCTACCGACAACTACCTGCAGTTCCTCGAGCTGGGCGGCCAGGTCCGCTTCGTCCACCTGAATGGCGCCCTGCTGCGGCGCTACCTCAAGCAAGGCATTCCGCTGCTGACCGGCCTGAGCGCGACCTACCTCTACGACTGCGCGCGCGAGCGCGACGACGACTACGACGACGTCGCGGGCTATCCCACCGGGCACTTCGTGGTGCTCAGCGGCTACGACCGCAAGCGCAAGGAGGTCATGGTGGCCGACCCGCTGCACGACAATCCACGCTTCGGCGGCCAGTACTACAGCGTCACCACCGGACGCCTGATCGCCGCCATCCTGCTCGGCATCGTGACCTACGACGCCAACTTGCTCGTGTTGACACCGCCGGAGACCCCCGCGTGAGCGACCTGATCGTCGTCGACAATCCCAAACACTGGCCCTTGCACGTGCCCGGCGCGGAGTTGGTCGCGGCCCGCGACTACCTGACGCGCGATCGCTTCGTCGACCTCAAGCGCGCCAAGGTGTTCAACCTGTGCCGCACCTACGGCTACCAGACCATCGGCTACTACGTGTCGCTGCTGGCCGCCGCCCGCGGGCACCGGCCCCTGCCCTCGGTCGCCACCATCCAGGACCTGCGCCAGACCCCGCTGCTGCGCATCGTCTCCGAGGACCTGGAGGACGTGGTGCAGCGCACGCTTGCGCCGATCAAGTCCAAGCGCTTCGAGCTGAGCATCTACTTCGGGCGCAACGTGGCCAAGCGCTACGACCGCCTCGCGAAGGCCCTCTTCAACCACTTCCCGGCGCCCCTGTTGCGCGCCGAGTTCATCCAGCTCGACCAGTGGAGGCTGCAGGCGCTGCGTCCGATCGCCTTGACCGACATTCCGGAGGCGCACCGTGACTTCGTGATCGAGCAGGCCGAGAGCTACTTCGATCGCCCGCACCGCAGCCAGCCCACACGGCCGCGCTACGAGCTCGCCGTGCTGATCAACCCGGACGAGGTGGACTCGCCCTCGGACGAACGCGCCCTGGCCCGCTTCGAGCGCGCCGCCAAGCGGCTGAAGATGGCGACCACCTTCGTCGAACGCCAGGACTACGGGCGTATCGGCGAGTTCGACGGGCTCTTCATTCGCGAGACGACTTACGTCAACCACCACACCTACCGCTTCGCGCGACGCGCGGAGGCCGAGGGGCTGGTGGTCATCGACGACTCCGAGTCGATCATCCGCTGCACCAACAAGGTCTACCAGGCCGAACTCTTTGACAAGCGCGACATCCCCTGCCCTAAGACGCTGGTCGTGCACCGCGACAACCGCGCCGAGGTGTCGCAGGCGCTGGGGTTCCCCTGTGTGCTCAAGCGACCCGACAGCTCGTTTTCGGCAGGCGTGGTCAAGGCCGAGGACGAGGCCAGCCTGGCGGCCCACCTGGACGCCTTCTTCGACAAGTCGGAGCTGGTGGTGGCCCAGGAGTTCCTGCGCTCGTCCTTCGACTGGCGCGTCGGCGTGCTGGGCCGCAAGGCGTTGTTCGTGTGCCGTTACCACATGGCCCGCGGGCACTGGCAGATTCAGAAAGCGCTCGACGAAAAGCGTCGCAGCTACGGCAAGGTCGATACGATTGGGCTCGAGGATGCCCCAGACGGCCTGCTCGACGTGGCGGTGCGCGCGGCCGGCCTGATCGGCGACGGCCTGTACGGCGTCGACGTCAAGGAAGTGGACGGCCGCTTCTTCGTGATGGAGATCAACGACAACCCCAACATCGAGGCGGGCTGCGAGGACGCCGTCGCCAAGGACGCGCTCTGGGATGCGCTGGCGGGCTACTTCTTGACGCGCATCGAGCAACGCGGACGCGGAGCGACCCATGTCGGCTGACCAGCCCCTGCACCTGTTCTCGGCCTTCGGGATCGAGCTGGAGTACATGATCGTCGACGCGGGCACGCTGTCGGTGAAGCCGATCGCCGACGAGTTGCTCAAGCTGGTCGGCGGCGGCTACGAGATGGAGGTCGAGCGCGGCCCCATCGCCTGGTCCAACGAGCTGGCGCTGCACGTCATCGAGCTGAAGACCAACGGCCCCGCAGGTTCGCTCGCGGGCCTGGGCGACACCTTCCAGCGCTCGCTCGCAGACATCGAGGCGTTGATCGAGCCCTTCGGCGCGCGGCTGCTGCCGACGGCGATGCACCCGTGGATGGACCCGCTGGGCGAGCTGAGGCTGTGGCCCCATCAGGACAACGCCATCTACAACACCTTCGACCGCATCTTCGATTGCCGCGGTCACGGCTGGGCCAACCTGCAGTCCATGCACATCAACTTCCCGTTCGCGGGCGACGAGGAGTTCGGCCGGCTGCACGCCGCCATCCGCATGGTGCTGCCGCTGCTGCCGGGGCTGGCGGCCAGCTCGCCCTACTGGGAGGGCAAGGCTAGCGGCTTCATGGACACGCGGTTGCACGTCTACCGCGACAACGCCCGCCGCGTGCCGTCGGTGTCGGGGCAGATCATTCCCGAGCGCGTATTCACGCAGCACGCCTACGAGCAGGAGCTGCTGGCCGGCATCTACCGGGACCTGGCGCCGCTCGACCCGGACGGCGTGCTGCAGCACGAGTGGGTCAACGCGCGCGGCTGCATCGCGCGCTTCGACCGCATGGCGATCGAGATCCGCCTGCTGGATCTGCAGGAGTGCCCGCAGGCCGACCTGTCGGTGGCCGGCGTCGTCATCGAAGTGGTGCGCGCGATGACCGAGGGCGCCCTGTGCGAGCCCGCGCAACAGCGCGGCTGGGACGAGGCCGTTCTCTCCGGGCTGTTGTCCGACGCGACCACGAGCGCGGGCAAGACCGTTATCGACAACCGCGCCTACCTGGACGCGTTCGGCTTTCCGGGGCGCACCCGGGCCACCCTCGGCGAGCTGTGGCAGCACCTGATCGAGCGCTGCGTGGTGAGCGCTCCGGAGTACCCGCAGTGGGAGCCGGCGCTGTCGCTGATCCAGCGCGAGGGATGCCTGGCGCGGCGCATCGAGCGTGCGGTCGGCCCGGATTCGAGTCGGGAGGCGCTGCGCCGCGTGTACGGCGAGCTGGCCGACTGCCTGCGCCAGGGGCGCCTGTTCCGGGGCATCGGTTGACGCGGCGGTCGCGGCTGCCGCCGCTCTCACTGGTGCTGTCGTGCGAGCACGGCGGCAACCGCGTTCCAGCCACCTACCGCGCGCTCTTCGCGTCGCCCCGCGCCCGGCGTGCCCTGGCCAGCCACCGCGGATACGACGCGGGTGCGCTCGCGCTCGCGCAGCACCTATCGCGACGGCTGTGCGCGCCGCTCGTGGCGACCACCGTGACGCGACTGCTGGTGGAGCCCAACCGCTCGCCGCACCACCACGCGCTGCTGTCCGAGTTCTCGCGCGGTCTCGACGCGCCGGCGCGGCGGGCGCTGGTGGCGCGCCATCACACGCCCCATCGGCAAGCCGTGGAAGAAGCGGTGCGCGCGGCGATGGGCGGGGGCGCGCGCGTGCTCCACGTGGGTGTCCACAGCTTCACGCCCGAGCTTGGCGGCGAGCGGCGCACCGCGGAGCTCTCGCTGCTCTACGACCCGCGCCGCCCCCACGAGCTGGAGCTGTGCCGCGCCTGGCAACGGATGTTGCGTGCGCAGGTGGAGCCGTGGCGCGTGCGCCGCAACTACCCCTACCGCGGCCGCGACGACGGCCTCACCACCCACCTGCGCCGCGTGCTGCCCGCCGACCGCTACCTGGGCATCGAGCTGGAGGTCAACCAGGGGCTGCTCGCAGCCGGCGCGCGCGGCGAGCCCGCCTTCCCGGCCCCCGTACGCAGCGCCGTGCTGGCGAGTCTCGCGGCGCTGCTCGGCGGGCGGCCTGAGCGCCGCGGCCCTCAGGCCGCCCGCAGGAGCAGCGTCGTGTAGACGCAGAAGCCCACCAGCAGCACCGCGCCCTCCGCCCGCGTGACGCGCATGCCGGAGCGCATCAGCGGAAACAGCAGCAGCGACGCGGCGATCATCCAGCCGTTATCGCGCGCGATGATCTCGGGCGGAACCGGCAGCGGCAGGATCAGGGCGGTGGCGCCCAGGATGCCTAGCACGTTGAAGATGTTCGAGCCGACCACGTTGCCCACCGCCAGGTCCGCCTGGCCGCGCCGCGCCGCCATCAGCGAGGTCACCAGCTCCGGCGTGCTGGTGCCGGCCGAAACGATGGTCAGCCCGATGACCGTCTCCGACACGCCCAAACCGCTCGCCACGCCCACCGCCCCGCGCACCAGCGCGGTCGAGCCACCCGCGAGCAACCCGATCCCGATCCCGATCGCGGCCAGGTTCGGCGCCAGCGCAGCGCGCCCGACGCGGCCGAAGGACGCGGTGGCGAGCTGGCCGGTGCCGTCGGTGCCGCCGCCGTCGGCGGTCGCCATACGCCCCAACCACACCGCGTAGGCGGTGAAGGCGACCATGGCGCCCAGCAGGAAGGCGCCCTCGAGCCGGTCGACGATTCCGTCGCGCGAGAGCAGGTGCAGCTGCAGCGCCGCGAGCATCATCACCGGCCACTCCAGCCGCACGGTATTGCCCTGGATGGGCAGCGGAGCGAGCAGCGCAGTCAGCCCCAGGATCGCGCCGATGTTGAAGATGTTGGAGCCGACCACGTTGCCGACCGCCAGCCCCGGACTGCCCTCCAGGGCCGCCTGGGTCGACACCACCAGCTCCGGCATCGACGTGCCGGCCGCCACGATCGTCAAGCCGATCACCGCGGGCACTACGCGCGCGATCAGCGCGACGCCGCTGGCGCCCCGCACCAGCGCTTCGCCCCCCGCCACCAGCAGCACCAGGCCTACCAGCACCAGCAGCCAATCGACGATCATGCGCCGAGCCGTACCTCTGTTCCGAACACCCCGCAAGCCGACGGCGGACCATAGAAGGAACCACTAGGCATCCCCAGTTTCAGCCATATCGGCACCGGACGCCACGCTGCCTACACCGCTGAGGCCCCAATCCCAGCGATCCCGCCGCCCTACAGCAGATTTCCTCGTAGTCTTCTGTCGCACCGGTGACACCGGGACGACCAAGGACTACACGCTGCTCGTCGTCCCCCGGGACGCGCGCAATTTCCGACCCACCTTGAGCTTACTCCTGAGACCTCATCTGGCCAGCCGGAACGTGGAAGATGAGGGTGCTCCATCGGTGTCGCTGTCACCCGCCTCCATAACTGTGGCGCAGCTTCGGTCAATCGCGCGCCTGGTTCGAGCCCGGGCACGCATTGGTGCGTCCGGAGGCTGGTTGGGGGTGTAAACTTGTAGTCTGGGTGCGTATTGGAGCGCGGTTTTTCTGCCCCGCGCGCCGCTCCAGCTCCCGCGCTCACCTCGCCGGCAGCGCCAGCCGCCGCCGCGAACCCAGATTCCGCACCGGCACCCAGGGACGGGTCTTCGGCGAGCCAACCGAGGGGCCTTCGGGGGGCCGTTTGCCGCGCCCGTGGGCGCGTGGGCGGTTGGGGCCGAAGAGCGGTCATCTCGGACGGGTCAGCGCCCGCCGCGCTGAGAGCCTTCACTCAGGAGTAGGCTCAAGGTGGGTCGGGAATTCGGTGCGCTTTGCGCAGCCATTGCCACCGTACCGGGACCGTGCCCACTCGTGCACCCGTCGAGTAAGAATCATCTGCGTGGACGTGCGAGGCATGCAGGCCACGAAGTGGTAGTGGGCGGGGGAGACGGCGAGCGAGACGCGGCGGCAGAGCAGTCGGAACTCGCTTTCGATGCGGGCGCGTTCGGGGTGTGTGGGATCGAGCTCCCGAAGCGGTGGTTCTTCGAACGCGTCGTCGCGCTGCAGCACCACGATTGCGACGGGGATTTCGTCGTAGTCGCCCAGCGCAACCGTGCAGGTCACAACCTCCATCACTTCGGGATGCTGGAGCAGCGTGTTGTCCATGTTTGGGCCAACGGCTGCTTTGACCAGGCCGTCGACGTCCCACCCCTGGCGCCCCATGGGGGCCTCCAGCTGAACGAAGCCCTGGTCGTCGATCGCGCCGAGGTGGCCCGTGTGGAAGCCCGAACCGCTCATTGCAGTGCGTTCCGGATTGTCCAGGTAGCTGAAGTCGCTTTCCAGCTCGAGCATCAGCTCTCCCTGCTGGCCCGGCGCAAGCACCTGGTCATCGAAGTCGCGCACATGTGCATGGACTCCCAAGCGACCCACCGATCCTGGTCTACCATGCCAGTCGGCGGATCCGATCAGCAGTCCATCGCACTCGGGGAATGCGTAGTAGCCCCAGAGGATAGATCCGAGCCACTCGATGGCGGCATGCTTGGCGTGTTGGGGCATACCCAGCGAACGATGGAAGAGGTGCGTAAGCGAGGACATGTCACGGGCGCCGCGCAGGGACGTGGCAAGCTCCAGGAGCGCCCCGATCTGGCCGGGTTCCAGGTGCAGATGCGTGATGGCCATGCGTTCGATCGTCTCGAGGGCGCGCGTGGGCTCGAACCCCTCCCACAGGACGATGCCTGACCCCATCTCCAAGGGCCCAAGCACCGAGAGCATCAACGTGTGCAAGTCCTGCAATGAAACCGCGCAGAGGTGGCGTTGGGCGTCGTCCCCGGCCCGGTATCCGGCAGCCCGAGTGGCAGCACTCGCTGCGGGCAACTGGGCGCCGGGACGGCACACGGCAATCGGACGCCCGGTCTCCGTCAGGCGATGGCACAGCAGCGCACCGAGCTTGGGTTGATGGACGTCGTCGCCATCGTGGGGAGCGATGTGGTTGGCGTACGGTACCGCGCCGCTGAGTTCCGGCCCAAACCCGACCCGCAGCTCGCAAGCGCCGAGCGCATCGAGCTGCTGGAGCAAGTTGGCGGCGAACACGTCACGCCGCATGTCGAGGAAGACCGCACGCGCATGCGTGGACGTGATCACCTGGACCGCCGTCTCGACAGACGCCCGCGTGTCCAGGGGCACGCACTGCAAGCCCCCGCGGCGGCAAGCCAGGATGACCTCTACGAACTCCGGCGCTGCCGAGGCGACGACCACCACGGTTTCGCCCGGAGCCACTCCGTCGGCTCGCAACCCGCGCAGGACGCGATTGGCGTTGGCATTGAGCCCCGCGAACGAACGCACGCCGCGATCGGTTCGCACCGCCTCGTGGCCTCCGCGCTCGCGCGCCCATAGCGACACCGCCATCCCGCGACGGGTCCCACCGGGCAGCAGCCGCTCAAGCTCATCCATCGGCTCCTAGATGGTACCATCGATCCGGTGCGCGGTCCGAGCCCGCCACCTCCCCTGGACGACGCCGCCGTGCCACTTAATTTCCGACCCACCTTGAGCGTACTCCAAGTCGTAGCGATCGTCTCGGCGCCTACGACGGTGAGGACGGGTGTCGAGAAATCTCCCTCCATGGGAGCCGGTGCGGAATCTGGGTTCGCGGCGGCGCTTTGGGCGCTGCGCGCGCTCCGGTAGCGGCGGCTGGATGGGTTCCGGCCTTCGAACGGCGCTTCGGAGCGCACCCAGGCTGCAAGTTTGAACTCCGAGCTAGCTGTCTCCGGACGCGCGTTGGCGCGTCCGGGCTCGGACCACGCACGCCAGTTACTGCAGCTGCGCACCAGAAAAGCTTCCAGGATATTTTCTCGGCAGCTCAACGCGCGCCAGCTGGAGCTGGTAACCCAAAGCGCCTCGGTGGGAGCGCTCGCTCTGCTCCACAGGGTGGCGGCCGCCACCCCTGCGCCGGCGGCCGCCGCTTGGGAGGCGTGGTGTTGCGTCGTAAGGGCCCGTGCAAAAACAACTTGACGTTTTCTGCGAATAGGATCTTTGTGCGTGGATGCAGAAGACGAAATCTTCGATCCGCCGCCAGTATAGGCAGTTGCAGGGTTCACTCGAC